>Ga0209777_10001181_pt1 | contig 38988 bp, 34 predicted proteins | sample FrelakmetHBP12HB_FD_187147 | JGI IMG/M metagenome (GOLD analysis project Ga0209777, IMG submission 187147) | Freshwater lake sediment microbial communities from the University of Notre Dame, USA, for methane emissions studies -HBP12 HB (SPAdes)... | ecosystem: Environmental > Aquatic >...
GGGGGGATGTGGAGGCGACCTACCAGAGGCGAAACGACCTCATCCCAAACCTCGTAGAAGTGGTCAAGGGCTATGCCTCGCATGAAAAGGAAACCCTCACCGCGGTGACAGAGGCAAGAGCAAAGGTGGGCACGATTAAGATGTCAAAGGATTTGCTCGATGATCCGCAGGCCCTTGCCAGGTTCCAGTCGGCGCAGGGAGAAATGAGCAGCGCTCTTTCGAAGCTCATGGTGGTGGTCGAAAAATATCCGGACCTCAAGGCCAACCAGAACTTCCAGGACCTGCAGCACCAACTGGAGGGGACGGAGAACCGAATCAACGTGGCGCGCACGCGATATAATAAAGCGGTGGAGGTTTTTAATTCCTCCATCAGGATCTTCCCCAATAGCCTTACGAATAGCCTGCTGCTGCACCTGAAGCTGAAGGAACCTTTCAAGGCTGAAGCCGGTGCGGAGAAAGCCCCCAAAGTGAAATTCTGAAAATGAAAAAATTATTGATTCCCTTAACCTTTTTATTCTTGCTTCTTCCGCCTCAGGTGAACGCCCTGAATGTTCCAAAACTGCAGGGCCACGTCAATGACTATGCCCACATGATCTCGGGCTCCGCAAAGGCGAAGCTCGAAGAGGAATTAAAATCCTTCGAACAATCAGACTCAACACAGCTTGTCATCCTCACGATCCCGTCGCTGGAAGGAGAATCGCCCGAAGACTACCGTATCAAGGTCGTGGAGGCCTGGAAGCTCGGACAAGCGCGAAAGGATAACGGGATCCTGTTGCTTGTCTCCAAGGACGACCGGAAGATGAGGATCGAGGTTGGCCGGGGGCTTGAGGGGAGATTAACGGATCTGACGGCAGGAAGGATCATTGATCTTGTCATCAAACCGTGGTTCAAACGGGGGGATTTTGATGGAGGGTTTGCTGCAGGCGTTGCCTCGCTCATCGATGCCACCCGTGGGGAATTTAAGGCGGAAGAAAAGGATTCGAGAAAAAGAACCCAGCCTTTTCCATCTTCCTGGCTGTTTTTGATCGTTGTTTTAATTTTATTTTTCTTCTTCCTATCCCCGGCTCGAAAAAGGGGCAGAAGCCATGGCCGGTCCCCGGGAGGATTTGTCATCTTTCCTTCCGGAAGAGGCGGCGAGGTTGGAACCTTCGGAGGTGGAGGAGGAGAAACTTTCGGGGGAGGCGGGGGAACCTTTGGAGGCGGGGGAGCGTCGGGGAGTTGGTGATGAAGCATAGGCTCACTGCAAGCGATTTCTTTTCTGAAGAGGAAAAGGAAAAGATAAAGGCAACGACTCAGGACGTCGAATCGCGCACAATTGGCGAGGTCGTGGTCATGGTCGTGGGGTCAAGTGATCCTTACGTGGAGGCGGATCTCCTGGGAGGAGTCCTCCTGGGTAGTCTTCTATCATTTATTCTGACTGCTGTCTTCTTTCATTCGTCGATTTGGTCTTTTGTTCCCATGAGTTTCATATTCTTTTTCCCTTCTCAATGGTTCGTCAGAAAGGTGATTCCGCTCAAGGCCCTGTTTATAAGCAGGGAGAGGAAAGCGGATTCCGTCCGGAGAAGGGCAATCCGCGCGTTTTATGAGCACGGTCTTTACAAGACCCGAAAGAATACAGGTGTTCTATTTCTCCTTTCCTGGCTGGAGAGGAAGGTGTGGGTTCTTGCCGATAAGGGCATTCATGAAAAGATCGGACAGGAAAGCTTGAATCAGTTTGCGACGCTTGTTTCGCAAGGCGTAAGAGAGGGACGTGCGTGTGAGGCTCTCTGCGAGGCAATTCGGAAAATGGGCGAGGTGCTTTCCAAACACTTTCCAATGACTCCCGGAGATACCAACGAACTGCCCGATGCTGTCATCACTGAATGAGGCATCCTCTTATGGAGATCACCGGGCACTCTACGCGGGAGATGTTTGAACGTACCCTTGAACACCCACCAAAAGTGACCCTTTTTCCAGTACGCTCTTTTCACCCCAAAAATGATATTTCAAGACCTGACCCTGACCCCTCCCGGCTTTTGTCTAACCGAGGTAAAGGTTTTCGAAGATCCGCAGGAACTCGGATGGCGTCACTACTGTAACATTCGCTCCTTTTCTGACCCGGGGAGAGAGGAAGTGTTTCTTGTCCAGCGTTACAAGAAAATCCACCTTGCCCTCAAGGGCTGCCGCCAGGATGGAAGCATCTTTTCGACCTACAATAGCATCGGCCTTTTTCACCAGACTTGGTTCCGGGTCATCGATCAGCAACGGTTTTAGATCATGGATGAATTGTCGGAAGCGGCTGAGCAATCGTGGGAGTTTAGCTAGAAAGTTCCGGTCCGCTTCCACGATGACCTGCCGACTGATCACCATCTGGATAACCTCTGCTTCGCACAGGTCCAAAACCGCCCCTGACGCTCCAGTCGAAGAGGCTAACCCGGAAATCAAGACGCTTGTGTCCACAAAGACCTTAATCCTTGGGATAGGTTTCTGCAAGGTAGCGCTTCCTCTGGCCTTTGAGATCTTTGAGCAAATCGTCTAAGGTCAAACCTTCTCGCTTCATCTCCCGTTCCACCTCTGCGGCCAGCGAAGCCCTTTGCAGACGTTTGGGGGTCATCAGTAGAACTTTTCCAACTCGGAAGACATTCAGACCGCTTTCCTCATCCAGATTTAACGCTTCCCTTAAGTCTTGCGGAAGGGTCAGTTGCCCCCGGGAACGGATCCGAATCAATCTCGATGTCGTGGAAAACGCCTCCATCGCAAATCCTCCTGATTCTTATAATCAGAATATATCAGATTTTCATCATAGCGTCAATTATCGTCTTTTAAAGAATTTAGGGTGACTGACACCTTCCGTATCTCCCACGTCAAGAAAATAGAGCCGCCCCCTTTTTTTTATTTTGTGAATATTGTGATCAACGTCCCCGAGATTCCTTTTCGCGCGTCCTCCTCGGATCGCGCCCTAAAGCGATGACCCCGGTCAGAAAGTATTTTATATCTTTATGGACGTCCCTAGTTATTACGGAATTCGAATTCTGTCCCAATCACGTTATTACGGTTAGACCAAGGCGGGAGAAATCATCATCAAAACTCAGGCAAGCAACATCTTTCAAGATGGTCCTGGCGACGACGAAAGAAATCGCGTCACAGAAAGAGACTTTTTTATCCCGGATCAAAATACGGAATACCCTCTCTGCTTCTTCGCGAACAGAGTCGTCATAAACAACGATGGTCAGATCGGGCTTCAGCTCATCAAGAAACCGGATTGCCGCTTTCGAGTTGAATCGATAAAGAAGAAGCGTCACCGTTTCGCTTATGATATCCCATGTGGTAAAGAGCTCAATTTCCTGCTGTAATGCGTCACGCAGGATTTCACCTGCACGATCATAATTCACATCCCTTGGATAGAGGGCCGCAAAGAAGAAGGAGGTATCACAAAAAGCTCGCTTTTCCGGAAATTGGATCATTCCTTCTCTCTCGTATAGAGGAATTTTTTGACGTTCTTCGAAATGGATACCTTCCTCTTGCCTCTGGCTGCCGAAGACAAATCCTCTCTGAGCTGAATCAACTTTCGGACGGCTTCCCCTGGAGGAGCCATTGGCTTGGCTGCACGGAGCTCGGCGACCGTCTCTGAACGCACCGCAATCTTGAACACGGTTTCAGGATTCCTCTGAATCTCTCTAACCATCTTGGGGAGATCTTTCCGGGCATTACTGATTGAAATGACGTTCTTCATCGGCAATTCTCCATGTTAATACAAGCTGTACAAATTGTACATTTTTTGATTAACTGCTGTCAAGGGTCCAATCATTTGTCAGCGATGAAGAATCAGGACGAGTTAGGGATCAGGAGATTCATCGAAGTCTCGCGAGCAGGCGGGCAGCTTCGGGGTTCATCCCCCTCCCTCCTTCCTCCTTCTGCTGATCTCGATGGCTTGGCCGAGAGATTCAAGAAGCGAGGATACGCCCCTGTTGTGCTGCCCCGGAAGTTTACCCTGAGCCGCGTCGAACGAGTGACGCTCAACGATTACTCCGGATCGATGAGGAGGCGCCACTCAAAGACCAGAAGATCGCCCTACTTGAGCAACAAGCATCGAACCTACCAATTGCAATATTGCAAGCCTGACCAGTGCGCCCTTTCAACAGGATACCATAACCGGCCTAACGTATCAGCGATGTTCGGTTTTCCAAGGACACCAGCATCCGTTAAGAGAGAGTCGCCATCTACCATAACCGCGAAACGGCAATCCTTCGGCCTCGATCCCAACCATTCCAGGAATACGTTGACGGGAGTATTTGTCATTTTGTTTTCCGTCCCCTGGTTTTTCGTCGACTTTTTCACCGATATCATCAGTGACACATCCTTGCCCGCCGTCATCTCGGCACAATCGGGTCATAATTAGCTCAGAATCGGCTCATAATCGGCTCAGATCAGATCATTGGTTGCCATTTCGTAGATAGCCGATGGTCCTCTGCCCCGCTGAAGAAGCAAAGATAGCTTCTTCAACGCTCGGATATCCCGCTTCGCTGTAGCAGGTGACGACTGAGTCAATCGCTCATAATCCTGGCGCGTCATCCGTAAATGGTCTTTAAGGTATGCGAGAGCCTTTTTCTGACGGTCATTCAGCCGAAGATCCGGGTACGAGACAGCACGTGTCTCAGGCGGCCGATTCAGTGTAACCACAAAAAAACCAGCCTCAACCGAGAATGCGGCTTTGAGGTTGTGTTTCTGACAAGCTTGGATGATTCGAAGTGTCCCCGTGCCCCAATGCTCAATCAGCCGCGCCCGGTAGAGCGCATGGACCAGCCGAGGGTTTGGAGGATGGGAGGCATGCTGACGGTAGAGGGCTTCAATGGTTAAATCCGGCGGCAAACGGCCTGGGTTCCAGACTTCCAGACGGTTGTCGTAGATCCGAACCTGAACCGTTCCCACGCTCGCATAGTCGCGATGGCAAAGCGCGTTGATGAGGGCCTCCCGCACTGCCTCATCGGGGTACTCCGGCACGATCTCCCGCTCGGGCTTTCCCGTAATACGAATTGCCTGCCGGGTGTTTCGCCGCACAAAAGCGAGCGACTCTTCGAACTGACTCAGCGAATTGCCTTCGAGTGTCCGTTCGTCAAGAAAATAGAGCCGTCCTTTTTTCTGCTATTTGTGAATATTGTGATCAACGCCCCCGAGATTCCTTTTCTATACGCTATGGTCTATGCGCTATGCAATTCTTTTACCGGACCGCTTTCGAGAAAGAAAAGGAACTCACCGACCGGGCTAAGAAGGTCTATTTATGAAGAACGAACGGCCGTAGCCGCGGCCGTAAAGTTGCATTTTCCCCTACGTCCCCCATTTCTTCCCCCCGGGGCGAAAGCAATGCTTAATGCAGCACCTGCCGCAGCATGGGAGATGACAGAGGCCATTGCTTGGCGACATCCTGACCGGTCTATTTCTGTTCGGATTTACTTCAAAAGGCGTTCGATTTCATCATCCGTTAAACCAAATTGTCTAAAAATCCGGAGGACAGCCCCCCTTTCTCCAACAGACGAACAAGTTCCCTGGGTTTGAGAGATGGAATGTTCTTAGGCATTGACTGCCCTTAGCTCAAAGGTCTGTGAGGCAAGTTCTTTTCCTTCTATGGTCAAAAATTCGTGGAGTTCTTTGATCGATATGGGCGCCCCAAACACATCCTTTTCGGTTTTCCGAACCTCTTCAAAAGATTCGATGGCGTCCTTCAACTTTCTGATCGATTCTTCTTTCTCCCTTCCCTGCCCCACCAACCCATTTTCCAGGCATAAAGCCACCCAATCGTCACCGCTTTTCCTTAACACCATCGTATAGAAGTCCATTGCTTTACCTCCGTTGCACGCCCATTCGTTCTTATCTTACCATAGATCTGAAGGAAGTAACACCCCTTTGTCCCAACGTCCTTGACTACCTTCTCCCTGAACCAGGACGAAGTCTCCCTTTTCTCTCAGAACCAAGTCCACCTTCACGAAAAATCAAACACCCCAACCCCCACTGGACGGTTTTCATCTTTTCAAAAGGTTTCCGCCATTCTCAATACCGAATTACCGATGCCTGACCCCAAGCTTTTTTCCAAGATTCCGCAATCCGAATTCGTAATTGGGGGGGGTCTACCGGACCGCTTTCGAGAAAAAAAGGAACTCACCGACCTGGCTAAGAAGATCTATTTATGAAGAATGAATGGCCGTAGCCGCGGCCGTAAAGTTGCATTTTCCCCTACGTCCCCTATTTCTTCGTCCTGTAAAACTTTCTCAATTTCTTCGTTATATCGCTCCTCATTTTTCTCCAGCCGTTGGAACTAATGAACCATTCCTTTGGCGCCCATTTCTTTCTTCATTTCCCGGTATAGATTTTCGGCTTCTTTGTATATTTGCGAAGATTCAATACCCTGAGGTTTGGGCATCAAGAATAAGAGCTTCTCAAGGACTTTCAGGCTTTCCTCCGGATGCCCTGCCACCTTGTAAAGGAGGGCCAGGCCAAAGTAGGTGTGGGGATAACCCGGGTTCAACTTCAGAGCCTTCTTAAAGAGTTCTTCGGCTTTTGCAACATTGCCCTTCTCCATCATCAGGCTGGCATAATTGTTCAACAGCATGCCATCGTTCGGATTTAGTTCAATGCACTTCTCATAGTAGAATTCGGCTACGTCCAGGTTGCGTTCGTTCCTGGCATAAATGTTCCCCAACATGATATAGGACCAGAAATCCTTGGGGTCTATCTGAAGACATTCGTTCAGAAGTTTCTTAGCCCTCTCTATATTTCCCAATTCCAGATAAGTCTTGGCCAGATTTCGACGGGCGTCCACGTGTTCCGGAATAACAGCCAGGACCTCCTGAAATAAATTCAAGGCCTTCTGGAGTCTCCCCTGTTGGGCCTCCTTGACCGCCTTCTCCAGTTTGGCCAGGGCTTCATTGATCTTTTCCGGAGTGCTGTCCTTAAATTTGATTCTTACCATCCCCTCCTGGATGGATACTTCCATGGTTTCGGCGAGGAACCCATAAGTCTTTTTGATCAGGGCAATCACATCTTCTTCTGAACCGGTTGAGGGATCAAACCTTTTGCCCGGGCCTATGACAATGTCTTTCAACGGGATTAAAAATTCCATATAATGTCCTCAAAGGATTTCTTGTTTGTTATTTTTATCTCTTCTCTACCTCAACGTCCTCCACCCATTCCTTGCCTTTTCCCGATCTTCCGTTGACTCTGGCCCCGATACCCATGAAGATGTATCCCCCATCATTCTACCAGAGACCGATGTCCTCACAGAACAATAAAAAATCCAGTTCCTTGTCTTTGATGTCCGGGAGATACCAGGCCACGTACCGAGAATCCGGCTTGGCAACCCGACTGGAGGAACCGAAAGAAGACCTTCTCCCCCTTGGTCTGGAACTCCTCAACATCATTTGCAATCATGATCGCCATGCGTTATCCTGAAGGCTCTTGACCGGCTTACAGTTTCGGCCATGCCTTTGATTCGTGTTTCAAGCCCTGACACCCTTCACCCGTTCTTATTTAAAACTGATATTTCAAGATCCTTAGATCTTTTCCGATATTCCAAGAGTTACAGCCTGAGACTCCGCGCATGCGGTTCCTCGCGGAATAATTTAACTACTTTAAGTACGTCCCCTATGCGTTCACTGGTCATCTCGGGGGCAAAAACGCCGTTCTAAACCTTCTTTTACTATTCTTTTTGTATGATTCCCCCATGATTGCAAAGCCTTGCTTTGGTCCGACCCCAGCCATTCCAGCTACTTTTCTCGTTCTTGCCTTTTCCCATCTAATCTATCTCTTCTGTAGGCGCCAACGCTTGGCTACTTCACCTAATTGATCATTAGTCATTGGCTCGATTTGCCATCCTTTATCAAAATCAATATCGTGTGAACGTGGAAGGTCTTTGTCCTCAAGCTCACGGATTAGGATTCGAGATGGCAACATTGCTGCCTGTCCCACAAAAATTGCCTCCCTACGTCTCAATCCTGATAGTATCTTTGTTAGCCCTGAAAGAGAATCTGGGAGAATTGAACGCACATGCTCACGGTCAGCATCGTTTGTAATCCTATGAACTATCCATGAGTTGCACTGCGATAAGACAGTGGATTCGACCTCGCTAGGACGTTGGGAAACAAGGAATAAGCCAATTCCATATTTGCGCCCTTCCTTTGCTATTCGTCGGATAGCCTCTTGAGCTGCCTCATATTGCGCTTCTCCGGAATTGGGCACATATCTGTGGGCCTCTTCACAAACCAGCAGAACGGGGTCTGATTCTCGTTCATGGGTTGATTGCCAAAGTTTAAGGTTGAAAATAGTTCTTGCGATCACAGCGCTAGCAATGCCGGCAACTTCATTCGGAACACCACTTAAGTCAACGATACTGACAGGTTCTTTGCACCCTATAAACTGTGAAATAACTTGTGGAAAAAGATCAATTTTATTATCCCAAGGTCGGATAAGAAAGTCCATCCGTGAATCCTGCTGAAGAACCTCCAATTTATTAATGACCGAATTGAACGGCTCTTGCTCTTTCTTGTCCTTTCCTGGCGGTCGTTGTTCATTAACATACTCTTTAAATTTTTCGAAATCATAAGGCGTTGGGGAATCTACTGTTAAAGTTGCTGGATCAAGATTGACCACCGATGCTGAGACTTGTCTGGCTTTTAGCAATGCAACTTTCACAATATTCGCCTGAGATGTAGCGACAAACTCTGTCTTCCCAATAATAAGCGAAAGAGTTTCTTGAAGATTGAGTAACCAATAAGGCAAATTAAGAGTACCTTCATCAGTGGATAGCCTCTTATGGTTGGGAAACGCAGAGCAATACTCATTATGGGGATCTAAAATTATAATTCGTGGTTTCCATTTGGCGTAGCTTTCCTCAGTTCCCCTACTAATCAGACTGTGTAGTATTGCAGCCACCGTTCCTGACTTTCCTGCTCCCGTTGATCCAAGAATTGCCGTGTGTTTTCCCAAAAGCTCATTCATATCTGCAAAACATTGGGTTTCCCCAGACCCTACATGTACTCCAATTTTAATGGTAGCTCCTTTTCCGTGACCATAAATAAAACGTAATTCCGATTTTTGGGTTAAATATATCGTTTGTTGTGGCAAGGGAAACGTCGCAATTCCACGCTCAAAACATAACTCCCATAATGGTGGTTGGATTTTAGTTGTTTTCACCCATTCTGCCTCACCAAAGAGATCAGCCTCAATCACGCGCTCATCGGCAGCCGTTGAAGCCATAAGGCCTCGTTCTTTTTCATATTCGGCCTTCATTCTCAATCGGCCAACATATCCATAGATGATCCTTCTCCCAAAATGAACCTTAAGGATGGATCCAAATTGTCCGATTGGATATGTTTCCCCACCATACACACGAGTCAACTCAGTTATTTTGGCGTCTAATTCTGCCACTATATGAGGGCCATCAACTTCTATAATCTTTCCAATGGCGAGATTTTCAATGGGATCGCCTGGGTTTCGTTCATCTTTCACCATCGTTCACCTCCGAGTAGACGCGTCAAGTTCTCAAATTTCCACCAGGGCAATTCTTCGTCAGAAACGGCAAAAGTCGACCCGTGGGAAAAACCTCTCTTTGCATGGACACGGACCTGGTCTCTAATTTTGGAATTATCAAGCCATTCCTTCAGCTGACCTTCAGGCTTATTTTGCTCTGTGAAGACAAGTAAGGTAAGGGCTTCCCCAGACTCGTGCAGAGCCCGATCAAGCTCTATGTTTATATGGGAATCTCCGAACCGGTAGCCACAAATCGTTAAAATGACCTCCGATGTTTGACTCGGCCTTAGTTCCTGCCTCATTTTCGCTGCTATCTGGGCATATGGATCACGCTGGGTTTCACGGTATTTGGTTGCGGCTGGCCAAATCAGGACTCTTCTCTTTGAACCCGTGGGAAGTGTTAAAGACGGACGTATACGGAAAGGTAATGTTTCCTCATTTAATTCACACCAATCGATTGAGCCATGAACTTTGAAAACCCGTGCAGCTAAACCCTCTAATGAAAACGAGGTCTCATCCCACCACCCAGTTACTCCTCCCACAAACCCATCAGCATATGGTAACTTTTCGAGAGCAAGAGCATCCTCAATTAGGGTGTCATAATTAAGAACCAAATAATTCACAGGCTTGGCATTACCAGTTTTGCCGGTCCTTAAGGTACGATGTACCGCTTTAATAAATTGCCAATGCGTTGAAATATTAACTTTCTTTGTCTCAAAGCTTTTGGCAATGGCCTCTTTGATTTGGTTTAAAGCTTCCTGTAAGTCACTGACTTCATATTCTTTGCCGCCCAGATTTACTGTCGAGCAAGTTGCACAGCGTTCTTTGCGTCGTTCAGCAATTGCCAATAAATCTACCAGCTCACTCATATAGTCCTCGATTGTCGCTGAGGTAGACCCTTCAAATTGTTTCGTTAATACAGATAAAATATCTTTCGTGAGGTCTTTCAATGACGGATTGTTGAGAACTTCTTCTGTTAGACTTACGGTTAACGGAAGTCCTGCACAAAGACTGCAACCAGCGCCCATAAGAAATGCCCGACCGCTGTGTGACATTAGTTCTTCGAGGGCTTCAACAGCACTTGAGAATGGGGGTTTCGCCAATGGAGCAAGGGAATCTGTCATATAGAGCCTCCTTGATAAAACAAGACTTGGCATTTTGTTCTTGATAAACTAAATAATTTAAAAGGTGCTCTTTCATTCTAAATTCTTTCTTGTTGGGTAAGCAGTGATGGGGGACGGGGGTAGATCCAAAATGGTTTTGTAAGAGTTGCTCCGTCCCTTTGGCGCGGTGAAGGGCATAATACTCATTCAAACTTCCCCAGTTTAGGTCTAGGTCCCTTTTCGCCAAACGAAAAGAAGACCGGATTCACCGGGTTGTCGTAGACCCGGCAAGATTAATTCCACTTAGTGACCAACGTTATATATTCTTTATCACAATGCACCCGCTACGCTCCATCATTCGCTTTTCGAGGTCTAATCATCCTAATATCTCTTTTGATTGTGGTAGTTGTCTCTGTAAACTCAATAATTACCAAACATTCTGGAAGGGATCGAGTTCGAAATCTTATTGTACGCTCCAGTAACGGTGGTTCACGTTTGCCAACTGTACTCAACATTTCTTTATAAACAGTTGTAATAAGATTAGTGATTTCTTCGGCTGTTAGTTTCTTGGGACCTGTCTTCGAATCAGGTGAGGCCCATTCTTTGAAGCCTAATGCTTTGCCCACAACCGGTTGGCTACACCACAAGGGAGCTAAATCATTTTCTGTTCTGAAAGCAATAAAATGGGGTTCATTTGTTGCCCACCCTGTGGGCGCAGTCAGAAGATCGACACAACGCAAACGACCAAGATCAGGTTCCTCATATAAGTCATCCAGATCAAAAAGCATGGCACATGCGTAGCTTACGCTTGCAAAGGAAATTCGACTCAGCCGAAGTAGGGTCTCATGTTGTGACAGCCTCGTGGTCTTGTTAGGTTCTAGCGATAACTCCGAGCGGAAGTATGGAATTGAAAAACCAGTGGGAAAATGTTTGCTCCTTCGAACGATGCGTTGTACGGTCTTAAATTGAAGGAAATACCCCAAATAGAAATGGTTTGATGAAGTAGCTTCCGATTGTATTGCCGTCTTAAGGCGGTCAAAAAGCTCTTCATTACTTACAGACGTTCGAACCCAACCCTGGTCAAATCCTACCCAGGCTTCTTTCTGAGGTGAGGGTTTAAGGAGGCGTAAGAATTTAGCACCAAAAACACTTTCAAAGTGTTTTACCTGAGCTTGGAAAAAATACATTTCAAGCAGACTTTCCGCAATTATATCGGGCATGATCTCTTTCCCCTTTAGACTTCCATAAAAGAGAAGCCTTTGCTTTACGGAAGTGCTGTCTTACTGAAAAAGAAATTTAATACCGCTTAATGCTACACTCCCCACCCCTTCTTTAGGGCCTCAATCTGGGATACGGAATCGAGCACCCGATTGCATGATTCCCAATCTATGTTTTCGATGCGATCGTATTTCATTTCAAAGGGGTGGCGTTCTGGAAGTTCGTCGATCACCCGTTTGGCCTCTTCTTCTTCATGAAGGGCTGCCCAGACCCACACATCTTCCAGAGTATCGGGGATCTGACCAAACATATTTCGGATGTTCTCCAGGCGCGACGACAAAAGCTGATGAACCCGGTCTTCCACAGAGCCCATATAGCGCATATTGAAAATCAAAACTTCTGGACGGAGCTGGCCGATACGCTGAATCCGTCCCTTACGTTGTTCCAGTCGTGTTGGATTCCAGGGGAGGTCTAAATTGATTAGCGAGCCCAAACGCTGCAAATTAAGGCCCTCAGAAGCGGCATCGGTCCCGATAACGAGCCGCAATTCCCCTGTGCTGATCCGTTTCTTGATTTCGTCCCGGTCCATACGCTGAAAGATCCCATCTCGAATGATTCCCGAACCGGACACCCTGGCGTATATCCCGATCGTTTCAGTCGGCAGACGTTTAGATAGCTTTTGCCCCAGCCAGAGGACTGAATCGTAATACTGGCTGAAGACGATGCAGCCAATGGATAACCAGTCAACCGTACCTAACGCCCCCTTGGAGAGGATTTTCTCCACCAGGTGGAGCTTCGGATCTTCATCTTTGTTCTCATCAAGAATCTTCAGAAATCGTGTTAACGCTTCTCGTTCCTCTTTGGTGAGTGGATAGATGGAGGAGAGCGTTTCTTCTGCTTCATTTTCTCCTTCCTCATCGGCCTGGTCATCCTGAGTCCCAAGCATTTTCATTGCGGTCAACCGACCCGCCTCAATACTACTCCCCACACGCCGCAAAAGGATGGTCTTCATGAACCCGGAATTGAGCCCAGGCCTTCGGGCAAGAAGAGCACAGAAGTCCTCTGCAGCCGCATAAGCGTCCCGAAGGAAAGGCGGGAGAGTAATGGCCTCTTTCCCATCCTCGCCAAAAAGGCGAACTTTAATCGGCTGAAGGTACGGTTCGTTGGTCTGCGGGTTGATGGTATTTTCCAGAAAATCCCGCGTCCGCCTGATAATATTCCGAATGAAAGGGTTGTGCTCCTGGAAGAAACTTTTGTAAAGGCGACGAACCCTCTGCTGGTCCGGCTTGGGAAGATCATTGAAAGCCTCAGGTTGAACCCAGGTATCGGATGGCGCGGCGTTCAAGCCGCGACGAAGCAATTCGAAGTCCTTGCCCTCTGACGAAGGAGGCAGAGGATCGCGTATCCACTCCCACAGTTCATTTGTTTCCCGGGGTGAATCCACCCTTCCGAGAACAAGATCCAGGCCTTCCAGCGGACGTGTCCGCCAGCGGCTATATGGGCTTCCAAGAACAAAATCTTTGCCACTGTTCAGAACATTGAGAAGGTCCCAGGCTTCAATTGGGTCAAGCTGGACAGGCGTCGCCGTTGCAAGTAGCAGACTTTTAGCCCGAAGGGCAATTTCCATGAGAAAGCGTAAAAGGTTGTTTGGCTCAGGTTTCTCCTGCCGGTGGGTGGGACCGATGTTGCTTCGCCTCGCCCGGTGAGCCTCATCCAGAACAACACACTCGTAGTCGAGATCTTTCAAATAATTGACCCCTTCAGACCCCCTGATGATGAGTCCCGTTGAGACAATGCCGATTCGCCGGGGACATTTCCTCAAACCTGCCGTACCAAGCTCCGGATAGGTCACCCCGTGTTCATCGATCCATTGCTTGCCGGTCCAGCGTGCCGAAGGCATAGTCAACATGTCCCAGAGTTCGTCCTGCCATTGGATCATGAGAGGTCTTGGAACGAGGATCAGAATAGGCTTTTCTCCATAGAGAGCCATGAGTTTCGCTGCAAGGGCAAGTTGGATCGTCTTCCCCAAACCCACCTGGTCGGCCAGCAGATACCTTGCCCCGCTATTCTTATGGGCGTCAAAGGCCACTTTTATGAAGTATTTCTGATGTGCCCACAGGCCATTCTCCCGGCGGTAGATTGGAAGTTCCACAATAGGCTCTGCAGGCTTCGCCTCTTCGCTCTTCCAGACTGTGACATCCGGGATTACGACCCGACGGATCAGGCGCACGACGTCTTCAATTATGGCCTCCGACAGCTCTACTGCCTGCGGGGATGACCACAGGGCATCGAATTCTTCCTGTACCCACTGAACCCCTTCCGAGCTCTCATCAAGCCAAACCAGCTCATAGTTATTTGTCCAGGCCGTCCGGGATTCATTCGCGCTGCCGATAAAACAAACCCTGCTGCCATCTGTCCTTGTAATCACCCCTGCTTTTCCATGGATCAGACCGAAAGCCGAATCGGGCAGGACCTTGATCTTAATACGGCCATCTCGAAGGAAATCATAGAGCCGTTGGAGGCGGCCTTTCATGGGATCGGTGATTTCAATAGGCAAGGACACACACCACTCCCTCCACATCCCCCATTTCGCTGCTTGGGCCGTTTGGACATCCAGGGCACTGAGGCAGGAATTGCACACCACCCGGACACAGGCTTCCTGTACGTCTGGTGCCATCTGCTCCAAGGCTTCCCCGGCCACTTCTAACAATGATGAACTGAAATACCCAGCGATCCTGTCATAACGACGGGCATCCTTTAACTGGGAGGGCAGGAAATTCTTCAAGGGACCACGTCTTGAGGAGTAGCGATGGATCATACACCGTCCTCTGAAATTGCGCCACGCAAAAGGTGGGCGGCATCGGCGTCTTTGCGCCAGTGCTCCATCGTGGAGGGCTTCTTGGAGAGATAATCCAGCAGGGCGAGAATTGTTTGTCGTCTGTCCCAATAATTGGAGAGTTCCTGTTTGAGATAAGTCAAACCAGGCTTTGGATTCTCTTCTTCTACCGTTTTGTAGATGGCGAAGAGGACCTGTCTTAGAAGAGTTCCGGCGAGTCCTTGCCCGGATAGATCACGGCCCTTAAGTTCTGTCGGCGTCTTGAGCCGTGTCCGGTTTGCAGCATCGCTCCCTAAAAGTCCCCGATAATCCTTTACGCCGAAGCCCCGGGCGAATTCCTGATAGACGCCGTCGCGATATTCCCCATGGGCCTCTACCTCCACGCCCTTGAGATAAAAACGTTCTTCCGGGCTTAGATACCTCCAAATGGATCGGTCCAGACTGTCAGGGATGAGGAAGTCAGAGGCAATCTTTACGGCACTACGGATCAAGTCTGCCAAGGGCGAAGATTCCCCCGACTTTCGGACTCGCCGAAGTTCTCTTTCCACATCGATGTCTTCTATGGCGCTGTAGGCCGTCACCACGCGGAGGGCAGCCGCATAGGCTGCGAGTTGGTAGTCCGCATCGGTGAAGTTAGGATCATCCTTATCATCTATTTCAATCATGGTTTTGAGCTGTCTCTGAACCTCGGCCAGGACTTCGGGATAAATGTCCGCCCGGTCCCCTCGAAGATCTCCTTTCCTTTTTCGCAGAATTAAGAGGACTGTGCCCTGGACGTACTTTCCTGTTCTGAAAGACGTATCCGTTTCTGTGGCGATGGTCCAAGCTGCTGTGACATGAAGACCCGCTGTCCAAAGAATAAGAGCCAAGTCTGACCACACCTCCACGTCCTGGTGGGTGAACATAACCAATTGAAACCCGTTGTCAGGCATGTTTTCGGAAAGACGCCGATAGCACTCCACCATGGAGAGTCGAAAGTTTTCCTCAGAACCCTTTACGGCCAACGCTCTCTTGCTATCGGCATACCAATCAGGAAACAGAGAAGGCAAGCGCTTCTCGTACCACGCAAGAAACAATTCCGAGAGTTCCTCATAATTGATGGCATCGGCGTAAGGGGGGTCAGTGATCCAGAGGTCCGCCTCGTAACTGGTGACGCGGGCATCCAAAGGTACAACGTAGTTGTTCGCACTCAACAATCGCTCTGGAAAAGACAAATACCATGCGGTATCCAAAGAAGCATGGGCACGACAACCATAATTTGCCAAAGTGTTTAAGGCTTGATTGAAAAAAGTCTGCGATCCTCTCTCATTTCCAACGCTGGAATCCCATCTACAAAGTCTTGAGTGCCAATCGACATAACGACCTATCCCAAGCAAAAGGCCCACAGCTCTAATGAGATCCATGTTTGTTTCGGAAACTACCTCCTGGTATAGCCCAATCGTCAACAACTGCCGAGAGTTGTATAGATGGTGCCAGTGGGTCCAACCACGCGTCCTAATAGGTTCGTCGGTTTTGTCCCCCGGTTCGATTTTCCGGCTGGGGATGTACCCTTTCGTCTGCCACTTGGAGAAGCGTTCCTTGACCAGTTCGAGAACACGAACCTCTCGCTTCAGATCTGCTTCCGTTGGCGTCCGGTAATGTTTATCCCCGGTTTCCGGGTCCACCCAGCGGATGCAGTAGAGGCGCTCCTGAAGAACATCATCCGGTCTCGGCACGAGATCGTCGTTTTCCCACAGGCGCAGCCCCTGCCGCCCCCGGAGTTCATCGATGGGAGTCACCTGCCGGGAATGGGGACCAAGCCAGTTCCCTTCCCTGTCCACAGGACAACGGATACCGTTCTCCCATGTCCCTTCATATTTGGCCGTTTCCATCTCCGCGGCACTGACACCCTGGATGATTTCGATTCGGAAAGACTTCGTAGTCTTAACGGGAACCAATTTGGCTATCGTTCTTGTTTTCTGGCCGATAATCCAGGAAGGGGCCAGAGGCACACGCCAACCGGTATGAGGGTCCGTTGCCTCTACGCAGTACAGGTAATAGCCGGCTTTGCACCCTTTGCCAATCAACTCTCCCGTCGTTCCATCGAGCCAGCCCTCATCGTTCTGCTCGATACCCCACTCGTTGATCTGTCTCCGGACGGCTTCGTAAACTTTCTTCTGGATATTCTGAACTTCCTTCGCTATCTTTTCTCCTCCGCCGATGAGATGGATCGCTGCCCAGGTGAGAAGGGCGCTAACGGGACTGAGATCCGCACCATAAACATCACAGCCGAGGACAGCAGCTTCAAAAGGAACGCTTCCTCCTCCACAGAAGGCATCCCCCACCCGTGGGATGTGTCCGAACCGGCTCTTTCCCAATTCTTGAACCAGTTCATGGAGGCAATTCGCTTTCGTACCAAGATGGCCACTAATCTCTTTCCACGCCTCTTCAGACGGACCTTCGATCTCCTCCGGTCGCATACAATAGGAAAGCTTTTCGTCATAACTCATCCGGTTGAAGGCCCGGCGCTGCATATGTTCCCGGTCTTCCCGGCTCGCGGACTTCTTCCACTGCCATTTGTCGCTCTTTCGGCTAAAATAGAATTCCCTTTCTGTTTCGGTTGCGTATTGATAAACTTCGGCTGCGGGGATATTCCCGCGGCGTCTCCTCCAAAGGCCCTCCTCGTCCATGGTCATAAGCTTCAGAAAAATCTCCCGATCCTTCTTTGGATCAACAGAGGCGGGCATAAGGACTCCAAAGAGGGCTGCCCGAATGAGAACAAGGGGTTTGCGTCCCCACCATTTACCCAAGCTGGTGAGTGTTTGATTAACATTTGATTTCCTCTCTTTATAACTTTCCTTGGAAAGCTTGCTCACAGGAAATTGGGTTTCGATAAAGGTGAGATCCGGCATGTTCCGCCTCTAAAGTTCATCAAAAAGACTGCCTTGCATGGGTTGTTTTTTTTTACCCTTCTTCTTTTTTGGGAACGGCCCGGAGATTACCTTGTCAACAGGTGTTTCGTCCTTTTGAGGGAGCTGAATATTCTCCGGTTCCTCAACGAACCGTTCCCGAGGCATGTCCGGAACGGCATTTTCAGAAAAAGCGATCTTAATGGCCTTTCGCCAACCCCGGTCACGTCCCACATCTGTCCTCGTGAAGGTGGCGTTAACGGTCGTATAGAGCCACCATCGCTCTTCCGGCTCCAGGCCTTTCCAGTTGGCAATCGCATTTGGAATGAGAGTTTCGTCAATGTCTTCCACAGCCCAGGCAAGAAGGGTTAACTCCTTGCCAAAATGGGGAGCCAGGATGTTTCCTTTTCCAGTTTTCCAGTCAACTGACCTGTGTCCCGCTACACGGATCCTCTTGTTGAACTGGTCTTTCGCCCCATCGGCAATGCGCCCCCAGCGGTAATGGTCGAGCTCCACCTTTACGATGGGAGGTTTTGGAGGAGCCACGGTCTCTCCCCCATTCCACTCGAAGTGCTCTTCAACAGTAATAGGTTTTTGCTCTCCTTCCGGGAGATGAACCACGAAATGGTGAGCAGATTCCCCAGGGTCAAAACCAAAACCGATGAACTGGCGTTTCTTACGGGCAATCACTGGCGCACTTCCCCTTCCTTAAGTTCGGTCTTGAGCTCCGCCACCATGTCGAGAAGCTGCTGGCCGGAGTCAAACTTTAGGCTCCCAATATCGACGCTCAGGTTTCCATCAGGGATGAATTCCTTCAGGATGTCCGCCCCCCGTTCGAAGTGTGGGATAGCGTAATGGATGTCCTCCGGTGTGCTGAGTTCGATCCAACGGGTATCCCGCATGATGGTTAAGCGGACACTTCCCAATTCGGCGCCATATTTCTTTGCGGTTTCCAAGAACTTGTAGCTTTCACCCGTAGAGTCTCTCTTGAAACCCCTTTTCCAGACGGCTGCCTTGTTGCGGTCGAGGGTGGTCCCGACGTCCACCTTACCCTTGGGGGCTGTGATGGTCACAGGGATAGATTTGACACCCCTCTCTTCCGCAACAGCAACGATGACTTGGCAGTCCTTTGGCACATCAAAGGGCTTTTCATAGGGTATGCCATGTGTTTCGGCGCTCGAACCATCGGTAGTGTGCCGGATTTTCCCATCCGGAATCACCTGCAGTTCACACTTGCGTTTCGACCCTTCCTGGTAAAACCGGTGTTTGATGGAAATTGTATTGATCCACGTCACCGCCTCTCCCGTGCTGTGCTCTCCCGCAGAGTCAACACACAAGAAAGAGAGTCGCACTGCCTTGGTCTTAATGTCGTAGTCTTCAAGCTTCTTTGAGGAAGTCGTAGCTACGTCGTTTGTCTCCATGTGGACCACGTTTCCGTTGAGGGGCCGGATACGAAGGGTGACTTGACCTGTATTCTCATCACGACTCAGCACCTGAACCTGCACCGAGGTCTTTGGTTTCTCGAAGGGGCCCCGGTCAACGTACCCCATCATCTCGCGCCAGACATCCCGCTTGACCAGTTCATCCTTGAGATTATCCAAAGCATCAGGATGATGCCAAACCCAGGAGGGGTCCGTGGCGGCTCGCTGTTTGATGGTGCTCCAGGCAACCTCCTTGTTACCAGCTGGCCAGAGTTTGTTCTCCACACGGCTCCGGAAGGTTCCGTCAGGGGCAATGTCTTCTGTGTATTTGTAGCACTCCTTCAGGGCGTTGAGGACCTGATCTTCTCCTTTATATTCGTTGGCAACATATTTTGGATCCAAATCTACTTGAGCGAGGCTGTTTTTTGCGGGATAATGCAGGATCGTAAAGGTTTCACGGCAGGCCTGATAGAAACGTCCCTCCAGCTTGGCCAGCATCTCGGTGGCATCAACGTATTGAGGATCGGTCTCCCTTACGCCTTCCTGATCCATCTCTCCGATGATAGTCCGTATCGCACTCAACTCCGCTGCCCGTTCCAACACCGTGTCGTAGGCTTTAGCGGCACCGGTCATGAAACACACACGGTTCTTGAATTGCTGATGATTGTAGAATTCTTCGATGGCCCGGAAGGAATCGTCTGCCGGCCGGAAGATGACCAAGGTGACAGTATCCTGTTGGAGCTGGATCAGATCGAGAGCCGGTAATGCAAGAAGTTTCTGATAGGCTGCTTTTGTAGTGATTTTAAACATCTCCGTCAGACGGTCCCGGAGCTCCTTTTCCCGCTGTTCCCGGAGTTTGTTTCTGGCGTATGTAGCGACCTTGGCCTTCAGATTCTCCACATTCTTAAAGAAAAGTTTGCCGTCCCGGGTAACATGGAGATACCAGGCATCGGCCTGCAGCCGATCCAATACATTGCGTATATTGACCACGTCCCGATCCGGAGCAGCGAGATACCCGATGATGTCCGACCTTCCGAGTCCCAGGATAGGGTTCGTGGCCGTAGAAAGGGAAGAGAGGAAGATTAGCTTGGCGATATCCTGTGCATCTGTGGTCTTGCCGCTGTCGATCTGCTGAGCCAAAGCGCTCCCGCCCTCTGCCCCAATATCCCTGGCGATAGCAGCTTCCAGTCCAGGGTTAATTTGCCGAATCTCTCCGAGCATAGATGCATCGAGAAGGTCCATCTCTTGCGGGCCGATGAGGTGTCTCTTGTTGGCTAATTTGGAATTCCAGAGAATCGAAACGATAATGCGCATGATTCGGATCAGTGCCCGAGTTTGTTGGAACCCACGGTTTTCCTTGAAGCGGGCGTAAAGGTCACGGGTTGCGGGATGAAATGGATAGGCATTGACAATGTCCACTTTGAGCTGGTCTGGGGAGATCTCTGTGATTCCCATCTTCTTGGCACTTTCCATCGCTGCTCCATAGGCATTCGCGACCTCTTCGATCTCCGATGTGGTGGCTGTCTTCTCAAAAATTCTGGTGCTAAGAATATGATAAATCTCGTTGGTATTCATCTTGACTGGATCAATACGAATCACATTACGGTTTACTTCCTGTTCCAAGTTGTTAAGAGACTGTAAGGCCTGCGTGATGGCGGCGCTTCCGCCCGCATACGCCGTACCACTAAGATCCGTAATAACCACACAAACCCGGGGGAGTTTGTTCCCATTCACTGCGACAAGGAGATTTGCCAGAGCGGCAGTCGTCAAACGATCCAGGTATGTATCCCCCACAGCGACGGCTTTCGCCGTTTCAAAATAAGGGGGAAGTTCATCGAGGAGTATAAGAACAGGCTCCCCCTTCAAGAGTTCTACCCATTTATCGGGGCTGGGAGGCATCAGCGGGGTGTAATAATCGTTGAAGACGGACTTCCGATTCAATTGCTCGGCGATCTCTCCCCAGATACCAAAAGGCGTAATTGTTTTTCTACCGCTGAAGCCAACAACTGATACTGCACCCAAATCCCCCGGCTTGTAGAACTCAGCCATAATCTTTTTTCGATAATCCGGATATTTGGCCAAGAGACCTAAAGCGATGAGGTTGTGAGTTTTTCCTCCGCCCATGGACTGGCTCAACAGGAAAGTCCCAGAGGCGCTTGTCGTCCTACCTTCCACACGGTTGAAGGCCTCCGTGAGTAGAATCCGCATGCCTTCGGTCACATAATTCTCAGCGAAAAATTCATCCGGCTTTATGATTGGCAGATCATCCAGATTATAAACCGTATCTAATCGTGCTCTGTCAAAAACAGAAGGTCTGGGCTTGCATAATTCACTGAGAGTTTTCATAAGGAATTTTCTCCCTTTTTTTAAGGATTGGCCCAAAATGGGTCTTCTTCATTCTTTACTGAAGTTCTCCATTGGAATGCAAGCTTCCGGCAAAATATCTATAACCCACCGGAAATACCCGCGGAAGTTGACCTATTTATACCAAAAACATAACATTATAGCAATTCTTAAGCATATTTCAGATCTTAATCTCCTGGAAATCCCTGCCAATTTAAGTGTGACAATGAAGTCGCCCTTACCTGAAATACATTTTCCCTGCTGTTTCTTGCCGAAGGTGGTTTAACTCGTTAATCCCTATACCAGAAAATTGCTTAAATATCAATTAAGTTATTGAAATAATAAGATAAATGCCACACACTCGTAGTCAGCATGGTAGTGGTTCAGTGGGTACACTCAATTCTTTCTTCCTTTTTTCAAACACCTTTTTCTTCAGGTCTTCGGTGTCCATACCCTCATCGACGGACATTATGAATTCCGACGCCTTTCTTAGCTTATTGTATTCCTGTTCCAACCGCTCTACTTTTTCCATAAGGGTCCTATTCTCCTTTTGAAGCCTGGTAGCCTGGTCTACATCTCCCCTTTCCGCAATCTGATCAAAAATTATCCCTTTCCGTTCAATATACCTATCTGGCATGTCGCTGCTGAAAGCCCAACCATTTTTTCACACAATTGATAGCGGTTCATCTTGGAAGCCCAATAGGTGGCTGAACTGTGCCGCAGGATATGTGGGGTAACCCGTTGTTTTGAGCCTTTTGGGCCAGTGTTCTTATCTTTCTCACCAGGCTTTTGTATTGTACGTGGAAGAGTTGGGCTTCCGGGTCGTTATTTTGTGGATGTTCGTCAAACCATTCGTTCAGGTAGGTGTTGCAGAGGGGAAGTGGGAGGGGAGTGGGCAGTAAGAACAGAAGGCCCTCCTGTGCTAAAGCTTCGGAGGGCGAGCGGCAGACGGAAAGCACCAGAAAGAAACCTAGGGAAAAAAAGAGCGCCGATTCACCAATTGGAATTAACAGGCTAAGTCCCTATATCAAGGGCTTCTATCCTCTTTTAGAATTATCCTTTCCAAGGAACCGATTAACGGGGGGAGGTCATCTGTAACTGTATCCCAGACTCTGTCGAGATCGAAATCAAAATAGACATGGATAAGACGGTTCCGCATCGCAATGATATTCGCCCATGGCAGCTCCGTATACGTTTCTCTGGTTTCCTGGGTGACCTTTGATGCTGCCTCTCCAATAATTTCGATGGATTTTACAATTGAGAGAACAAGCATTCTCTCTGAATCAAGATCCCTCCGGGTTTTGTTCTGGGCAAAGGAAAGAGCTTCCTTTGCGGCATCCAGCATGTGGCGCATCCGGATCCGATCATCCCCGCGCATATTGAACCTCCGCAGAATCGAGCACCTGCTGTCTGAAATAGCGGCTTAATTCCGCCGGCGTCCTCAAATCAACCTTTCTTTTAAGAATACCCGAAAGCTCAATCTCCATCCCCGCTAAACGCAACAGGCCCACAACCTGACCAGGGTCGAATTCGACAAGAACATCGACGTCGCTCTCAGGGCCAAAATCTTCTCGCAGAACCGAGCCAAAAAGAGAGAGTTTCCGAATATGATGTTTTCTGCAAAACGCTTCAATTTGTTCTTTGGGGATCTCGAGCTGATTTTTTTCTCTCATTGCCTTTCCGCCTTGATATAGCCTTTTCAAGATACGTTCTAAAGTAATGATACACAACGAAAAGAAACCATGCAATTCAGCCAAGAATGCAACATGAAGAAGGTATGTGCGGAGAGTGCCTATTCGATCTCATTTTTTGATCTTGGCTTTGCCAAGTTAGTTTTCAGCCCTCGATCTTGAGTTCTTCTACGTCTGTTTCGATCGCCTCAGGAAGTTGACCTATTTATACAAAAAACACAACATTATGGCAATTCTTCTGCACACTTCGATCCTTAATCTGCTGGAAACCTCTCCCAATTTACGGGTGACAATGGAGTCACCTCCACCCAAAATGTATTCTTCTTGCTGATTTTTGCCGGAGATGGCCTAATTCGTTAATCCCTATACCAGAAAGTGGCGTAAAAGTCAATTAACTCACTGAAATAACAAGAAAAATACCACATATAAATTGTCAGCGGGGTGGCAGTCCGGTGGGGACACGCAATTTTTTTTCCCTTCTTTCAAAAACCTTTTTCTTTAGATCTTCGGTGTCCATACCCTCATCGACGGACATTATGAATTCCGACGCCTTTCTTAGCTTATTGTATTCCTGTTCCAACCGCTCCACTTTCTCCATAAGATTTCTATTCTCCTTCTATAGCCTGGTAGCCTGATCTACGTCTCCTTTTTCGACAATTTGATCAAAAATTATCCCTTTCCGTTCAACATACCTTTCAGGCGTGTCGCTGCTGAATGCCCATCCGTATTTGGCGCAAAGCTGGTAGCGGTTCATTTTGGGTGCCCAATAAGTGGCTGAGCTGTGTCTCTGAATAAGAAAGGCAAAAAGGGAAACTACCCTATTAGGACGGGGACATGCTGGCAGAGGGTTTATGGAGTTTGATGAAATTTACTCTCTCAAAGTCAGAGTCATTGGAGGCGAGATTGTTAATCTTCAAGTCTTCCATAATCTGAAGGGTGAGTGCATCATTGGAAAGAAACCCATATCGCCTTTTCATTTGCTGGCTTCTTTCCAGTGTTTCGAGGTTTGGAGACAAAACATCCAGATTGAATAGGGCTATCTTTGTGGGAATGTTTTCATGGGTTGCCAGTTTCTTAACCATATCAGGATGGGTTTTTAAGTACCTTACAAGATCCTTCACTTTTATTTCCGGAAGGATCGAAGCGGCCTCGACGATCATCATACGATGCGCAACTTCCTGAATGATTGCTACCGAAGTGAAACCGTCGATCTTTTGCTCTTCTATTCGTTCCAGGAATTTTGAACTGGCGGGATTTAGTTTGGACGCTTTGGAAAAGTGATAAATGAAAATATTGGCATCGACAAAAACCGAAGATCCATCTTCCAGATCAGAGAGGAGCATGTTAAGCCTCTTCGGGTAGAAATTCTGGAGAAAAGGCAATCTCTTCGATGGTGTCGTGATCAAGTCCCCTGAACATGCCACTGGTAGCTCTAACCGCGCTTTCTCCTCCCTCAACGGTTATCTTCACCTTCTGATGTTCGTTTAATTTCAATGGAGACAAAGGTTTTAGAACACCACCTTCATATATGGCCTCGATATTTCTTGACATTTCTGTACCTCCGAATCTATTCAACCAAACGTAATTTCAATTGTATGTTACCCTGAACAGAGCACATTGTCAAATTGAATCAAGACAAGAGAGATATTTAAAAAACGAAAAGCCCCAACCGAAGTCAAGGCTTTCCGACAATAGCACTGGCATCCCTGAGCGGAGGCCTAATAGGTCAGATGACCCGTATCCTGTTAGTATGGTGCCGAAGGGGGGATTTGAACCCCCACAGGGACTACTCCCCGCTAGACCCTGAATCTAGTGCGTCTGCCAATTCCGCCACTTCGGCATATCGAGATCACTCATTGAAAAGAGCACGTTACTATATTATATCTTTTTCAGGCAAAGTCAAGAGTTTCTGAGACAAATCAGCCCTCTACCTATTCCCATGGAAATCATATACGGAATCGATCAACTGAAGAGCCCTGTCGAGAATGCCGTGGTCACCCTCGGAAATTTTGACGGCGTCCACCTGGGGCACCAAAGGATCTTTGAAAGGGTAACGGAGGAGGCGAAACGGCTCAAAGGCCGTGGGGTGGTCATCACCTTTGAACCTCATCCCCTGAAAATCCTCCTTCCCGAAAGGTGCCCTCCCCTTCTCACCCCTCTGAGAAAGAAGATCCTGCTCCTCGAAAAATCAGGGATCGACGTCGTCCTGTGCATCGAGTTCACAAGGCCTTTTTCAGAGATCTCCCCCTCCGAATTCGTTCAGAACATCCTGATCGAAAAGGTCGGGGCGAAGAAGGTGATTGTCGGGTATAACTATCACTTCGGCAAAGGGAAAGGCGGAAACATCCAGACCCTCAGGAGGTTATGCGATCTCCACGGTGTGGAAGTCGAAGTGGTTGATGCCCTCACGGTGGATCACACTTCCGTCAGCAGCTCGAAGATCAGGGAACTCATCAGGGAAGGCCATGTGGAGGACGCTTCGAAGCTTCTCGGGAGAGATTATCCCATCATCGGAAAGGTGGTTGTGGGAGCCAAGAGGGGACACAGCCTCGGGTTTCCGACGGCAAATCTTGAGATTTCGGACGAGCTCTATCCTAAGACGGGCGTCTACGCGGTTGAAGTGGTGTGGAATCGCCGAACCTTAAATGGTGTCGCCAACGTCGGATTCAATCCCACTTTCTCTCCCGGGGAGGGGAAAAGGGGCGACTTCTCCCTTGAGGTCTACATCCTCGATTTTAGCGCGGACATTTACGGCGAGGAGATTCAGATCCGCTTCAAGAGAAGGATTCGGGACGAAATCCGTTTCGACTCTCCTGCGACGCTCATCGAGCAGATCCGAAAAGACATCGAGTGGGCCAACAAAAATGTATTTGGAAAAATGGAATCCAAAGAGCTGGAATAATGGAATATTGGAATTATGGGACAATGAAACACCCCAATAATGAAATGATGGATGAATAGACCGATCGAAGAGTTTATGAACAAGGCAGGTAGACTGAAATAAGGTAGTCCAATCTCTTTTCCCAATATTCCAGCATTCCATTATTCCAATATTCCCTCATTCCAATTGTCCATTAAAGCCTCAATGGATCAACTTTCCAAACCTTGACCACCTGATTTTGCCGAGGAGGTCTTCCGAATTGCCATTCCAAGAGAAGTACATGATAAAGGCCTTTCCCTTCACGTCCTTCAGATTGACAAAACCCCAATAACGGCTGTCCTGGCTGTTGTCCCGATTATCTCCCAGAACGAAGATATGATCCTTTGGAACGATCACGTGTTCAAATTTTCCTGTTGCCCCTGGAAATCGGGTCCAGTCGGGCTTATCGATGTAAACCCCCCAGGGGTCGTCGATCTCATTTCCATTGATGAGGATCTTGTTCCGGACAATATCGACCTTTTCCCCTTCCGTCCCGATCACCCGCTTGATGAAATCCTTTGACCGATCGAGGGGAAAGATAAACACGATCACATCTCCCCGTTTCGGCTTATTCCATTCGAAGAGCTTGATACCCGTATAGGGGATCCTGACTCCAAAGATGAACTTGCTGACGAGGATGTGGTCCCCGACAAGCAGGGTGGGTTCCATCGAGCTCGACGGAATCTTAAAGGCCTGAACGACGAAGGCCCGGATAAACAGGGCGATCAGGATGGCAATGACAATGGGTTCGACATATTCTTTGACAAATCGCCTATTTTTCGTTGTGCCTTTTTCCATCTTCATTCCCTAAATGCTCCCTTCCATGATGTCATCACAACGTCCGTACTCCAGAAGTAAAACGGATATGGCCTTCAATGGAACGATCGAGGGGGATTCCCTCGTATCCTAATCCGACCCCAAGGGGCGACATCACTCCTTCGGGATGGCGCATTCTTTTGTTACGGAATGAAGGGGTCAGGGATGGAAAAAACCGACACCCGTGGACAGACTCTCCCGGTCCTTCAGGCCTTAGAAGAGAAGATCCGCGCCGGATGGAAACGTCATGCCTTATTTTCAGTCATTATCTCCGTGTAAACGTCAGGTCTTCGATCCTTGAAAAAAGGCCATTCCTTTCTTACTTTCTCGATCCTTTTCAGATCCACTTCAACCAGGGCAATCCCCTCCTTCATCCCGGTGGGCTGATCGAGAAGCTCTCCCTCCGGGGAGACACAGAAAGACCTTCCGTAGAAATCCTGCTTTTCTTCACTTCCGACGCGGTTCACGCGAAAGATGTAGGTCCCGTTCACGATCGCATGACTCGTGATCACCGCTTCCCATCGTTTCTGGGATGCAAATGCTGCGGCAGTCGGAGCGAAGAGGATCTGCGCTCCCTTCAGGGCCAATATTCTTGAACCCTCCGGGAAGAAGTTATCCCAGCATATTTGAACGCCGACGACCGCGTGTTTTGTCCTGAACACGGGAAACCCGAGATTCCCGGGAGTGAAGTAATATCTCTCTTCCCACAGGGGGATCTGAGGAACGTGGACCTTCCGGTAACATCCGAGGATCTCTCCCCCCGCATCGATAACGACGGTGGAGTTAAAAAAGGCCTCTCCGTCCTTCTCAAAAATGGGACAGATCACGACAAGGCCCTGCTCCTTCGCCACATCCTGCATTCGCCTGATGGACGGGCCATCGATCTCCTCGGCAAGGGAAAAATGGGATGGGTCCATTTCTTTTGGGAACCAATGGGTGCTAAAAAGCTCCTGAAAGCAGATGATCTGCGCCCCATTTTTCCCTGCGACCTCAGCGAATTTCACCGCCTTCTCAACATTTCGTTCTTTTTCCTCACAACAGGATATCTGGATTCCCGCCACTTTCACGAATCGTCCGCCTCTCATCATGGATTCGGTCAAACCTTTGAAAGAACCCTTCTTCAAAGGGAACCGGGCCCGCTTCCGAGCTATGTGAGGGTTAAATATTCAAAAATGCTAACAAAGTTAAGCTGAGGTGTCAAGGCTTGGGTCCAATCAAGCCCGATATTTTCTTCTTGCTTTTTTTTATGTTAAATTTATAATGATTAGGGGGTTTAGATAGATCGAGGGGAGGGACGGACCGGAGATGAGACTTCTCGTCGTTGAAGATGAGAAAAAAGTTGCCAGTTTCATCAAGAAAGGCCTGGAAGAGGAACACTACGCCGTCGATATCGCAGAGGACGGCGAAACGGGCCTCTATATGGCTGAGGTGAACGAATATGACCTGATCGTCCTCGATCTGATGATCCCCAAAATCGACGGGCTGGAGGTCCTCAAGAGGCTCCGGGCGAACAAGAACAATGTGCCCATCTTGATCCTGACCGCCAGAGATAGCGTTGAGGATCGGGTGAAGGGACTGGATGGAGGATGCGATGATTATCTGACCAAACCCTTTGCATTTGTTGAGTTTCTTGCGAGGGTACGCGCCCTCCTCCGCCGCGAAAATGTGGAGAAGGAGCCCTTCCTCAAAATCGCCGACCTCTCCCTATCCCTCGTCACCCACAAGGTTACGAGGAGCGGCAAGGAGATTGAACTCACCAGTAAGGAATATGCCCTTTTGGAATATTTCATGAGAAACCCGGACAAGGTCCTGACCCGTGCGATGATCTCTGAGCATGTCTGGGACTACCATTTCGATTCTCTGACCAACGTGATCGACGTCTATGTCAATTATCTCCGGAAAAAGATCGACAGAGATTATGAACCGAAACTGATTCATACGATCCGGGGCGTCGGTTATATGATGAAAAGGGCATGAATGCGGTTCCAGAACCTCCGAATCAAACTGACCATCTGGTACGTTCTCATTCTCGCCGTCCTGCTGATCTCCTTCAGCGGCTTCCTCTACTTCACGCTCAAGAAGAGCCTTTATCGCGACGTCGACAACAAGCTCCGATCCCTGGCGGGGCTGATTGCCTCAGAATCGGGCTCTCCCCTTTCCAAATTTGGGTTCGCGGATATCGACCAGACTCTTGAAAAGTCGCTGAACCTCAAGCCCATCGGTAAGTTCATCCAGGTCCTCGACGAGTCGGGAAGAATTGGCCGAAAATCGGAAAATCTCCGAAACATTCAGCTCCCCATCAGTCTGACCGCTCTTCAGGATGCCTCAAAAGGGCTGATCTCCTTTGAAACGGATCGCTCGGTCGAAAATATCCCTCTTCGGATCGTCACCCTTCCGGTGAAAGAGAACAATCAAATCGTTCGAATCATCCAGGTCGCCTCGTCCCTTGAGGATGTGGAGGATGCCCTGAACAACCTGTTCATCATCCTGATCATCACCGTCCCATCTGCCCTCATCGCAGCAAGCCTGGGAGGACAGTTCCTTGCCACTAAGGCCCTCAAACCCGTCGATCGCATCACCCGGGCGGCGCGCATGATTACATCCCAGAACCTGAATCAGAGGATTGAACCCCCCAGGGTGAAGGACGAGATATGGAGATTGATAGAGACATTCAATGAGATGATCTCCCGCCTCGACAAATCGTTCCACCAGATAAAACAATTCAGTACAGATGCCTCCCACGAATTGAAAACGCCCCTAACCATCCTCAAAGGAGAGGTAGAAGTTGCTCTCCGCAAGGAACGGACACCGCACGAGTACCAGGAGATCCTCGAGAGCAACCTCGAGGAGATTAACCGGATGTCCCATATCGTCAACGATCTTCTCCTTCTCTCCAAGGCGGATAGTGGAGATGCCCGGCTGAACAAGGAGGAGGTTGACCTGACCAGGATTCTCGACGACCTCGTTGACCAGATCCAGATTCTCGCCCGGTCCAAGAACCTGAGGGTCGAGACCACAAATCATCAAGTAGAGACCTACGTCCTCGCCGATCCTCTGCGGATCAGAGAGCTCTTCCTCAATCTCATTGAGAATGCCATCAAGTACACCGAGGAAGGGGGATCGATTCAGATTAGTATGGAAAGGGAGGTCGGCCGGCTTCCCGCAACAGGTCCGCCCCCAGGTATGGGGCAGGTCATCTCGCCCGCGCAGGGGGAGGATAGGATCGGCGTCGCAAAGATCATCGTCTCCGATACGGGAATGGGCATTGCCGAGGAAGACCAGGAGAAGATATTCGATCGTTTCTACCGGGTCGATAAGGCCCGTTCGAGAGAGCAGGGCGGAAGCGGCCTCGGACTGAGCATATGTAAATGGATCGTCGAGGCCCATCAGGGGGAAATCACTGTGGAGAGTAAGCTTGGAAAGGGAAGCTCCTTCATTGTTAAATTGCCCCTTGCCCCACCTCAAATCCTCAACTAATCGCGTTTTCTCCTGGGAGGCACCCTCGAACCGTGAAAATTAACTGTATCTTCCCTCTCCCTTGACAGGAGAGGGCGAGGGAGAGGGTGCGTCAAAGCCCTTGCCCCTCACCTCAATCCTCTCCCCCGAAGGGGAGAGGAGGTATTTTAGAGGTTATTTTCTACATGATTATCCTTCCAAGTGAAATGGTTAATTTTTCCTGCGGGGTATGGTAATTTTCTGACCATTCCTGTCAAAAATTGTACCTTGTTGCCATCTCTTCAACTCAAAAAGATGGGATCGGGATAACACAGGGCAGGGTTTTTCTTCAGTCTCACCACTCATGTACAAGACAGAAAGAGGAAATATGCCCAATCGCGGCCCTAAGAGTCAAAATTTGGCACTCATTTTGCTTCTACTTCACATACAATATACTCTTGAAAAATCTTCTCAGTTCTACTATCTTAGTCCTTGAGAGGTGACGGAAGTTGTCAGAGCGGCTTGGCGATCTCCTCATTAAAAGAAATGTAATCACCCCCGATCAACTCAAGAGAGCCCTCGATGAGCAGAAGACCAAGGGCGGACGCCTCGAATCGAATCTTGTGCGGTTGGGTTTTATCAAGGAGGACGAGCTCCTCTCCTTTCTGAGTGCCCAGTATCGGGTCCCCTCCACCAAACTCTCCAAGTTCGAGATCAATCCAAACATCATCAAATTAATTCCGGCAAGCATTGCTAAAAAATACTTCATCATCCCCGTCCATCGCGTCGGCCCAAAGCTCACCCTCGCCATGGCTGACCCAAGCAACATCGCTGTGATCGATGAGATCAAATTCATGACAGGTTTCAATGTCGAGGCCGTTGTGGCCTCCGAGACCGAGATCATCGACGCCATCAAGAAATATTATGGCGGAGGGGGCAGCGTCGCGGGGATGGGAAGCGTCTCGTTCGAGGCCGCCGATTACAGTCTCGAAGATGACAAGAACTCTCAGTTAGAAGGCCTGCTGATGGAGGAGGATGAGGTCGTCGATGTGGAGGATTTTGACAAACTCGTTCATGGAGCCGTCGATAACGTTGAGGTCATCGAATCGAAGAACCCTCTCGCAACAATGGAGGAGATTGAAGGACCGATCATCAAGATCGTCAACGGGATTCTGATCAAAGCGATCAAATTGGGAGCGAGCGATATCCATTTCGAGCCCTATGAAAGGACCTTGCGGGTCCGGTACCGCATTGATGGCGTCATGAGGCGGGCGATGCTCCTCCCTATTCAGATCAAGAATGCGGTGGTCTCCCGCCTAAAAATCATGGCGAGGCTCGATATTGCAGAGAGGCGGTTGCCCCAGGACGGCAGGATCAAGTTGCGCCTTGCGAAAGGCAGGGAAATGGACTTTCGAGTCTCCAGCATTCCCGTCCTTTCCGGAGAAAAAGTGGTCCTTCGTCTCCTGGACAAAGGAGCCTTGCAACTGGACATGACCAAACTGGGGTTTGAGGAGTCCGCCCTGACGGATCTGAAGAATGCGATCCATAAACCCGTAGGCATGATTCTGGTGACCGGTCCTACCGGGAGTGGAAAGACCACGACACTCTATTCGTCCTTGGCAGAACTGAATAAGGAGTCGGACAACATCATCACTGCCGAAGACCCGGTCGAGTACAACTTCATGGGAATCAATCAGGTTCAGATGCACGAAGACATCGGCCTCACCTTTGCTTCGGCTCTCCGTTCCTTTCTCCGCCAGGACCCGGATATCATCATGGTCGGAGAGATCCGGGACTTCGAGACGGCCCAGATTGCCATCCAGGCAGCCCTGACCGGACACCTCGTCCTCTCCACGGTTCACACGAATGACGCTCCAGGAACGGTGACGCGGCTGATTGACATGGGAATCGAGCCTTTTCTGATCTCTTCCGCGGTTATCCTCATTCTCGCTCAACGACTGATCCGAAAGATCTGTACGGAATGCCGGGAACCCATCAAAGTCCATCCTCAGCTCCTGATCGATGTCGGGGTGCATCCAGACGAGGTCAGGTCTTTCCCGACCTTCAAGGGAAAGGGGTGTCCCATTTGCAGCGGCAGCGGGTACAAGGGCCGTCTCGGCCTCTATGAGGTGATGCCCATGAAAGAGGAGGTCAAGGAGCTGGTCCTTGCCCGGGCGTCAACGAGTGAAGTCAAGAAGGAGGCCATCCGCATGGGGATGAAGACTTTGAGACAGAGCGGAATCTCAAAGATCAGGGATGGGCTGACGACCATTGAGGAAGTGCTCCGAGCAACCATGGAGGATCGATGATAGGTCTGTCGAAAAGAAGAGGAGGGAAAGATGGTTGAATTGCAAAAGCTGCTCGCGACCGTGATTGAAAAGAAGGCATCCGATCTGCATATCACAACGGGAGCCCCTCCTCAATTCAGGATCGATGGGAAACTCGCGAGCTTTGATCCGACGATCCTGACTGCACCCGACACCAAGAGGCTCTGCTACAGCGTCCTCACCGACGCCCAGAGGCATAAGTATGAGGAGGACCTGGAACTCGACTTCTCCTTCGGCATCAAGGGATTGAGCCGGTTCAGAGGGAATATTTACATGCAGCGCGGTGCCGTCGCCGGAGCGTTTCGTGCCATTTCCTTCGATATCCTCAATTTGGTCCAGCTGGGAGTTCCTCCTTTCGCCGGAGAGCTGATCAAGAAGCCGAAAGGCCTCGTTCTGGTCACCGGTCCTACGGGAACAGGAAAATCGACGACCCTGGCAGCGATGATCGATAAGATCAACCAGGAAAAAAGCGCCCACATTATTACGGTCGAGGATCCCATCGAATACCTCCATCGCCATAAGAAATGTATCGTCAATCAGCGGGAGGTCAACTCCGATACGAAGGGCTTTGCCACGGCACTCCGCCACATCCTCCGGCAGGATCCCGATATTATCCTCATCGGCGAGATGAGAGATCTCGAGACGATTGAAGCTGCCCTCACCACGGCAGAGACAGGACACCTCACTTTCGCAACCCTTCACACCAACTCCTGCGTTGAAACGATCAATCGTATCATTGATGTCTTTCCGCCCTATCAACAGCAGCAGATCCGGACCCAGCTCTCCTTTGTTCTGGAGGGAGTGCTGGCCCAGCAGCTCATCCCGAAGATCGGCGGCGTCGGCCGCATCCTCGCCATGGAAATCATGATTCCGAACGCTGCCATCCGGAACCTGATCCGGGAGGATAAGATCCAGCAGATCTACTCGCAGATGCAGGTTGGACAGGCGAAATTCGGGATGCAGACGATGAATCAGTCCCTGATCTCCCTTGTGGAGCGCCACCTGATCACCCTGGAAGATGCCCAGGACAGGAGCCACAACCCCGATGAATTCCGGCAGATGCTTGCCACCTCCAATATTCAACAGGGACGGAGGGAAAAATTGTTCAAAACCGCATAAGGCACTTTGAGAGGGATCCATTATGCCAGTTTACAATTGGGAAGGAAAGACGCTCAAGGGAGTGATCAAACGGGGAGAGACGGAGGCTCCCAGCGAGGCTGCTCTTCGGATCCATCTCCGACAGCAGAATATCATTCCCACCAAGGTCGCCACCAAGGGAAAAGAGTTTCGGATCAGCCTGCCCTTTGGGAAAAAGGTGAAACAGCGGTCCATTGCCATTTTCACCCGACAATTGGCGACGATGATCGACGCAGGCCTTCCCCTGGTCCAGTCGCTCGAGATCCTTTCCTCTCAACAGGAGAGCAAGGTGTTCAAGGGGATCATCCGGGAGATCCGGGAGGATGTGGAGGGAGGTTCGACCTTCGCAGGGGCCCTCAAGAAACACCCTGGAACCTTCAATGATTTGTACACGAACCTGGTCGTTGCAGGAGAGGAAGGCGGTATTCTGGATAATATCCTGAATCGTCTGGCGACCTATATCGAAAAGGCAGAGACTCTGAAGAAGAAGGTGAAGTCTGCCCTCGTCTACCCTACGACCATTGTGGGAGTCGCCGTGATTGTGGTGATGATCCTGATGATCTTTGTGATCCCCGTCTTTGAAACGATGTTCAAGTCTGCAGGGCAGTCGCTCCCTCTTCCCACTCTCATCACCCTCACCATCAGCAAGTTCATCAAGAAATATGTCATCATTGTCATTCCCGGAATCATCCTCCTGATCTATCTCCTCCGGAAGTACTACCGTACCGATGGAGGCAGGGCGATCATCGACAGCCTCCTCCTGAAGTTGCCCGTATTCGGTCCTCTCTTTCAGAAGATTTCTGTTGCCCGATTTTCCCGCACATTGGGAACGCTGGTCAGCAGTGGCGTTCCCATCCTCGACGGGCTTACGATCGTCTCGAGGACTGCCGGGAACAGGACGGTCGAGGTCGCCATCCTTGATGCCCGGGCGAGCATCCGGGAAGGAGAGACCATCGCGGAACCCCTCGGCCGAAGCAGGATCTTTCCTCCCATGGTTATCCAGATGATCTCCGTTGGAGAATCGACAGGAGCCCTCGATTCGATGCTGGGAAAGATTGCAGAATTCTATGAGGAAGAGGTGGACGTGGCGGTGTCCAATCTCACTGCCCTCCTCGAACCGTTCCTGATGATCTTCCTGGGAGTCGTCATTGGAGGCGTGGTGATCTCCATGTACCTCCCGATCTTCCAGATGGCCTCTGCGGTAGGGTAGACCATGCTCAAAGAACTGAAGAGGCTCATGCTATGCCGGATCATCATCCTCTCGCTCCTTCTGGCCATTACCTTCCTTTTTCAGGTCTCGGAGAAAAAATTCTTCTTCATTCCTCTGACCTATAACTTCTACTATTTCATCGGCCTCTTCTATCTCGTGACCATCATTTACGCCCTGCTGGTGAAAAAGGTGAATGACCTCCGCCGATTCACCCTGATCCAGATGCTCGTCGATCTCCTTTTCATCACGGGCTTGATTTACTTCACAGGAGGGAAGGAGAGTTATTTCCCCATCGTTTACATTTTTTCGATTATTGGAGGGAGCATCCTTTTCTACAAGCGAGGAGCCTTTTTTTTCGCCTCCCTTTCCTCCCTTTTCTACGGCCTTCTTCTTCTCTGCCAGCTCTACCAATGGATCGCCCCTCCGGGACAGTCCGTATCGTACGAGCCCAGCCAGATCTTTTACTCTCTCATCGTTTACATGGCTGCCTTCTATATCGTTGCCGCTTTAAGCAGCACCATCTCCGAGGAGCTGAAAAAGAAAAAGAGAGAGCTCTTCCAGAAGGAGGCGGACTATCAGCAGCTCGAGACGCTCAACCGCAACATCATCCAGAGCCTCGACAGCGGTCTTCTCACCATTGACCTCGAAGGCAGGATCAATTCCTCGAATCGGACGGCGGAAAAGATCCTCCAATTCAACGGCGAAGGAACGACAAGGGCATCGATCTATGATCTTTTTCCAAAAATCAATGAGGTGATCGATCGTATCAAGACAAAGCCCTCAAACACCTCATTGGAATATGAGCGTTATGAAACGGTCTATACGAACACGGAGGGACGAAAGATCTATCTGGGATTTTCGATCTCTCCCCTGACCGGCCTGGATGAGTCGTCGATCGGCTATACCCTCATCTTTCAGGATATCACCCGGTTCAAAGAGATGGAAGAGCAGATGAAGCGGACGGATAAGATGGCCGCCATCGGCCAGCTGGCGGCGGGCATGGCCCACGAAATCCGAAATCCCTTAGCCTCCCTGGGAGGTTCGATTCAAATGCTCAAATCGGAGCTCGTGCTCGACGATGGGCAGCAGCGCCTGATGGAGATCGTGCTGCGCGAATCGGAGCGGCTCAACGCCCTGATCACCGACTTTCTCCTCTTCGCCCAGCCTCCCAAAACGAACAAGATGGAGTGGAGGATCGGAGAAGTCATCGAGGAGACGATCGATCTCTTCACCCATTCTCCCGAATACCATGAGGGAATCCGGATCCTCCGATCACACCTCCACGACACCCTTCCCGTCATGATGGATGCGGATCAGATGAAGCAGGTTTTCTGGAATCTCCTCATGAATGCCGCTCAGGAGATGCTGCAGGGAGGGGAGCTCCGCATTCACCTCGAAAAGAAGCACGGTACCCCTCCCCGGACAGGCCTCCCCATCTGGCCTCCCAGGAGGATGAAGGAGTGGGTGACGGTTTCGATCAGCGATTCGGGAAGGGGAATTTCTCCCCACGAGAAGGAAAAGATTTTTGAGCCTTTCTATACCACGAAGGACCGAGGAACCGGATTGGGACTTTCGATTGTCCACAAGATCATCGAGAATCACAACGGTGCAATCAAGGTGGAAAGCGAGCAGGGAAAGGGAACGACCTTTACCATCTTTCTGCCGCTGGAATGAGAAGAGGAGAGTGGGCATGTCGAAAGACAGGATACTGGTCGCCGATGACGAACAGAGCATGAGGGAATTCCTCGACATCATGCTTAAAAAGGAAGGCTACAGGGTCCTCCTTGCCTCCAATGGAGAAGAGGTCTTGAAGCTGGCGGAAAAGGAGATCTTTGACCTGATCCTCATGGACATCCGGATGCCCAGAATGGATGGGATCACCGTCCTCAAGAAGGTCAAAGCCATCTCCCCGGAGACCATCGTCATTATGATCACAGCTTATGCCTCTGCTGACACGGCCATTCAAGCGATGCGGGAGGGGGCTTATGACTATATTACGAAGCCTTTCAAGGTCGACGAGATTAAACTGATCATCCGAAATGCCCTGGAGAAGAAGAACCTTCAGAAAGAGAATATCCTGCTCAAGCAGGTGGTCAAAGACCGCTACCGTTTCGGAAATATCGTCGGCCAGAGTTCCAAGATGCTTGCCCTCTACGACCTCCTGGAAAAGGTGTCTGTTACCAAAACCAACGTCCTCATTACAGGAGAGAGCGGAACAGGGAAGGAACTCGTGGCAAAAGCGATTCACTATAACAGTCCCAGAAAGGAGAAACCCTTTGTCACCCTCAACTGTGGTGCCATTCCGGAGTCGTTGATTGAAAGCGAACTCTTCGGCCACATGAAGGGGGCCTTTACCGATGCCATCGCAACGAAGAAGGGGCTCTTTGAAGTCGCCGACGAGGGGACCATTTTCCTCGATGAAATCAGCGAACTTCCCTTCCTCATGCAGGTGAAACTCCTTCGTGTCCTTCAGGACAGGGAGTTCAAGCGGGTGGGAGGGACCGAAGACATCCGGGTCGATGTGCGGATCATCGCAGCCACCAATAGGGATCTCGAAGAGGCGGTGAGGGAAACGAAAACGTTCCGGGAAGACCTCTACTACCGTCTGAACGTCATCCAGATCAAACTCCCGTCGTTGCGGGAACGGAAGGAGGACATCCTTCCTCTGGCCGAACACTTCCTGAGAAAATATTCCGAGGAATTGAACAAACGCATTACCCGGATCACTCCGGACGCACTCAGAATCCTCCTTGAGTTTGACTATCCGGGCAATGTGCGAGAGCTGCAGAACATCATCGAGAGGGCTGTCGCCCTGGAAGGAACCGAAGAGCTCACAGCACCCAATCTTACCTCTTACCTTGAAAAGTCGTCCTCTTTCAAGAAAGGATGGATCGACCTCGATATTCCGAATGAGGGGATCGATCTCGAAAAAGTGGTGGAGGAGATCGAACGGGTTCTTCTCTTAAAGGCGCTTGACAGGACAAAAGGGATCAAGAAGAAGGCAGCGGAACTCCTTCACATCAACTTCCGTTCCATGCGCTACCGCCTTGAAAAATACGGCTTGAGCAACGGGGCCGAGGAATAAGAAGCTCCCATCTTAAAAACCATGCGAATCGATCAATGGTCTAAACCATCCGTGCATTCGAATCACTGAAATCACCTTCAACCGCCAATGCTCCAACCTTTTAATTCCTCATCCAGGGGCGAATGAGCCTTTTCACCCTCATCGGCGAAACCTGGATCGGCGTCCACGGGAGGAAGCATCGTCCCCCCCCCGCACCAGCGACTGGAGAAAAGTGCCCGGTCCCGGAAGAAAAGAACCAACAACAAAAAGCTAACGAGCAGGCCTAAGAACGGGGAGTGAAAAAATCCACGGTGGCCAAATGTCGGATCATACCGGAAATAGGATAGGAACGAATCCAGATCAGGGAGGACGGCAGTGGCGATTGCGACCGGCCAGCACCGGACCGGGGGACCCTCCGGCGCGAAAGCGATGCTTAATGCGGCGCCTGCCGCAGCATGAGAGACGACAGAGGCCATTGCAAAAACTTTTGTCCCAGAGAGGCTGTTGCCCAAATCGTCTTTCGGGCAACAGCCTTGGGAGGGGGATCAACGATAAAGATCCCGAATCACATCATCCATTCCCCCCAGTTCTTCAAGTGATTCCCGGGTTGGAAGCAGGGTCTCCTTATTCCAGCCCATGCTTTCAAAGAAAGAGTCGGCCATCTTTTTGTGATCCAAAGTAATACCCTTGAGTGGGCCCTCTGTCAGAGGCGGTTCTCCGATACATCTCTTTGGAAGCGAATTTTCCTTGTCCGTAGGCTTCTGACCTTCTCGCAGATTGAACGCATGTCTCATATTCATAATCCGCTTTCCAGTCTTAATGACATCTTCGCCTTTAAAATCCCAGCCTGTCACGGCTCCAATAAACCTGACTGCGGCATCCTGGGGCATGCAAAATCCTCCAAAAACACAGAGGCCGAATGTATTGAATATCTCGGTTCCGCAGGTGGCTTCCACATCCATTTGCCCCCTTCCCTCGTAATTGTATTTCACTTCGTTGGGAGACCGGAAATCGGCCAAACCCAATCCCCCCTTGACATGCCGGGCGGGTGTGGGGTCGTACTGATAGGTTCTCGCGAATC
>Ga0209777_10001182_pt1 | contig 38975 bp, 31 predicted proteins | sample FrelakmetHBP12HB_FD_187147 | JGI IMG/M metagenome (GOLD analysis project Ga0209777, IMG submission 187147) | Freshwater lake sediment microbial communities from the University of Notre Dame, USA, for methane emissions studies -HBP12 HB (SPAdes)... | ecosystem: Environmental > Aquatic >...
CCCCCCCCGACACTCTCGCCTCGCCAGTGGTAGGCCCGCTCGACCTCTCCGACCTTGGCCGGATTCAGTCTCACTCGCACCACTCGACGGTCGTCGGCGTCTCGCTGGCGAGTCGCGTACCCGGCGGCCTCCAGCTCCTCGACGACCCGGCTTGCCCAGCCGTAGGAGATGCCGAGGCCGGCGGCGAGCTGGCCGACCGTCCTCTCCCCGTGCTGGTATACGTGGATAGCCGCCCGAACGGCGTGCGTCGAGAGGGCGACGGACGCGGTCCCGTGGGTCCTCGCCTTTCCGTCGTTCGGTTCTCCGCCGCCGTCGGCGTCCAGGCGCCGCGTGGCATAGGCGGCATGGAGGAACTCGACCAGGAGGCGGCTGGTCTCCAGGGTCGTGTCGGAGGCGGCCTCGGGCAATGTGCTTCGCGAAGTAACCGACGACTTGTCAACCATGACGCGAATATACCATAATTACTCTACTAAACGTTGCTCTAGACAAGGATCTTGCCCCGTGACACAACCGACTTCACGAACCTCGAGCCAGGAACGCCGGCGCTGGCTCGGTCTGACCATGTTGAGCCTCGGTGTGGCCATGATCATCGTGGACGCGACCATCGTGAACGTGGCCGTGCCGTCGATCGCGCGCGATCTGGGCCTGTCGGGTATGGGGACGGAGTGGGTCAACACCATCTACGCCCTCGTCTTTGCGGCGTTCCTGGTGACGATGGGCCGGCTGGGCGACCGCCTCGGGCGCCGCAAGATGTACCTGGCCGGGCTGGCGCTGTTCCTCGTCGCGTCCATCCTGGCCGGCTTCGCTCCATCGGGCGAAGCGCTCATCGGTGCCCGGCTGCTCCAGGGCCTGGGCGGAGCGGCGATCCTCCCGGCCACGCAGTCGATCCTCAACGAGAGCTTCCGAGGCCGCGACCGAGCCATCGCCTTCGGCATCTGGGGCTCGGTCATCGGTGGAGTGGCCGCCCTCGGCCCGCTCATCGGCGGGTGGTTGACGACCTACCTGTCATGGCGCTGGGCCTTCTATGTGAACGTGCCGGTGGGCCTCCTGGCGATCGCGGGGACTCGGGCGTGGGTCGACGAGTCGTGCGACGAGAATGCCCGCGGCGGCTTCGATCCGTTTGGCTTCGTGCTCGTCACGCTCGGCCTCTCCTCGTTCGTGTTCGCGCTGATCGAGGGTTACACGTACGGCTGGACCTCGCCGTCGCAGCCGTTCGAGATCCTCGGCTGGCGCTGGCCGCTCGACTCGATCTCCGTCATCCCGTTCGCCTTCCTGGTCGGGCTCGTCGCGCTGGTCGCCTTTGCCGTAGTCGAGATCGGGCGCGAGCGGGACGGCAAGTTCTTCCTGTTCGATTTCGGGCTGTGGCGCTACCCCGCCTTCCGGTACGGCAACCTCGCGGGCTCCATCGTGTCGCTGGGCGAGTTCGGGCTCCTGTTCGCCCTGCCCCTCTTCCTGCAGGCCGTCATCGGGCTCTCCGCGTTCCAGGTCGGCCTGACCGTTCTGTCCCTCGCGGTCGGCGCCTTCTTCGCGGCGCCGGTTGCCGCCGGGCTGGCCAACCGGTACGGGCCCCGGCGTGTCGTCACCCTTGGCATGGCCCTGGAGGCGGTCGGCATCCTGATCACGACGCTGCTGCTCTCGCGCACTCTCAACGTCCTGCTGCTCACGCCTCCACTCTTCGTCTACGGGTTGGGCGTCGGTTTCGCCACGGCCCAGCTCACGAGCGTGGTTCTATCCGACGTGCCGACGGAGGTCTCGGGCCTGGCTTCGGGGACCAACTCGATGCTGCGCCAGGTCGGCTCGGCCCTGGGCATCGCCATCCTCGGCTCGGCCCTCTTCGTGTCCCTCGGGGTCGGGACGGGCGACCGGCTGGCGCAGATCCCGGGCATGCCTCCGGCGGCCCAGACGGCCGTTCGCCAGGCGATCGAGGGCTCGGCCGGTCAGGCCCTGATCGGCTTCCGCACGGGCGCGGTGGATCCCGCGCTCGCCAGGCAGTTCGGATCCCGGCTCGATCCGGCGATGCTCGCGCAACTCGGAAAGTCGGTGGCGCCGGCGATCGAGGATGCGTTCGTGGACGCGGCGCGCCTGGCCGGCTTCGTGGCGACGGGCTTCGTCCTGCTCGGCCTTGTCTTCTCCCTGCTGCTGCCCAGGACGAAACCCCACGAGCCGATGGCCGAGGAGGAAGGCGCGGCCGCGGCGACGCCCTAAGCCGGCCGGGGTCGACGCCCTAAGCCGGCCGCGGCGACGCCCTAGGCCGGCCGCGGCGACGCCCTAAGCCGGCCGGGGTCAGGCTCGGTCAGCCCTCCTCGATCGCGGCGAAGTCGAGGCTCATCGTCGCCTCGATCACGGCATTTGCCGCCGAGTCGACCAGGTCGGCGAACCCGGTCGAGTCCTCGCGGTCGATCGCCTGGCCCTGCCAGAGCGGCCGTTCGGGTGCGTCCGCCAGGGCGACGAAAGGCCGGACTCGCCAGCGTCGCGGGCCGGCCATGAGGTCTACGCCGCTAACCAGGCGGCGGCCGTCCTTGAGGTGTGTCTCGACGGAGACGCGAATCGTTATCGGGTCCGTGTCGGTCGGGCCGGGGGCAGGCCCGCGGTCGCCGGCCGGCAACGGCCTCACGACGGTGGTGTGCTCGGCCGTGGGCAGGCGCGCCCTGTCCCAGATCATGGGCCGGGCTGTGGCCAGGCGCTGCCGGGCGCGCGTTGCCCCGGTCAGGAATTCCCAGGCGGCAGTGAGATCGCGCGCCACTAATCTCCTTCGGCCTATCAGCCGGTGACAGTCTCCCGTAGTTGCCCGGGGACGTCCGGGCGACCGAAGACTACCGCCCGCGACCGGACGCTACAACATCCCTATTCGGCCGGTGGAACTCCGGAGCCGCGAGCCCCCCAATCGCGGCGCCGGAGCGTGGTCTAGTCGCCGGTGTAACGCTTGAAGATGACCGCCGAGTTGTGGCCGCCCAGACCGATATTGTCCGACATAACGTAGCGCAGCGGCTTCTCGATGGTCTCCGCGGCCACGTTGACGTTGCACTCGGGGTCGGGCTCGACGTAGTTGAGCGTTCCGGGCACGGTCTGGTGGTACACCGAGAGCACGGTCGCCACGCCTTCGAACGCGCCGGCGGCGCCCATCATGTGGCCCGTCATGGACTTCGTGGCCGAGATCAGCACGTTCGGCGTGTGGCTTCCGAAGGCGGACCAGATGGCCTCGCTCTCGCACTTGTCGCCGACGGGCGTGGATGTGCCGTGGGGGTTGATCATGTCGACTTCGTCGGCCGGCACGCCGCGCCGCTCCAGGGCAGCCTTCATGGCCCGGCTCGCGCCCTCGCCGTGGGCGGCGGGAGCGATCATGTCGAAGCCGTCCGCGGCCGAGCCGTAGCCGACGATCTCGGCGTAGATCCTGGCGCCGCGTGCCTTGGCCAGCTCGAGATCCTCGAGGATCATCGCCCCGGCGCCTTCGCCCAGGACGAAACCGTCGCGGGTGCGGTCGAACGGCCGCGAGACGGTCCCGAGCGGCTGGCCCGGCAGCGGGCTACCCAGGCCGCGCATGTTGGTGAAGCCGATATGGACCAGTTCCAGGAGCGGCGACTCGGCTGCGCCCGTGATGACGGCAGTGCAATCGCCCCGGCGGATGACCTCGGCGGCCTCGCCGATCGCGTGAGTACCGGTGGAGCAGGCCGAGACGGGGCAGAAGTTGTGGCCCTTGGCGCCCGTCTCGATCGCGATCGTGCCGGAGCTGGCATCGACCAGGCCGTTGGCGATGAAGAACGGGCTGACCGCTCGGATGCCCTTGGTATGCCAGGTCTCCTGATTCGAGATGAAGAGGCCCTGGCCGCCGCCGCCCGACCCGTAGATCACGCCCACGTCGTAGCGATTCTCGTCGGTGATCTCCAGACCGGAGTCGGCGAGGGCCATCTTCGCCGAGGCAACCGCAAAGTGGACGGTGGTCTCGGTCCGGCGGGCATCCTTGAAGTTCCAGAAGTTGGTGACGTCGAAATCGTGAACTTCGCCGCCCGCCTTGTGCTCGTAAGGCGTGGTATCGAAATGCGTGATCTCGCCGATGCCGGAGTGGCCGGACACGAGGTTCTCCCAGACCGTCTTGATGTCGTTGCCGATCGGGCTGACGACTCCCATGCCGGTGACGACGACTCGTCTGTTGTAGTCGGGCTTGCGCACTTGCTCCAGTTCCTCCGCGAATGTCGGCTCGGCTGCGTTGTCGCGGCCGGGCGGTGGGCCTATTGAGTGACGGCGCTGCCGTCGATGAAGGGCACGGCGATGCCGCCCGGCGCCGTCGGTTCGTCGACGGCGATGGCGTTTGCGTCCGCCGCGATGCGCTTGATGAGGCCGGTCAGAACCTTGCCGGGTCCGACTTCCGCGAAGGTGGTGACCCCGTCGGCAGCCATGTGCTCGACTGCGGCGACCCAATCGACGCCGCGGGTGAGATGTTCGATGAGCTCCCCTCGCGCGCCTTCGGCGGTCGTGATCGGCCTGGCGTCGGCGTTTGCCAGCAAAGGAATGGCCGGATCGGCGAATGCGATCGGGGCCAACACGCGAGTCATCGCCTCGGCGGCCTCGGCCATCAACGTCGAGTGCGCGGCGACCGACACGGGCAGGAGGATTCCGCGCCGGGCGCCCAGGTCCTTGACGCCGGCCACGGCGGCCTCGACGGCGGCGCGGTCGCCGGAGATCACGATCTGGCCGGGCGAGTTGCGGTTGGCAACGGTGATGCTGCCGTTGGGCTCGCCAAGGGCGAGAAGCTCGGGGATCCGCGCGTCGTCCAGGCCGATGATCGCGGCCATCGCGCCGGAGCGGCCCTGACCGGAAGCCTGCATCTGCCGGCCGCGCTCGCGAACCAGCCGCACGGCGTCGCCGAGCGAGATGACGCCGGCGGCGACCATGGCGCTGTACTGGCCCATCGAATGGCCGGCCGCGTAGGCTGGCACCGGGGCGGCGACTCCGGCCCCGCCCCAGCGCTCGCGCAGGGCCGCCAGGTACGCGATCGACACAGCTACCAGGGCCGGCTGGGCGTTGACCGTCAGATCCAGCTGCTCGGCCGGACCCTCGAAGGCCAGCCGGCTGATCGACTCGCCCAGGGCGGCGTCGGCTTCGGCGAGGACGGCCGCCGCAGCCGGCGAGGCCTCGACCAGGGCCTTGCCCATGCCCACCGACTGCGACCCCTGGCCGGGGAAGACGAAGGCGATGCGATCCATGTGCTGTGTCAGGTCTCCTTCGGCTCACCGTTCTGCGTCGGAGGACGACGCACCGGCCGGGCCGCGGCAGTGGATGGTTCAGGCCGACCACGGGCTGACCCGCCTGTGAACGAAAGCGTAAACCTCGGGCCTTACTTCATGAAGCGAAACGTGTGCAGATTTGCATGGATCGCCCGGAATGCATACGCTGGGGCCATGCCGCAGTTCAGACCGAAGCTGCCGAACCTGGGCGGGAGGCCCACCGACGCGCCCGCCGACGTGGCTGTGGCCCACCCGGCCGCGACCCCCACGGAGGTCTTCGACCGTGCCCCCGGGGCTGCGCCGAGCCCGCCCAAGACCGTCGATTCGCCGGCCCGGGCCGCCGGCGCAAGGCCGAGTGGTGCCGCCCGGCTGCGCATGCTCCGGGACACGCCGCGACCATTCCTGCACATGCCGTCGTTGACGGTGCCGAGCCGCGCGGCCGTCGAGTCGGCGGCCCGGGAGCTGCTCTCGGCGCCGGTCGAGGCGGCCCGCAGCCGTCTCCAGAACCCGAGGGAGCTTTCCGACCGGATCGCCATGGGCCGTGCGATCTGGCGCGACCTGGTCATCGGCTTCGCCGCTCAGCTCGGCGAGCTGAACCTCGGCTTTACGCAGCTTGCGGCGCTCTACGCCCTGGCGGACAGCGGCACGATGACGGTGGCGGACCTGGCGGACACGCTGGGCCGCTCCCAGTCCGCCGCCAGCCGGCTGGTGGACGGCCTGGTCCAGCGCCAGCTGATCGAACGGAACCAGGATTCGGAGGATCGCCGCCAGCGAACGCTCACGCTCACCGGCCGCGGCCAGGCGCTGCTCGGCCTCGTGGACCGGGCCCGAGCCCAGGAGTTCCTGTCGATCGTGCGGCCGCTGCCCACGGCCGAGCGGGCGCTCGTGGCGATGGGCGTGGCGGCTCTGTCAACCCATGCCATGACGCGACGCGGCCGGCTGATCAAGCAGCGCCCGCGCTGAGGCGGGAGGCGCTGGCTGCCGACGCAGCCGCGAACGGGCCTCAGGAGGCCGGGCAGCCGCTCTCGTCGGGATAAAGCGGGCGAACCCGGACTGAGTATCGGCTCGTGCCGTAGGTCCAGAGCGTCAGCGTATTCGCGGTCTTCGCGATGGCCAGGAAGGTCGCCAGATCCGGTCCCGTGACGACAATGCAGCGAGTGTTGGGCGCCTTCATCGGCTCGCCGGCGCTGCTGGGATCGGTGCTCAGCGGCCACGCCACGACCTGGCGCGTCTGGTCGTTCTGCTCGGACGTGTCGATCGGGCCGGCGAAGAGCCGCATCGCGGCGGCGTCGTAGTCGCCGGCGTCGCTGATAACGCGGTTCAGGAAGACTGCCAGGTCCCCAACCTCGTCCTCGAAGCCGGTGAGCTTCTTGCGGGCCTCGGCAAGAGTCGCGTCTCCGACTCCGCCCTCGTAGCCCAGGGCGTAGGCGTCGATCTTGTGTGTCTTGCCATCCACGGTGGTGGTGAACGTGGTCGTGCCGGCGTCGAAGATGCCCGTCGCGTCGAACCGGGCGTCCGGGCCGAGCAGGCCGGCCTGATCCGCGGCGGCGACGATCTTCTGTATCTCCGCCGGCGTCAGGCGCAGCTGGCGCAGGTTCGGCAGAAGGGGCCCGGGATAGCTCGCATCAACCGGTCCCTGGATGACGGCGAGGCCGTCCCCGTACAGCGCGAACCAGGGCGTCTGCGTCAGGGTGTACTCGACCGGGACCAGGCCTCCGCCGGTCGCGATCTGCAACACCAGCTGGTCGGAGCCGGTCGCGACGTTGTAGGTGCGCGCGGGCGCTGATCCGGACGCGCCTGCGCCGGTGCACGCGGCAACCAGCACGCTGATGCCCAGGAGTAAGACGAACCTGCGCATCGCCTAACCTCGCGACCCAATTGTCCGGCGAGCGTCAACCTGGCGACGTACGCTCGACGCCGGCATCGAAGAACCATCGGAGGCGATCATGTCCGAGTCGACGAAGAATCTCGTCCAGCGGTTCCTCGACTCCTACAACCGGGGTGCCTGGGACGAGTTAGACGGGCTGGTAGGTCCCGACTACGTCCATCACAACAACGGCAGCGCGTACAACCTCGCCCAGTACAAGCGTGGAGCGGCCTGGTTCCGCGCGGGCATGCCGGATTTCCACGTCGTTGTCGAGGACCTGGTAGCCGAGGCCGACAGGGTGGCGGTCCGCTTCGTCGCGCACGGCACTCACCTTGGCTCACTCTATGGTGAGACGCCGACGTCGAAGGCGGTCATGGCGTACGGGATCATGATCGTCCGCTTCCAGGACGGCCGGATCGCCGAAGATTGGGAAGCGCTGGACGAGCACGATCTCATGAGGCAGATCGGCGCGGTCTCCCAGGAAGACTGAGTCCGGCCCCCTTGGGCGAGTTCGTCAGGAGTCATCGCCGAGGAACACGAGGCCGGGCCGGCCGGGCTAGTTTCGGGCCGCCTCGGGTTCGTGCTCGACTGCCGGCAGGCCCAGGATCTCGCGGGCGCGATCCTCGTCGTCGACCGCGAAGGCCCACGTCGCCTGGCCGCCGGCGCGGCCGATCACGCAGCAGCCGTGAAGGCCGACTCCGGCCCCGACGAGCCGGTCGTTGATCTCGCTGAAGGCGCAGGGCGTGTCCTCGATCTCGACCGTCAGGTTCGCGTGGGCCACGAACGGATAGCCCATGCCGCGAAGGACGTCCTTCGTGTCGTCGTCGCAGCAGTCCGTGAAGATCTGGGCGGAGGTGAAATCGCCGGCGGTGCTCTGCTGGATCTGGACGATGTTGACGCCGCGCGCGCACAGGGCCCTGGCCAGGTGCGAAAGCTCGCCCGGGCGATTGGGCAGCTGGACCACGAACTGATGGCTCATTTCTCCCTCCCGACGCTTCCGTCAGGCAGTTTCGCGATGGGCCCCGGGCCGGGCATCGGCGGATCTACTGCCCCCAAGGCTAATCCAAGTCGCGGCCCCGGAGGCCGGGCCATTGGTGGGGCCGGTTCGGTCCGTTGGGCCCCAATGGGACCGGACGCAGGTTCGACCAGGGCGAGGACGGCATCTGCCGCGGCCGGGATCGCAGCGGCGACCTCGGGGCTCAACTCCTCGCTGAAGTCGCTCGTCTGGCGGGCCTGGACCGTGACGGCGAGGATGCTCCCCGGCAGGTTCGCGCCGAGCTTCCGGCCCAGTGCCAGGGCAGTGCGGAGCGAAGCGTCGTGGGCAGAATCGAGGTGGCCGGCGGCGTGGTCGGCCAGATCCTCGAACGGGCAGGTACGCACTTCGCCGATCGGCCGGTCCGGGAATTCCGCCGCGTCTATCAGGATCGCCATTTCGTAGCCGGTCAGGCACTCCATCAGGCGCAGGCCGCCGACGCCCAGCCGCTGGATCTCGACGCTTGGCTCGGGGCCGGCCGACGGTCCGGCGGCCAGCCGCCGCTCGACCTCGTCGGCGACGCGCCAGCCGACGCCGTCGTCGCCGAGCAGAGGATTGCCCAGCCCCATGACGATCACGTGCGGGCGCGTGGCACCCGTCTGGGGCCGCGGATCGGGGGCGATCGGCGAGGGACGCTCTTCCGCCACGGTGATACCCGATCTAGCAGTTCTGCTTCAGAAGCTCGATGACCTCGCCGTCGGAGTTGCGGATGGCAACCTGGAGCGGCATCTCACCGGGGAGCGAGTGAGTGGCGCAGCCGAAGCACGGGTCGTAGAGGCGGAATGCCATCTCGACTCTGTTTAGCAGCCCCTGGTGAACGATGGTGCCCTTGTGGATCAGGCTCTGGGCCGCCTTCTTGACCGACATCGCCATCGGCGCGTAGTTGTTCGTGGTGCCGACGACGAGGTTGACTGCGGTGAGGATGCCTCGCTCGTCGGTCCAGTAGTGGTGGGTGAGCGTGCCTCGCGGCGCCTCGACCGTGCCGACGCCCTCGGTGGGCTTTTCGGTGGGGAGGGTGCGGACGTTGGGCGAGGTGATCTCCGGATCGGTAGCCAGCTCGACCATCCGCTCGGCCGCGTAGAGCATCTCGATCAGGCGTGCCCAGTGTGTGGCCAGGCGGTGGTGGACGATGCGCTTGCCGCCAGACTCGGGCTTGGGCGCGAGAGTCTCGTAGAAACGCTCGTAGGCGGCCTGCGCGAGTGGCGTGGCCATGCCATCGGCGACGTTGAGCCGTGAGAGTGGCGTGGCGCAGTAGACGCCGGAGTCGGTGCCATCCACGAAACCCTTCCAGCCGACCTTCTTGAGATACGGGAACTTGAGGTAGGTCCAGGGTTCGACGTGCTCGGCGATCCAGTCGCGGTACTCGGCCGGGGCGTACGTGCCCACGCGCTCGCCGTCGGGCGACATGATGCTGACCTTGCCGTCGTAGAAGTTGATCTTGTTGTTCGGGTCCACCATGCCCATGTAGTAGGTCCGGTGGGTGTAGCCGTCGGAGAGGACCATCTCCTTGTAGGCGTCGTTGCCGAGGACGATCTGGTCGAAGATGCCGAGGCTGAACTGGGCGAACTCGATCGACCAGCGGCCGATCTTCTCGATCTCGGCCCGCTGCTCCTCGGTGATGCCCTGGGTCATGCCGCCGGGCACGGCCGTGGCCGGGTGGATCTTGCGGCCGCCGATCATCTCGATCACGTGGTGGCCGTTCCTGCGGGCCTCGATGACCTTGCCGCCGACCTCCATGCCGACCTTGGCCAGGACGCCGAGGATGTTGCGCTCGGCCGCCGGGGCGTCCGGCCCGACGACGAAGTCGGGACCGCCGAGGGCATAGAAGTGAGTGGTGTGGTCCGTGACGTAGAAGGCGCTGTAGAGGAGTTCGCGGAGGAGCTTGCCGGCCCGCGGCGGGTCTACGTGGTAGACGGCGTCGGCGGCCTTGGCGGCAGCCATGTGGTGGGCTTCCGGGCAGACGCCGCAGATGCGGTTGGTCAGCGTCGGCATCTCCTCCACGGGCCGGCCGACGCAGAAGCGCTCGAAGCCGCGAAGCTCGGGGATCTGGAAGTAGGCGTTGGCGACCTCGCCGTCCGGGTCGAGGAAGATCTCGATCTTGCCGTGGCCCTCGAGCCTGGTGACGGGGTCGATGGTGATGCGTTCCATGTCCGCCTACTCCCCGTCGTTCTGCCAGGCCGAGCGTCCGCTGCGGAGCAGCGAACCGGCAAGGCTGAAGCGGTAGAACTGGCCGGCCGGGTCCGGGATGCCGTCGAGCACCTTGTCGATCTCCTCCGGTTTCATCGCCTCGACGACCGAGGCGTAGGCCGCCATCAGGCGGGCTCCGTAGTCGATGACGCCCTCGGCTGCTCCGTAGCAGCCGATGCAGGGCGCCGAGACCGCCGGGCACAGGGCCCCGCAACCGTTTCGCGTGGCCGGGCCGTTGCAGGGCAGGCCCTGCTCGAGCAGGCAGATCTCCGGGTCGAAGTGAGCGACCTGCTGGACCCGGACGAACTTGCTGATCTTCTTGACGTCGCGTTTGCGGGCGCACTCGTCGCACACGGTCGACTCGCCGGCGCCCAGGACGGCGCCCTTCGGCGGAAGCGGCCCGGTGCCGTTGAGGGCTTTGACGACGGCCTCCAACGCGGCCCAGATCTGGTTGGACTCGGGCGGGCAGCCGGGGATCGTGTAGTCCACGTCCACGACCTGGTCCAGCGTGCGCAGCACCGGCTCGAACTCGGGCAGGTGCAGGACGCCCTCCGGAGCCTGGAACTCCCAGATCGGCCGGATCCCGTCGGGGTTGTCCGTGCTGGTCGTGGAGTAGGCCGTGTCGAGGATCTCCTTGCGGCTCGACAGGTTGGCCAGGCCGGGGATGCAGCCCTCGCTGGCGCACGATCCGAACGAGACCACGAACTTCGACTTGCGCCGCAAGAGTTTGGCGAGATGGACCGTTTCGTCGGTCCGCATGCTGCCGGACACCAGCGTGATCGTGATCTCGTGGTCGGCCATGGCCTCGATGTCGCTGTACTTGCCGTCCATGACGGTGGGCCACAGGACGATATCGAAGGCGTTGGCGACGTCCACGATGTGCTCGTGGATGTTGACGATGGCCACGTCGCAGCCGCCGCAGGACGCGGCGCCGAAGATGGCCAGCTTGGGTTTGGCAGCGGCCGCGGTCTTGCCGTTCGACCCCGCCGCCGCGCTCATCGGGAGGCCTCCGCCGGCTGTGTGGCCGCTGCCGGCTGCGAAGCTGCCGCCGGCAGGGAACCTGCCGCGTGGTCCGGGTTGACGCCGCCGGGAGCCTCGGGCGGCCCATCCGCGTCGCCGCCGGTGGCCTCCCAGGCCGCGCTCAAGTCCACGGCGTCGAGGTCGACGATATCGCCGGCCGGCCAGTTGAGGGGTCCGATGGCTCGGACTTCCTCGGTCACGCGGGCGATCTCATTGGCCAGCCGCACGCCTTCGGCGGCGCTGGCCCACACCAGCTGAAGCCTCGCCGGCTCGATGCCGAGCGCCTCGATGGTGCGCTGCAGCAACTGGAAGCGCCGCAGAGCCTTGTAGTTCTGCTCGATGTAGTGACACTCGCCGGGGTGGCAGCCGCTCACGAGAACCGCGTCGGCACCCTCGGAGAAGGCCTTCAGCACGAACGTTGGATCCAGGCGACCCGAGCACATCAGCCTGATGAGGCGGACGTTGGGCGGGTACTTGGTCCGGGCCGTGCCCGCCAGGTCGGCGGCTCGGTAGCTGCACCAGTTGCAGGTGAAGCCGATGATCACCGGCTCGAAGGTGGTGGTGGCCGGAGCCGCCCCCTCGACCGGAGCCGGTGCGACAGGTGCCTGCGTGCTCATGCTCGCACCGCCTCCTCAACTGCCTCATGGTGAGCCACCGGGAAGGCCGACCTTCTGAGAGGCGCCCCGTCGGCTCCGACCATGAGCAGACCTTCGATCTGCGCCAGAACCTGCTCGTCGCTGAAGCCGGTTCCGGAGATGGCTCCGGCCGGGCACGCGGCGACGCAGGTGCCGCAGCCCTGGCACATCGCGGCATTGATGCTCGAGACGCCGAGAGCGTCGTCGAAGCTGATGGCGTTGTAGGGGCACATCGTGTTGCAGATGCGACAGCCGGAGCAGTGCTCGGCATGAACCGTGGCCTTGATCGGCTCCAGGCTCATCACCTTCTGCTGGATCCGGCCCAGGACTCGAGCCGCCGCTGCCGCGCCCTGCGCGACAGAGGCCGGAATGTCCTTCGGCCCGCTGACGCAGCCGGCGACGAACACGCCCTCGGTCATGGTCGCGACCGGGTCCAGCTTGGGGTGCTTCTCGATGGCCCAGCCGTCGAAGCTGCACGAGATGCCGAACCGAACGGCCAGCTCCTTGGCGTCGGCGCGAGGCTCCAGGCCGGAGGACAGGATGACCATGTCGACGGGGAAGCGGCGCTGCTGTCCGATGAGGGTGTCTTCGACCGAGAGGATGAGCTTGCCCTCTTCCTCCGGGGTGCGGGCAACGTCCGTGATCTCGGCCGGCTTGCCGCGGACGAAGATGCCGCCCTCCTCGAGGATCCGCTGGTAGAACTCGTCGTAGCCCTTGCCCGCGGTCCGCATGTCGATGTAGAAGTCGTAGATCGTGGCCTCGGTGTGCTCCTTTATCAGGTGCGCGAACTTGAGGCTCTGCATGCAGCAGATCGCGGAGCAGTAGTTGTTGTGGTTCTTGTCGCGGCTACCGACGCAGTGGACGATCGCCACCGACTTGGGCTCGGTCACGCCGTCGCGCAGGACGACATGGCCGTTGGTGGGGCCGGCCGAGTTGGAGAGCCGCTCGAACTCGAGGCTGGTGAAGACGTTCGGCAGCCGGCCGTAGCCGTACTGGGTCATCTTCCGCGCATCGAAGAGGTCGTAGCCGGTGGCCATGATGATGTTGCCGACCTCGAGGGTCACGATCGAGTCTTCCTGGTTGAAGTCGATCGCGTTCGTCTCGCAGAACTTCTCGCAGGCCTTGCAGGTGCCCTTCTCGAAGTAGGTACAATTCGGGCGGTCGATGACCGGCGTCCGGGGGACGGCCTGGTCGAAGGGCGTGTAGATCGCCTTCCGGTAGCCAAGCCCGGCCTCGAAAACCTCGTCGATGACCTTCTTGGGGCACTTCTCCTGGCAGACGCCGCAGCCGTTGCAGAGGTCCTCGTTGACGTAGCGGGCCTTCTTGCGAACGGTCACGGTGAAGTTGCCGACGTAGCCCTCGACCTTCTCGACCTCGCTCCAGGTGAGGAGCTCGACGTTCGGGTGCGTTCCGGCGGCGACCATCTTAGGAGTCAGGATGCAGGCGGAGCAGTCCAGGGTGGGGAAGGTCTTGTCGAACTGGGCCATGTGTCCGCCGATCGACGGGTCCTTCTCGACGAGGTAGACCTTGAAGCCCGCATCGGCCAGCTCGAGCGTCGCGCTGATGCCGGCGATGCCGCCGCCCACGACAAGAGTCGCGGGATTGATGTCAACCCTCACCGGCGAGAGCGGTTCGTTGCGGCGCACCCGCTCCACGCCGCCGGCCAGGATGGCCTTGGCCTTGACCGTGGCCGCGGCCTTGTCCGTGTGAACCCACGAGTCCTGCTCGCGGATCGAGACCAGCTCGCACAGGTACGGGTTCAGCCCGCCGCGGGCCGTGGCCGTGCGGAAGGTGTTCTCATGGAGATGCGGTGAGCACGCCGCGACGACGATGCGGTTCAGGCCGAAGTTCTTGATGTCGTCGGTGACGAGCTCCTGGCCCGGGCTGGAGCACATGAACTTGTAGTCGCGAGCGACGACGACGCCCTGGTCCTTGAGGTTCTCAGCCGCCCAGCGGGCGACTTCGGCGACGTCGACCACGCCGGCGATGTTGCTGCCGCAGTGGCAGACGTAGACGCCGATGCGAATCTCGTTCTCGGCCGGCAAGTGGCTGTGTTCGGCGGTCATTCCTGAACCTCGCTGTCGGCCATCCCGGGCGTCTGGGGCATCGTCGGCATCGGCAGGGCCCGCTTGTCGGGTCTGGGCCTGGGGGCAGGCGGGGCCCCAGCGGCCGCGAGCGCAAGCTCCGGGGCCGCCTTGAGGGCCTTCGCCAGGGTCTTGCTGGCGTTGGTGTACTCGCGTCCCACGCCCATCTTCTTGGGCTCGAGGCCGAAGGCCACGCCCATGAGCTGGGTGAAGAACACGATCGGCATCTTGTGCTTGGTATGGAACATGGCATTCATCTCGCCCTGGTAGGCGTCGATGTTGATCTGGCACATCGGGCAGACCGTGACCATCATCACGGCCTCGAGGCGCTCGGCCTCCGACACGAGGCGCCGGATCAGTTCCAGGCCAACCCTGGGCGCGATCTGGGTCATGTGACCGCCGCAGCACTCGGTCCGCAACGGGTAGTCCACCACTTCCGCGCCGAGGGCCCGGAGAAGCATGTCCAGGCTTTTCGGCTGGTCGTGATCGGACGTCATCCCGGTCACGTCCGGCCGCGGGACCATGCAGCCGAGGTAGGGCGCGACCTTGAGGCCGGTGAGGGGCCTCTTGACCGCCGCCTTGACCGCGTCGAGACCGACGTCGGTCAGGATGACCTCGAGGAGGTGGCGCACCCTGACGGTGCCCGGGTCGTAGTGCAGGCCGCCGGCGCCCAGGGCATCGTTGACACGGGCGTTGAGGGCGGGCTGCTTGCCCATGTAATGGTCCGCCTTGGCCAGATTGAGGTAGCAGGCACTGCAGGCGGCAACGAGGGATTCTCCGTCCTTCTGCTCCCCGGCGGCAATGGCGAGGTTGCGGGCGATCATGGCGTAGGCCGGAGTAGTGCTCAGGCTCACGTACTCGGTGGCGCCGCAGCAGTTCCAGTCGTTGATCTCTTCGAGGGTGATGCCGAGGGGCTCCAGGACCCCCTCGAGAGACTCGCGATAGGAACGGCCGCTGCCCTCCATCGAGCAGCCCGGGTAGTAGAGGTAGCCGCTCATTGGGCTCGCTCCAACTCATCGGCGCGCTTCAAGATCGCCTGGAGCTGCTTTCGCTGTTCGATGCGATGGGGCAGGATGCCGATGCGGCCGTGGCGGAAGAGGCCGAAGGCCATCGGGGCCATGCCCGGCAGTCGCAGCGGGAAGTGGCGCAGATAGTGTCGAGCCGTGAGGCCGATCTCCCAGCTGCGGCCGAAGCGGCGTGCCTGGCCGATGAAGACGCCGGTGAAGTCGGGGCCGACGTTGCTCGGATAGGTGTGCTCCTTCTCCGCGATGGTCTTGATCGCGTACATGACGTCCGTGATCTCGATCTCCTGCGGGCAGCGGACCACGCAGTGGTAGCACGACAGGCACATCCACGGCGTATTGCTGCGGAGGACCTCGGCGCGCTTGCCGGCCCGGATCATGGCGAACAACCCTCTTGGCGTGTGGTCCATTGCGCCGGCCGAGGGACACGATCCCCCGCAGCTGCCGCACTGGATACACATCTCCAGGCGCGAGACGCCTGCCGTCTTCGAGTTCACCTCGTCCAGGAAGCGAACGCCCGCGTCCGCCGCCTCGTGAGGCGCAACCTGAGCCACGACCATCCAATCGCCCCTTTGTATGCCCCGGACCCGGCTTCGGCGACGCGGGCCTCCGGTCGCATGTCTTGTCGGACGTTCGCGCCTTCCGCGTGCGCGAGCGCCGGGAGTCAGCGGGCCGGCGGCCGAGACCGCTGTGGGCTGGGCCGGTAATTGCGGTAATTGCCTGTCTGGATTCTCGGAAGCCGCGTAGCTTGCCGATAGGGCCGCATGACCCGGCCGTGCAGGGGCCAACCCGCCCGCGTTCACGGGCTTATGGGGTATTGGTGCGGTTTCGCCTTAGAAACGTGCCTCGCGGGGCCGATTCACCCGGAATCAAGAACCGGCCACCGCGACTGCGATGGCCGGGTTGACGAGGGACGAAGAAGATCAGCTCTTCTTGACGAGCCCGAACACGCCACCGGCGATGACGAGGGCGCCGGCGACCACGTCGCAGATCAGGCCGAGACCGAAGCTGGCGCTGGTGTTACCGATGTCGGCGCCCGCGGCCTTGAGGCTATCCATGGCGTCGTTGAACGTCTTCAGGTCATCGAGCGAGCGGCTCGTGCCCAGAAGCGCGACGGCGAGAAGGAGCACGCCGAGGATGGTCACGATCAGGGCGATCGACGGGACCTTGAGCTTCATGATCCAGGCCACTGCCAGCCCGAGGACGATGAGGCCGAGGACGATCGAGATCTTGACCCAGTTGGCGCCCATGTCGAGGCCGGACAGGCTCTTGGGGGTATCCGCGCCAAGGGCCGCCGACACGACGGGGCTGATGGTGACCGATTCCCAGACGAGGAAGGCCTCGAGGATGGCGAGGATGCCGCCGATGCCCGCGATCACGGGTGCGATCGGCATGCTCTTCGCCGCTACGGGCGGGGTCATGGACGCTCCTCCACTCCTGTTGCGCGAGCGCCGCTGACGGACGGCGCGAGACGCCGAGCAAGCATAGGCCCTGCCCGGACGCGCCGAAGCGTGGTTTTGACACGGCTCGTGACCCTACGATCGCCGCGGTTCAGGGGCCGGCGCGGCAGCGGGCGAGTCGGCCGGGGCGGTGGCCCAAGCTCGAGACTCACGCCGCGGTTTCGCCCTCCGCGCAATAACGGCTGACCGCATCCCACAGCACCGGCAACCCCCAGCGCAACGCCTCGATGGAGACGCGTTCGTCGTCGCCGTGCATCAAGGCCAGGAGACCGTCCCGGCCCCCCGTCTTCAACGGCGAGAAACCGTATGCGGGTACGCCGATGCGGGCAAGGTGCTTGGCGTCGGTGGCGAACGGGGCCAGATAGGGGAGCGGCACGCCGCCGGGATCGTGGGCCGTGACGACCTTCTCGAGCAGCCGATAGAGCGGGCTGTCGAGCGGCGCCTGTACCGACGGCCCGGTCTGCTCGCATACGACCTCGATCCGCTCCCACAACTCCTCGCCGATGCGGCGGTGCAGTTCCTCGCGCATTGCCGGCTCGTCGGTGCCGGGCAGGGTCCGGCAGTCGAGCACGATCTCGGCGATGCCGGGGATGACGTTGTACTTCACCCCGGCCTGGACGATCCCGACCGAGATCGTGTCGCGGATGATTGCCGACAGGGTCCGGCCGAGGACCGGGTCGCACAGCTCGCGGAGGGCCCTCTCGACCCGGGCCGGATCGGCCGCGGCGCGGGCAGTGTCGGTGTCGCCGGCGAGGCCTGTTTCCGGGTCCGGGGCCAGGGCCACCAGGGCGGCTGCGGCGCGGGCGGTGAGGTGGGGGATTGCCCGCAGTAGCGAGATCCTGATCGGCTCGGTCAAGCGTATCGGCCCCGGCTCCGCAAGCCTCGCCACGATCCGTGCCGCGAGGACGGCGGCGTTGTCCGGCGTCGGAACCGAGCCGTGGCCCCACCGGCCCTTGACCCGGAGCCTGTAGACGACGAAGCCCTTCTCCGCCACCTGTATCGGATAGAAGCGGACACCGGCGTAGGGCGTGGCCATGGCGCCGGCTTCGTTGAGCGCCCCGGCGGCGCGAAGCCAGTCGGGATGGTTCTCGACGAGCCAGTTGGCGCCCTGCCGGCCGCCGGCCTCCTCGTCGGCGGTCGCGCAGAGGATGACGTCGCGGCGCAGGCCCGGGATGGGGTCGGCGGCGGGATCGCGGCCGGCCGCCCGGGCGGCGCGGGCGAGGCGGCGCATGACCTGCACCTCCATCGCAACCATGCCCTTCATGTCGAGCGCGCCCCGGCCCCAGACGTAGCCATCCGCGAGATCGCCGCCGAAGGGATCGTGGGTCCAGCCCTCGGGATCGGCCGGTACGACGTCCAGGTGCGAGAGGAGGAGGAGCGGATCGCCGCCCGTTCCGTCGCCGCGGACCCGAGCCACGATCGAACCCCGGCCAGGGAACGGCTCAACGACGGTGGGCCACAGGCCCTCGTCGGCGAGGATGCCCTCGAGGTAGCGGGCGGCCAGGATCTCGTCGCCGGGCGGGTTGACGCTGCGGATCCGGATGAGCCCCTGCAGCACTTCGACCAGCTCGGACAACTCGCGGTCGGACATGTTCGTGGTTGCTCCCGCCTGCACTCTCACCTCGCCATGCTTGCCTGCCGATCATGACTCACCGGGCCGTTGGGCGCGCCGCCCTGGCGCAGCTCGATTTCGCCGCTCCGGGCGACGGTTGAGGCGCGGCTTTGGGTCAGGCCGACCTTATATCATGTCTGGCATGTCCTCTGGGGCGACGACCGACCACGAACCTTCCGCGCCCGAGGCTCGATCGTCGGAGTCGAGTCGCCTCGTTGTGACGCTGCGCCTGGTCGTCTTCGCCCTCGCCGTGATCGGTGCCCTGGCCGGCATCTTCTCCCTGTGGAGCCACCTCTCATCAGACCCGCTGTCCGATTTCCAGGCCTACTACCAGGCCGGTGCCCGACTCAACGCCGGTCAGCCGCTGTACCCGCCGGCTGCAGATCCTGCCTACCAGCCCTACGGAATCGACTCACCGGTTTACTACCGCTATCCGCCGCTGCTCGCGATCGCGATGAGACCTCTGGCTCTGCTGCCGTACGAAACCGCCGCCGGGATTTGGGTTGTCTCTCTCATCGGAGTCGCGGCCCTGACGCTCTACAGGCTCGGCATCACACGGCCCGGCGTTTGGCTGGCCGCTGGGATCCTGGGACTGCCGCTGGCGTGGGCATTCTCCATTGGCCAGGCCCAGGTGATGGTCACGCTTCTGCTCGTCATCGGCGCACCCTGGTCGGTCGCACTCGCCGCCCAGCTGAAGCTTCTGCCCGCACTCGCGGCGGTGTACTGGCTGGGTCGACGCGAATGGCGTTCACTCGGCCGTTTCGTCGGGTACTCGTTTGGTCTGTTGGCGATCCAGTTCCTGCTCATGCCCGCGGAGACGCTTGGCTTTCCACGGATTGTCTGGTTCGATCAACTCGGCGCGGTGGTCAATATCTCGCCGTACGTGATCTCGCCGGCCCTATGGGCGGCCCTCGTGATCGCCGGTGCCATTGCGGCGCTGTTGCTTGCGCGCGGGCGCTGGGGCTGGGCCGCCGCCGTGTCACTCGCCGTCCTGGCCTCCCCCAGGCTGTTGTCATACATGTTGAGCTCGCTGCTGGCCGCGCTCCGCCCGCAGGGGCCCGTTCCGGATGGGCCCGTTCCGGAGGGGCGCGCGGAGTCCGATAGGCGTGTCTAGCGCGGCAGCCGCTCCGTCATACGCTCGCCGGTCGTGACCGCGCCGAGCGAGGCCGATGAGACCATCGCCGCGTACTTGGCCATCACGCCGGTCTTGTAGCGAGGGGCGGGCGGGGTCCAGCGGGCGCGGCGGGCCTCCAGCACCGAAGCCGGCACGTTCAGATCCAGGGCATGGCGATCGACGTCGATGACGATCTCGTCGCCTTCTTCGACCAGGGCGATCGGTCCGCCCAGGGCCGCCTCCGGCGCCACGTGACCGATCATCAGGCCGTGGGTGCCGCCGGAGAAGCGGCCGTCCGTCAGCAGGGCGACGTGCTCGCCCATGCCCTCGCCGACGAGCGCCGCAGTGACCGACAGCATTTCCTGCATGCCGGGGCCGCCGACCGGACCCTCGTAGCGGATCACGATGACGTCGCCCTTGTTGATCTTCTGTTTGCGGACCGCGTCGTAGCAGGCGTTCTCGTTGTCGAAGACGCGGGCCGGGCCCATGTGGAAGCGGCGCTCGTGGCCGGCCAGCTTGATGACGCAGCCGTCCGGGGCGAGCGAGCCGTGGAGGATCGTCAGGCCGCCGGTGGCCTTGAGCGGGGTCTCGATCGGCACGACCACCTTCTGGCCCTCGGTCTCGACGACGGCCGCCGCCGCGCTGGCGATCGTGCCGCCGTCGACGTTCGGGGTCGAGCCGTCGATCAAGCCCTTCTTGAGAAGCTCGCGGGTGACGAGAGAGAGGCCGCCAGCCTCGAACAGGTCCGCCGCCGCGTAGTGTCCGCCGGGGATCATGTCGCCGACGATCGGAGTCCGGTCCGCGATCTCGCCGAACTCGTCGATCCCGAGCCTCAAGCCGTATTCGTGGGCGATGGCGAGCAGGTGCAGGACCGCGTTCGTCGAGCCGCCGGTCGCGGCGACGCAGGCGATGGCGTTCTCGATCGACCTGCGGGTGACGAACTCCTTGGGCCGGACGTCGCGCCGGATCAGGTCCATCACGATCTCGCCGCAACGGTGGGCGGCCGCGTCCTTGTCGGGGTGTTCGGCCGGGATGCCGTTCAGGCCGGCGGGCGATAGGCCGAGGATCTCCATGACCATCGACATCGTGTTGGCCGTGTACTGCCCACCGCATGCCCCGGCGCCCGGGCAGCTGACCGACTCGATCTCGTACAGCTCCTCGGCCGAGATCTTCCCGGCCCTGTATGCCCCGATGGCCTCGAAGATCGTGACGATCGTGGCGTCGCGCTTGCCCTTGTACATGCCCGGATAGATCGTGCCGTTGTAAAGGATCACGCCGGGGCGGTCCAGCCGGCCCAGCGCGATGGCCGCGCCCGGGATCGTCTTGTCGCAGCCGACCAGGCAGACGACGCCGTCGAGCATGTGGCCGCGGACGCACAGCTCGATCGAGTCGGCGATGACCTCACGGCTGATGAGCGAGGCCTTCATCCCCTCGGTGCCCATCGAGGTACCGTCCGAGACCGAGATGGTGCTGAACTCCATCGGCGTCCCGCCGGCCGCCCGGATCCCTGCCTTGACGTGCTCGGCCAGCCGGCGCTGGTTGTAGTTGCACGGCATGGTCTCGATCCAGGTCGTGGCCACGCCGATGAGAGGCCGGGCCAGGTCCTTGTCGTCGAAGCCGATGGCCTTGAGCATGCCGCGCGCCGCGGCCCGGTCCGGGCCGTCGGTGAGAGCCGCGCTGTGGCGCTTGTCGGGGTTGCTCGGCAGGTCGTATGGCAGCGGGTTCGGAGTCTCGTTCGGCATGGTGGGCTCTCTCCGCGGGGCTGGGCGGGTGCTCTTTGGTCGGCGCCAAGTTTAGGGCCTGAGGGACGGGGCACGCGCGCCGGCCCAAGGTGGCATCGGATCCCGCGTCCGGGCCCGCCTGCTAGCGCCTGGAGATCAGCCAGTTCAAGGCGTTGCCCAGGTTGGGAGAGGCGCCGGTCTGGATGACCACGGCATGCACCGTGCGCCGCCCATCCGGCCCGACCACGACGGCCGCGACCCACCACCGGCCGCCCGGAGGCAGCTTCGCCAGGTCCAGCATCCGGACGCCACTGAGTGTCGGATTCGTCGCCGACCTGTCCACGATCACGTACAGCCCATCCGTGGAAGCGGGCCACACGTCGACGCTGACGAACTCGGACGACCCCGGCAACTGGTAGCCGAATGTGCCGTCCGGATACTCGTACACCGTCAGCACCGCCGGAGCCGAGCCACCGGCGGGAGCGGCTCCCGGCGTCGCATTCGGGTTGTAGGCGAAGAGCCGGAAGGCAGGCAGGAGCGTGATCACGGCCACAAGAACGATGGCGGTGGCGATTCCTCGCCACGTGTACGCGCTCTCGTTCTGGTGCTTGGGCCAATACGTACCGGCGATGAAGGCGAGCGGCGCCGCCAGCGTCGTCGCGACGACCAGCCCATCCTGGTAGCCCGGCAGGAGCAGAGCGACGGCAAGCACCGCCGCGGCACCGCCGATTGCCCAGGGTCTCCGGATCGCAGCGTCGCTGTGACGGCTGATCCGGGCCATGTGACCGAAGCTCAGGCGCCCGGCGGCGAATGCGCCGATGCACAGCATGATCGCTATCTGGTTGGTGGCCCATTCGGCAGAGGTGAGGACGACGAGGTGGAGCCCCGCCAGGCGTGCCGCCTCGGTCGCCATCGATGTCAGGCCGGGGGCGACCACGAGCGGAACCGCCGAGGCGGCAAGCCAGAGGACGAGCTCGCCCACGAGCTCGAAGATGCCGCGTCGGACGGCACGGTCGCGTCGCTCGCTCGACTGTTGTGCACGAGAGATCCGGGCCGCCAGCTCCTGGGCGCTGCCGAGCCGTCCGATCGCCTCTGCGTTGGCCGTCGCCGCGTCTAGACCGCTCTGCTCGAGCAGGTACGTGGAATCGGCCAGGTGGTCGGCTATCTCCTGGCGGACCCGCTCCGCGTCGACTCTCGGCAGGTCGAGGGCGGCGCCGAGATCGTCCACGTACCGGGCAATCGCGGGGAACCGGGAAGCGGAGCCTCCATGGGCCATATGGATGGGCTCGCCGCGACCGGGCGGCGTCGCCGGACTGCCCCATACCCGTTCTGTCTCCGCTGCGGGGAGTACAGCGGCTTCGCCGAGCTCGGACCTGGGCGGCACGAACCAGGATCCGGCCTCGGGGTCGGGGCTCGCAATCCGGGCGCCGTGGGCGGGTTCAGCGTGCGAGATCGGCCCGCCGCGGAACGGGAGTGCCGGCCAGCGGTTCTCCTCGGCCAGTTGGAGCGCCGTCGCCGTCAGCCGGTAGGTGCGTCTCGTTCGCTCGCCTTCGTGCCAGTCGCTCCGGAGCAGCCGCTCGGATTCGAGCCGATAGAGCGTCGGGTACAGGGCCGGCTCAATCAGGAGGCTCGACGTGCCGCTCTCCGAACCCAACCACCGCCAGATCTCGAAGCCCGAGAGATCCCGGCCGCGGAGCGTGCCGACGATGGCCCGATCGATCCTCGACTCGACGGTCACGAGACCGTTCCAGCTCAGCTCGTCCACTGGCATCCATTCCGATGTTACCTGCCCCGAGCGAACTCGTGGGTCGTCGGGAGTGTATGCCCGGCAGCCCGCCCTCGGCCGGGCCGCCGCGGAGCCGCGGGCCGACCGCCTCAGCTGCTCGGCCCGTTGCGCCCCCAGACCGTGCGGTCGGCCTGGTCAAACGCGCGGTCGTAGGCGCGAACTCGCTTGGCAGCTCCTCCGGCGCGCGAAACCACTACGAAGCGTGCCAGACGCTGCCGCAGAGGACACCCCAGTAGACGGACCCGATGCTCACCACCACCAGCAGCCGCTCGGGCCAGCCGATCCACCTGCGTGACCCCATCGCCATCAGGGCTATCAGGAACGGCGTGAAGTCGAGTGAGTATCGGAAGCCGTATTGAACGTAGCCGCCGCCGTAGTAGAGGAACACCGGCACTGCCACCACCGCGGCCGCAAGCCACAGGAGACGAGCCGTTCGATCGCGGAAGCCCGCCCAGGCTGACGTCACGAGTCCCGGAGAGACCAGGAGCATCGACATTCCGAACGGGCTCGGGATGACGAACGGGAAACGACTGTCCAGGCCCGGGAGGGCCAGCAGAGCCAACCTCAGGTTCTCCGGGATCTGGCCGATCGAGAAGATGCCGATCGCCCGGCGAGCCACCAGGCTCGGCTCGGTGAGGTTGGAAATGGCGTAGCCGGACTCGAGCGGCGACCCGAAGCGGACCCAGTTGAACCAGCCGTACAAGGCGATCGCGCCTGCAATGGGGACGCTGAAGGCCAGCAGGCTGCGCGTAATCGCCCGCAATTCTGGCCGCTGCTTCCAGAGCAGGACGAACCCAAACGGAACAGCCGCGAGGAGGGTGGTCGGCCGGGCAAGGAAGGAGACCGCCAGCAGGGCGCCCAGCGCGGCGGGTCGGCGACGGCCGGTCCATTCGAGCAGGAAGAGCGTCAGGGCCAGAAGAGACTCGGCGTGGGCCAGGTAGTACATGTCACCGATGACCGAGACGTAGAAGAGCAGCGACCCGAATGCGGCGAAGGCGGCGATCCAGAAGGCGTCGGCTCCTTTGGCGCCGAAAGCCCGTGCCAGCGGCAGCGACAGCCAGGCCGCAGGGATACCGAACAGCAGGCAGACGAGATACCGGCCGATCCCGTGGAGGGCCGGCACGACGACCAGCGGCAGGTATGGGAGCAGCTGTAGCGGGCCGAGGGCCAGGTAGTAGCGCCCACCGACATTCACGCTGTCGACGGTGCCCCTCAGGAGATCGGAGTCCAGGTGCCCGCCCAGAACCCTTTCGGCGACGAGCATCATCCGGTCTGGATCGGCGCGATCCAGCGCGATGGCCACGATGGTCGCCGTCGCGTAGGCGGCGAGCACCGTTAGGCAGAAGAAGAGGTCGGCTGGAGCAAGGCGGAACCGCGTCGCGCGAACGCGGTTGGATGCTTCGGCGGGGGTCCCCATCCGGGGATTATGCGTTGGCCCGGCGGGCTCGACAACTCACTGGGCTTGTCCCCGCGACGGACCTGGCCTCGGACTCCTCCCGGCGCCAGCGTGGCTCAGGCACGGTCTTCGGCTTCCTGGGGGTCGGCGGCCGTAACTCAATTGCTGCGCCGGGCTCCTCATTGCTGTGCCGGGCTCCTCGCCCTCGCACCATAAGCGTTGCAGCATTCTGTCGTTTCTCACCAAGGTTGCGAGTGGTTATTGGCACGTCTTCGATCCGCAGTGCGGCTTCATCGCGATCACGGCGCCGACCCTGCGCAGGCTCAAGCTCGACGGCGTGGCCCGGGACTACTTCTTCGAGAACGACATGCTCATCCGGCTCAATGTCATCGACGCCCGCGTGGTGGACGTCGACACGTCGTCGCTATGTGGCGACGAGACCTCCCACGTGAGGATTGGACGAGTTGGCTGGACGTTCCCCCCGCGGCTATTGCGAGGAACGACGAAACGGCCCGCCGGAGGTCAGATGGGTCGAGTGCCAGCAGGGTAAGGCGGCGCCTACCGCGCCGCGACCCCCTCGCGCCCGAGCCTGGGCTCGCCTGTCTCGACTCGCGCCGGGTGAGTGGCCTCCCAGGCTTCGATCTCCGGGAGCCGGGAGAGGACGTAGCCGATCTCGTCCGTGCCGGCGAGGATCATCGTCCGGGCGAACGGGTCGATCTCGAAGGCGAAGGAGCCGCCGTTGGGTAGCGTCACCTTCTGGGACTCGAGGTCCACCGTCCACTCGCCGTCGGGGTTGGAGACCGCCAGGGCCTGGAGCGCCGCGAGCCGCTCGGCAGAGACGACGATCGGCAGCAGCGCGTTCTTCAGGCAGTTGCCCTTGAAGATGTCCGCGAAGCTGGTCGAGAAGATGGCGCGGACGCCCCACGCCCGCAGGGCCCAGGGCGCGTGCTCGCGCGACGACCCCGAGCCGAAGTTGTCGCCGACGACCAGCAACTGGCGGCCCGCGTTGTGCGGCTCGTCGATGAACGACGGTGGGACGCGGCGCGCGCCGTCCGGCGTGAAGCGCCAGTCGAAGAAGAGGGCGTCGGCGAGGTTCGCCTTGTCCGTGATCTTGAGGAAGCGGGCCGGGCAGATCTGGTCCGTGTCGATGTTGGCGCGCGGGATCGAGATGACGCGGCTGGATGTCTTGACGAACGGTTCGGGCATCTCAGCGGGCCTCCACGGACGGGCTGTGAGACACGGCGGCGTGGCCGGCGATGCCGGGCAGCGTGCGCGGATCGGTTACTACTCCGGTGACGGCGCTGGCGGCAGCGGTCAGCGGCGAGGCCAGGAACGAACGCCCGCCCTTGCCCTGACGCCCTTCGAAGTTTCGGTTCGAAGTGCTGATGCCGTACTGGCCCGGCTCGAGCTGGTCGCCGTTCATGGCGATGCACATCGAGCAGCCCGACTCGCGCCACTCGGCCCCGGCGGCCGTGAAGACCTCGTGAAGGCCCTCGCTCTCGGCCTGTTTCTTAACCTGCTGGCTTCCCGGGACGACCAGGACTCGAAGTCCGTCCGCGACGTGCCGGCCCCGCAGGACCGACGCGGCTGCGCGCATGTCCTCGATGCGGCCGTTGGTGCACGAGCCGATGAAGACGACATCGAGCTTCTGGCCGGCGATCGACTGGCCCGGCTGGAGGCCCATGTAGGCGAGGGCTCGCTCGAGGTCTGCCGTCTGCGCCGGACCGACTTCGGCCGGAGTGGGGACTCGACCGCCGATGCCGATGCCCATGCCGGGGTTCGTGCCGTAGGTGACCATCGGTTCGAGCTTGTCGCCGTCGATGACGATGGTTCGGTCGTAGGTGGCGCCTTCGTCCGTCGGCAGCTTGCGCCAGGCGGCGACCGCTTCCTCCCACGCAGCTCCCTGCGGAGTGAACTTGCGACCCTTGAGGTATGCGAACGTGGTCTCGTCCGGGGCGATGAGACCGGCCCGGGCGCCGCCCTCGATCGACATGTTGCAGACGGTCATCCGCTCTTCCATCGAGAGGGCGCGGATGGCGTCGCCGGCGAACTCGAAGACGTGGCCGGTCCCGCCGCCGACGCCGATGCGGGCGATCAGGGCGAGGATGATGTCCTTGGCCCCGACGCCAGGCTGGAGCCGTCCGGTTATCTCGACCTTGAACGTCTTCGGCCGGCGCTGGAGAAGCGTCTGCGTGGCCAGGACCATCTCGATCTCGCTTGTCCCGATGCCGAACGCCAGCGCCCCAAAGGCGCCGTGCGTGGCCGTGTGGGAATCGCCGCAGACGATGGTCATGCCCGGCTGCGTGAGCCCGAGCTCCGGCCCGATCACGTGGACGATGCCGCGCAGCGCCGAGCCCTTGCCGTAGAAGGGAATGCCGAACTCGCGGCAGTTCTCCTCGATCTGGGCGAGCTGCTTGCGGGCCAGCTCGTCGAGGATCGGCAGCGAGGGATCCAGCGTGGGGATCGAGTGGTCTGCCGTGGCGACGGTCTGGCCAGGCTTGCGAACCTTCAGCCCGCGCTCGCGCAGCCCTGTGAACGCCTGGGGGCTGGTGACCTCGTGGACGAGGTGTAGGTCGATCGCGAGGATCGCCGGCGCGCCGGTTTCGGACGACACGACGTGTGCGTCCCAGATCTTCTCGACGAGGGTGCGCGGTCTCTCAGCCATGGTCTATCTCGCGATTCGATGGATCCGCCTCATCGGCTGGCTCAGCCAGCCGCGTGGACGGGGGTGTTCGAGGTTACCAGAACGGGTCAAATGGCGGCCCGTTCGCGGCCGGGCGCGTCCGGCTCACTCGTGGGGTGGCCGATGTGGACGGCCAGCGACCGGGCTATCCAGGGCAGGAGCGCCGCAACCGGCAGGAGCAGATAGTGGGAATACCAATCTGGCGCGGGCAGAATCATCGCCCAGCCGAGCAGGGCGAATGCGACGGCGTCGTCACGCAGGCGCCCCGCGCCGACCAGGGCGGCGGCGGCCAATCCGTATCCGACGACGGCCCCGATCCCCGGCCCGAGCGCCTGTGACGGCGAGGCCAGGGCGTACTGCGATGACGAACGGCCGTTCTCGAAGGCGGTCAGGAAGTCCGACCAGGCCCTTGGGCCGACCACGACCGTGGCTGCGATCAGGAGGACGGATCCAAAGGCGAGCGGCCACAGCAGGGAGCCGCGGCGGCGAACGGTCCAGATCAACCCGGCCGCGGGAAAGAGCTTGATGGCGCCGCCGAGGACGGCGAGGATTCCGGCCCAGTCGGGCCAGAGCCACGAGGCGAGCAACCCATCGGCGATCAGGAGGTTCACGTTTCCCGACAGGAAGGCGTTGATGGGTGGTCCTGAGAACGTGACGACGAATGTCAACAGGGCGGCAGGCTTCACCGGAAGCCCGGACCGCCTGGCGAGGCGGAATGCCAGGAGCCCGAACAGGAACCACATGACCCCGAACACAAGGCACAGACCTTCGGTGCCCAGTGGGGCCAGCGGGGCGAACGGAAGGGCCGCGGACGGTGGGTAGACGAACCCGCGGCCGAACGTCGCTGCTCCGAGTTCGTATGACCGGCTCAGCTGGAAGTTGGCGTACAGCGGCTGCCCTGCGAGCAGATGTCGGCCGGCTGCCGAGTAGCCTAGGCCGTCGGCCATCAAGAACGGCGTGGTGTCGCGGATCTGGACCACGAGGTCGATGAGCCACAGGGCGAGGCCGCCGGCGGCAAGGACCGGGCGCAAGGGACGGGGCAGGAGTCGCTGGGCGGCGAGGGCGAGGCCGGCGCCGGTGACGCGTGGCCGCGAGATTGCTATCGAGCGTGCTCCTTTTCACTTGCGTCGCCGGTTCACTTGCGTCGCCGGCCTTCGGGCGCCGCCGACCGTTCGCGGGCTACGGCGCCGATACTCGCACAGTCGGGCGGGCCTCGTTCGCGGAAGCCGCGCGCCCTGGCGGCCGATCGCTCCCGGGATTCGCTACGCGAGCTCGAAGGTGCGGCGCAGGCGGATGTCGCGCGAAGAGCGGCCTACCTGCACTTCGAAGCGGCCCGGCTCGATCCGCCACGAGTGGCGGGCGGTGTCCCAGTAGGCCAGGTCGCGGTCTTCCAGGGCGAGCTTGATCTCGGCCGCCTCGCCGGGAGCGAGACGAACCACGGCGAAGCCCTTGAGCTCGCGGGGTGGCCGCGGCACCGAGCTCTCCAGGTCGGCGACGTAGATCTGGACGACTTCCTTGCCGGGGCGGGAGCCGGTGTTGCGCAGCTTCACCCTCAGCTCGAGCGGCTCGCCGAGGACGAGGCCTTCCGAGGCGAGGTCCAGCGATTCGAACGCGAAGGTCGTGTAGCCTAGGCCGTGGCCGAAGGCGAAGCGAGGCTCCAGGCCCGCGGCGTCGAAGCCGCGATAGCCGAGGTTGACGCCCTCGCGGTATTCAAGCTCCATGTTCGGCCCGGGGGTCGTGTCGTAGGCCGGATAGTCGGCGGCGTGGCGGGCGATCGTCACCGGCAGCCTGCCGCCGGGCTCGGCAACGCCGAGCAGCACGTCGGCGAGGGCGTTGCCGAACTCCTGGCCGGGCAGCCAGGCGTAGATTACGGCCGCCACTTCGTCGGCCCAGGGCAGGTCCATGGGGCAGCCGGCGTTGACGACGACGATCGTCTTGTGATTGGCCGCGGCCACGCGCTCGACCAGCTCGTTCTGGCGGCCGGGGAGCGTGACCGTCCTGCGGTCGCGACCCTCCGTCTCCCAGGCGTCGTTGTTGCCGACGACGACGACCGCCACGTCGGCCGAGGCCGCGGCTGCGACGGCCGAAGCCATGCCGTCCGTGGCGGCGGGCGCGGCGCAGCCAAGGGCCAGCAGGCCCGGCTCAGGGCCGACCGAGTGGGCTTCGGCCGTGATGAGGACGCGCTTGCTGGCCTCGAGATCGAAAGTCGCGCCACTTTCCTTCCCGCCGAAGAGGGCGGTTGGGATGTCGACCCCGGTCGGCGCATCCCACTCGTCGGCCGCCAGCTTGCCACCGACGAAGAGGCGCCGGCCACCGAGCCCGCGCATCGCGATCCCGTACGGACCGCCGACCGCGGGCGTGAGCCAGGCCGAGAGCCGGGCGAAGAAGTCGTTCTGGACCACGCCGGCCGGCAGGTCGCCGAACATGTGGAGCGTGCTCGACTGCACGTTGTAACGGGCGATCGGCGGGCCGGCCGGCTCCTGCCCGACCCAGAACTCGACGGTCAGGCCCGGCCGGCCGTCCAGGTCCGTGACGTCCATGCGGGTCAAGGGCGGCAGGAACAGGTCGATTCTGGGGCCGGGCTCATGGACGAGCTCGATGCCCTCCGGCAACGCCGCCCGCAGCCCCTCGACCGGAGAGACCGCGTACGGCGCGTCGATGTGAGCGGCGCCGCCGCCCTGGATGCACGGCTCGGCCGCGTTGGGGCCGATGACCGCCACACGCCGCAGGCCGGCGATCGCCAGGGGCAGGATCCCGTGGTTGGAAAGCAGGACGAACGAGTCGGCGGCAGCTCTGCGGACGAGCGAGGCAGCTCCGGCGTCGGAGAGGCGTTCGGGCGCGAGCGCGTCCGCGCCGGCGCCGGGTCCTGGGTGCGCGGCCTCGCCGGCTGTCCGCTGCCCCGAGTCGCGCAGGGCTCCAACCCTGGCGGCCAGCGTCAGGATCCGCCTCGCCGCGCAGTTGAGGGTCTCCTCGTCCACCTCGCCGCGCCTGACTGCGGCCGCCAGATGAACACCGAGATAGTCGGGCGGGCCCGGCATCTCCAGGTCGAGCCCGGCCGTGGCTTCGCGGGGGTCGTTGGTGGCGTGCCAGTCGGACACCAGCACGCCGTCCCAGCCCCACTCGTCTCGCAGGATCGACCCGATGAGATCCCTGTTGCCGGTGCAGTGAACGCCGTTGACGAGGTTGTAGGCGGCCATCATCGACCAGGCCCCGGCCGCCGCGGCCGACTCGAAGGGCAGGAGGTAGACCTCGCGCAGGGTTCGCTCGTCGACCACGCAGTTGACCGTCGTCCGCTGCGCCTCCGAGTCGTTCGCGACGAAGTGTTTGGGGCAGGCGGCGACGCCCTGCGACTGCATGCCCGTGATGTACGCGGCTCCAAGGCGGGCCGCCAGTACCGGATCTTCCGAGTAGCACTCGAAGTCGCGGCCGGCCAGGGGCGAGCGGACGAGGTTCAGGACCGGCCCGAGCATGTAGTGGACGCCGGCGCTCTTCGCCTCCGCGCCGATACGGGCCGCGACCTGAGCCACCATGGCTTCATCCCAGGTCGCGCCGAGGCCGGTGCCGCAGGGCGTGCAGGTTGCGCTCGAGCCCTCTGGGAAGGCCACGGTGCGTACACCGTTCGGCCCGTCGAGAGTCAGCATCCGCCCCAGCCCGATCGAGTCGATCCCGGCCGCATGCCATGCGCCCACGCCGCCGGTCAGTCGCGCTCGATCCTCGATGCTGAGCGATCGGACCAGGTCGTCGAGGCGCTCGAGGGAGACGGCGATTTGCGGCGCGGGGTCGTTCGGCTGCGTCATCTTGTCCTTCCGGGCGTGGCAGGATGGGCCGAATCCTAGCGCCCGGCCGGACGGGAGGCCCTACGTTCGCGCGGTTCACCGGCGGCGGCATCGTGGCATAACCTTTGGCGGTGTACCCGGCTCGGTGGGACGAGCCTTCTGGGCGCGAATCGCGAAAGGGGGCGGAACATGGTCGGCACGAAGGAGTTCTCGACGCTGGTCCCGGACCCGGCAGATCCCGGCGCCCCGTCGGCCGGTAAGACGAGGCCCGGCATCGGAGATGCTGCGCCCGGCGCCGCGGCAACCCAACGGGCGACGACCGGCCGGCCGGGCGGGACCTGGGGCGAAGGCCTGGCCTACCCGGAATGGATCCTGCGACTGCTCCCTGCCGTCCACGACGGCTTCACGGCCGTGAACAGGTACGCCAGCGTGCCTGCCTTGAAGATGGGCCTGGGTCGCTATATGTCGAACCCACTGACCGGCTACCTGATGATCCTGAGAACCCGAGGCCGGAAGAGCGGCGAGATGCGCGATGCGCCGCTCGGGTACACCATCGTCGGCGATTACGTGTATTGCGTCGCCGGTTTCGGGCGGCCCACACACTGGTTCCAGAACATCCTGGCGGATCCCCACGTAGAGGTGATCCTGCCGAGCCGGGCCATCTCGGGCCTGGCCGAGGAGGTCACCGACCCCGCCGAGCGCCGCCGCGTACTGCCGCCGCTCCTGCGCAGCATGGGCGCCATCGCCGGGATGTTCGGGATGGGCAACCCGTGGCGCGACAGCCCGGAGGAGATCGAGCGCAAGTGCGAGGGCATGCCGCTGGTGCGGGTCCGGGCCACAGGAATCGCCGTCGGGCCGGAGGATCCCGGCGGCCGCTACTGGATCGTGCCTCTTGCTGCGAGCGCGGTCCTGGCGATCTGCTGGCTCAGGCGCAAGAAGAACGCATGACGGCGCACGCAAACACGTCCGGTCGCGCCGGGCGCCCCAGGGCATCCTACTTCGAAACCTGACCGACGCCGGCCTGGTGGTCGGCGGTGCGCTGGCTCTCGCCTCCATGATCGCGATCGCACAGGACTAGGGCGGCCTCGGGTATGACACGTTAGCCGCAAGTCGGAGGGGCAGGTCCGGCTTCGACATGGCGCTCCTCCAGGTCGGGCGCACCCTCTGGTTCAGGCGTAGCGGCATAGCCAGCGACCAGTAAGAGTCGGCTGATCCTCCGGTTCAGGCCATGACGGCGCATTGCCCGCCAGACGCGCTGGGACTGATGGCCAGGCCGCCCCAGCGCTCCTGGGCCCTGGCGGCCGCCGCCGCCCGCTAGACACCTCTCGCGCCCGCCGTCGCTACAATCGCCTCGGCCGCGTCCGCGCCCGCGACTCGCTCCACTCGACCGCAGCCCAGCGCAGGGGAGTCCTGATGTTCGACCGGCTCGGCTGGCTCGTGCTCCGGCTCAGGTTCGTACTTGTGGCCGGCTGGCTGGTCGCAGCCGCTCTCTTCGGGACTCTGGCCCCGTCGTTGACGCAGGCGGGCTCCGCGGACGAGACGAGCTTCCTGCCGCGCGACGCGGAGTCTCTAGCCGCCCGCCAGATAGTGGCCGCGGCCTTCCCCAACGACTCCGCCCCGACGACGGCGCTGATCGTCTTCTCGCGGCCGGGCGGCCTGACGGATGCGGACCGCCTCGCCATCGAGGGGCTGCGCGGCTACTTCGAGGGGACCGCGCGCCCGGACGCGGTCAAGCGTTACGTCACCGCCGAGCGCACGACCTCGCTCGCGTCGATGTTCCGCAGCTCGGACGGAGTCGTGGAGCTGGCCCGGATCGACCTGAACACGCCGTCGTTCCTGCCGCGGACCAACGCCGCCATCAACGCCATCAGGGCGCACCTCGCCGAAGCGGGCGTGCTGCCGGGCGGGCTCGAGGCCCAGGTGACCGGCCAGGCCGGCATCGGCCGTGACTATCTCAAGGCCATCCAGGACGGCACCGATCGGACAACCCTGGTCACGATCCTGCTGGTCGTCGTGGTGCTCCTGCTCATCTACCGCGCCCCGCTGGCGGCGCTGGCGCCGCTGATCACCATCGGATCGGCCTTCCTCGTGGCCCGGGGACTGCTCGGCTTCCTGGCCCAGGGCGGCTGGCAGCTCTCCTCCGTCCTCGACTCGTTCATCGTCGTGCTGGTCTTCGGCGTGGGGACCGACTACACGATCTTCCTGATATCCCGGTTCCGCGAGGAGCTCGGCCGGCACAGTCACGACGAGGCGCTGAGAGTCACCGTCAGCCGCATCAGCGCGGTCATCACGGCCTCGGCCGCGACGGTGATCGTCGGCCTGACATCCATGGTGGTGGCGCGGTTCGGGATGATCCAGACCACCGGCCCTGCCCTTGCCCTCGTCATCTTCGTCACTCTGCTCGCCGGCCTGACGCTGACGCCGTCGCTGCTGGCGGTCTTCGGGCGGCGGCTCTTCTGGCCGCTGCACGATGAGACACGGACCGCGGCGGACGAGGAGCGTGGCTTCTGGGCCGCCCTTGCGCGCCGGATCACGGCCCGGCCCGGCCTTCTCGCCGCGCTCGTTCTAGTGGTGCTGGCCGTGCCCGCGCTCGGTCTGCCGCAGCTCAAGGAGAACTTCGACGTCCTCAACGAGCTGCCGGCCGGCGCCGAGTCCCGCCAGGGCTTCGAGACGCTGAGCCAGCACCTCGCCCAGGGCCAGTTGATGCCCCTCACCGTGCTGGTCAAGGCTCCGACCGGCCACGCGAACGCGTTCACCTCTCAGGGGGGGCTGACCGACATGGATGCCCTGGAGAGGTCGATCGCCGCCCTGCCGGACGTCCAGACCGTCCGCAGCGTGGTTGATCCGCTGGGAGAAGGGAAAGTGTCGGACCTCCTTCGCCCGTCGGTCCAGCTATCGCAGACGGCCGCGGCCTTCCGCAAACCGGCGAGCACGGACATCAACGTCCAGCTGGGCGATGCCGGCCTCGCGGGGATCCAGTCCACCGCGAGCTACGTCGGCGGCCTGGGGGCGGCGTTCCCGAGCCTTCCCACCGACGTACTGGCGGCAACCAGCACAGACCTGGCGACGCTCCAGTCCGGCCTTGTCGAAACCCGAAAGCAGGCCCTGGTGCCGAACCAGATCGATGCCATCGTGGCGCAGATCCAGGCTGCCGTCGCCGCCGGGTCGGCGACCGGCTCCGACGCCGCGGCCCAGCTCGCCGCCCTCAAGTCGTACCTCGACGACCTTGGCGTCGCCCAGCCGGCGGTCAAGCCGCTCGCTTCCTACCAGACGGCCGAAGGCGCGATCGCAACCCTGGCCAGCAGCTCCAACCCGATTGCCTTCGCGCAGTTGCTCGGCGGGCTCCAGGATCTCTCCACGTGGTTCAAGGGTCAGCCCAGCGCGTTCTACTTCTCGCCCAAGTCGGTCGCGCCGACGGCCGACGCGCTCGCCCTTCAGGCGGCCATGACGGCAGCCCGAACCAGGCTGCCGGACGAGCTCGACCGGCTGGCGGCCGCACTCAAACCGACCGATCTATACGCCCCGCCGAGCCTGACCTCCGCCTACGTCTCCGCGGACGGCACGGTGGCGCGCATCTACGTCACCACGGCGACGAACCCGTACGACACCAAGTCGTTCCAGACCGTCCGCGATCTGAGGGCGCTGCTGGCCACGGACCCCGGCCACTTCGGCGCGGCGGGGGGCACGGGAACCGCGCTCGCGGCCGGCACGGCCGCCACTCAGTCCTACGTGGGCGGGGCCACGGCCGAGTTCGCCGACGTCCAGGACACCATCTCCGCCGACTTCCTGCGGGTGGCCGCGATCACCATCGTCGGCATCCTGATCGTGCTGATCCTGCTCCTCCGGGCCCTTGTGGCGCCGCTCTACCTGGTGTTCACCGTCCTGCTGTCATATGCGATGAGCCTGAGCCTCTCGGCCCTGATCCTGCAGCATCTCTTCGGCCAGGACGGCATGAACTACTTCATACCGTTGATGGTGTTCGTATTGCTCGTAGCTCTCGGGTCGGACTACAACATCTTCCTGATGTCGCGAGTCCGCGAGGAGAGTGCTACCCGCGAGCTGCGGCCCGGCATCAGGGTGGCCTCGGCCCGCACGGGCACGGTCATCACGTCGGCCGGCCTGATCCTGGCGGGGACCTTCGGGGCGCTGGTCACGTCGCCGCTGCAGCTCCTGTTCCAGGTGGGCCTGACCGTGGCCCTGGGGGTGCTCATCGACACGTTCGTGGTCCGCAGCCTGCTCGTTCCGGCGATCACTGCCTTCATCGGTGAGCGCGCCTGGTGGCCTTTCCATCGCCGCGGGGCATAGCGTCGAGGTAGCATTCCCGCTCACCAGCCCGGCAGGGCCGCGGACCATGCCTTCGGAGAGCGAGCCGTCAATGAAGAGCCACCATCTGCTGCTGTTGCGAGTAGTAGCCGTCACGGTCGTTCTGATGGGCGCCAAGCTGGCGGCCCATTACCTGCACGTGGAGATCATCTCGATCAACCCGTTGTTCACCGGCATCATCGCCGCGAACGTCTTCCTGATGGGCTTCCTGCTCAGCGGCGTTCTCGCCGACTACAAGGAGAGCGAGAAGCTCCCCGGCGAATTGGGCGCCTGCCTGGAGAATATGGCCCAGGAAGTGGTCGGCATGAAGCTCTCCAGGCCCGAAGCCGTGGTCGGCCCCTGCCTCGTCGCGTTCTCGCAGATGAGCAAGGACATTCACGACTGGTTCTACAAGAAGCTGGACACCGAGGGCCTGCTCGACCGCGTCAACGGCCTGACCACATCCTTCGGGATGCTTGAACCGTGGACCCAGCCCGCGTACATCACACGGCTGAAGACGGAGCAGAGCAACCTGAGGCGAACCCTGGTCCGTATCGAGGTCATTCGAGAGACGAACTTCGTGGCGGCCGGTTACATGCTCGCCTACATCATCACCGGCCTGCTGTGCCTGGGGCTGGTGCTGGCCCAGATGGATCCGTTCCACGAGTCGCTGACGTTCACGGGTGTGATCGCGTATCTGCTCGTGTTCCTCCTTCTGCTGATCCGCGACCTCGACAACCCCTTCGGCTACTACGAGCGCTTCTCCGGCGCCGATGTGTCTCTCGTCGCGTTCCAGAACTCGATGAAGCGCCTCGCCAACATCGCCGGCGTCGAGGAATCGGCCAGCATGCGGTTCGTCCAGGTCGACGTCGACGCGGCGGCCAAGCTGCGAGCGGCCCTGGATGCGGCTCTGCCACCCGCCGTGCCCGGGAGTTAGGGACGACCCTCATCCAGTCACCGTCACTCCGGACGATAACTCCTGTACCACGGGCCACGCCCCCCAACTGGGGCATGGCGCGCGGCTTGACCGCCCCTGCTACACTCGCCGGACATCGCGGGGCCAGAACCCGCGTGCGCTAGCTACGGAGAACCAGGTTGGGCCTCTTCAACAGCCGGAACCGCAGTCACGTCGCCATCGCGATCAGGTCCGATGGGCGTCGCGTGCAGGTTCCCGCTGAAGATCTCGGCCTGGTTGACCTTTCCCTCCTCGGCCTACTTCGCTCTCTCGAGCTGGGCATTGAGCGCGTATTCGTACTCATTACCGGCTCCCGGCGGGAGGCTGGACCAAGGGACAAGCGCTAGCGACGCAAGCCCGAACGGACCAGAACCCTCGCCGGAAGGCGAGGGTTTTTTCATGACCAGGGAGACCGCGAATCGCCGGACTGAAGCCGGAGACCGCGACGAAGGACAGGAAGGGACGCAGCGATGGGCACGAACGACGACGCGTCACGCGCCAACGGCTTCGCGCCTGATGGGGCCGGCCGTTCGCCGACGGCGACGACCGCGACAGCCGGGCGACGGGGCACGGCAGACGGTACCGCCGGCAAGCGCGACCGCATCAACCACATGCCGGGCGCCGGAACGGCTCGGGCCGAGGCGATCTCGGCGGGCCGGCGCGAGATGCTCAGCGACGCCGGTCGCAAGGAGATCAAGAGCCTGGCCGAGCGCGGCGTGAAGCGCCCCCGCATCGGTGCCGACGCGGTCTGCGAAGCCCTTCTTCGGCAGGGCGTCAGCGTCTGGTTCGGCTATCCCGGCGGTGTCGTCCTGCCCCTCTACGACGTCCTGGGCGACTATCCGGAGCTCCGCCACATCCTCGTCCGCCACGAGCAGGGAGCGGCTCACGCGGCCGACGGCTATGCCCGCGCCACGGGCGAGGTCGGCGTTTGCCTGGGCACTTCAGGCCCCGGCGCAACGAACCTGGTCACGGGCATCGGCAACGCCATGCTCGACTCGATCCCGATGATCGCGATCACCGGCAACGTCGTTGCCTCGCTGCTGGGCAAGGACGCCTTCCAGGAGATCGATATCACCGGCATCACGTTGCCCTGCACCAAGCACAACTACCTCGTGCGCGACGCCAACGACATCCCCCGTGTCTTCGCCGAGGCCTTCCACATCGCCCGGACCGGCAGGCCCGGGCCCGTCCACATCGACCTGACCAAGGATGCCCTGATGGGCGCCTGTACGGCCGAGCACCCGGAGACGCTCGACCTGCCGGGCTTCAAGCCGAACTTCGAAGGCAATTACCGGCAGATCAAGCTGGCGGCCCAGGAGATCGCCCGGGCCGAGCGCCCGGTCATCCTCGCGGGTCACGGCGTCCTTATCTCCGACGCGACCGAGGAGCTTCGCGAGCTGGCGGAGAAGGCCCAGATTCCGGTGGCGCACACCCTCCTGGGCGTCAGCGCGATCGACGAGACCAACCCGCTCTCGCTCGGCTTCGTGGGCATGCACGGCTGGAAGCACGTCAACCGGACCATCCAGTCGGCCGACCTGCTGATCGCCCTGGGCATGCGTTTCGACGACCGCGTCACCGGCCACGTGCCCACCTTCGCGCCGTACGCCCGGATCGTCCACGTGGACATAGACCCGGCCGAGATCGGCAAGAACGTGGCCGTGGAGATCCCCATCGTCGGCGACGTGAAGCGAGTCCTGCGGGCCTTGCTGCCGCAGGTCGAGCCGGTCGCGCCCGAACGGCGAGCGGCCTACCTGGCCGAGATCGCCGAGTGGCGGGTCGAGTCCGAGAAGGCGCCGTGGCACGGTGCCGGCTCCTGGCGCAACGGCCAGCTCTCGGCCGATTACGTTGTCACGAAGATCGGCGAGGCCTCGGGCCATGACGCCACGATCGTCGCCGACGTCGGCCAGAACCAGATGTGGGCCGCTCGCTATGCCGGCTTCCGCCGGCCGAAGAGCCACATCAGCTCCGGCGGCCTCGGGACGATGGGCTTCGGGCTGCCGGCCGCGATGGGTGCCGCAATCGGCCGCCCGGACAAGGAGACGTGGGCCATCGTCGGCGACGGCGGCCTGCAGATGACGGTCCAGGAGATGATGACCCTGGTCCAGGACCACATCCCGGTCAAGATCGCCCTGCTCGACAACCACAAGCTCGGCATGGTCCGGCAGTGGCAAGAGCTCGTCTACGCGGGCAACTACCACTCGTCGCATCTGCTGGGCCCCGACTGGGTCAAACTGGCCGAGGCCTACGGAGTGGCCGGCTTCCGGGCCACGACCCCGGAGGAGGTTGACGGCGCGATCGCGGCGGCGCGCGCCGTGGACGGCCCCGCTCTGGTCCACTTCGTCATCGCCGAGCAGCAGAACGTCTTCCCCATGATGCCGGCCGGCAAGGGCCTGTCCGACCTGCTCGAGGAGCAGTTCGAGGAGCCGAAGCAATGAGCACCACCGGAAACCCCGGCGGCGGGCCCGCGCCGGCCGCCTCGACCGCGTCGCATCACGCCCCGGCCCATACCGCGCCGCCCGCCCGGGCCCTGCCCGGCCACGGCGAATCCCACCGCCACGTCCTCGTGGCCATCGTCCTCAACAAGCCCGGCGTCCTGAACCGCGTGGCCAGCCTGATGCGGGCTCGCAACTTCAACATCGAGACCCTGGCCGTCAGTCACACTGATCAGCCGGAGGTCAGCCGCATGACGATCACGCTGCGCGGCGACGACGTGGCGGTCGAGCAGGCGGCCAAGCAGCTCTACCGGCTCATCGACGTGCTCAAGGTCCAGGACGTCACCAGCGACCCGACCGTGGAGCACGAGATCGCGCTCATCAAGGTCCGCGCCGACGAACGCAATCGCGGCGAGGTGCTGACCATCGCCGAGATGTACCGGGCTCGGGTCGTGGACCTGGCCGCGGAGTCGCTCATCGTGGAGGCGACCGGGACGGAGGCAGAGGTGGACGCTCTGATAGCCCTCCTGCGTGGATTTGGCATCAAGGAGCTGGTCCGCTCCGGTACCGTCGTCATGTCCCGGGGTGCCGGGTCGATCGAGGAGGCAGTTAAACGATGACCGCTCGCATGTACTACGACGCCGACGCCGATCCGAGCGCCCTGGCGG
>Ga0209777_10001183_pt1 | contig 38962 bp, 39 predicted proteins | sample FrelakmetHBP12HB_FD_187147 | JGI IMG/M metagenome (GOLD analysis project Ga0209777, IMG submission 187147) | Freshwater lake sediment microbial communities from the University of Notre Dame, USA, for methane emissions studies -HBP12 HB (SPAdes)... | ecosystem: Environmental > Aquatic >...
CATGCTGCTCTCGGATGTGTCTGAGGAGTTTCTGCGAAGGAACTACATTGATCGGATGATAAATCGTATAAAAGAAAAAGTGGAGAACCAGTACTACGAGGGAAAAACAGAGTTCTGGAAGCTCATTTGGAAATCCGAGGAAAAAAAACCAGCGTGGTCAAAGGATCCAACAGAAGAAATGGAGAAACTCGATTGGCTGAAACAGGGTCCGACGAAGGGAAAATGGTTCTATCGTTCTCAGGCGGCAGCGATCCTGAAAACCATGGAGCATATCGCGGTAAAAGAGGTGATACAACCACTCGGGTTCCAGGAAATCATCGAGTCACATATCAAGCCGTTTGATATCTGGCTGAAAACCGGTCATATGGAAGGTATGCCCTATGAGTTTTACTATGTCGTCGAACCAAAGACCAGGGATGCAAAAGACTGGGAGCGGTTCATTGATCTGACGAAGATAACCAAAGAGGTCCCTGTCGAGGAGTTGCAGAAGAACCTCAGCGCGCCAGCCGCGGGTATTTGTTATGCTCAGTGCCCGATGATTTACTGGTCGTTTAAAGGGAAGACCATCGCGGAGAAATCCCTGCCTGTTTTGGTGTATGATAAGACCGCTATCTCCGCGCGGTATGAATCCGGGGGGCGGCATGGGATTGAACGAGTGGACGAATTCCACCGCATTGAACCAGTCTATATCGGAACCAAGGAACAACTCCTCGCATTAAGGGAGAAAATGCTTGCACGGTACAGCCATGTGTTTAACGATATTTTCGATTTGGAATGGCGGATGGCATGGGTCACCCCGTGGTACATGCAACAGGCAGGGAAAATCGGTGATGAGAGCACTCTGAATACCGGGACCATTGACTTTGAAGCATACATGCCGTACCGCGGAGATCGGAAGGATTCGGAGTGGCTGGAGTTCCAGAACCTCAGCATCCTTGGGGACAAGTACATCACCGCGTTCAACATTAAAGCACAAAAAAGTGAGCTGTGGAGCGGCTGCTCAGGGATCGGCCTTGAACGATGGACCACTGCATTTCTTGCACAAAAAGGGGTGGATCCAAAACATTGGCCAGAGGGATTCAAAAAATATCTTGAGAAACTTCCGCAAGAAATTGAATTCCTGTAAACCTGAGAAAATTTAATGGAAAAAACCTTTTAAGGAAGCATTCCTTCCTGGCCCTGTATGGCAAAGAGACGAAAAGAAGGAACTGAGGAAGAAGAACATTTCGATTTTCAGATTCCGAAGTTCGACGAAGAAGCATTCATTAAAAGAGAACGACGGAATATTAAAACCCTTTTTATCGCATTTCTCTTTGGTCTGCTCATTGCAGTGATTTGTTTTGGTTTCTGGGCAGCTATGGGAGGGATCTTTCTCCGCTGGGAGTTGGTTCTCCTCGTTGGTGTCGTGAATACGATTTGGATAAAATATTTGTTCGTGAAACTGAATATCGATCTTACTGATTTCGGACGAAAAGGCTGGTTGAGCGCATTTGCCACTTATTTTTTCACCTGGCTCCTCGTTCTCATCGTGTTGGTGAACCCTCCATTTTATGACGCGGAATCACCACATGTTGAAGTTGTTGCATTGCCGGGGATGCAAGAACCAGGCGGAACCATCCTCATCGCAGCCTACATCGTTGACAACGTAGGAGTCAACAAAGCAGGAATCAACTTCAGGGTTACCGATCCCAATGGAACCATACATACTCCAGAGTTCACCTATGAAAACAATATCTTCCGATATACGTATGAGAACCCGAGTAATTTACTTGGCACCTATAATTATACGTTTATCGTCTTGGATGTAAACAACAGGAAAACAACCGTCACTGACTCATTTACCTACGCCCCCGCCCCCGATGTGCTTGAGATCATCTCGTCTGGTCGTAATGCGATTATGAGCGGGGATGCAATTACTATAAAGGCTAACAATCAGATCAGTAAAGAAAATTTCAGAGTGTATTACAAAATTGATAACGGGTCAGACATCAACGTCGATCAAAAGCAGGTGAGTGATAAAGAAAAATACGAAAGCTCCGCGGAGTTCAAAGGATGGACAGCAAATTCCAATGTGACCGTGCATGTGTACGCAGAAGCACGTCATTATTTCCTCAATATCCCTGAAAAATTCTCCAATACCGTTAAAGACACACGGGAGTATAAATTTTCTACAGCAAACGACCAGAACATCGGAACCAAAGAACCACTTGTGGAATATAATTATACGCTTGCGTTACTACGAAAATCACAGCTGCCAAACACGTTGAACTACCAGTTGCCCTATCCGAAAAGTATGGGGGCGACACCAGGGTTTGAAGTTGTTCTCTTAGTCCTTGCTATCGTTGTCGTTGTCTTCCTCTTTAAACGTAAAAAAAATGTTAACAAGATATGAACGAGATAGCCAGCTTCTGTCAATCATTCAAAAAGGATTTTACACCTCGCGTACAGGATGCTCGACAGCCGATTCGGTGTTGGTCAGAAAAAGACGTTCTTAATGGAAAGGTTGTCGATGCGTACGTTATTATTTTAAGGACACGTGGGTGCTCCTGGGCAATGGCATCGGGGTGTACGATGTGCGGGTATTTCAACGACAGCATGTTCACCGCTGTTTCTGAGGAGGATTTACGGTCCCAGTTCAAGAAAGCTATGCAGAACTACAAGGGTGAAAGGATCATAAAACTATTCACTTCAGGGAGTTTCCTTGATCCTCATGAAATACCGATACTTGTGCAATATGAAATCCTTAGCGCTTTAACCGAGCAGGCAGAAAAAATCTCGGTGGAATCACGCCCGGAATACGTAACGGAAAAGATGCTGGCAGTTGTTCAAAAGATTATGTCATCCAAAGTATTTGAAATTGGTATTGGGTTAGAAACGTCAAATGATCTGGTCCGGGAAAAAGCAATTAACAAAGGATTCACGTTTCATGATTACAAGAAAGCAGCAACACTCTTGAAAAAACATAAAATGAATGTGAAAACCTACGTGCTCATGAAACCACCATTTTTAACAGAGAAAGAATCACTGGACGATTGCATCCGGACAACCAAGGCCATCGCACCATATACTGATCTGGTCTCGTTAAACCCGACGAACGTACAACGTCATACGGTGGTAGAATACCTTTGGAAACGAAACCAGTACAGGCCGCCGTGGCTCTGGAGTATCGTTGAGTTTTTACAACAGAGTAAGAACATCGCCGATGCGTTCGTGAAATGTGATGTGGTTGGTGGTGGAAGCATGCGCGGGGCACATAATTGTGGCACTTGTGATCGGAAGGTGCTGAATGCGATTGAAGATTTCTCTTTGTCGCAAAAACAGGACGCCTTGAATAATCTTACCTGTGACTGTAAAGAAAAATGGCATGACCAGCTTGATCTGGAGAACCTGAGTTTCGGCTCCTTGGTTGATTTTTCACGGTGGAAACCATGAAACAGATGGTTGAACAGAACGACATCGTAGTACTTATCGATGAAAACCTGAAGAAAATCATTGTTGACACGAACGGAAAGACCGATAAAATTAGAGGAATCGGGGTTATCGATCCCAAAACTCTTGTTGGAAAAGAATATGGAAGTAGGCTTGAGATTGGGAATAAAACGTTTTGGCTCTTGATTCCTTCGTTGCAGGATAAACTGCAGGGGTTGCATCGTCAAGCACAAATAATTTTACCGCGAGATGCCGCCCATATCCTCATGTACTGCTCCATTGAGCCAGGACAAACGGTACTGGAGGCAGGGATTGGGTCCGGGTCGCTAACAATCGTGCTTGCTTCGGCGGTCGCCCCAAATGGAAAAGTCATTTCCTATGATATTAGAGAAGAATTTATCGACCATGCGATGAAGAATCTACGTCAATCAGGTCTCACTCAATATGTCACCACAAAAATCAAGGATGTGACAGAAGGAATCGACGAAAAAGACCTTGATGCTATCATCCTCGATATTCCGAATCCATGGGCAGCTGTGGAACATGCGTGGAATGTGCTAAAGGTTGGCGGGTACCTCTGTTCGTATTCACCGCTGATTTCCCAGGTTGAACAAACCGTAAAAACAATTGAACACTATGCTTTTATTGAATGTAAAACTTTTGAGAATATCCAGCGAGAAATGATTGTCTCAAAGTATGGAACCCGCCCGAGTTTTGATATGTTGGGTCACACCGGATATCTGACGTTTGCACGAAAAGTACGAGCCCTCTGAAGGGGAAATTCTCCTCAAGGAGGCTCCGAATGTTTTAAATCTCTTTTCGATATACACTGGCTCAATAATATTGGAGGAACTTGTTATGACGGAACGCGTGTATAACTTCTATGCAGGGCCAGCGACGTTACCGCTTCCTGTTCTTAAAAAAGCCCAGGGAGAACTCCTTGATTTTCATGGAACCGGTATGTCAATTCTTGAAATTTCTCATCGATCAAAAGAATACGACGAGGTGCATAAGAAAGCCTCAGAGCTGCTGAAAGAACTCATGGGCATCCCCAGCAACTATAAAGTATTGTGGCTGCAAGGCGGTGCATCAACCCAGTTCTTCATGGTGCCCTTAAACCTGCAACAAGCAGGGAAACCAATGGAATATGTCCATACTGGTGCATGGGCGAAGAAAGCAATCAAAGAAGCCAAGCTCTACGGCGAAGTGAAGATTGTTGCCTCTTCAGAGGATCAAAAATTCACCTATATCCCGAAGAACGTCGACTTTAGCCAGAATGCAGCGTTTGCGCATATCACCAGCAATGAAACCATCGGGGGAATCGAATGGCCGGAATGGCCAAAGGTCTCCAGTGAGGTGCCGCTTGTTTGTGATATGTCTTCGAATTTCATGGACAAGGTTATTGATGTCAAGAAGTTTGGTCTTATTTACGCTGGTGCGCAGAAGAACCTTGGCCCTGCGGGTGTAACCGTGGTGATTGTCCGAGATGATCTCATTAACAGGGTTCCTGAGAACGCACCAACAATGTTGAAGTACAAAACCCATGCCGAAAAGGATTCTTTATACAACACCTGCCCGTGTTTCTCAATCTATCTCTGCGAGCTTGTTTTGGAGCATCTAAAATCTCTTGGAGGGATCACTGCAATGGAGAAACAGAACCGCAAGAAAGCAAAACTGCTGTACGATATTATCGACAAATCAAATGGATTCTATAAGGGAGTGGCAAAACTAGAGTCTCGATCATTGATGAACATCACCTTTAATCTTGCGACTCCTGAGCTTGAGGCAAAATGTGTCGATGAAGCAAAGAAGAAAGGACTCATTGGCCTCAAGGGTCATCGGGATGTCGGTGGCATGCGTGCATCTCTCTACAACGCGATGTCGCTTGAAGGCACAGAAGTGCTCTGCAAGTTTTTAAAGGAATTCCAGGAGCAAAACCAGTAACACCCTGGATTTTTCATCTTCTTTTTTTTATTTCTTTTTTAACGCAACGGAAATGAATAGTTTCGGTGACCCTGTTTGCAGGTATATAAATCAAAAAGCCTTTTCTGGTAGTAATTGACTTGAGTTGCGGGGGACATGCCAGCTTAGGGTTGCTGGCATTTCTGCCACTTTTTTTAGAACTCATCTAATCGTTTTGTTTTTTGTTCACTGATAAGTTTTTGGCAGGTTTCCCACGAACGACGGACATGTGGTGGCAACGACCCGAACCGTGACACCCAGGTTTCAAGAAATTTTTTGGTCGTCGGATCTGCAGGATACCCGCTTCCAAGAGGAAGGTTGAGTTTGGGTTCAAGCTCCTGAGCAATTCTTCGTACATGCTCATCCCGTGTGACTTTAGCAAGAATACTTGCTGCCCCAACAATTGGATACATCTCATCTGCCTTATGTCTGGAGATCATTTGTGGTTTAAAGGATAAATGCGAAAGAATATCCCTCCCAAAACGTTCTTCATTTACATCTGCTGCATCGACGTAACAGATATCTGGTTTCAGTTTCTCGATGATTTTACTAAACATAAACACTTCAAGTTGATTTATTGTCATGGTTTTTCGAAGATCATCGATATCAGCAGCAGGAAGTATAGTGAGTTCGTATTTCGTAACAAGACGGGTTATCTGCGGTGCGATCTGCTCTCGTTTTTTTGGGGTAAGTTGTTTTGAATCTTTCACACCGATACGTATCAATTCTGTGTCGTTCTCAACGAGGATTCCTGCAACGACAAGGGGACCAAAACATGGACCACGTCCCGCTTCATCTGCTCCGCAAATCATTGAGGTTGTGTAATAGATAGAAGTAAAAAGATGTTACGGAATCGCCAATAGGCAATTTTTTAATATTGGACTTTATTCAGGCCCTAGAATGCCGCCGTAGCTTAGCTGGTGGAGCGGCTGATTCGTAATCAGCAGGTCAGGGGTTCAAATCCCTTCGGCGGCTTCAGTTACCATTATACGAATCCCTGAATATTTTTTGCTAGTAACAAAGTGCTACACTGGTGAATTGGCGGGTGTTGGGTAGTGACTATTTCGGGTGGTGAAAGCGAGTTGCAAAGCTTTATAAAAAATCAATTCTATGTTAGCTGTGGTTCCCCTTTTAATTACATCTTCTTTGAATTAATCCATGGAAATTTAAATTTTGAACCTTCCGGATACTCCCTGACTGATTCAAAACGTATCCATTTTCGTTTGTTGACTTCAGCAATATATCTGGTTACCTTCTCCATCGGCTTTGCCCCAAAAGTCCACTTTGACCCAAAAGTCCGAAAGTTGACTTAAAAGTCGATGAATTTTGATGAAAGATAGGTTGCAAGGTTGCCGAAGATTAAGGGGTTTCGATGGCTTGAGGTTTTGATGAAATCAGCAAAGAAAAACATTGAAAAAACATAACAGCATATTCTTAGGAAATCTATCTTTCATCCCGTTTAGATATATTTTTAGAAACGAAAGGATGCACCCTTCAAATTTCACTTCAGTAATTCAACGTGATGTGCAATAACTACGTTTGAAACTCGTAGGTTGATTGGTACCAGGAAATCGTCATCTAAAATGGACTTCAATTCACCAATAATTAGCAATGAGTTTCCTTCAGATACTATAGGTAGATAATTACGGAAAGATGTTTTTTCCTCTAAGCTTATTACATCAATTAATTGCTCAGTACCGTTAACTTTCAATAGGAAGTGTTGGTTGAAATATTCAAATTTATCTTGGTACTTCTCATTAACAGAAATCGAAGTGCATTCCCCTTTAATCTTAATCAATTCACCATAACTTTGGTTTAAGTATGTTGAGAAGGCTCCTTGATAACTATTAAAAAACTCATCCCAATTTATCATATTCTTTATGAATGAATAAGCATAAGGTTTGACAAAAAAATAACTCGCCAAGACTATCAAACCTATAAAACTTGACATAACAACAAAAGTGGGCTGAAGGTTTATTAAACCAATAGCTGGAATGACCTTAGTAAGAAGGGTCAATATCGTAAGTAAGCCTATGAATATCCAAGATAGAAAAAAATCTTGAAGTAAATCGGAATTAGTCAATGACCGTTCCCATCTATGAATTATTTTCTTTGGATATCTTGCCTTGAACTTCTCAAAAATGAAGAATACAACAGCAACAATCAATGGTATGAACCAATAGATATTATCTTTGATTATTTTAACAACATCGGTTGAATTTAAACTAATATTAATTATCGAACTAATATTAATCAAATAAAAAGAAGCCCAGATAAAAATTAACAAAATTGGTACTGAGAACCGATTGAAATATTTCTCTCTCAGTCCAATGTATGTATTACGTATAAAACTTAAAAAGAGAGTTAGAATAAAGAAGATTGGTATTGTCATTGTGATTGAAAAAATGTTATCTTTGTTTATTTCTATGATATATGGGAGTAAGGTAAGAAAATAATAACTTAAGATAGAAAAGCATAGAAATATATAAAAATTTTGCCTGTCAACCAATCTATTCTCTAATAGATTAACGATTGAATTTGAAATTTTAGCAAGATTCGGTTGAAATTTCCTATACATTGATGCGTGAAAAATAAAGAATAAAAAGAACATAGAAAAGGAAATTACAGAAACGACCCACATCAAAACAAGGTATATTTTTATATCCTTTGAAGGCAAATCAAATCCAAATCGCCAAGAGATTAAAAATAATATTCCCGCTAAAATCAAGGGGAACAAGAGTGAAACGACCAAGACAATTTTCTGTTTACAAGAAAATAAGGAATTAATAAACCTAAATATTTCCTTCATACGCATCCTACTATAGCTTAAGAGAATGATTCAAATTTTAATAAATATTCCTCATGGCTTAAAATTGAGTTTTAAAATATCCATGTGCCTGTCAAAGGATAGGTTCTGTAATTTCTTCATCCATTATCATGGAGCATTATGCCAAATTTAAATATCTACGTCACGCTATATGGTCATCTCAAGGATTTACAGGAATTGGGTTTAATTTGCAACAGTAAAAAAGAGAGACAAATAATTTATGAACTAACGAGCAAAGGAAAAATTTTCATTATAATAATCCAATGAACGAGAAATATTTATCTATCAATATTTTGTAATTTACTCTTTTGGAGACTGATAAGACGATTAATCAAAATCTATACTAAATCTTTCAATTCTTTTCTCCAGTTGTAAAAGTTCTCCCAGCTTTTGATTTCTTCAGGTTTCCGTACTCCATTTTCACTATTAATATTCCATACTTTGGCATGTTTTTTATCAAAAACATGAGTTTGAATACTCTTCCACATTACTATATTGAGGTCTAATGAATGCGTTGTGAAAATTATCTGTTTTTCATCCTGTATGCATTTCAGAAACAGTGCAAAGAGGGTATCTTGTGCCCCTCTGTGCAAATGAATCTCGGGTTCTTCGATAAGTATGGTGCTTCCATCGGGGGATAACAATGACTGCATTATTACAGGAAACACCGTATTCAATCCATATCCACTTTTCAGCAAATTCACATCTGTTACAAGTGTTTCGAATTCGATAGTGGTTCTTCCACCCCGCAGTGGTGTTTTCAACAACTGTATCTCTGAGTCTATTTTCTTTATCCATTTTTCTATTTCATCGAATATTTGGTTTCTATCTGCATGTAAATAATGTAATTTTGCGGAGGTATTTTGTCCCCAAATGCCAACATTTTCAGGTTCTTTGTCTAAACTACTTAATGCTGTATTTATGCCTCGTCTGTCAGAAATAAAATAGATGTCTCTAAATTTATTGATTAGTATGTTTTTTAAATCCTCAATAACCTGATATTCTGGGAATTTCTGCAATTCTTTGGCATAGACGCCCCAAGAAAATGGATATACCATGCTATAACTCGATAGCGATACTACCCAGTCATCATCATTCCTTTTGGGAATATCGCCTTTTTTTATGATAAGATTCTCAAGATTTTCACGCAACGGCGATTTTTTCAGCAGTAAATTTGCAGGATTCGTTCCTTTTTGATGCTCAAGAACAAGCGTTTCAATACCGTTGACAAAAATTGTTTCTTTATCGGCCATGCTATCTTTATTCAACAAGATAGAGTACTTTATGTGGCTAATTTCATCTCCAACATATTTTTTCAGGTGGTCATTTTCTCCTTTTGTCACAGCAAATGCACAAGATATTTCGATGTTTCTATCAGCTTCATGTTTGTATACGATATCGATGTAAGTCCCAAAATTATCTTCATCCCAATCAAATCTTTTATTTGATATCGATTGTCTGAGGAAGTACACTGCCTGTAGAATCGCAGATTTTCCTGCGTTGTTCTTACCAATAAAAACAGTAATATTCCGTAAATCAGTTATTTTAATATTTTCGTAACACTTAAAATTCTTCAATTCAATTTCAGTCAACATATAGCTACTAAAACTGCATGCATCTATTAAATATTTTGTCTATATGCGGTTCTGTAACTTCTCGGGTGATATGCGCCCTGTTTTTTTTAACAAATCGGGTGATATCGGAATAAGTATCAAATACAAGACAGTCAATTTCTAATATCATCTTAAGAAGGTTAAAATATGATGGACCATAAGAAGATAATCAGTGTTATGACGGAAATCGTTGAAGAAAGGGAAGAAATTTTATGTCGTTTTATTGAAAATGCGGATAAATGCAACCATCGAGATAAAGGAATTGAAGGATGGTTTCAAACAGAACTGATAGCAAAGTTATGGACTGGAGAACCAATCCAACATCATGATAAAGGACCCGATTTATCATTTCCAGATGGTTATGAAATCGAGTTAAAAATGACAACATGTTTCCGTCCAGATTGGATTATTAGTGGTATGAAAAAGGATGGTCGTTGGACACCAGTTCTTTTCTTTTCAGGTTATTTACATTTTTGGAAAAGTAAAGAAAATAAAAATCCTGATTTCGAGAACGAAAAACAAGTGCGGGAATGGTTCCAAGAGGAAATTTTTAAAAAATATAATCACATTCATTTCAATATAATATCTAATATAGTTGACCTGATGAATGATAAAAACAAAAAAGTCATCATAGGAATAATAGAAAAAAATTGATTAATGAGATAAAATCTTCTTCAGTGTCAGGGTTCTTGTATAAACTATAGATTTTGTGTAGAAAGTCATCTGTCTATGTAATAAGTCAGGCATTTTTCCGACTTCTTACACAAAGTCTCTATATGCGGTTCTGTAACTTCTCGGGTGATTTGAACCCTTGTTTTTCAGGTTGTAGCAAAACGGGTGATATATGGTATTTTGTGTATAAGTGAAACTTAAAGAAAAAGAAAAAAAGAATGAAATATTTTCTTAGATTTCATTATTTTTAATCTTTTGTTTCAAGATGTTAAATTGCGCCCTTGTCAGTGTGCATGCGTTCTGTTTTTCGCCAATAATTACTTTATCTCTTTGAATGTCCACTACAGGACATTTAGCGGGGACACAAACATCGCCTATACATAGACTTACTTTCATTTTTTTACCTCATTAATATCAACTGTTAAATCTCTATTAGATTTTCTATCTTTAAATATCTTTTGTTAAAATGGGCTTTGTGTATTAAGTGCCACTTGTGTATAAAGTAAGGAGTCTGTGTAAAAAGTCATTTATGGGATTTACGAGCCTGTAACCATTCTTTTGCTTCCTTTGAGTTCATATCCTCTTCAATAATTTTAGAGTCACCGGTTTTAAGCCATCGCAATAAATTTTCAAACTTAAAAAAATCAGGTGATAAACCTGCACCACATTCAGGGCATACTGTTTGGTTGACACCTGAAAGACTTGGTCTAACGGATTTATAGCAATATTTACAATACATCCATCGACCAAGACCTTTAACATCGTGCTTTACAACTTCTACATAATGCGTTTTTGTTCTCTTTAGGGGGTCGTAAAAACTGCATGACTTCCTGACTTCTGATTTCATTATTCTGCCTGTGCTTTATGCTTATATAGTAAGTGCTGTTTCAGAAACTTTTCATCTTCAAAGACTTGTTGACAAAGAGGACATATATGTCGTGGTGGATTTAATTTCAAAGTATCGAAAGGTCGTTGACTATATGCCCTGCTATGCCTCCGTGGGTCATTTCTTACAGAGAACAGACATAACACCGTTACTGGTTAAACTCGTGGTTCTCACAAGCCTTCCATTGACTACTGTGGAAAAGGATTTTGCCATTGACAGCACGGGATACGGAACGAATGTTTTCCAGCGATGGTTTTCGTTCAAATACGGAAGAGAAATCAATTCACGAAGGTGGGTGAAATGCCATTTTATGACGGGAGTAAAAACCAATATCATCACTGGCGTTAAGATTACATCTGAGTTTGATAACGACTGTCCTGAACTTCCCGGCTTGGTGAACATTACTGCGGAGCATTTCGATATGAATGATGTGGTTTGCGATAAGGCATATTTAAGTCAGAATAATCTTGAACTGATAAACAGTCATGGTGCGACACCGTATATTCCTTTCAAATCAAATTCAAAGGCACGTAATCATGGTTCAGTTTGGAAAAAGATGTATTACCTATTCATGTTGAAAAATGATGAATTTCTTGAACATTATCACAAACGCTCCAATGCTGAAAGCACGATTCAGATGAGTGACTGCTCCCCGCGATAAATCGCGGGGCTTCACTGCCCCGGTAGTCCCGGATTTGGATAATCATCGAGGGAGGATTGTTGCAGTCGTTGATTTCTGACGTACTCCAACACAGTTTCTGCGTCTGCGTCGCCAACGCTACGGTAGAATTTTCCAGGACTCCAAAAGCTTCCATTTGAGTACCGATATCGAAACAATGGTTGTCGTCTGAATAGTTCATATGAGGAGGCTCCCTTTAGAAGATGTAATGCTTGGGAGACACTCATGGTTGGTGGAAGTTGTACGACCGTATGGATATGATCCGGCATCACACTCAACTCGATCATACCAATGTTATGTCGTTGGGCTACTTCGTGTAAAATGTCTTCACAAAGCTTTTTATTTCCCGTTCCCCTAAACATGTTGTATCGGTATTTGGGGCACCATTCAAGGTGGTAGAGATTCTGGCCTATGCGATGGCTTCCGCTAACAAGTTCCATAATTTGTTTGCTCCTGGACAGGTTTTCATGGCCCCGCCGTGAGGCGGGCGCGCCTGTCCAAGAGTAAAACAGAAAGTCTTGAAAAAAAAGATTACGCGATTCATCCCGCAAACTAAAGTTTGGGGATTTCTCGCTTATAACGTGTTAAATCCAAATTCGGTGATTTCGTCAGGAACAAGACTTGGACGGCACAGGTGAATGAAGTTCTCTGTAAAATCATCTGTCATAACATCTGTGTGGTCATTCAGGAAATGCACGAATTAAGGATGGAGCCTGATTTCTGTGTAGACAGTCGCCTGTCTGTGTAAATAAATCAAGGAGTTTTATGACTTTTACACAAAAATACATTTTTTTATTAATGAACTAAAACAATTTGGGGTATAGGATACCCAATATATGCATTCTCTTTTCTGCAACTTTTTAAAAAACTTAATATATTATCCTGTCGTGTTTTTATCCATTCTGATTCATTAAGCACATTCATAATTTGCAGAGCAGAATAAGTCGCTACAAGTGATGGAGAATCATTTTTAACGAAAGGAAATCCTTCTTTTTCTTCATTATATAAGTCTTCAAGAGATTTACATATTTTCTTTTTTATTTCCTTAATTCCAGAATCATCTTCAAATTTTTTTATAACGTCAATTTTAAAACAATCGGAGGAATTATCGGGATCATAAATCAAATTTAAGCATTCTAATGCGTAACGTGTATGAGGAATACTAAGAAATTTATAGTCAAAGGATGGAGCGAATCCTTCAAATCCTTTTTCTTTAATCCATGTAGATTTTAAATAATCTATTATTATTTTTCTATTATTTTTAATAAATTTTTGATATTCTAATTTATCAATTTGTTGTAGACTTTTTAAGGCAAAATGGAGACAGCAAATTTTTGGCTTATCTTCTCCAAGATAATCACTGAAATATCCATTTTTTTTATTCCATAAGGTCATTATAAATTTATAAATTTTTTTTTCTATTTCTTTGGATTCTTCTCCAGTTAAATATCTAAGCGTTTGAAAAGCACCATAAGTGACAGTAAGTTTTGGTATATCTTTTATTACACTATCTCTAAATCCAATTCCATTTGGAGGAATTAATGTTTTGAAGTCTAAAATATATTTTATCATTTTTTGTTTTTGATTATCCGTAAATAAGTTTCCATTGTAATAATATTTATCTATCAGGGTAGCCAATCTTGTAGAATAAACAGTATCAATAGCTTTTAAAGATTGTTTAAATCCTCCATACTCAGAGACATAAAGAGTATTAATAAATAATTTACAATTATCTATATCAAAATTGGATTTTCTTTTAATAAAATTATGGAGTTCCATCCAATCATTTTCTCGATTATATATCTTTCTTTGTTCATTTCCCCATAAAATAGCAAATATTCTAAATGCATAATATGTATTGTCTATACTTTTTTCATTCCAATAGAGCATTTTTTCTGCATATTCTTCTTCAACATACTCCTTGTATGTAGTTGGTTGATTCACTCCAGGTAATAAATCCTCATTTGATGTATAGATTTCTATTTCTTTTGTATCTTTGTTTATCAAATAAGCTAAAATAAAAAATACTAAGGCACCTATCCATAATAAAATAATTAGTACAAACTCATACATTTTATTTTTTCCCTCTATGTTGTAATTCTTGAGATTTAATGAATATTTTTTCTATTTCTGTTTCCATATGTATGAATTTCTCATTTATTCTTTCCAATTTATTATTTATTCCTTCATTCAGGAGACTCATAGATGTATTACTATCCTTGCCAAAAATATACCCAACTAATGCAGTAAATGCACCTCCAGTAAGAAAACCTGAAAAGACTATAACTATATCTTTATCTTTAAGAGAACCAGCTATATAACTTGGAGCTAATAATATAAATGTTATAATTCCTAGAAAAAGAAATAATATCTTTATTAATTGAGATGTTTTTTTTTGCATTTACTCAGATTCCATTTTCATTCAATTTATCTCTAGCAAAAAACGATAGTAATAGGATTATAGTTAAATCTATAATAGATGATTTAATTTGTATCTTCATGTTTTTGCCTCTCCCGTTCTTAGAGCGGTAAGGATTATAAATATAAAAAGGAGTATATAAATGTTATTATTTAAAAAGATACCTTTTCTCTCCTTTTTCATAGTTTCTCCTCACTACCCAAATAACATAGTTGCATATAGTTTTTTTGTTTTATGATATCAATAGATATTTCTGGGTAAAAAGTCCTTTATCTGTGTAATAAGTCAGATGTTTTTCAGACTTCTTACACAAAGCCGTTAAAATGAGCCTTGTCCATAAACTCGATATTGCCTGAAAAGTAATATTTCTGCTTGTAAAGTCTATTTCATGGATTTGATTAAAATATTGGGAGAAGATTAACCTTCGGGTCGCAAGGTCGCAATAAGCCAAGAAAAACATCTATTGAGGAAAAGAATTGGACCGCCAAGGAGACTGAAGAATCATGAAGATAACAATCGATACAATTCACGGACATGAGCCGAAGGAAATAACCACTTAAGGTCCCAGAACAAACCGTGCATGTTCGTTGCGGAGCATTTCAAACGGTGAAATACAACTTACGTTCAAAGCGATACATGGTGTTGGGATTTTAACTTGCCTTAAGCCGGAGTCGTGTTTTTCATGCGTTGCTACAGTATGACCGTGCGCCAATGCATATGCTATTAGATAAAAATCGGCATCTTGAAGAAAGGTTGTAATCGCGGATTGGTGATAATGTTGATTGTTCACCCAGTTACTGACAGTTGTCATTGCAGGAATCATGGCTGCATCCGGTGGGAGGAAAAAGGTTGGTCCTCTTTGGGAAGCCCAATTTGCAAGTTCGTCAGTCCCAGCCTTAAGTTCGTTACCGACCTTTTCGATACTAAAAACGACGCCGTTTTGATTCTGTTGAATAAGCCATTGCCAGAAAGCAGGGCAAAAATCGAATCCGTAATGGCGGTTTTTCGCCTCGATAAAAATATTGGCATCCAAGATGTATGTCAAGAGAGAACCCCCACATGTTCTCCAAGAATCTTGAATGTCTCCAACTTTGAGAAACCCAATAAATGGAAAGCGTCACGGTAAAGTGTTTGTCCTTCTAATGTATTAAGGACGATGGCTTGTGCAAACCGACGCCCGACACGGGCAGTTTCAGTGAGGTAAAAATCCCCTCCTCCACCGCGAGGTTTTATTTTCATCAGCCTCGCATATTCAGCATAGTAAGTATCCCACATTCTATCTTTGCTAATGCCTCCGGCGTCGTAAATGCGTCGTATAATCACAAGAGTGCTTACTTTGAAGCATCGGGCCAGTCTGTGAATTTCCAGGTCTAACGGGGTGTCTGCTTTATATTCCCTTTGTATAATATCGAGAGGGACTAAGAGTTCGGCTGCTACCTTATCGCACCAGGTTTCGATTGCGTCCTGCGTTATATCAGCCGCTTCCGCGTCTATAAGACCGGTTTTTCCAAGCCATATATGGGCAATTTCGTGAGCAAGGGTAAACATCTGTGCAGACTTTGTATCCGCACCGTTGATGAATACCAGAGGAGCTATTGGGTCAGATAAAATGAAGCCTCGAAATTCTTGCGGGTCCAATTTTCTATGAGTATTATTACCTACAACACCATTTACCATAACGAGGATGCCGTTAGCATCTGCCTGATAAATGAATTGTCGTAGTGCATCTTCCCAAGTATGAATTTTCTTTCGTTCATCGAGACTTATCCTGAATGTCTGGCGAATCTGGGCGGCGGTTCTTACGATGTCGTCATTGATTTTTCCAGTTCCTACGAATGGTAACGGTTCGAAACCAGCGTAGCGGGCGAAGTTCAAGAACCATTCCTGTCGCTGCTCACAAATATAGATAGTGTCCAGGAGGTCGGGACTTGGTGGGCGACCTCGAGCCGTTCTCGTCTTACGGAAATCAGTAATAGGTAGCTGTTCTTCTGGGGGCTGTAATAAAAAGAAATATCCAACAGAAGTCTTTGTGGCTTGGGCAAAATCTTCGAGTTGTCTTAGTGTTGGTTTTGATGTACCTGTTTCCCACTCGGGCAATTTGGGGAACGACTCCAGTAGACTTTCCATATTTTTACCGGAGCGTTGTAATGCCCACCGGATTAACTCCGGTTTAATCTGTACACGTTCCATGAAATCCCAATACTAATTAACGAAGACTCAGCATATAAAAATATCGTTTAGGGTTAAAAAAGAGCTGTTCTGGAGTCCCAGAATTTAAAGAGGTTAGGAAGAAATTTAACCAGTGTTTTTTTCTTCTGATTATCCATTATTTTAGCGTTCGTTTACTGAACTGTGATACATTAAAATATTAGACTTTTAGGTCAGAATACAGACAGCCAGTAAATATTTAAAGAAAGCTGAGGCGAAGGGACTTGCAGCACAAGTATATGGTAGAAAAGACACGAAAATCTATTCTCTCAAATCAATGGGAACAAAAAATGACATCCTCCCAAAATGAATCCATCTAAAGATGGGGGTATCCGGTACGACAGTTTTTGAGTGTAACATGAAGGAACGCAAACCATCCTGCTTAAAACCTATCGACCCTCATGGGTCGAGTAGTATTAAGCAATGGTTTGCTCAAAGCAATCCTTCATGTTACACACATATCCGCACTTCAATCCAAACAAGCATAGACTGGATGTCAAGATTGCAGTGGTGAAAAGTGGTTTCCACTGCAAATACAACCTCAATTACCACATCGTCTGGATCCCCAAGTACCGGAAGATCGTGTTATCTGGACAAGTGAAAGACGAGTTGAGCATTATTCTCACCGACGAGTGCAAAGAGCTTAAGCTGGCAGCTCAGACAAAAATCGGTGATTTCACCAAGTGAAAAAAAAGTTAGACTCCAATTCATCCACTGGTTAAAACCAGTGGTATTCTTGGAGATTTTTTATAAAATAGGCGCACCGTCTGAAGCCCGTGAATATTCAAAAAAAGTATTCAAAAATTATGAAATATTAGACTAATTCACAAAATAGTAAAATATCTGTAGTTACCTTATTAATTCTTTTATACATTTTATTCCAACTATGTTATATCTAATAATACCGTCTATTCTACCGGTATCTTTATTGTCTCCACAAGTATGGAAAAGTTCATGATAAACCAAATCGTCTACAGATTCTATAAAACCAGTCCATTTTAAAATATCATCCGAATAGTCTAAATTATCCAAAAAAACAAAAAAATCCCATTTTTTTAATTCTTCATCTAACGGGCGGACACTCATTGGGACACGATTTTCTGGTTTTATCCCTTCGACAATATGAACATTCATTTCAATAGGTTCATATAACTGAAAAATTGGAGATAATTCTTCAATACCTTGTTTATAGGATATATGAAAATTAAATTCTTTTATTTGCTCATTTGGATTTTTTCCTTTCCATTCTTTTATTAATCTCTCTCTTTCTACATTACATGCATTTTCTATATTATCAATTCCGATACTAAAAAATTTTTTACAAGCGTTTTGCAATATATTTTTACATTTATCTCCTTTTTTTCCTCCAGCATATCTACAATAATTTATTTTTGGCATTTTCATCATCAAATTCTTTTAGCTATCTTTCACAATACTATTTCCGTTATTTAAATATTCATTGTTCATAATGAATAACAAACAACTCAGAATAATTTTTCCTTTGTGAAATAAGATTAGCATTGTTTAGCTCGATTAATGCTTTTTGTAGAGTAAAATCACTGATGTATTTTAAATTCGGTCTTTTCTTGATTTCATCGGAAGACATCCAGGTGAAACCTATTTCCTTGTTTTGCTTGTCCACTTTAAGTAATTCTCTGAAAACTTTGTTCGCATCTATGGTTAAATTATGTTTTTCTGATAAGGGTTGCATTGGAATATTCCATCTTGCTACTCCACCTGCTATCATCCTATCCCTATAGGTATCTGCATACTCCTTGAACATTTCAGAGAGTTCATCTTTGATTTTTGGAAGCATATCTTCGGTCAATCTATCTTTCAATTCAAGTCTACAGGAAGCAGAGGCTATTTTGATGTGAGCGAGTTTGTCAAGAAGAAGCGTTTCTTCGGTATAGTTTTTATCAACATATTCTGCTGTCTGTATCGCCAAATCTGTAAACTTTTCAATGAGAGTTGGGTCGATAATCGGTTTAATGAGAAGAGCACGCAGTTGATAATCCATCACGTCTGGGTTATAATAATCCAAGGAACGATAAATTACATCATCAGGTAAAATAAGTGGAATCTGAATCCCAAGATTTGTAATATTCATTTTGGATGGTAATCTGGACATATCATTGAAAGAAACTTCGTTGGAGCGGGGGTCGTTTCTTCTATCGTTTGCTATTTTAACCTCGCCTTCTTTTAGAATAAAATCGTACTCAAACATCTCATTTTTCTTCTTGAACTCATCCGGTAGCAATCTACCAATAGATGATTTGAGATGCTTCATCGTTTGACTACTACCTGTTGGAGCAAATGTCTCCACGCCGACACCGCCGATTCCAAAGAAATCCTTCTGGCACGATAGGATATTGTATGCAATCTCTTTTTTAAATAAAGGATAATTGTCTGAGCCGTGCCAGTTTTCAACAATATAATCAAGGAATTCTTCTTTGGAGATGTTCGGTTTCGGTAAAGACTTGGTATCTATCAATTCATATCCTTCAACGATATAGGTCTGATTAATATAATCTCCAATCGTCGAATTTTTTTGGAGACGAACTTCCCTGTATAATTCACCGGTTTTAACTCGAATCAATCCTTGTTCAGGGATTTTAACACCATTAGGAACAACATAGAGAAATGGAGAATAATGGCTGCTGAAAGGTGTTTTCTTTATTCGAAAGAGATTGCTTCCTCGCCATTCGATAAATCCTGTGTGTTCATTCTTCAGCAAATAGGATTCAAAGTTCGCCCAAGGACTAATCCATCTTTTATTGAGGTTAATGCTTTTCTTCATTTTTCTCCAAAAACATTCCTTATTTAATCTTCAAATATTGCTCCATTATTTAAAGGTCACTTTTCAGGTAGATAAACCAGAATTTGAATTTATGTGCAAAATCATTTTGGATACAAAAGATTTATAGAAGGTAATTATTATTAAATTGTAGTTCAGAGGAATTTACATGGCTTTTGAATGGAAAAAATGGCAAGTTGTAATTGTCACAATTTGTGCTGTCGGTGGATTGAGTTTAAGTGCCTGGAATACGATATCTCCAATATTTGAAGAGAGAGCAGATATACAGATTAGAGATATCAATATAACAAGATATCCAGAAGAAAATTTTCCAGGAAAAAACGATGAGGAACATGTATATATTTCTATTTATAATGATGGAAAAGTTACTGCAAATGATGTCACAATTGATATTCAAATAGATATTCCATTTTATAATTATTCTATCGTTTCGAAAGAAGAATATTCTGTGAGATGGGGTGAAATAGGTGGGAACTCCCTAGGTTTGAATTTCCCTCAAGTATTAGGTGGTCATGAAGTTAGTATTTCATTTGATTTAAAAGCCCCATTTCTCGAAAATAATTCAGTGGAACCAACTGTCGAAATATATGAAGGAAATCACGGGTTAATTGCGGCACATCATGCTTCTATATTGAACTGGAGCAAATAAAAAATTTCTTAAAAGATAAAATGTTGTATAATTCTATGGATACTGTCAAAATTTTTACAAATCTTGAAGAAATATCTGAAAAATTAAAGTTCATAGAGTCCCGTACACACTCTAAAGAATTTAAACGACCAATTTGTAAATTCGAATGTAATCCTGAAAATTATGGAACTATTATTGCTAGCTTGGATACTATAATTATTGGTTTGAATAAAGGGTTGAAAAGTGAATACTACATCCCGTATCCAAAGTTACCTGATACTCTACATTGGGAAATTGAAAATGAATTTTTAAGATATTTTATGAGGAATAATTCTGTAGAAGAAATAAGAGTTAATAAGGCACCAGGAAATAAATCTAAAGGACGAGCGGATTTATTTTTTGTTGCAAATAACGGAAGATGGTACTGGGTAGAAATTCAAACAACCCTTACTAGCGTGGAAATTAGAAAAAAACTTAAAGATGCTAAAAGGTGCAGTGATAAAAAATAATTATACTGAGTACATTTTAATATTTCCAAAAGATTTTAAAAAAAATATTAAAACAAAATCATTGTACATAACAACAATGCTTATGTCTAAGGGTAGTTATACCAATAAGTTAAGAATTATGGTATATTCTGATGGCAAGTTTGAAACGATATTAGAACCTGGAAATAGAAATGTAAAGGAAGGAAGTATAGAAAAGATATTTGGTGATAGTCTCTAATCTCTTCTTCTATTGATTTTCAACTATGTTTTGGTGGTTAATGGATTTTAAGGCCAAAACCTTGAATTTAGGGCCAACGTCGGGATTTTAGGGTTAAAAATAAAACTATATATGTAAAATTAATAAGCAAAATATATGAGCATATCTTTAATTCAAATTTTTATGAAAGAAAAAAAATTCCTTGATACTATATCTGATGATATACTTATGGTAGAAGATGCATATATGGCATATATAGAAAAATGTCCGAATACCCCATCTCATTGGATATGGTCATCTCTCTGTCGCATCTATAGTATGATATCAGTATCTGAGATAGAATTTTTTATCGAATATGTCATGGAAAAAGCAAAAATGAAAAAAGAAAAAAATGGGGACAGAAAGTTGAAGAACTTGTAAAAAAATCTTTTAATAGGTCGGATTTTCCAAAAGAATTAATGATTCCAGAGAAAATTGATAAATTTATTTGTCTCAGACAATTAAGACATTATATCATACATACTGGGGTTAATGAAAATACAAAGAATTGTATTCAGAGATTAGGATTAACTTTAGATGTTGAAAAGTACGGAGAAAAAGAATTTAAAATTATTAAGAGTGCGGCTACGGACATGGTACATTTAATTGGAATATGTAATGTTTTAATAGAAAATCCACAATTAGCGTCTTCTAAATAACTAATTAACGCCGTATAAGCGAGAAATCCCCAAACTTTAGTTTGGAGGCGGGAATAACAATTGATGGCAATAATAAGTGGATAACTCTAATGAAAAAACAATTCAATATCAAAAATCAAAATAAGAAAACTTATTATGACTTATTTGATTAGAGATATTAGGATGGATATGTATGAGTTGTCCTTTATTTGAAGATTATACGAGAGGTTGTGTCACAGCGTTTCCAGAATTTGTCACATATTCTACTTTCGATATTTGTGAATCCAGGGGATATCAAAAATGTCCTTTGTATATAATGGTTAATAGTAAATTCAAATGTCAATATTTGCAAACCTGTGCACATTCTTATAACAAATATGTCCCTAAATTCATAAAAAAGATATTTCTGGATGAAAAATTCAAGGGTGATATTTTAATAAGCCTTGTGAAAAAACATTGTTTATCAGAGGATAATAATAAGAATTGTGCGAGATATAGGTTTATATCTCAGGGTGAAGAACCACCATTAGCATTATTTTCAGATAACAAAGAAATTGATTTCATTGATTTTACTTCTAAAAAAGAAAATTGTGTTACCACCTGAGGTTTGTTAATGCCCACAGTAAATTTCCCACAGAAGAGTTCTCACAGCACTTTTACACAGAACCTTGATAACCCTTTTTTTAAAAGTTTTTTTCAGAATGAACCTCTTCACTCATATTAACAACATACCTGTCATTTAATCACTCTATCTTTTCATAGCTTCGAAACTAACCGGCATCGCCTCTTTAATAATAGACAAAGCTTGAATAATATCATCTCCATAATGAGCAGTACTAATTTTTTCCCATAATTCTATTACTTTTTCTTTGAATTCCCATATCACAATACCGTATTTTTCAGCTTCCGATAACGCAAGCTGTTTCTTTAAAGGATGTATACCCCAACACACCCATATGTTATTCACTATTGAAGCCCCATATTCATCTTTGATGAAATTGGTTATCTCCTCATTGAACTTTTTTTCTTTGTATTCCTTTACTGTATACCCAGCATTTCCTTCAGGTCCCCACTGAAGGCCTGTTTTGTGAATTTCAACTTCGATATGATAACAATTACCGTTTGTATCTAAAGCTAGGATATCAATTTCCCTGTTCTCTTTCAGTTTTATGTTTGTGATTGTGAACCATTTTTTTAATATCCTTACATATTGTTCAACAAGGTGTTCATTCGGATGTATGGTAATCACCCCATTATATGAGAGAATTATCCTTTAATAAGTGTTTGTTTCAAATTGCTGCGTTCTTTTATCGCTCGCGAAAAAGAAGGAAATTCTGGAGTCATCGATAACAATAGCTTTATAGACATTTTGAAGGAAAAATCAATAATGGTGGTAATGTATACATATCAATATCAAAAAAGAAAGATATCTGCGCTTGTCCAACATATGTATTGATTATGAACAAGGAGAAAAAATAGTATGAGGGGGTTAGACTTGAATTGGCAACTCTGTTACCAAAGACTTGTCAATACCGGACCGTCCTCACCGTATTTCCTTGTTTATGAAAAAAGGAGAACATCGAATGGTAACATTAAATTTTAAAGGAAAAACTTTTGTTCAGAACTATCATCTGACTGTTAAATATCATCAACTTATTCCTAATAAAAAGAAAAGTTTAACAGATAAAATCAGTCTTAATGATAATCTCATCATCCATGGAGACAATCTTAAAGCTTTAAAAGCCCTTCTCCCCACTTACGCGGGTAAAATAAATTGTATCTATATCGACCCTCCATATAATACCGGCAATGAAAATTGGTCTTACAATGACAATGTTAACAATCCGATGATGCGAGAATGGCTCGGAAAAATTGTTGACAAAGATGATTTAACACGACATGACAAATGGCTTTGCATGATGATGCCTCGTTTAAAATTGCTTAGAGAGCTTTTAGCTGAAGATGGAGTAATTTTTATTTCTTGCGATGATAATGAAAATCATCAATTAAAAATGCTTCTTGACGAAATTTTTTATGAACAGAACTTTATTGCGAATATTTCGGTAAAAGCAAACCCACGGGGGAGGCAATCCGATAAAGATGTGGCAACAATTCACGACTTCTTGATTTGTTACTCTAAAAACAATGAACTTTCTGAATTAAATGGTCTCCCACTTACTGAAGATGATATAGATGAATTCGACCAACAAGATGAAGATGGAAAATTTTGGAGAGAATTAGGATTAAGACAAAGAGGTTCGGCTTCGCTTAGGGAAGACAGAAAGGATATGTATTTTCCAATCTATGTTAATCCTAATGACAATAGTGTGAGTTTAATTAAAAGTAAAAAACATTCTATTGAAGTTCTACCTAAGAAATCCGATGGTAGAGATGGAAGATGGATGTGGAGTCCAGAAACAGTTGAAACTGAAATTAGAAGAGTATATGCCAGATTGATAAAGAAGAGAGATGAATTTGATATTTTCATTAAAGATTATTTAGAACGGGATGGTATAAATAGAACAAAAAAACCAAGGTCAATTTGGTTGGAAAAAGATGTAAATACCGAAGCGGGTGGCAAACTTTTAAAACAAATTATTCCCGATGTAAATTTCCCGTATCCGAAACCAGTTGGTTTAATAATAAAAATTTTGCAAATAGGAAGTTCACCTAATGGTCTTGTCCTTGACAGCTTTGCAGGTTCAGGTACAACAGCCCATGCCATTTTATCTTTAAATAAAGAAGATGGTGGAAATCGTAAATTTATTTTAATTGAATGTGAAGACTATGCAGATAATATTACTGCTGAAAGGATACGAAGAGTAATAAAAGGCATTCCAAAAGCAAAAGATAAACAATTGCAGAAAGGGTTTAAGGAAACGTTCAGTTATTTTGAACTTGGTGATTCAATCGAGATGGAAAGTATATTGGAGGGAAATAAACTTCCGTCTTATTCTGAACTTGCACGATATATCTTTTATACAGCAACGGGGGGAGAATTTGATTATAAAAAGGTTGATGAGAAGAAAAACTTCATAGGAGAATCAAAAGAATATGAAGTATATCTATTTTACAAACCAGATATAGAATATCTCAAAACTACTGCCCTTACTCTTGAAATGGCAAAAAAATTAGGTAAATATAAAGGGAAAAAACGCTTGATATTTGCTCCTAGCAAATATCTCGATGCTAATTATCTTTTGGAATATCAAATTGAATATTGCCAGTTGCCTTTTGAGATATATAAGCTAAAGGAATGAACATGGAACTCAAAGAATATCAGAAAAAAACTTTGGAGCAACTTAAACGATATCTTGAAACACTTGTAGAATTTAAGAAAAAAAATGAACAGATAATTGTTGAAGACCCAGAACTTTCAATAAACTTTCCGCAAAAAGCATGGGAAAAAATTGTTGGAACAACACATTATTTAAAAAAAGATGGATTGAACAATGATTTACCTGATTTTTATCTTAAAATACCCACAGGTGGCGGAAAAACGCTACTTGCGTGTCATGCTATTGATTTGATAAATAGGATTTATCTAAAAAAACAGACAGGAATTATTCTATGGATTGTCCCGACAACACAAATTTATCGTCAAACTCTCTTGAATTTGAAAAATCGTGAACATCCATATCGTCAGATTTTAGACATTTCTAGTAGTGGAAGAACAATAATTTTAGAGAAAATGGATAGATTTTCCAGATTAGATGTTGAAGAAAATCTCGCAGTTATGCTTTTGATGTTACCATCTGCAAGTCGGCAGAATAAAGAGGCTCTAAAAGTCTTTAGAGATAACGGGGGTTTTAGTGAATTTTTCCCACCGGAAGATGACAGAAATGAAAATGAAAAACTTCTTACAAAGTATCCAAATTTAGATTATTTTGATGATAAAGACACCTTCAGTGGGAAGGTTGTAAAAACTTCACTTGGTAATACATTGAGGATTCTTAAACCACTAGTTATTATTGACGAAGGACATAAAGCTTATACTGAAATTGCTCAACAAACAATCAGAGATTTCAATCCTGTAATAATCGTTGAACTCTCAGCCACTCCACCTAAGAATAGCAACATTCTAATCAATATTAGTGGACAGGAACTTAATCACGAGGAGATGATTAAACTTGATTTACACATAACGATTAAGGTCAATCCTGATTGGAAAGATACAATGCTTGCATCTGTTGATAGAAGAAACCTTTTAGAACAAAAAGCAAAGGAATACGAAGCGGATACTGGTGAGTATATACGCCCCATCTGTTTGATACAGGCAGAAAGAACTGGAAAGGAGCAGAGGAAAACAAGATATATCCATGCAGAAGACGTTAAAGATTATCTTATTAAACAATGTGGAATTTCAGAAGAGGAAATAGCGATAAAAAGTAGCGAACGAGATGATATCGAGGGAATTGACCTGTTCAGTACAGAATGTCCAGTTCGCTATATCATTACTAAACATGCATTACAAGAGGGTTGGGATTGTGCCTTTGCTTATGTTCTTACAATTCTGACTAACCCAAGTTCACAACTAAGCATCACACAGCTTGTAGGAAGAATATTACGACAGCCCAAAGCAAGAAAGACAAAAATTAAGGACCTTGATGAGAGTTATGTTTATTGTTTTCAACAAAAAGCGAAAATCCTCTTAGAAAATGTGAAAAAAGGTTTTGAAGAAGAAGGATTGGGTGATTTAACTAGCAGAATTTCCATGGATGTAGAGAGCACCGAAAACATAGAAGATGAAAAAGAAAAAATTGTTAACTATAGAGCAAAATTTAAAATTTTTGAAGGTAAGATTTATTTGCCAAAATTTGTAATTCAGGAAAATGATGGTTGGCGAGATGTTAATTATGATATGGATATTTTAAGTAGAGTGGATTGGAGTGAAATCAATCTTCAAACAGTAGCAGATATTTTATTGACAAAATTAGATGCGAAAGAAGAGAAAGTTACTGTAGGTCTCAGCAAAGATAAGAAAAAAGTAATTGAAACTAAGGAAATCGTTGTCTTAGAATATGGTTTGAAAATTAACAAAACTTTTATCGCACGACAAATTGCAGACATTATTCCAAATCCTTGGAGAGCTTATGAAATTGGTAATAAAGTAATAAACATATTTTTGAAGAAATACGATGAAAAAACAGTGTCAAATAACTTTATTTTCATTATCGAAGAATTAAGAAAGCATCTTGAAAAAGAGAGAGATATATTGGCGGAACAAGTATTCCGAGGATTGATTGAACAGAAAATCTTATGGTTTTTCTTACTTACTGGAAGCGGTGGATATAAATTACCAAACAATATAAGAATAAAAAGTGCTTCCAAACTGCTTGTCAGGAATAATAACACTGCAATCCAAAAAAGCTTGTTTGATTTTGTTCCAGAAGAAGAATTCAATGAAATGGAAAAATCAGTGGCAATATACCTTGATGAACAGGAGAAATTACTATGGTGGTATAGAAATTTATCTAAACAGAACTATTACGTTCAGGGTTGGAAACAATATAAAATTTATCCTGACTTTGTCTTTGTTGACATAGACGATAAAAAACAAAATGATTACAGTAAGATATATGTGGTTGAAACAAAGGGTTTGCATTTGAAAAATGAAGATACAAATTATAAGAAAAATGTTTTTGATTTCTGTAATGAATTGGGACAACAAAAAAATTGGGAAGAATTGAATTCGGAATTTGATGGAAAGAGAATTGAGTTTCAAGTAATATTTGAAGATGAATGGAAGAAAAAAATAAATGAAATGCTCTTAGAAAATATCGGTTAATATATTACATATTGCTAAATATCCTTAATTTTTCTGGAGGACCCGGAATAATTATTGCCGGGATGACAAACTCTAGACAATTGTTCCTCAGATTTGAATTAAAATAAATGAAAGGAGATTCGATGAAAAACGTAAAGATTTTTTTCAATGAACCAAAGGAATTTACGTTGAAAAACATCGAATCTCTGGCGGGCATAACTGGGCTTTATTTCATCTTTTTAAAGGCATTTGCAATTCGATATCCCTTCAAATCCTCCAAATTAATTTACATTGGCATGAGTGAAAAAAGAACGAACAGCATTGGTAACAGGTTGGCCAATCATTACAACGGAAAATCGGGAAACACAGGACTTAGCAATTATCGAAAAATCGAGAAATTGTATTTCACGCATATCAGCTTTGAAATGTTGAAGAAAATTTGGAAACACAAAATCGAAGATTTAGAAAGTTATTTCATCCTGGATTTTACAGAAAAATATGGAGTGTATCCGATATGCAATAATAAAACAGGATTCGAGATATTAAACAACGATTTAGACGTCAAGCTTGAAATAGATTGGCGTTACTTTGAATAAGAGGAGGAGAAAGGATGTATGATGAAATTAAAAATGGAGAAGAGTTATTGGATGATTTTTTCAAAAATCTAAAAAATATCCCCGATGTCGATAAAGATGTAATAAGCATTTTATGCGAACTTTACCAGAACGACAAACTTACTCATAAAAATTTAACGAATGCTCTATCAAAAAGTATGGAGGAAATGGCTAATGGTAAAAATTAAAAAATTTTCCATGAAAGGCATTCGAGGAGTGAAATCAGATTTATCATTGATGTTGGATGGCAACTCGATTTTGCTATATGGCGACAATGGGTCGGGTAAAAGCAGCATATCAGATGCCGTCGAGTGGTTTTATTACGATAAAATCGAACACTTATCAAACGAAGAGATAGGGAGAAGTTGTTTGGATGCTCTCAGAAACACATTTTTAGGAAACGAAGAAAAAAGCTATGTTATGCTCGAATTCACTAACAATCTCCTCGATGCAAACAAAAATATTTATTTAAAAAAAGGTAAACTGACCTGCGATTGCTCAAATCAATACGCACAGTTTAACGATTTTTTGGAATCCTCCAAAAAAGAACATTTTATTTTACGCTACAAAGATTTAATGAACTTCATTATCGCCACAAAAAAATACCGGTTGGACGAACTTTCCAACATCATTGGATTTTCGAAAGTCACAGATGTAAGAAGCACGTTTAAAACAATAATTAATGATTTAAAAAGACAATTGACGACAAGAGATTTTGATAAGCAAATAAGCAATCAGCAAATGCACATTATAGAAAAACTGGGGCACAATATTACCTCAGATGAACACTTCATTGAATCAATAAACGAAACGATAAAACCGTTGAATCTTGGTAAGACGATTTCAAAATTAGACGAAATTGACGATATATTGGAGTCGATAACAAAACCAGAAGATACGAAAATAATCGAACTACAATCTTTCTACAAAGACATAGGCGACATTGTTTCCAATCTCCCCAGTTTCCTCAATGAAATAGATGCTTCTTACAAAATTTACCTCTCAAAATTCCAAAAAATAGTCGCCGATGTCGAAAAAATCAACAAAATCATACTGGAAAAACTTCTATCGGAAGGAATCAAGGTATTGAAAGGAAAAACAGTAACGGTAGATAGTTGTCCTCTTTGTTTGCAGCCTAAAAATAGAGCCTTATTACTCAAAGAATTGGAATCAAGAGTTATTGAATTAAAACAAGTCAAAGATGAAAAATCGGAACTCATCGAATCCCAAGAATCATTAAAGAACATCATCGATGAGCCCATAAACTCAATCAACGGTTTCTTATCACATAAACACATAAACGAAGCAGATAACGAAGAATTAAAAAAGAAACTTCAGCACTTGCAAACTTGTTTTGAACAATACTTAAACGAGCTTTCAATTGAAATTCTCCCAGAAAAAAACCTTAAAAAAACTGACGAAATATCCATAGATAAAAAACTTCTAGGCGAAATACAAGATATTTGTAAGAAAAAAGAAGGACTCTTAGGGGACAGCAAAAAGAACGATTTGAAATTTGCAATTCATAGCAACGTTGAAGTGAGCAGAAACGCTTACAACGCAATCAAAACCCTACAAAAGGAAAAAGACGCAATAGAACGACAAAAAAAATCTTTTGAGATTATTTATGGCGAATTCGTAAAAAAACAAAAAGAAGGATTGGAAACTTTTCTTTCGCACATTTCGAGAGACGTTGACGACATCTATCAATTCATGCATCCTGGCGAGAAGGTCGAGGACATCAAACTATCTCCTCTCGAAGGCGAGGACGAATTAAGCGGTATAACGATTGACTACAAATTTTTTAACAATCAAGCAACGCCGCCCCATAAATACCTAAGCGAATCACATCTCAATAGCTTAGGGCTTGCTCTGTTTTTAATGTCCGTTAAAGCCTTCAACAAAAACAATGAATTTTTCATTTTGGATGATGTAATATCCAGTTTTGATACTGGGCATAGAAAACGCTTTGCTGACTTGTTGATAGAAAAATTCCCTGAGTATCAGATTATTTTATTGACGCATGAGAAAAATTGGTTCGAATATGTCAACAATTTGGTTAAAGGAAGAAATTGGAAAGTTAACACGGTAAAATGGGACATAGAGAAAGGAACCTATACCGACGAGCCTTCTGAAAAATTAAAAGAAAGAATAGAAAACAAAATCAGAACAAACGACAAAACGGAATTGGGAAACGAAATAAGAAAATATCTGGAAAAAATTCTCAAACATATAGCGTTCAATTTGGAAGTGAAAGTGAAATTCTTATTTAACGAGACAAATGAAGACAGAATGTCTTACGAGTTATTAACAGAGTTGAAAAGCAAAATCAATAATCACAAATGCAAAGAATTGAAGGACAACGCTTTGATTGATAGATTAATGGCATCCGTATTTTTTGGGAACAAGGATTCGCACGATGGCTCTTTTACTCCACATATAGATGATTTCAAAGCATTTTGGAGAGACGTTATAGATTTAGAGAATTTGTTGTTTTGTACAACTTGTCAAAAATACGTCTCTCAACGGTATTATGATGTGGTAGGAAAAAAAATAAGATGTGCTTGCGGTGGAAAAATTTACGAGTGGTCTAAATAAGTATTTCTTAAGATTTCTTTGCGTTTTCTGTTTTCACGATTATCTCTATTTTCCCTTTTTCCACTTTTAAAGTCCAATCAAGCTTGTCTCCATCCTTTAAATTAAATTGATGAACAATACCTGCTGGAATTGTTGTTCGAAGGGAATTGGTGATGCTTGATGCTTTCGCTACCGTTGTCTTAAATCCCATAGCAATCGCTCAGATATAGGTAAGCAATTATATTATGTTAACTACCTAATTTTTTGCTTTTAATGCTGTTTTTTGTGCTACCTAAAAATTTAAATACTAGGAAAACCACTATGTAATTTAGGTAACAATTTAGGTAGCAATAAATTAAATGAAAGGCAAATAAAAATGACATCTAAATACGAACACAAAAAATGCGTTCTTGACATAGAAACAACAGGATTCAATCCATGGAGCGGAAAAATAATTTGCATAGGAATCAAAGACATAGATTCAAACGACGTTACAATCTTCCATGACGACCACGAAGAAACATTGCTAATACGATTTTTACAATATTTTAACAAAAACAATTTCAAAGAAGTCATCGGTTTCAATATCGGTTTTGACGTACGTTACATCATAGCCAGATGCCTAAGATACAGAATTCCCGCCGATGTCTTCCTAACCGCAAACTATGTCGATTTAATGCGGGTTCTCAACGGATTCAAACGATTAGCCAACTTCGGCAGACCAGGAACTTTGGATGAATGGTCAAGGTTTCTTCTTGGAAAAGGCAAACTGCTAAACAATGCTTCGATTCCCACGCTTTATCATCAGGGCAGAATCGCCGAAATTCTGGAATATAACAAAAACGACGTAGAAATTACATATGAAATTTGGAAAAGAATCAATTCTGTTTTGGGAGTGTATACGACATGAAGTTGAACAATATCGTTTTGAATAATCATTTTCCGACACGTGTTGAAGAAAAAAACATTTTACCTCTATCTAACATTGGACACGAACCTCAAAACATTGCAGAACCGCCAAAACATCTCAAACAAGCCTTTGAACAACGTTGGAGAACGCTCGTCACACGTTCCGAGAAACGGAATCTGTTCTTACCTGATAAGAACCTGCTTTGGAAAAAAGTAATGGATTCCTGGAATACAGGATTCAAATGCGCTTACTGCGGAGACAAAATGCAGATAAAAGAAGCAGTCCCTTCTTGGAAAACCTTTACGTTAGAACACAAACAATCGCTACATTCTGGAGGGAATAACGCCATCGAAAACGTCCATATCGTTTGTAGAGGTTGCAACACCAAAAAAGGAACACTCGACATAGCCACGTTTAAGGATATAATCAATGGAAAAAAAGTCGTAATCTCCGGTTTCTCAATGCAGTTGGGTTCTTTTTGTAAAGTTCACCCCGATGGATGGACAAGCGACTACCGGAGCATAGATGCTCTATTACGGCATCTCGGCAGAAAAAGCAAAAGCGAAGCAACAAGAAAAAATTATTTGCAGCACATAAAATCGTTCTGTCTGTGGAGCGAGTTGACGCCGGAAGACGTTGTCCGATTACCAAAAAAGAAAGCGGAAGAACTCGTTCAACAATTTGTCGACATGCACGAAGACCCCGATTACAGTAGAAGAACGGGAAACAACATCCTTGCGGCACTGAGAAGCTTCTTCGAAATAAACGGATTCAGCGGAGACAACAAACTTAACGTGGAGGGATTCTACACGCCGACACGATACCGAAAAACGGACGAATATATTCCTCAGAAGCACGAAATCTACATCATGGCAGATGTCGCACGTTCGCTGCGAAACCGAGCGATGATTCTTGTTCTCTATAGCTCGGGCATAAGAAACTCTACCCTTCGTGCGGTTCGATACAAGGACATAAAAGACGAATTGCTACGAGGCATAACAATACTTAAAATACCAGTGTATCCCGAAATGAAACGCAACGTTCCAGACGCATGCAAAAACTCTTTGCCATATTATACCTTTATTTGCGATGAGGCGACGGAAGCACTAAAACTCTATCTTCAAGATAGAACGGATAAGTACGGACCAATCGACGATAACGACCCGCTCTTCGCCTCCGACTACAATCAGATAAACAAGGAAAACAGGTCGAGTAAATTCTTGACTTCACGGCAGGTTCAAAAAATCATTAAAAGTTCTGCGAAGCTCGCCGGAATAATCAACTGGGAATGGGTCAAACCACATTGTCTGAGAAAATCCACCGAAACGGTAATACACAGTGAAACATACGATGGAAACAGGCTTGACCCAAAGATTCAAGAGTTTTTGATGGGACGCACTTTGCCAGGAAGCCAAGACAACTATTTCGACCGGACGAAGATAGAAGAGATAAGGATGGAATACTCGAAACTAAAATTCAATCGTATTGTGGTAGAAGACAAGTTTGTAAAACTGAGGAAGACGGTTGCAAAAGCTTTTGAAGGAACGGGCGAAAATCCCGACAAACTCATCGAAGAATATATACTGAGAAAAAATCTCTTGAAAGATGCGCTAACAAAAAAGGTATAGATATTCCACATTAAACTTACATTGCATTCTTGCAGATTACGATTTTTCCACTCAGTAAAACATGTTCAGGGGTCCATCCATCATCAAGATATTTAGAAAGTTCACTTTCGTCGATTATACGCCTCTCTTTCTTTTTTCCGTTCTCGATTAACTCCTTCAAAACGGTCATTATCTCAGCTTCTGTCGGCTCTTTGCCGCTTCTCTTTTCAGCTTCTTGCACTACCGTTCCATAATCAATCCCATAAAGTTTTGCAAACTTTCTAGTAAATTGTTCACCGCTATGCGATGCATCTGGATTAAACTGTAACTTTGAAAATTTTTTCCGCATTTTTTCAACTCTCGTCTTATCATAATATGCTTCCCTGGACCCGCCTAAAATATGACCCATAAAAAATTCCTTATCTTCCTCATGCAAACGAGAGTCCTCGGGCTGGTCAATCAATATTTGGTTGAGGGTTTTTCTAAGGGAATGCGCAGTGATATGCATCCAATTCTTCAGTCCAGCTCTTCGTGCAGCAGTCCTAATCACTTTATTTAAAGCATTGAAACACATTGGCTTGTTGACTCTTACGTCTCGGGAGAAACTACGACAGTCAGACGGGAAAAGGAATTCTTCATCGGCTATCTTTCCGTTCATCCGTTCTCTCTCATCCAGATAGTTTTTCAATGCCTCGGTAGTTTCCACCGAAGTGAAAACAAAATAAGGTATCCTGTTTTTACACGCATCAGGAACATATTTTTTCATCTCGGGGTATATCATAATTGCGAGATTTTTTTCCCCTTTAAGAATTTCATTTTTGATTGTAAAATCTTGAATCGCTAAATCATTTGTAGATACAACTCCGTATTTTAAGGCTCTTAACGTAGCATTTCGAACTCCCGTTGTCGAAAGAACCATGATTATAGCACGAGCTTTGAGAGACCCTGCACAATCAGCCATTTTCCGAGCCTCTTCCAAGGTAGGCACATATATCGGTCTAGTGCCGCCGCCACGAGATGGCTGATAATAGCTGGGATATTCCAAATCCCGTTTTCCGTTCTGAACAAAAAAAGCCTTGAGCGACATTTTATAAGTGTTAGCTGTTCGTCGACAAGGATAACCATTAAGAAAGCGTTCAATTTCTCTCTCCAATGCCTTATCTTCTATTTTAATTAAATCATCGGGGTTCTTATTTATCATGCGACAAAACAAGTTTAAAGTGGAACAATACGTTTTTTTTGACGCTTCACTTCCACTTTTCCCATATTGCAAATAACGAAAAAGTTTGTTCACACTTTTATATTCACTGTTCCAACCATCGATTTTAATATAATCCTGCCCCACCATAAATCGTCCCCCAAAAAGTTAAACGAACCTGCAAGTTCGCATAATACATCAATATCCGAACCTCCAGGTTCGTATAACATCGTCTTTTTCAAAATGCATCATCCTCCGTTTTTGATTTTTTAGAACGGGAGATGCGGCTCTTTATTGTACGTTCTTTTTTTTCAATTTCGTCAATCATAAGCATTATTGCCTCTTTCCCGTCAATACCTATTTTTCCCTTGAAATCATTAAAATTTTTAAAGTCTAAAAATTTCATACGTCACCTTCAAGGAAAAAACCCATCTGACCCTCTGATTCCTCTTTGTAACTCGTTTTCTCTGGTTTTTTATCTGTTTTCGATGACATCGAGAAAAGAAATATGTAGCCCCGTAGATATATTAAATATCAAATTGAATGGGATTAGATATTCAAAGGAGCGTAATATCATCAGTAAAAAAAAATTGAAATCGGTAGATGATTATCTCTATTTTCTCCAAACTGAACCATACAAATCCATTCTCAATATACTGAGAATCGCCCCATCCTTCAATGCTACGTATAACGAAGGTTTACTGACAAGAGAATTAAGAAAGTTAATCGTAAAAGATAGTAAAATTGATAAGAAGCGAATTGACAAAAAACGTCTTGTTCTTTTGCAACGCTTTGAAGAATATCTCTCTATGAACAAAACCAATGAGGTTAAACTTCATCAGAAGTTAAAAATAGGAGAAATCAGAAGAATAAAAACTGAAAAAGAACAAGAGAGACTCAGACAACAAAATGTAGCAGCCCCTAAAAAATATGCTCCAAAAACATCATCCACCGAATATAATATCTTCAATCCTTATTTGTCGAAATTGGAAAGAACGGGAATGATACAAAGAAAAAAAGGATTTTGCTCTATCCCAAAATATAACACTCCTCTTTTTTTTAGAAATATTTTCAAAATCCAAGACATTAAATTGCTTGAAGAATGCCCTGTCAACTGTATTTATTCTATAGACTATGACTACGATAAAGATAGGACTGGAAAAACAATAATCGCTAAAGGTATAACCATCTACGGTCTTGAAAAAAGGCATAGTCAAATAGATGATATTCTTGATTCTGCTTTCCAAAAATTAAGCAGTTATGTCGATAACATGTATTATGAAAAACTATGTAACATCGTGATTGATGAATGCAAAAAAATCCAGAATAACAAACTGAGAAAGTCGATTGAAAACTGGTGCTCCCAAATGAAAAATATAAATCTTTTATATCCTCCACGATATAGAAACGAAATCAGTCCGATGCCTAGTGGGTTCAAGTTCGTTCCACCTGAAAATCTTGAAAAAGAATTCAAAGAAATTACAGAAAAAATATGGAACCAATTAAATAAAGAATGCCCACCTATAGGAATTTTGATTCTATTATAGACCTGTTTTGTGGTTGCAGAAGATTGTCCCTAAGAGTGGGGTTAATTAGCCATTAAACTTAGCTAATTAGCCGGGAGAAAAGTTATACTTCCTGTGTGGCATAATTTAACCGTTGAGGAGGTTGCAAAATATTCACCAATATTAGCGGGTCGATTAGCTGCTAAAACTGAAGATGGTATAGATAAAGTTATAGAGGATATTCTAAATATATTAAACACTTGAATACAAGAAAAACTCTCTTCTCATACCTTGATTAATTATAAGATAACAATTGATAATAATGATGCTTTAATGTAAGGAGATTGTGTGGGAATCTCATCTTTTTTCTAGTTGCAATGGTAATCCGTTATTTATCAAATCTATTCTTTTATTTGATTCAGCCAGTTGTTTTTTGTTTCTTCCAGTTCCTTTTACATACCTTTAATTCTTCTGAGTCATCTCCAATTCCTGTATTTTTTCCTCCATCCGTTGCAGCTTTTTCAAAAGAAGGTTCCCAAAGGAATCTTCGAATTCGGGGGAATCAAATATTGTCAAACCAAGTTTAAGAGCCTTCTCTTTCTGCTCGTCGTATTTCATGATGCTTATTTCGTCCAAACCATGAGAACAGCCGCTGCAAAACTTTGCGGCAGGGTCGTTTTGAATGCCGCATCGCGGGCATTTGATTGACTTAAATTTACTTTCTTTCTTTTCTTCGTCGATTATGCCATGCATCTCCAGTATGGCTCTGTCGGTGTCTCGTCCGGATAAATGGACGTAAACGGAAGCTTCTTGGCTTCCCTGAACCCACCCCAGGTATTGACAAAGTTGCGCCTCAGTGAGTTTTTTTGCCAATTCCGTTGCCCGGCTATGCCTGAACTGATGAGGGTTTAATGGCTTGTTGATACTGGATTTAGTACCCATCTCTTTCAGTAATCGATTTACGTGTCTATATTGAAGCTCGTCTCCCCTGTTTTTAGCCCAAAGTCCGCAAAATAGGAAGGCGTCTTTGTTATTTCTTCTGGGATGCTCCAACAGCCAATTGCTAATAGCGGGGGCTGATGCTATGACCCTGACCTTTCGTGCTCCCGTTTTGCCAAAAAGATTTACTAACGCCCCATATTTGTCAAATTCTATGTCTTTGATTTTTAATCCTAACAATTCGGAAATCCGTGCCCCGGTTTCGTAACAAAGCAAAACTAGGCATCTGTCTCTTAAATTATTCGAACAATCCGCCAATTTTTTTACATCGTCTATGCTGAGTAGTTCTTTGGGTAATTTATGCCTGAATTTTCTCGTTTTCACTATAATCCATTTTACTTCATCGGGATATTGCCGTCTATCCAATTCCTGCCCCTCTTCTTCCCTTAACCACTTATAGAAACGCTTGATAACAACCATGTAATCATGTTTTGTCCACTCTTTGAAATTGGAGTCGTTAATAATACTGCATAATCTTCGTATATCGTCCTTATTCACCTCTGAAAAATTTTTCTTGAGCATTTCGGATAATTTTTTGAGAGTATAGAGATACTTTATTTTTCGATGATACGTTAATCCTTCTGCGGAAAGTTGTTCGGTAAAGGTCAATATGTATTTTTTGTTTGCTTGGAGCATATCTGATTTAGTTAGTTTTTCTTTGGCTGCTAAGAATATTTTTTCAGTGGTTGTCATGGAACATCATGAAAGGTAAAACCAACCAGTATAAATAATTTGGGGATTTGTATATTAATGTCCGAATCCCTTCGGCGGCTCATCCAATCTTTTTTTCTCCTGTTAGCGATCCCTCAAAAAGCAATCCCGATTGGAGAACTAACTCCTTATCTTTTTCTTTTCTTTTTTCTGCATAATATCTCAAACACACAGAGCTTTCATTTCCTCATCCCTCAATTAATATGAAGTAATTTGTTTAAAGATATTAAAAATAAATATTGTTCCATAAAAGAGAATTAATAAAGTCGCAATCGTTATCAACTGTACGGTGATGTAAATGGATTTACTTGGGATGATAGGATGGATATTGCTTATCGTTGTTTTAGTATGGTTTTTCTCGATGGGAATTCGCATTGTACGACCAACTCAAAGGGCGCTTGTTGAACGATTAGGTAAGTATAGTCGTTTTCGACAACCTGGTTTTGCTTGGATAATACCTGTCGTAGAAAGGTTGATAAAAATTAACATCACTGAAATGATGGTCAATGCGGAACCACAAACTATCATTACAAAAGATAAGCTCAATGCACAGGTCGATGCTCAAGTTTATTTTAAAGTGAAAATAGATGAAGAGTCTGTAAAGGCATCTCAATATAATGTTTTTGATTACAAATATCAAATTGTAAATCTCGCGCGTACAACGCTTCGTAACATCATAGGTACTCTTAATTTAAATGAAGCAAATAGTGATAGAAATAGAATCAACAATGAGCTAATGAGTACACTTCGAAATGAAACCGTGAATTGGGGTATCGAGGTTGTCCGTACCGAATTAAAAGAAATAGACCCTCCAAAAGACGTACAAGATACCATGAACAAGGTGGTAAAAGCGGAAAACGAAAAACAAGCAGCGATTGACTACGCAACAGCTGCTGAAACACAGGCAGATGGCCTAAGAAGAGCGGAAATAAAAAAAGCTGAGGGAATGAAACAAGCAGCAATTTTACAAGCAGAAGGCAGAGCTCAGGCGATCGTGAAAGTCGCTGAAGCTGACGCAGCGAGAATCGAAAAAATAAACACTGCTATTCAAAAATACTTCAAAAACGAAGCGCAGATTTATAAAAAATTAGAGACGGTACAATATTCACTTGAGAACAATACAAAATATGTTATCGATCCGCATACCGAAATTACAAACGTTATCGCAGAACAAATGGCAGGGGTCGTACCTATCCAAAAAAAAGGTTCGCCAGTGACAACATCGACAGAGTAATATGGGTTAAATGCCCACCCGTCCTCCAATTTGGTAACAAATACGAGTCTGAATCTCCCGTCGTGTGATGTTCATCAATACTTTTATTTTCCTGAAGAAGATTCTGATATCAAACAGCCCAATTTCAGTTGTTTTTTCGGGTGGGATTTTAACCTATGCACCGTTATCCCTTCGGCGGCTTTCTCAATAAATTGAGGACTTTGAATAACCCTCTTGTATTTTGCTTTTGCTGTTTTCTGTCATGAAAACAGCCTGGAATTACTGTCTTCGATGATGCTTTTACCTATTTTTTGTTGTTTTTCCTTCAGATTTTCTGA
>Ga0209777_10001184_pt1 | contig 38952 bp, 22 predicted proteins | sample FrelakmetHBP12HB_FD_187147 | JGI IMG/M metagenome (GOLD analysis project Ga0209777, IMG submission 187147) | Freshwater lake sediment microbial communities from the University of Notre Dame, USA, for methane emissions studies -HBP12 HB (SPAdes)... | ecosystem: Environmental > Aquatic >...
CCGATCTCGGCGGCGGCGCCGGTCTGGCGGGGCACGACGATGCGGCCCAAAGTGGTGGTGATCGGAGTCTCCACAGGAGGGCCAACCGCCCTTGGTGCGATCCTGCCGGAGTTGCCGGCCGGGTTCCCGCTCCCGGTACTGGTGGTGCAGCACATGCCGCCTCTCTTCACCCGGCTGCTGGCCGAGCGTCTTCACTCCAGTTGCCGCCTGCCGGTCGAGGAGGCGAGCCAGGGCGAGCCGGTAGCGGCCGGTAAGATCCTGATTGCGCCCGGAGACTTTCACCTGAAGGTGGCCTCCAACGGCGGCGGAGCGCGCGTGTGTCTGGATCAGTCGCCGCCGCAGAACTCCTGCCGTCCCGCCGTCGATGCGCTGTTTACTTCGATCGGACAGGTGTACGGCGGCGCAGTCATCGCCGTGATTCTGACCGGCATGGGGCAGGATGGGTTGCGCGGCGCGGAGATTCTCAAGGCACAGGGAGCGAGCGTCCTCGCGCAGGATGAGGCATCGAGTGTCGTTTGGGGGATGCCCGGCGCCGTGGTGAATGCGGGCCTTGCCGACCGCGTGCTGCCCCTAGATCAAGTCGTGCCGGAGATCCTGCGCCTGGCCGTCCGAATCTGAGGGGAACTGGATGCAGAGCCAAGCGTCGATCTCGGAGATTCACTCGGAGAACTACCGGTTCCTTCAGGAGCATGTCTATTCCCAATCGGGCATTGTGCTCGAACAGGACAAGCATTACCTGTTCGAAAGCCGCCTCACGCCGATTGTCAGACACCTCGGTCTCGGCTCTATCAACGACTTGTGCGCGCTCCTCCAGGCCACTCGCGAGACAGAGGTCGGCCGCCAGGTCGTCGAGGCCATGACGACCAACGAAACGTACTTCTTCCGCGATCCCGCCCACTATGATGCCATCCGTACCGTCCTGTTGCCCCGCCTGAAGCAAGAGCGGGGGGATACCAGGAGGTTGCGGTTCTGGTCGGCCGCGGCATCCACCGGGCAGGAAGCTCACAGCCTGGCCATGCTTCTCCTGGAAGAGGGGTTGAGCGGCTGGGACGTCCAGATCCTGGGTACGGACCTTTCCTCGCAGGTTGTGGAGCGCGCCCGCTCCGGCAAGTACCAGCAGATTGAGGTGAACCGGGGGTTGCCGGCGACCCTCCTGGTGAAGCATTTCCGCCGTTCCGGCGTGGACTGGCAATTGAGCGAGCCGGTGCGCCGGATGGCCCGCTTCGAAACGATTGACCTGCGCAAGAGCATGCGCGCCCTCGGACCTTTCGACCTGGTGTTCTGCCGCAACGTCATGATCTATTTCGACGCCGAAACAAAAAAGAGCCTCTTGAAGGAGATCCACGGCACACTGTTTCGAGGAGGCTGGCTGCTGCTGGGCGGAGCCGAGACGGCGTTCGGCGTCGAAGAGTGGTTTGAAAGACAGACCGTGGGAAGCGCGATGGTGTACGTTACCCGCTGAGAGGAGAACCATGTCAACCAAATTGAGCATAGAGATACTGCCGAGCGAGCTGGCGCAGATCGTGGAATCCGTGTTCGGGACCATGTTGGGCCTGGAAGCAGGCGAATGCGGGACGCCCTGGTTCCCCAGCGGGGATCGGTTGACATCCGTCGTCCACCTGGCGGGCGATTGGAACGGAGCGGTGCTGCTGGAGTGCGACCGGGGGCAGGCTTGCCACTTTGCGGGCCGCTTTCTTTCCATGGATCCGCCGGAGACCGTGGACGACGTCGTGCGCGACGTGCTCGGCGAACTGGCCAACATGATCGGCGGCAACCTGAAGTGTGTGTTGACGCGTGGGATCCGGCTTTCCATGCCCTCCGTAGTGGATGGCAGCGACTATAGCCTTCGGGTCTGCGGGGCTGAGATTCGCGAGCGGCTCGGTTTCCGATGCGCCGAGGGCCCGTTCTGGGTCACGGTCCTTACTACTCGCTCCTGAAGGCGGGGCGCCCCAGGCGGCGGGCTTCAATGCCGTCAACCCGATCGCCCATCCGCACCAGGCCTTCATCATTCCTGACGCACTTCAGCGAGGCTGTCAGGTCGACATGAGCGCCGACGATGAATCGACAGCCGGAGGCGGGAGCTTTCCCGCATTCGACCTTCCCGGATTATCGTTCTTCGACAGCCAGCGCGCCAGCGCATTGGCCAGCGCCAGCCGGGATACCGGTTTGGACACGTAGTCGTTCATGCCCGCCTCGAGGCATCGCTCCCGGTCACCTTCCATGGCGTGGGCGGTCATAGCGATGATGGGAATGGCGTGATCCCGCACTCTGGATTGCCGGTCGCGGATTCGTGCGGTGGCTTCGATGCCGTCCAACACCGGCATCTGCACGTCCATCAACACCAGGTCGTAGGGGATGTTCTCAAGGGCTTCAACCGCCTCCGCGCCGTTCGCCACGGCATCGGCGCTCAGGCCCAGCTTCTTGAGAATGCCCAAGGCCACCTGCTGGTTGACGATGTTGTCCTCGGCCAGAAGGATGCGCGCGTTGCGGCCCGCGAAAGCGCCGAGCGCCTCCCGGGCCACGTGGCGCGTAGCGATGGGCCATGGGCTCAGTTCCGCACCGTTCCGCTCTACCAGCACGAGGGACAGAGCTCCCTCGAGCTCCTGGTGGCGTACCGGCTTGGTTGCATAAGCCGCGAAACCAATCTTCTCGAGGTGTCGCGCGTCACTCCGGGATCCCAAGGAGGTTAACATGATCATCCGGGTGCCCGATAAGCGCCGGTCAGCCTGGATCGCCCGGCCCAAGGTCTCGCCGTCCATCTCCGGCATTTGCATGTCGATCACGGCGACCCGGAACGGATCGTTCTCCTCGCGCGCGCGGCGCAGAGCCTGGAGCGCCGCGGGGCCGTCCTGAGCCTCCGATGGGCGCATGCCCCAGGAAGTCATGCGCGTGCTGAGGATCTCGCGGCTGGTAGCGTTGTCGTCCACAATCAGGACGTGCACGCCGCGCAAGTCGGCAGACGTGCGACTCTCCGTCCGCGCTCCCTCGGCCTGTTTGCCCAGGTGCACGGTGAACCAGAACTCCGACCCTTCGCCGTCGTTGCTCTCCACACCTACCTCGCCGCCCATCATTTCGGCCAGTTGCTTCGAGATGGCCAGGCCCAGCCCGGTGCCGCCGTACTTCCGGGTGGTCGAGGCATCCACCTGGCGGAACTTCTCGAAGAGCAGGTCGCACTTGTCTTTCGGGATACCGACGCCGGTGTCGCGTACCAAGAAGCGCAGCCGGCACCCGGTCTCTGTTTCCTCCTCCAGGCGAACGCGCACCGCCACGTCGCCCTTATGGGTGAACTTGACGGCGTTGCCCGCCAGATTGGTGAGGATCTGGCGGAGACGGCCCGGGTCGCCGCGCAGCAACGTGGGGACCTCGGGATCGGCGCTACAGAAAAACTCCACCCCCTTCTCGTGCGCCCGCACGGCAAGAGTGGCCGCGAAATCATCCAGCAGGCTCTGGAGATCGAAGTCGAGCGTCTCCAGGTCGAGTCTCTTTGCCTCGATTTTGGAAAAGTCGAGGATGTCGTTGATGATCCCCAGCAGCGATTCACCGCTGGCGCGCACGATCTCGGCATAGCGCCGCTGGTCGTCGGCAAGGTCGGTGTCCAGCAGCAGTCCGGTCATACCGATCACACCGTTCATGGGCGTGCGGATCTCGTGGCTCATGTTGGCCAGGAACTCGCTCTTGGCGCGCGTGGCCGCTTCGGCACGCGCCTTCTCCAGCGCCAGTTCCTCGACTATGCGCGACAGCTCGGCTGCGCTTCTCTCTTGCGCTTCGCGGGCCGCCTCCAGGTCCAACAGTTGGCGCTGGACGAGTTCCTCGGCTTGCTTGCGTTGGGTGATGTCCACGAAAGTGTGGAGCAGCTTCTCCCGGCCGTCCACCTGAATGCGCCGCACCGATTTCAGGACCGCGACGCGGCCTCCATCGGCCCGCAGCATGACCTGATCCGTATTTTCCACATACATATTAAGATCGGTGATTGGACAACGCCCCCCCTCCGCTGGACACAGGAAGCAATGACAAACGCGGCCGGTGATCCGGTCCGCCGGAGCGCCAAACATTCTCGCGGCCCGTGCGTTCACCTGATCGATGACGTGCGTCCGGGCGTCAACCACCACGACTCCCGCATCAATGCTGTCCATGAGCATGCGTTGTGCGCTCTCGCTCTCCCGCAGCACCTCTTCCGCCCGCTTGAGAGCGGTGATGTCGCGAACGGTCGCCTGGAGAAACGCCTGCCGTGCTGAGTTCATTCTGGTCAGCAGCACAGTGGCGGCGAAATCCTCCCCGCCGGGCCGCCGGTGCATCCACTCGAAGGAGTGACTGCCCTCCCGCATGGCCGTTTCGATCATCTCCCGGGCCCTCTCGGACGACGGCCGGCCATCCGGCTGCGTTTCGGGGGCGACATTCCACGGGCCGAGCGAAGTGAAACCGGCCTCGTCCTTCGCGCCGAACATCTCCATCGCCGCCCGATTCCCGGAGGTGAATTTCCAGGAAGGAGGCGCCAGGGTCATCAGGGCGTCGCGAGAGGTCTCGAACAGGAGACGGTACCGCTCCTCGCTCTGCCGCATCTGCTTGCCGCGGCGGACAACGGACCAGGCGGCGCCGCCCATGCCGGCCAGACCCAGCAACCAGAAACCGGCGTGCGCCGTGAGGACCGGCCACAGAGCCACCCGCTCGATCGCCCGCCACGGGGCCATCGGTACCGCGACGCTGATCCCGCCCCGCAGGTCGCCCACCCGGTATCCTTGCTCGCCATGGCATTTCAGGCAGCCCGGCTCGAGAGCCAGGGGATAGATCGCCCGCAGGTACTCCACTCCGTCGATCTGCGCCAGCGATTCGTACGGCTCGCCGCCGGCGCGCAGACGGCTCAGCGCGGCCCGTTCCCACTCGTCCGGGGCGTTCTGTGGCCGCAGCGGTTTCAGGCTCGTAATGTGCCCGCGCAGGCCATACTGTTCGCGGTCGAGATCGAGAACCTGCCGTGTCATATAGGCGGGGTTTATCAGCGTCAATACCCGCCCCGAAGGCGTCGTGATATCCCGCTCCGGGATGCGGGCCAAGTACGGGTTCTGCGGCGTCTTCTCTGTGCGAGGAACGTAGACTCCGCCTTGCATAGTAGCCCAACGGCGGTAGTTGATGTCTTTGCCATACGCGGTGCGAGCCTGCACGCTGGCGTGCTCACGCGCCGATTGCCGTGCCTGGCGCACGTTCCACGCCGCCGAGGTTGCGACCAGCAACGTCCACGCCGCCGCAGCCAGCGCGGCGTAGACGGAGATTTCACTTCGCGGCCGGCGTATCATGACTCACTCGACATTGCTGACGGGCCGGGACGCGGCCCGCGAATCTCGCCAAGAGCAGTCCACAGCTTCTTATCGGCTCGGATCCGCCGGCGCGGGCGGTCGGAACGTCCGACCTGCCGATTCAGCGCCACACCCAGGGATCTCCCGCCGACCTCCTGGTAACGGTGGCCGACCTTCCGAACCAATCGATCGGCCTTTGAGTTCGCCCAAGTCGCCTGCCATCTGGCGATGCAGTACCCGGCTACGGACACCATCCACTTGGTCATGGACAACCTCAACATGCACCGCCGCAAGTCGTTGACCAACGTTCTTCGGGGGGAGGTCGGCAGGGATATCTGGGACCGATTCACGGTTCACTGCACCCCCACGCACGGAAGCTGGCTCGACATCCGCCACATCGGCGCGGTGAGGTGGTAGAATCGCGCCAGATGCAAGCAGCTCAGAACGCCTTGGGAACTTCGGTTGCAGCCGAAGCTCCGTCTAAACCGCCCACCCGCTATCTCGCGTTGGACGCCTATCGCGGGTTCATCATGGTCATCCTGGCATCAGGAGGGTTTGGCCTTGCCGGCCTCGCGCAAAGAAACCCCGCATTCGCCGGCATCGCTGACCAGTTCGAGCACAAGCCCTGGGAATGGATTGCGTTCTGGGATCTGATCCAGCCGGCGTTCATGTTCATGGTCGGCGTGGCGATGCCGTTTGCGCTTGCAATCCGCAAGGAACGGGGCGCGACGGACCGGCAGCTTTTGTGGCACGTCGTGGTTCGCAGCTTCCGGCTCATTCTTTGGAGCCAGGTTCTGATATCGGTCTCCAACGGCAAGTTGGGCTTTCAGCTCATCAACGTGCTCGCACAGATCGGGATCACGTACTTCCTAGCCTACCTAATCATGCGGCTCCGGTTCCGCTGGCAGGCCGTAATCGCCGCGGCCATTCTGATCGGGCATTGGGCCCTTTTCGTGGCGCTCCCCGGAACCGAAGGGCCGTTCATGTCCAAGGACACGAACATCGGGCAGCTCCTCGATATCCGCGTCTTCGGCCATCCGAACGGCGACCACTGGGCCACCATCAACTTCCTCACCAGCACCGTGACCACCCTGTTCGGAGTGTGGACCGGCCTGCTCCTCCAGAGCCGCCGATCGCATAAGGAGAAGATGCGCATCATCGGCCTCTCAGCGTTGGCCTGCCTGGCCCTAGGCCTGATCATTCACCCGTGGAACCCCATCATCAAGCGGATCTGCACCACCTCATTCACGCTTTACAGCGCGGGCTGGGTTCTGCTGATGCTGCTGGCCTTCTACTGGTTCGTTGAGGTGAAAGGGTACCGGAAGTGGACCTTCCCCCTGGTGGTGGTGGGCGCGAACTCCATCTTCATTTACTCCATCGCCAACGTGCTGCACGGCTGGCTCAATCAGGCTGTCGGCGTTTTCACCTTCAACTTCACCTGGCTCGGCGACTTCGCGACGGTTGCGCAAGCTTGTACGGTTCTGCTGGTGATGTGGTACCTGTGCTACTGGCTCTACCAGCGGAAGATCTTCCTGAAACTTTAGCAGGCCAGTCTTCCGGCCTGGTCATACATGGCGATGATGTTGGCCGGCGGCGTGTCTACCTGGATGTTGTGAGTCGGCGCAAGGATGTAACCACCGTCGCGCCCGAGGACTTCAATCCGCTCCCGGGTGATTCGCCGGACCTCCTGCGCGGTTCCACAAGGCAGGGTAGTCTGCACATCCATGCCGCCATGAAAGCACAGCCGCTGCCCGAATTCGGCCTTGATTTCGCGCGGCTCCATCTTGTCGGCACTGAACTGAAGGACGTCCAGCACGTCGATGCCGATCTCCAATAAGCCCGGGATGAAGGGCCGCACAGCGCCGCAGGAGTGGTACATCACCCGGGCTCCCAATTCGTGAATCCGGCGGTTCAAGCGCTCATGATGCGGAGCGACAAGTTCCTTCCAGACGCGCATGGAAATCGTGCTGCCGTGTTGATGCGCGATGTCGTCGCTGGTCCAGATCAGATCGATGCGATCCCCGGCGGCGGCCATGACGCGGTCCAGGGCGCCGAGGTAGAACTCCGTCACGGCGCGCATGATCTCGTACGCCAGGTCGGGCTGTTCGACCAGGTCCACCAGAAACTGCTCCATGCCGCGCAGATACCAGGCAATTTCGAACATGCCCCCGGGATCGCCAAACTCCTCCAAGGCGATTGCGTAATCACCTTGAGCGCGCAGGCTGTGAATTTCGCCGGCCAGTGCGGCCGCGTCCCACCACTCCGGCCTGGGCCAGGCGTACCTCTTCAACTCGCCGGCATCCCGCAGGCCGGCCAACGGATGTTCGACGATCTCCTCGTAGGCGCCGCCATCGTGCCGAACGGTGCGCCGGCGCACACCCCAGGGATCCACCCAGGTCCCGTCCGGGCAGTGCTCCAGCGCCGGTCCTATATAAGGTTGGCGAGGATGGCGCAGATCGATGCCCAGGCGCCGCAGCACGGATTCCTGATCAGGCAGGCCGAGGTACGCCTGGAGACGCCTCCACGTCTCCGGCGTAGCCATGAAATCGACCGGCGTTCGGTCCGGCTCCCTATGAGCGAGCGCCAGCAGCACTCGCTCCCGGGGACTCAACTCACTTGTGGAATCTCGCACAGAGGCCATCGCGCAGAACCAGTAGTGTGCAACCGGAGGGGCGGTCTGTCAATGGGAAAGACGAGGAGTGCCGGCCTCTCACTTGTTCAGAAAGCGCGTACCCGCGGCCGGCGGCGGACACTGCCAACCGGCATTTTCCGCTCGATAACAGCCTGACCTCCGCGGCAAGGCACTATCTCAACCCGCGGGAGAGCTGCGCGGAACTGAAGTACCGTTTTCATTTCTGAGCCGCCGGCTCCACGTTTTTCCGGAAACCGCGCACATCAAGCCCACGTCTACAAAGCAGCATTTACTCAGGATTTCCTCTTACGATTCAGTTGTTCCCGCCGGGTGTTTGCTGATGAGCAAAGAGACACCCACCCCCAGTCAGATATGATTCGGGTAATCCGGTAGGAGTTTTTCCGGCTGCCGTCTGGGCTGGGTACCACTTAAGCGACTCGTAGTTCTTCTGTACAGTCGCGGCTGTCTGGCCGTTGCCAACGAAGCCCAGCGGAGGGACGCGGGGGAATTCCTGCCTTGAAATCGAGATATCACAGCGGCACAAGCGGGGGCTCCCTGCAATGAGCCGCGTGAGCAACGACTAAGTAAACGCCCGGAGGAACCGGCGGGCGGAGGAGGATGCATGACGAGGAGAAGCTTGGGCACCCTGGGGCTCCTGGTGGTGCTGATCTGTGTGGCGGCAATGTCCGCGAGCGCTCAATCATTCCGGGTTCAATGTCCAACCAGCACGATCACCCACCCGGCAAGTCTCACGAATGTAAATGCGGAACCGGCGTATACCGGTCCGACGGTATTGACTGCACCCAGTTCCGCGACGTATCTGAGACCGGCTTCGAAGGTGAACGGCGCCATCAAGTGCCAGCAGATCTCAGGCGGCGACGGTTACGCGACGATGGGCGACGGCACGCAGACGTACATGTTCTCCTTCGGACCGCTGTCCGGGCTCGCGGACATCGCTAACGGCCAGCCCGGCACGGAGTTCCCGAGCGTTTTCAACGCCCTGTATCCCGGCGCAACGCCGCTGCGGCCCGGTGATCCTGCCACGACGGTGGCCCCCCCTCCCGGCCCGGTCTCGGTTCCGATTCCGTACACGTTTAACGGCGCTGTGGGGCTGGTTCCCGACGTGGACGCCAACGGAGGATCAGGAACAGCCGGTGCCCCGATCGATGGGCACGTGGATCCCCGCCAGATCATGGACGTCGGAGTGATGAACGGCAATATTCCCGCGCCGTTGCTGGCGATCGATGAGGATGACGAGTTCTTCCTCACCCTCACCAACGTGGGCATGATCATGCGGCCGGACCTGTTCGAGCAGCACACGGTCCACTTCCACGGTTATCCGAACGCCTCGGCGTTCTACGACGGTGTGCCCGACGCCTCGGTAGCCATCAACATCGGCGGCAGCTTCACGTATTACTACCTGGCGCCCGATGCCGGCACTTACTTCTGGCACTGCCACATCACGCCTCCCGAGCACCTGCAGATGGGCATGGTCGGGCAACTCTATGTGCGCCCGCGGCAGGACCGGGTCCCGTCCGGCAACAGCCTCTATACCGCGCTCCAGCAACAGCAGTCGGACCTGCGCACGGCCTGCAAGTCCGCCACCGACATTCTGTGCAGTAATCCCCTGCCGGCAGCCGCGAGTTCGGCGACTCGTGCGGCAACCGGCAACTATGCCTATAACGACGGCGATGGCTCGACGTACTACGACGTCGAGTATCCGATCCAGATCCACGGCTTCGACCCCAATTTCCATTTTGTCGGCATGACCTTCAATCCGGAAGGTTTTGCGGACATGAAGGACAAGTACTTCCTGCTGAACGGCCGGAGCTACCCCGACACGGTCACGCCCGGTCCACTGGAAACGCAGAGCGCCGATGGCACCAACCATTTTTCGCAGCCGCTGCCTGCGATCATCAACATTCCGGCGGGCAAGAAGGCCCTCCTGCGCATTTCCGACCTGGACGTTTCCGAATATCAGACGTTGGCCTCACTCGGGATTCCGATGAAGGTCATCGCGCTCAACGCCAAGCTGCTGCGGGATCAGGCGGGAAACAACATGGCCTACATTACGAACTCGATCACGCTGGCCGGCGGCGAATCGCTCGACGTGATTCTGGATACCAGTGTTCCTAAGTCCGATGGAACAGCTTACAAGGCTGGGGAAATCTACTACCTCTACACCCCCAATCTAGACCACCTGTCCAACGACGCCGAGAATTTCGGCGGGCTCATGACCGAGGTCCACATCAACTAGGCGAGCGGCAATGATGGCGACGAAAATGACAAAAGCGATCTGGAAGGCACAACTGTTTCTCGCGCCGGTGGCGGCGCTGTTGCTCACGACGACGGCTTTCGCTGCCGCTCCTGGCATTACGGGTCCGGCTTTCAAGCTGACGGCGCAAGCCGCTTACATCAGCCAGCCGGACGGGGCGGCGGTCTACTCCTGGGGTTACGGGTGCAACGGCGCGCCGGCCGGCTTCGTTCCGTCGGCTATTGCCAACGCTTTCTGCAACCCGATGCAGGTTCCCGGCCCCACGCTGATCGTCACGGAAGGACAGACGGTCACGGTAACGCTGACGAACGGTCTCCCTACCGCGGCCGGCAACACATCGATCCTGTTTCCAGGCTTTCAGGTGACGACGTCGGGCGGTGTCGCCGGCCTGCTGACGCAGGAGGCGGCGCCCGGCGGCAGCGTGACCTACTCGTTTACAGCCTCCTCGCCGGGAACACGCGCCTATTACAGCGGAACGCAGGGCGACCTGCAGGTCGAAATGGGCCTGTACGGCGCCATCATCGTGCTTCCGGCCAGTGTCCCCACTGCCTGCACAGGCGGACTGGCTGCTAAGAACCTTCAGGCGGAAGCGGCTCATGGCGAGTCTGACTACCGGCTGGCGGCGGCCGCCTACGACCACGCCAAGAGTTGTTACGACCGGGAGTACCTCTTCCAGTTCTCCGAGATGGATCCCAACATTCACACCCAGGCATTGGCGCAGGTCACGGCAGCGGGTAGCTGCGCGGCTGGGGCTCCGGGATGCAGTCTCGAAGTCCCGACCGAGCCTTACCATCCCGCGTACTTCATGATCAACGGACGCTCGATGCCCGACGACATGGACGCCAACTATGCGACCGAGTATCCGCACCAGCCCTACAACGGCAATCCTCACATGCATCCGGGTGAGCAGGTCCTGCTACGCATAGTCGGCCAGGGCCGCTGGCAACATCCGTTCCACGAGCACGCTAACCATGTGCGCATTCTGGCGCGCGATGGGAACCTGATTCTCAGCCAGAGTGACTCGACACAACTCGCCGGGCCTCTGCTGTTCACAACCACCACGACTCCGGGACAGACCCTTGACGGGATTTTCTACTTCACGGGTAAGGGGCTGAACTGGGATATGTACGGACACAATCCCGCTTCCACTGACCCTCTCGCCAAGCTCACCTGTACTCCGGATGCCAACGGCTACAACACCGGCAATCCCGCCGCGATCAACTATTTCGAATGGTGCCAGGACCACTTCAAGCCGGTGCAAGTCGCTCCGTTCGGCGACGTCCCGAGCGGCGGCCCGGCAACTCTGCCCGATCCGAACATCTTCACGAACGGCGCCTGGTACGGCGGCAGCCCCTATCTTGGTGTGAATGCGACCGTCCGTGCGGTCGGCGCCACGGGTTCAACTCCGCCGTCGGGCACGATCGCGAATTCGCCCTCCAGCGAGGCTGGTTTTGCGTTCATGTGGCACTCGCACAACGAGCGCGAGATCACCACCAACAATATCTTCCCCGGCGGAATGCTGATGATGATGCTGGTCGATTCCCGGGAATTTGTGATCGACGAGTCCATGTGATCGACGAGTCCAACTGATGACGACCAGGACAGAACGACTGACGACGAGGACAGAACCATGCGAACGAACGATTTCAAAGCTCACCTGAAGGCCGCCGTACGAGTAGCCAGTGTCCTTCTCGCCGGGGCGGTTGCGGCTTTCGGCCAGCAGCAGGTCAATCTGACCGCGGGGACCGCCAGCGTGACAATGCCCGATGGCTCGACGGTGCCGATGTGGGGCTACACTTGTGGCACGGCCGTGGGTGGCTCCACGGCGACGTGCGCCAAGTTGAATCCGGCTGCCACCGGCTGGTCCCCCGTCGTGATTACGGTTCCTACGGGGCAAACCCTGCAGATCAACCTCACGAATAACCTCACGTTCGGCGCGAACCACGTGCCCACTTCGCTGGTGATCGTGGGTCAGTTGGGCGGCGGTCTCGGAACGGCGAGGACCACCACGCCGAGTCCGGACCACTCCAACGCCCAGGCGAACACCACGTGGCCGATCGCGGGCGCCGGACCGTCGGGCACGCCGCCGGCGCAGGCGGCGCGCGTCCAGTCGTTCTCGACCGAAGTAGCGGCGGGAGCGATGACCCCGCTGACCTGGACGACCCCGCGGCCGGGCACTTACCTGCTCGAGTCCGGCACGCACCCGTCCATCCAGGCTCCAATGGGGCTGTACGGAATGGTGGTGGTCACCACGCCGCCCGCCGGAGCGACAGCCGGTACCGCGTATCCCGCTGCGGGCGCCAGTGCCGCAGTGACTTACAATGCGGATGTTCCGCTGCTTTTCAGTGAAATCGACCCGGTCCAAAACAACGCTGTCCAGACTGCGGTCACCACTGCGGGTTTCAGCGAGACCGCGGTGTGGTCCGGTCAGCCGGGCGGCTGCGGCAATCCCAGCTCAGCGACTTACAACACCTGCTACCCGCCGGCGGTGAACTACACGCCGCTGTATTACCTCATCAATGGAGTCGCGTTCGACAAGAGCCACGCCTCGGCCTCGATGTTCCTGACTTCGCCTGCCTCGGGCGTAGCCCCGGCCGGAAATGTCTTGGTGCGCTTCGTGAATGCCGGCTTGCGCATGCACGTGCCTTCGGTCGTGGGATCGCAAACCGGGGCACCCGCGGTCGCAGGATTCTCTCTGATCGCGGAAGACGGCAACCGCCTGCCGGGTGTTCCCCGTGTGCAGAGCGAAGTGTTCATGGCCGCGGGCAAGACTTACGATGTGCTGCTGAACACACCCTCCCCCACGTCGCCCAATGTGCCGCCGCCGTCCCTTCCTGTTTTCGACCGCGAGTTGAGCCTGTCGGGCAACGCTACCGGGCGCGACGCCGGGATGCTGGCGTATATCGGCGTCAATGGCGCCGTACTCCCGGCGGCCCCTGCTTTGGCGGCTGCCGTAGCCCGCGCGGATACCTACAACTCCGTGGTTCCGGGCCAGACGCTCACCGTGTCGGATCCATCCAAGGGTGTCATCGCCAACGACACTAACGTCTACGGCGTCAAGGTCTCCACGCCGCCGGCCAAAGGCACGCTGACTCTCAACGCGAACGGCACTTTCACGTATGTTCCCAATGCCGGCTGGAGCGGCGGGGATTCGTTCGTCTACCAGGCGAACGGCAACGGCCCCACCGCCCCGGTGACATTGGGTGCGGCGGCGATTGAGGGGGCCGGCGGCATCACCATGGGCAACATCACGTACACGTCGAACGTGGCCACAGCCCTGACCATCGCGCCCCCCGGCGTACTGTCGGTTGACAAGGACACTGCGGGCTACCCGCTCAAGGTTGCCACGTCAACTGTCGTAGCTTCGTCAGGCGGCTTCACTCTCTCTGTGCAGCCGAACGGCGGGTTCATCGCGACGGTCCCGGGGCCGGGCACCTACACTTTCACGTACAAGGCCCAGAACACACAAGGCACCCTCAGCTCAGCCGCGACCGTGACGCTGATCTTCCCACAGCCGAGCAACCTCGCCGTGTCGGTCGTGGACGGCAAGACAAAGGCCGCGGTCACCGACTATCGCTGGATCATTGAGGAAGACAGGACCTTCTATGTCGATCCCACCAAGACGACGAACACCGGCGGTTCGACGATCGTTCCAACCTTCGGGGTCAATTTCCACACCAGCTTCATGCCGGTCGTGGCGACGGGCTGTGTGGGAACGATTGCCTGCGAATCGGGCCAGACCGTCCTCGGGGCCGCGGCGGTGTGCGATGTCGGCAATGGAGTCTGCCGGACCACTGCCGCACAACAGACGCCGGTGAATCCCAGCCAGGTCCTTCTGGATCCGACCAAGCGCTACTACATCTCGGTCCTGCCGGGAGACGCGGCCAACCCGTTTAACACCGGAAACGCCAGCCCCGGCCACACCATGGGCGGCGCTCCGATCGCAGCCGGGCAGACAGCTGTCACGGTGCTGGTGGAACCCACACCGCTCCCACCGGCGAAACTCACGGTGTTCGTGTTCGAGGATGACTTTCCTCTTAACGGCGAGAACGATGCCGGTGGCGGAGCCCTGGGTGGCGGAGACGTCGGAATTGCGGCCAACGAGCCAGGTCTGGGAGGCTTCAACATCACCCTCTTTGACGACGCCGGCGGCCCTGGTGACCCGACAGGGCAGATGACCTACGACATGTTCAACATGCCGCTGTCGAACAGCCTGGCGGGAACAAAAGATCCGGCCACGGGGTTGGATGCGTGCCCGATTTCGCAGCAGGCTACGAATAATCCGACTCAAAAAGGCATCACGAGCACGATCGTTACCTGCCCGACATTCGAATCGGACGGAAAAACTTATTCTCCGCTGGCGGGCCAGGCCGTGGTTGCCAACCTGATGCCGGGAAGGTTCGGCGTGGTGGCCACGCCGGCGGCCGACCGGATTGCGCGAGGGGAAGAGTGGCTCCAAACCAACACCCTGGACGGCCAGAAGGCCCACGATTCTTTCCTCCGAATCGGCGAGCCGCCTTACTTCCAGGAGTTTGGGCCGGCCGGCTACCACGTGTCCATCGGCTTTGCCAACCCCGCTATTATCAATGGCCGCTTGCCGGGAATCTGCGCCGGCGCCACCTGCACCAATTCGGTGACGGGCAAGATCACGACCGAGCGCATGAGCCGGACGCCGGATGAGAGACTCTACAGCAGCGGTTCGCGCGATAGCTTCGCTTTCACCCAGTGCTATGTGAGCCTGGGAGATCCCGACGGCGCCGACTTCGCCTTCACCAAGTGTAAAGACGATGGGACCTTCAGCCTCTCGGGCCTTCCAACTGGTAGTTGGAGGATAACCGTCTTTGACCAGTGGAACGATCAGCTTGTGGACGGCCTTTCGACGCCCGTCGCGCTGACCGGCGGTCAAAGCCTCAATATGGGAGACATCGCTGTCAACCAGTGGCAGGCGAATATCTACACCCGAACCTTCTTTGACCAGAACGGCGATGGTGTTCCACAGGACGGCGAAGCCGGGCTTGTGCTGGTGAAGACGAACATCCGGTTCCGCGACGGCAGCTACTCCAACCGCAACAACACCGACCTGGATGGTCACGCCGTTTTCAACGAGGTGTTCCCGCTGTTCAGTTGGTATGTTGTCGAAACCGACGATACCCGTTACAAGAACACGGGGACCCACGTGGTCTACGACGCGGGCGGGCCCGCCGACGGCTCATCGTCCTGCGGCCAACCCGGCTATCCGGCGTGCGGAAACTCCACCATTGGCCACTTCATGGCGAACACGGCGGAAACGGTGCCTCTCCCCGCCAACTTGCGCGTACCGGGCGCGGTTTACTGCAGTAATGCGGACTGCACCGGGTTCTCGATCAAGAATGGGCCGGGCACCAGCGCGACCGGTTCCACCGGCCGAATCGATCCGCCTTGGGTTACCACCGAGGGTTGGCAGGGCTTCTCCGGCCAGAACAACTTCGTCGAATTCGGCAAGACGCCTTACGCGGTCGGCGAGAACGGCGGTATCAATGGCCATGTCGTTTATTCCTCGACCCGTCCATTTGACAACCCGCAGCTGATGGCGCAGAACACTTGGGAGCCGTTGGTTCCGGGTGTCACCGTCAACCTTTATCAGGAGGGAACAGCGCCCGATGGCAGCCAATCCCTCACGTTGGTTGACACCACCAAGACCAGCAGTTGGGACGATTGGGCCCAGGGCTTCCGGTCCGATGGCATTCCCAGCATGAACTGCCCGGGCCAAACAACCGCCGATCTCTTCTATTTCTCGCTGTATAACCAGCCGAGCTACCTCAACCTGTACAACTCCCAGCATGGCGGGCCCGCCGTGACTACGCTGCCGAACAACTCGCAGTACAAGTGCTATGACGGAATGCACAACTGGAACCAGGTCCAGCCGGCGCCTTACGACGGCAAGTACCAGCTCCCCAGCGTCACCAGTATTAACCCGCAGACCGGAAAGCCCGCCGGGACGAACTGCACGATCTGCGTGCCTAATCCTGACGCGACTGATCCCTATCGGCACGGCACGCCCATGCTGCCCGCCGGCAAGTACGTAGTAGAAGTGGTTGTGCCTCCGGGCTATCAACTGGTGAAGGAAGAGGACAAGAACATTCTGATCGGCGACAATTTCATTGCGCCGGTGACGCAGCAGTTCGGTCCCCTGGCTTCCATCTTCATTCTTCCCGACCAGGCCTCTGTCGGCGCCGACTACAACGCCAACAACGCCCAGAATCCGACACAGAGTCTGGGAAGGCTCTCGACACTGGTAAGCCACGAGGGCGACACGCCAACCGTGGAGGCCTACTGGCCGTGCGTGGGCCAGGCGCGTATCGTTCCCGACTACATCAGCCTGTTCCCGCAGTCGAAGGAAGTAGCGCCGTTCGCCGGAGCTACCCGCAATCTCTGCGACCGCAAGGAAGTCACGCTCACGGATCAGGAGTCGGCGCTGGCGGAGTTCTACATCTTCACCTCGACTCACGCCGCCGCCCACTTCACCGGCGTCATCACGGACGACTTCACTTCGGAATTCGACCCGTTCTCGCCGCAATTCGGTGAGAAATTCTCGCCGCCCCACATGCCGATATCCATCAAGGATTGGACCGGAAATGAAATAGCCCGCACGTATGCCGACCAGTGGGGATCCTACGATGGGCTGAACTACTCCACCTGGGAAGTCAACCCGCCCAATCCGACGGGGTATTCCCCCACGATGATGATCACGTGCATGAACGACCCGGGACCGATTCCCGATCCGGCCCACCCCGGGCAGATGATCACGGATCCCCTGTACAACCCTGGCTATAGCCAGTTCTGCTACGAGATCCCGTTCATGCCGGGCCAAACGCAGTACATGGACACTCCGGTCGTTCCCACGTCCGCCTTCGTGAGCGCGGGGTACAACAATACTGACTGCGCCTACCCGGATGCCACGCCGGCTATCAAGGAAGTGGATGGCGATGGAATTGGACCTTGGGTGAGCGCAGCCGGAAAGACCCTCACCATCACGGCGTTGGGCGACCAGACTGTCAACAACAACGCTTACTCCGGGCCCTCGGCCACAGTAGCTCCTTTCAATCTGAAGACCGTCACCCGCCACTATGGTTTTGGCAGTACGCAGGGAACCGTGAGCATCGATGGGAAAGCTGCGACCGTTACGGGTTGGAGCGACACACAGATCACCGTAACTGTGCCCACCGGCGTGACGAACTGCGCCCTTCAGCAGCAAGCGCAATACGGAGGCTCAACCGCGCAGTGCGGTGAATTGGTCATCACGGCCGCCAACGGCAAACAATCGATCGACACCGTGACCGTCACGATCGGCGGCAAAGCTCCGACCCGGGTCACCGGAACTATCCAGGCTGCGATTGACGCCGCCCGGCCGGGCGACATGATCATCGTCCCTGCCGGTACGTACGGTGAAATCCTGCTCATGTGGAAGCCGGTCCGGCTGCAGGGTGTCGGTGCCGCTTCCAGCGTCATCAACGCGAATACACATCCCGCGGGCAAGTTGGATCCATGGCGCCGGCAGGTCAACTGTCTGTTTGGATTAGCGCTCGTTGGTACGCCCATCAGCACCGCCAATCCGTACGATCCATCCAACACGTTCACCTGCACGCCGGCGATGCAGTTTCAGGTGGATAGGTTACCGCTGGAGGCCGTTGTCGGCTGGGACGCCTCGCTCAACGGCAACCTGGCCGAGCAGTTGCAAGAGCCAACCCTGATGGGAGCCTATGAAGGAGCAGGAATAACGGTGCTGGCGAAAGGAGTGAGATTCCCCGCCGGAGCGAATCCGTTCGCAAGCGACATTTTCCCGGTCGGCACCTCGCTTCTTACGACCGCCGATTGCGTGACCTCCAACACGAACGCGACGAATCCGTTCCCGAGCAACTTCCAGTGCAATCCGTCGCGCATCGATGGCCTGTCCATCACTGACAGTTCCCAGGGTGGCGGCGGCATCTTCGTGCACGGCTGGGCGCATAACCTGGAAATCGCCAACAACCGGGTCCACAGCAATACCGGAACGCTGGCGGGCGGCATCGCCATCGGTCAGGGTGAGTTTCCTCCCCAGTACCTCGCGGGGTCGACCACAAACGAGCCTCCAGGCTCCTGCCAGGCCAGCGGTATCGCGAATACTCAGCTACCGTACTGCTTTGACTTAGACGTGAACGTACACCATAACGCGGTCACGCTGAACTCTGCAATCGGCGACGAATTGTTCTCAGCCACGCCGTCGGGGGCAGGCGGCGTCGTATTCTGTACCGGCGCCGACTATTACAAGTTCCAGTACAACTGGTTGTGCGGGAATCTGAGTTCGGGTGACGGCGGCGGCGTCGTTCAGCTTGGGTTCATGTATAACGGTGACATCGAGCACAACTCGATCCTGTTCAACCAGAGTACCAACCCGACGATCCCGACCAACGGCGGCGGTCTCGCCGTCCTGGGCACTCCCGATACGGATCCTGTATGCGGCGTGGAGCCCGACGCGGATTGCGCGCCCGGGACAAGCGACGGCACGGGCCCCGGCCTGGTGATCAATGCCAACCTGTTCAGGGGTAACGCCGCGGACAGCGGCAGCGGCGGCGCCATACGCTTGCACAGCGTCAACGGCACGGAGCTGACTTTCTTCCCCAGTAGTCCGTCGAGCTGGTACTCTGTCAGCGTCACCAACAATATCATCGCCAACAATGTTGCCGGCTGGGACGGCGCTGGAGTGTCGTTGCAGGACGCGTTAGCGGTGAGCCTGGTCAACAACACAATCGTTTCCAACGACACCACCGCTTCTGCGGGAGTGCTCTTCAATACCCTTGGGGCTCCCATAGGCAGCAGCCCGCCGCCCCCCAACACCACGACCTCGAGCACGTCATCGGCGCCACAGCCCTCCGGCCTGGTGACCATGCAGAACAGCCCGACCCTGCTCGCGACTTTGAGCCTGCGTACGCTCACCTGCCCCACGGGCCATCCGAATTGCAAGCAGATGTCGTTCCCGCTTCTGTATAACAACGTGTTCTGGCAGAACCGTTCGTACTACATTGGCGTGGGCGCCTTGAGTCCCCAATACCAGCAGAACATAGTCACGCTGTATAACGCGTTCACCGCGACACCAGCGGTGAGCCAGCCCCGAACGGACGCCACGACGGCCAACGGCGGCGGCGTGCTCATTACCGGAGGAACCGGCGCCTGCGTCACCCCGGTGAGCTATTGGGACATCGGCGTGCGCGGCGACACGGGACCGGCCAACCATGGCTCGGGATTCACGCTCGCCCCGAGATATTCGGTGCTGACGGATGCCGGAGATTATCCTGGCTTGAACAACTCGGGATCCAACCCGACCGTTGTCAGCCAGTACTGCAACGGTGCGCGAATCCCGCCGGAGTGCACCACGGCGGATGGATGCTTTGGGCCGGCCGGCTACCAGGTGCCTCCGGGTATCTCGGACGCAACCGTGCCGAACCCGATCTTCAGCCTGCTGCCGTCCGCGACGGTGGACGAGGGCAACAACTGGGTCAATTTGAGCTGGGGCCCGCTGGCCTCGACGAATCCATCGCTCCAAGGGACGGACGGAAATTGGGGCGGCGGTTCCGCGCTCGGGAACTACGCGCTGGCTCCGGGTTCGCCGGCCATCGATTACATCCCGCTGGGTACCCCGGCGGCTCTGCAGGCGCCGAGTACCGACTTCTTCGGCAACTCCAGGCCCGCGGCTCCGGGTACCAGGATTGACGTCGGCGCGGTCGAATTCCGGGCCTCCGGGCCGCCGCCGACGCTTACTTCGATCGCTCCCACGTCGGGTGCGCGCGGGACCGCCGTTGCGGTGACCCTTACTGGCACCAACCTGATCGGGGCTTCGGGGGTGACTGTGTCCGGTACCGGCGTCGCCGTCAGCAACGTTGCCGTGGCGAATTCCACTACGGTTACGGCGACCTTCACGATCTCGGCCACCGCGGGGCTCACGGCTAGAACCGTCAGCGTCACCACGCCAGGCGGAATCAGCAACACCGTGACGTTCACAGTGGTGAATCCGCCGGCGCCGACGCTGGCTTCGATCGCTCCCAACACGGGCGCACGCGGCACCGCCGTTCCGGTGACCCTTACCGGCACCAACTTCACGGCGACCGGAACCACGGTGGCGGTGGTGTCCGGTGGCGGCATCACTGTCAGCGGCATCACCGTGAATGCCGCCGGCACTTCGCTCACGGCGACCTTCACCATCTCGGGCACCGCGCCACTCAGTGCGAGAAACGTCAGCGTTACCACGCCAGGCGGAACCAGCGGCACCGTGACGTTTACTGTGCAAGGGCCGACGCTGACTTCGATCGCTCCCGCTTTCGGCGCGCGCGGCGCCGCCGTTGCGGTGACGCTAACCGGCACCAACCTGACCGGAGCTACGGCGGTGAACGTGTCCGGTACCGGTGTCACCGTCAGCAACCTTGCCGTAGTGAACTCCACTACGGTTACGGCGACCTTCACGATGTCGGCCACCGCGACACTCAGTGCGAGAACCGTCAGCGTCACCACGCCAGGCGGAACCACCAACACCGTGACGTTTACAGTGGTCAATCCGCCGACGCTGACTACGATCGCTCCCGCCTCGGGCGCGCGCGGCGCCGCCGTTGCGGTGACCCTTACCGGCACCAACCTGACCGGAGCTACGGCGGTGACCGTGTCCGGTACCGGCGTCACCGTCAGCAACCTTGCCGTGGTGAATAACACTACGGTTACGGCGACCTTCACGATCTCGAGCACCGCTACCCAGAATGCGAGGACCGTCAGGGTGACAACGCCGATCGGAACCACCAATGCCGTGAACTTCACGGTGAACTAGACGACCAGTACGGGCCGGGCATCCGGACTTGGGTGTCCGGCCCTGTACTGCAACGAGAAATCCAATGATTCGAACAACGATTCTGTCGAAGGAACTGCTGCTGGCGGGGGTCCTCGCCAGCAGCTTTCTGGTTTCACCGGTGAGGGGCCAATCCGCTACCCCGGCCGCGAATCCCGCGGTGGCTGCGGCTCCATCACACTATCAGCCAAATCGGTTCTCGAAACGAGCAGGTCTCTATTACGGACAAATCTGGGGAGTTGACACGCTCCGCGTAAAGGCGGTGGAGTCGGGCGAGATCATTCGATTCAGTTACTACGTGTCGGACGCGGCGAAAGCCAAGGCGCTCAACGACAAGAAGTCTGAGCCTGTCTTGATCGACCCGCGGGCCCGGGTCAAGCTGGTGGTCCCCTCGCTCGAAAAGGTGGGGCAGTTGCGTCAGAGCAGCACACCCGTGGCGGGGAAGGCCTACTGGATGGCTTTCTCGAACAAAGGCAGGTTGGTGAAGCGCGGAGACCACGTCAGCGTGGTGATTGGACAGTTTCGAGCCGACGGACTCGTGGTGGAATAGCGTTGGCCTTCCGCCAGTTCGTGGCCGGCGTCAGCGCGCCTGGAGCTTGACGCGGCTTCGGCTTCTATCCGTTTCCGGGCTCAGTTTGAGATTTCGTAAAAGAGGACACATACATGTTCCGAATGTCAGTGGTGATTTGTGGTTCCCTGGCGGTTGCCATGTCGCTTGCCGCGGCGGATGTACCTCCATCGCCGGCCAAGCTTTCCGCGGCCGATGTCGTGGCCAAAAACGTGGCGGCTCGAGGCGGGTTGCAGGCGTGGCGGGCGGTGCAAACGATGTCGTTGGCGGGAAAACTGGGGGCCGGGGGAAATCAGCGAGCTACTCTCCAGGCGCCAAGCACGGGTCGCAGGGCCAGCCAACAGGCGCCTCCTCCACGGCCGGCCGAGGAGGTTCAACTGCCCTTCGTAATGGAATTGAAGCGTCCCCGCAAAATGCGGTTTGAGCTGCAGTTCAACGGCCAGACGGGAATCCAGGTGTTCGACGGCGCCAACGGCTGGAAGCTGAGGCCGTTCCTCAACCGGCAGGTAGTGGAGCCTTATACGCCGGAAGAAATGAAGGTGGCATCCATGCAGGCGGACCTGGATGGTCCCCTCATCGACTACGCGGCCAAGGGCACCCGGGTCGAGCTCGCCGGCGTGGAAAAGGTCGAGGACCGCGACACCTATAAACTCAAGCTGACCATGAAGAACGGGGAGACAGTCCATTTGTGGATTGACGCGCAGACCTTCCTGGAGGCGAAAATCGAGGGGCAGCCCAGGCGGCTGGATGGCACATACCATCCAGTGGAAACCTACTTCCGCGATTATCGGCCGGTAAACGGCCTTCAGATTCCGTTTGTTCTGGAAACGAAAGTCCTTCAGGTGGCCAAGACGGCGCTTGGGCTCAAGGATCCTCCGGTTCCTGCGGAGAGAATCATCATCGAGAAGGTCGCGGTGAATCCTCCGCTCGATGAAAAGCTTTTTTCGAAACCGGAAGTCGAAGTTGCATCGAACGCCAGGTAGACCACAGCAGGGCTGCGACCGCCGTTTGCGGCAGAGCAATGAGCAGACTCGGGGCTTCCCGGTATACTCGTAGCAGGGGATGCAAGTAGTCACTCGTCCAGGGGCGATTTGGCAGAAATCTCCCTAAGGCGATGGAGGGGCCAGTAATGTGGCGCCGCCGACAGCAATCTCAACGTGGCGCTGGGCGCGAATAACCCCCGACCGCCATGGAAAATCCTGACTTCGATGTGAGGTGTGGAATGAACTCTCCGATTTGTGGCATCCGCGTGAGACCCGTCGCAACATTGACCCTGTTGCTCACTCTGGCGAGCATGGCGCCGCCCGCGCTCGCCCAGGTTGCAGGTGTGGTGCAACTGCTGGCCAGTCCCGCGTTTGTAGTACTGGGACAGAACACAACGTTTACCGCAGGTGTCAACTGGACCGGCGCCGCAGCGCCGACCGGCACGATTGCGATCACTGACCAGGTCACGTGCCCGGGCTCGAGTACCGTGCTAAGCGTCGTCCTGGGCAACATTAAGTTAGGCTCAGCCCTCTCTGCGACCCCCGCCTCCGGGACGCTGGCGGTCTCATCCTTTCCGTGTGTGGGACAGAACTCGATCATGGCCGTGTACAGCGGCGATTCCAACTATTCAGCCGGTTCATCACAGCCGCTGGTCGAGACAGTCCTCGGTGAATTCACGCCGACGAGTGCAACCGTGCGTTCGTCTCTGAACCCCTCCGTCGTCGGGCAGAGCGTCATCTTCACCGCCCAACTGTCATACGCGTTCACGCAGCAAACATACGCCACAGGGACCGTCACATTCACAGACACGAACACAGGCCAGGTCCTGGGGACCGCCGGCGTGCAAAACTCCGGCGGCGGCGGGCGTATCGTCACGGCGGCCTCAATCACGACAACGTCACTAGCGCCAGGCTCCTATGCTGTGCAGGCGGCCTATTCGGGAGACAGTGTCTACTCGGCAAGCAAGTCGCAAATCCTGAACCAGGTGTTGACCGGGACTCTCGGGCCCCCTTCGATCACACCGGGCGGCGTCGTAACCGCCAGCCAGTTCGGAGAGTCCACGTCGATTGCGCCCGGCGCCTGGATCGAGATCTACGGCTCGAGCCTGGCGACCAACGCGCGTTCCTGGGCGATTTCCGATTTCCAGGGAGTGCATGCGCCCCCAGCGCTTGATGGAACCAGCGTGACCATCGGAGGGCAAGCGGCGTTCATCAGTTACATCAGCCCCGGTCAGGTGAATGCGCAGGTGCCGTCGAATGTTGCAACCGGGCCACAGGAGCTGATCCTAACGACTCCGGTCGCCTCCAGCGCCGCGTATACTGTCACCGTGAACCAGACGCAGCCAGGTCTGCTGGCGCCGAAGTCGTTCGCTGTGGGCGGAACGCCGTACGTCGCCGCGTACTTCCCCGATGGCGCGGTTGTGCTCCCGCCTGGAGCGGTTTCCGGTGTCAATTCGAGGCGTGCGAAGCCCGGCGACGTAATTACGTTGTACGGGATCGGCTTCGGTCCCGTGACTCCGGACTCACCGGCAGGGCAGATAGTTCAGCAAGCCAATACGCTAGCCGAATCCTTCCAGATCTCGTTCGGCGGCTCACCCGCGGTGGTGCAGTATTCGGGTTTGGCTCCTCAATTCGTCGGGCTATACCAGTTCAACGTAGTAGTGCCGAACGTCGCCGCCAGCGATACGGTATCGCTGGCGTTCGCTCTCGGCGGCGTCAGTGGCTCGCAAACACTGTACATCACCGTGCAGAATTGAGCGGGCGAAGGCGACACCTTTCTGATTCCCGCCTGCTTGAGCGGTTAGTGGGGTGTGGGGCGAGGGGACGGCGATTGAGTTTCCTTGTCCCGCCCAGTCCTTGCGGCCAACACGGCCTCCCGCATTCCCCTTGCCTCCCTTTCGGGCCGCGCTATTTGCGCAGGGAACAAGGCCGCGGCGCTCAGCTTCGGTCATGGGCGCCACGGCCCGGTCGTACGATAAGCAGATCCACGCGGGTCATATAGAGCGACTTCGAATGGCTGCCGTCGGCAAGCGAGGCGGCGAGACTTCGGAACAGCGCCGCCGCTTTCTGGAACAGCGCGTCCTCGAATCCCGGGTCATCGAGCGCACCACTTGGCGGTCCAGCCCGCGCGCCGTGCGGTAGGTCGATGTCCACGACGCAGGGGCCGGACCTTAGGAGCCGGCCATTTGCGCAGCCGCCCTTCGAGCGCGCGGTTCTCGCGCCAGCTCCGCTGGCGGGCGATCAAGCAGGCCGCCGAGGCAGCTTAGCCGCCTGGCCGCGGCAAAGGCACACACTGCCCCTCCACCGCGGTAAGCGGTAGGACCCTCAAGCCTGAAGGCGGCAGAAAGATCGGATTGCGCGGCGACCTGCGATGGCGTATCCCGACATCTGGCGCGGACACTCCCACCCGCCGGCGAAACGGCTGTGCCGGCCTCGAACTTTCTGATCACCGCAAGCGGGCGCAAGAGACAACCGAGGTGGCAGCCCGGATTTGCCGCAGGGCCTCGCTGAATGCGCCTCAGGGATGTTAACACCGAGTTGGCGTCGGGAGGTGTCGGGACCAAATCGTCCCGGCGATCCGGGAATGTCTGCACGAAGCGGCGCTCCTCCCATCCAAACCGCGTTGTGCGATCACAGCGCCTGAGGCGGTGCACGACCTCGATCGGGCGCGAGTTCTGTGGTCTCGAAGGAAGAGATGAGCAGCCGCGGCCAAAATCGCGGAGCAATTCGCCCAGCGGATCCCTCACTCGCTGAAAGCGGCGAAGTCCTACGCTTACTACGGTGCTTTGGGATCGGTTTGCGCGGTGGCCTGCGCAGGCGCAGGCGTACCGGAGGGCGGTGTGTGCGCCAACTGCTGCGCCTTTGCCGGATCGGCCGGATGTGGTTTCCGGCGCAATTCGATCGTGTTGGCAGTGCCGACCTCGATCTGGCGCGTGTTCTCCTCAGTTATTTCTTGCGCCCGCACAATGTGTGGGGTGATGGCGAATACAATCTCATTCTCCCGGCGCTCTCTGTTGTCCTGCGCAAACAGATACTTGAGAATAGGCAGCTTACTGACCCAAGGATAGCCGCTCAGGGACTTGGTCTCTGAGTCCTCCAGAATGCCTCCCAGAAGGTTTACCTCGCCGTCGGCCAGCCGGGTCTCATGCTCGATCCGGCGCTGGCCGATAATCGGCTGTGTGATTCCGCCAATATCTTGCGAGCCGGTCACCGAGGAGATCTCCAGCCCCAGCTTGAGGGTGACCTCGTGGTCGGAATGAATGTGCGGAGTAATATCAATGTTCACGCCGACATCCAAATATTGAAATTGAGTGCTGACCGGACTGACGCCGCCTGCGCCAATTACGCCAGTCTGGAACGAGCCGGTGGCTATCGGTACGCGGTCGCCGATTCGCAGTGTTGCCTTTTCGTTGTTCAGGGCTCGAATTTTCGGGTTCTGCAGGAGCTTGGCATTGCTTTCGCTCGCCAGGGCCGTGAACGAAGCTCCAGAAATACTCACCGCCACGTTGCCAAGAGTCCAGGTGGCGCCTCCGTTGCTGCCGGAGCTCCCGCTGCTACCGCCAGAGCCGCCGGGGTGCGGCAGGTAACCTACGCTGGCCGTTGTGGGCACGTTCGTCCCCAGGTTGCGAATCCGGTCGCGGCTTATCTGCATGACGGCGATATCGATAATGACCTCGGATTTGGGCTTGTCGTAATCGGCCAGCAGCTTCTCGGCGAGCACCATCTGGTCCGGCGTGCCGCGTAGAATCAGGGCGTCTTGCGCCTGGAGCAGTTGCACGCGGCTGACGTCCAGGATCTGCCGCACCATGTTGGCCGCTTCCTGTAGTTCGTTCGGAGTCGAGATGTTTTGAAGGTAGAACGTCTTCATGACGTTCTGTTCAAGCTCTTTGCGTTTCGCGGGAGAGTCGGAGGTGACAAAAATCGTGTTCGGCGACACAGGACGCCAGAAAGTCTTCGACTGGAGGCGAACCATGTCCAGCGCCTCACGCATCGTCACATCGGTGAGATCGATCGTCAGTTTTTGTGGCCTGTAGTCCGGATCGATGGCTACATTGATGCCCGCCATTTTGCAGATGGTCTTATAAGCCACGTCCGCATTCGCGGTCAGGCGCATGGTGATGGCGGCATTCGAGAGCGGCTGCAATTCGAGTGACTCGCCGACATCTTCGGTCAACTTGTCGAGCGACGACTGGACCTTCGGCGCCGACCGCTGGTGCTCCTGCCTGCGGATCATGTCGGCCGTACGCCGCAGTTCCTGCTGCGCGACGAAGCTGGAACCGTCAATCTCAGCGGCGCGCTGGAAATGGGCCAGTGCTTCCGTAAGGGCGCCGGTGCTGCGCAGCAGCTCGCCGGTGTGGATATGCCGCGTGGCGGCATCGAAGCGCATGCGCGTATAGGCGGACAAATACCGTGGATTGTTGGGTGTGAGCGTGTAGGCCTGCTTGTACTGGGTATAAGCGGCGTCGTAGTTCGCCTGGCGCTCGGCTTGGACTCCGTGCTTGTACGCGTCCTTTGCGCGGTCCGCGTTGGCGGGCAGGCTCAACGCCATGATGCCCAACAATACAGTCAGCCGTTTCTGATTGACCATGGTGGCTGTTTCGACACGTCCAGTTTGCTTTTCAAGGGAATTCTAGCGCACTGGCCCGCGAAGCTATTTGCGCTGGAGCAAGCACACTGCGATTCAGACGCGGAGTAGACCATGGTGGTCTGCTGAGTCGAGCGAGCGCCCGCAAACTGAAGAACACAGAACAGTCAGCGCCCTCCATCTTCCCTTAGGAGCGGCGAAGTGCCCGGCCGCGCTCGGGCCAGCGTGCGGTAGCGCTTGCGGTACCCGTTGCCTTGTAACCTGTTGAGTCTTTTCGCTGACGGACTCCTTCCGCGGGCCGTCAGGATTGCGCCCTCCCCGGATTTCCTGCGCAGAGCCGGGTTCTTCGATTGCTGCCCCAGTAGAATTACGAGCTTGCCACAGCCTGCGCGAAATGTTAAAAAATCTACATAGACACAATTAACAGGTGCCCGGAATCATAGGCACCACATAGCTGGCCGCGACCAGGCGTCTTGGTTCGATGCCGTGATTTCCTCACGGGGGTGTGCGCGCCTGTTCGACCTTGCCGTCGGCGAGCCGCTGTTTGTCCGTCGTGCGACAAGTGTGGCTGCACTGCTTTCAAGTAGCCGCTTTGGTGGTGGTGGCGGGGCGATATGCGAAACGTCCGACTGATCTCGGTCTCTCACGAACACAGGGCCGTTCCTGGACCAATTCGGCATCTCCCCTTCCATGTCCCGGGCGCGTCGCCGCGCAGTGACGGATTGTGTTAGCCGCCGACAGGGGGAACACGGAGATTGCTGGCCCAGTGCGTCCGCGCAGTTGTGTGCCGGGGCCCATCACTCACGCAGCGCCGTCGGACTCACGCGCGCTTGGGCCCGCGCTCGCCCGGCACTTCGGCCAGATGTTGGCATCGCTGACACGACCTCCTGTTTGACCGTGCGTTTTTGGAAGGTGTTCATCTTAAGGAACCCGAGCCGTAGGAGATTGATGATGATGATGATGATGGAAGAGGGCATGAATCGGCATCAACAAGGTGGACTCTTTAGCGGTCGGACCAATGGCTCCGCTCGGGCGAGTCTCGTCCAACGCAAGAACGGAGACAACCATTGTGCGAAGTGTGTGGAGCGTCCGCCGTTGTTCCACGGCGTTTCACCGGACGACTATACGAGGATCTGCGCCGCCGCGCGTGTCAAGGAGTTCGACCGCGGTGAGCTGCTTTACATCGAGGGTGACTCCGTACAGCAGGTCCTATTGCTTACCTCCGGCTTTGTGAAGATCACGCAGCTTGGGCTGCGAGGAACGGAGGTGATCCTCAGGCTCAGCGTACCCGGTGACGCCATCGGCGCGGAAGGCCTCTTTTCTACCGGCACGCACTGCACAACCGCACAAGCGTTTCAGTCGTGCCGGGCGCTCGTCTGGGATGGACTCGCTTTCAGAGCTCTGGCGGAGCGCCATCCGGCGATGCGCCACAACATGGTTCGCATTCTCGGCGGGCACTTGCAGGAACTCGAAGAGCGATTTCGTGAAGTGGCAACGGAGAGAGTCGGCCCGCGGGTCGCCCGTCAGCTCGTTCGGCTGCAGAAAACGATAGGCCGGCCGGTCAATGGTCTGGTCGAAATCAGGCTTTCGCGCGAAGATCTGGCGCAGATGACCGGGACGACCTTGTTCACCGTGAGCCGTCTGCTCTCAGCCTGGGAAGCGCGCGGGATGGTAAGGCCTCGACGTGAAGCTGTGGCCATTTGCGACGTTCAGGCGCTGCGCGCGATATCCGAACAGAACTAGTCACGCTCTTCCGCTCAGTCCACCCCGGGTTTCCTGTTTCAGCAATGAGTCGCGGCAACCGAGCCGGTCTCGTCCGGCAGCCAGAACGGCTCTTCCGCTTCAGCCGACCGCCGATTTCCCCTCTGACCAATGTCGCGGCAACCGAACCGATCTCGTCCGGCAGCCAGAACGACCGGGCGGCGGCGGCCCGGACTGGAAGACCCTCCAGGGGGCCTCTGATGCTCGCAGGCTGCGCTATGTGCTCCTGTTATTTACAATTCTTTTACAACTAATTCACATATGTAACGCGCGACGTATAGCAGCTCACTTTCCCGTTCATTTGCCTGCCTTTCTAATCGCTTTTCGCGATAACTGGGCGGCTCGGCCCGGTGGCATTTGTGCGTACGCAAGGACACACAATCCCTGTCTCGCTGATCATAGGCGCATGGTTAGTCAAGCATGGGGATGCAACAGGGCTTGTCTCGTCACCGCCACGAAGCCGTGGCGACGACGCGGAGCCGTTTGCATGTTGGTAAGGGGCGGACAAATGACATTCACTTCGACGCTGAAACGTTGTGCCTTTGCGGCCGCCCTCTGCGCGGCCACACTGTTTGCGCAATCAGGACCGGACGCGAGCTCCGGCGGGATCTTTGGGGGCGCGACGCCCATGGTAACCGGAGCTATCGGATTCACCGGGCAAATCAGCGGCACGTCTTACCAGTCGTTCGGGCCAAAATTCGAACCGATCCTCGTCGTTCCGCTCGGAAACAAGTTTCTGTTCGAGACCGAATACAGCATGGATCTCCCTGTCGAGCGACAGGATGGCTCGCTCGGCCCGGCGATATTGTCGCACTCGTTCGAGTACATGCAGTTGACGTATTTCGCCACCTCGAACCTGAGCATCACCGGCGGGAACTTCGTGACTCCGTTCGGTATCTATAAGGAGCGCCTGGACCCCCAGTGGGTGCGCAACCTGCTCGACGAGCCGCTGATCTTTCCGATCAATGACAACTCGAGCATCGGCGCCATGGTCCGCGGAAGCGCCTATTTGAGCCCCGACGCGAAACTGAATGTCGCCGCTTATTACTCCGGCAGTGAGGGATACTCCCAGATATCCGGAGAGAAACAGACCGGCGGGCGGGCCAGCGTGTATCTTCCGGGACCGCGGCTGGAGGTAGGGGCGTCGTACAGCCGTAAGCTCGGCGATGACCGGTTTAATTGCGCCGGAACGGACTTCGTCTGGAACGCTCGCCGGACGCCGCTCGACGTGCGCGGCGAAGCTGTCTGGGCCGAAGTTCTCGGCAAAGGTTACTGGGTCGAAGGCGCTTGGCGGCTCTCGAACGCGACGAGCAATCCTTTCTTCCGCCGCTCTCAGATCGTCGGACGGGTCGAGCAGTACTTCGCTCCCGCCGGGGTGCAGGATCTCGATGAAGACTTGCCGTCGCTGAACACGAAGCGAGTCACCGCCGGGTTCAATTACTGGCTCTCGGACGGCGTGAAGCTTGCGCTGGCGTATGGACGCCAGATTGATGCGAACCAGTCGCGGGGCGTGTGGACGCTGGGATTGATCTACCGATTTGCGTGGGGGAGGGGGGAATAGATGAAGACAACGATGCTGGTCATGATCATGGCGCTCGGGTTCTCGGCGCGCCTCGTGGCCACCGCCTTGGACGGCGAGCAGGTTTACAAGAGCAACTGCAACCGTTGCCACATCACGATTCGCACGTATCCGGCGAAGATGTCCCGCTCGATCGTGCGCCACATGCGCATCCGGGCCCTGCTTACCAAGCCGGAAGCCGACGCCGTGTTGGCCTACCTCGTGAACAACTTCGACCCGGGTGCGAAATCGAAGACCAGGAGGGTTGGGCAATGAGAAAGCGCCGCCTGGGAACCGCGTTCATCGCGACCGCCGCCGCGGCCGTTTGGCTCGCCGGGGCGGTTGCATTGGCCGGTGCCGACGTCAGCGCCCGAACCGTGGAGCTGATCGCCGACAAAGACAACCGGTTCAAACTGGCGGACGGGAAGAAGGGTCCGGTCGTGCTGAAATCCGGCGAACGAGTCACGTTCAAGGTCACCGCCCTGTTCGGCGGCGAGAAGGCGCGGGACGGCGCGGTGCACAGTTTCGTGATTCGCAAGCTGCGGGCAGAGGGGTGGGACGTCCGGCTGAAAGAAGGTGTTCAGGAGTTCACGTTAACGGCTCCGGCGCAGGGCGACTACCTGATCGAATGTACGGTGAAGTGCGGGCCGGGCCACGACAGCATGAGTCTGAAAATGGTGGTCCAATGAAGCAGGATCTTAGGTTCTTCTCCGTCGCGTCGCTGCTCTGCCTGACCGTCGCCCAAGTGATCCGTCCGAGCTTTGACAACCCGCCGGTCAACCCGGCGCGAAGCCTGTGGAACGATCCAGGTGTGGACCCGCGCGTGGCGAACGTCCTGCGGCGATCCTGCGCGAACTGTCACTCATACGAGACAGAATGGCCGTGGTACTCGAAGATTAGTCCCGTTTCCTGGCTCATCGCGCGGCACGTCAAAAACGGCCGGGCGAAGCTCAACTTCTCCGAGTGGTCCGGCGCGACGGCGAATCAACTGGAAGAGATCTATGACGCGATCGACAAGAACGAGATGCCGCCGGCGGACTACAGCCTGATGCATCCCGAGGCGCGGCTGTCGGAAGCCGACCGGGAGGTACTGAAGAGCTGGACGGAGGGCAAGGTCGTGCCGGTTCGTTGAAGCGGAAGTTCGCCGAACTTGCATGTGGCTGGTTTCAAAGCCTCGGATCGCGTCTTAGTATCGGTTTCCCGGAAGCCGGCTGTGGCGGATTTGCGCGTGCGCAAAGACAGTCTTCTCCTTCACGCTCATCATGAGCCAGAGGCAACGTGTGAATGCAGATGGAGAGGGGGCCGAGCCAGATGCGCCGGATGATTCTCGCAGTAGCGGCGGTTGCTGCGATTGCTGCGTCCTACGGACTTGGCCGGCGCCATTCGCAGGCGCAAATAGGCAGCAGCGCGGGGCGGCACGTGATCTACTACGTGGACCCCATGCATCCCGCCTACAAATCCGACCGGCCCGGCATTGCCCCTGACTGCGGAATGCCGCTTGAGCCGGTCTTTGCCGAGGCCGCCGGCAATTCACCGCTATCTTCGCTCCCGGCGCAATTGCCCGCAGGGGGAGTCAGCATTGACGGCGCTATGCAGCGCCTGGTGGGGATCCGGCTCGCTCCCGTGGAGAGAAGCGGCGCTACTCACGTCACTCGCGTAGTGGGCCGTGTGGTTCCGGAAGACACGCGAGTGTACAGGATCACCCCCGGTGTGGACGGATTTGTTCGAGAGACCTACGGCGATTCGGTGGGCGTACTCGTCAAGAAGGACCAGAAGCTGGCGACCTACTATGCGGCGGAACTCGTGGCGGCAGCTTCCGGGTTTTTGGCCGCTGTTCAGAACGTGCCGGGCGCCGTGGGCAAGGACGGGGCTCGGTTCACTCCGAACTTTCCGGGCGCTGTGGCCAAGGAAGGGGTACGGAGTCTTCAGGGCTATACCGATCGCCTGCGGAATCTCGGCATGAGCGATGTGCAGATTAAGCGGGTGGCCGATAGCCGCCAGCTTCCCGATAGCATTGACGTCGTGGCGCCGGCGGACGGGTTCATCCTCGCTCGGAACATTTCACAAGGACAGCATTTCGAGCACAATGTGGAGTTCTACCGCATCGCGGATCTGAGCCGGGTATGGGTGGTCGCCGAGGTGACTGAACAGGAGGCGCCGTATCTACGCCCTGGCGGCCCGGCACAGATCACTCTGAGAGACAAAGGACGGCGGCTGCCCGCGCGCATTACCGACAGCCTGCCGCAGTCCGAGGCCGGTGGCGGGACCGTCAAGCTCCGCCTGGAAGTTGAGAATCCCACATCCACCTTGCGGCCCGAAATGCTGGTTGACGTCGAACTGCCTGTCCGCCTGCCGCCCGCGATCACGGTGCCGCAAGATGCTTTGGTGGATTCCGGGGCGCGCACGCGTGTCTATGTCGAGAGCGGCGAAGGAGTTTTCGAGCCTCGCGAGGTCGAAACGGGATGGCGTCTGGGCGAACGGGTCGCGATCCTGCATGGGGTTCAGCCAGGTGAGCGTGTCGTTGCCGCGGCCACCTTTCTCGTGGATTCGGAGAGCCGGCTCAAAACACCATCGTCCCGGCCCGCCCCCGCACGCATCACTGACATGCCGGCTGGCCTGCCGGAACACGCCTCCGCGGCAAAGACGGTGAGAGATCCTTCGTGCGGCATGCAGGTGGATCCAGCGAAGGCGGCAGCCGCCGGCAACACCCTCGCTGATCGCGGCGCCACGTACTACTTCTGTTCCAAGCACTGCAAACAGGCGTTCGAGGATCATCCCGCCGGCTCAGCGGGCGGCCGCCGGGGAGATGGGCATGATTAGCAGGATCATCGACTTCTCCGTAGAGCACAAGCTGGCGGTGTTGGTCGTGATCACTGTTGCCTGCGTCGCCGGATGGTGGGCGATGGTCACCGTGCCTCTCGATGCCACTCCCGACCTGAGCGATACACAAGTCATCATCCTTTCACGCTGGGACCGCAGTCCGGACATCGTCGAGGACCAGGTCACGTATCCGATCGTCACGGCCATGCTCGGCGCGCCGCGGGTCAAGACGGTTCGGGGCTTTTCCGACTTCGGCTACTCCTACGTCTACGTCATCTTTGAGGACGGAACCGACCTGTACTGGGCGCGCTCACGAACAACAGAGTATCTCTCCAGCGTCCTCTCACGTTTGCCTGATGGGGTTAAGACCGAGCTTGGGCCGGATGCTACGGGTCTCGGGTGGATATTTCAGTACGCGCTGGTGGACACGTCGGGCACGCACAGCCTTTCCGATCTGCGTTCGTATCAAGACTGGTATTTGCGTTATTACCTCCGTTCGGTGCCAGGCGTGGCCGAGGTTGCGCCCATCGGTGGTTACACGCGCCAATACCAGGTGAACCTCGACCCGAATCGTATGCGGGCGTACGGCATTCCGGTCAGCCGTGTCGTCGAGGCGGTACGCGGCGGCAACACCGAATCCAGCGGACGATTGCTTGAATTCGGCGGCACGGAGTACATGGTTCGCGGCCGCGGTTACGCGCGTTCGCGCGAAGATTTTGAAAACATTCCGCTAAGCGTCAGCGACACCGGTTCGCAGATCCGCATCAAGGATGTCGGCCAGGTGGTGATGGGGCCTGACCTGCGGCGCGGCGTCGCCGACCTGGATGGTACGGGTGAGGTTGTCTCCGGTATCGTTGTCATGCGAAACGGCGAGAACGCGCTTGACGTGATCAACCGGGTGAAAGCAAGAATCAAAGAGATAGAGCCTGGGTTCCCAAAAGGAGTGAAGCTCATTCCGGTCTATGACCGGTCGGAGCTGATTCACAACACGATCGGCACCGTGAAGGAGACGATCGTCGAGGTCGTCATCACAGTAGTGCTCATCATCCTGGTGTTTCTGTGGCATTTCCCCAGCGCGGCCATCCCGATTGCGACCATGCCGGTTGCGGTGCTGCTCGCGTTCATTCCGTTCCGCATGTTGGGTATCAGCGCCAATATCATGTCGCTGGCCGGAGTGGCCATCGCGTTCAGCGAGCTGGTTGACGCCTCCATCGTGGTCGTCGAACAAACTCACAAGAAGCTCGAGTTGTGGGAAAAGAACGGGCGCACACGCGACTGCCGCGAAATCGTGGTCGGTGCAATCAAGGAAGTAGCTGGACCAACGTTCTTTGCGCTACTGGTGATCGCCGTCTCCTTTCTTCCGGTGCTGACGCTGCAGGCTCAGGAAGGCCGGATGTTCAGACCCTTGGCTTATACCAAGACTCTGACCATGATTGTCGCCGCGGTTCTGGCGATCACACTCGATCCCGCCTTGCGTGTGTTGCTGACCCGTGTCGAGCGCTTCAACTTCCGGCCGCAGTGGCTATGCCGGGTTGCGAACGCCGTACTGGTCGGCGAAGTCAGACCCGAGGACCGCCACCCCGTGAGCCGGCGGTTGATACGCGTCTACGAGCCGGTGGTCCGGTGGACGCTGCGCTGGAGGTGGCTCGTCGTCGGCGCGGCGCTGGCAGTGGTTGTCCTCACCGTGCCGGTCTTCTATCGTTTGGGATCGGAGGCCATGCCGCCACTCGACGAAGGCACGATTCTGTACATGCCGACGACACTGCCCGGCGTGTCCATCCGCCAGGCGCAACAGTTACTTCAGGTCACCGACCACCTCATTCGCCAATTCCCTGAAGTGGACCGCGTGCTCGGCAAAGCCGGGCGCGCGGAAACCGCCACCGATCCGGCTCCCCTTTCAATGTTGGAGACGGTGGTTGTTTTGAAACCGCGCGCGGCTTGGCGGCATGTCGATACGTGGTACTCGGCATGGGCGCCGGAATGGGCGAAGTGCGTTTTCCGCCATGTCACTCCCGACACGATTTCGACCGAGGAATTGGTCAGCCAGATGAATGCGGCGCTGAAGGTTCCCGGTGTCGCGAATTCGTGGACGATGCCTATCAGAGGGCGCATCGACATGCTGACTACCGGCATTCGGACAGCGGTGGGTCTGAAGATCGCAGGCGCGGATTTGCAGCGCATCCAGGAAATCGGCGCCGAAAGCGAGTCGCTGCTGAATACGGTAAAAGGGACGCGCACCGTTCTGGCGGAGCGCACGGCTGAGGGCTACTTCCTGGATGTGCAGTGGGACCGTGAACAACTGGCGCGCTATGGTGTCAGCGTGGGAGATGCGCAGAGAGTGGTCGAGAATGCGATCGGCGGCGACAACGTCAGCACGGTCGTGCTCGGACCAGAACGTTATCAGGTCAACGTGCGCTACCTGCGCGATTTCCGCAGCGACTTTGGGGCGCTCGGCCAGATTCCGGTCCCGGTAGGCGGCCAGCGGCAATTGCCACTGAGTGATCTGGCGAAGATCAGCATCGCCACCGGGCCTGCAATGATCCGCAATGAAGACGGCCTGCCCACAGGGTATGTCTATGTGGATCTCGCCGGCCGCGATCCTGGAAGCTACGTCAACGAGGCGAATCGACTGCTGCGCGACCGCCTGAAACTGCCCGCCGGCTACTCCATCGCCTGGAGTGGGCAGTACGAAGCCATCCAGCGGATGGAGGAGCGCCTGAAGGTGGTGGTGCCGATCACACTCATTCTGATCTGCCTTCTTCTGTACATCAACACAGGGTCAATGGTCAAAACGACTATTGTTTTGCTGGCGGTGCCCTTTTCTGCTGTAGGTGCAGTCTGGTTTCTGTATTTGGCCGGCTACAACATGAGCATCGCCGTCTGGGTAGGATTGATTGCTTTGATGGGGATTGATGCCGAGACCGGAGTCTTCATGCTGCTCTACCTCGATCTGGCCTACGAGGAGGCAAAGCACAACGGCCGCTTACGCAATCTCGGCGATCTGCGTGAAGCCATCGTTCACGGCGCTGCGAAGCGCCTGCGGCCGAAGTTCATGACGTTCGCCACTACCTGCATTGGCCTGTTTCCCATTATGTGGGCGACGGGCGCCGGCTCCGACGTGATGAAACGCATCGCAGCCCCGATGGTTGGCGGCATTTTCACCTCCTTCTTTCTCGAGTTGCTGGTATACCCGGCCATCTACGAGATTTGGAGGTGGAACACGGCTGTGAAGAGGCTGCCGCAGCCCTACGGGCATGCGGAGACACCTGTAGGAAGACTGGAGCTCATGCCTTCGTGACCGGTCCTGAGTGGATTGCGAGGTGAACGGATATGGCAGAGGCAGGGGACGTAGCTGACCGCAAGTTCCCACTGCGCACTTGGGCAGGCCGTGCGGTGCTGAGGATGGGGCTCCACCTGCGGGGCGTTACGAGAGTGAGCTGCGTGCTTACGGTGCTCTTTCTCGGGCGGGTCGCCATCGCTCAGAACGACCAGGCAACGGCCGCGGTGACAGCAACCCCGGCCGCACCGGGCGAGCCCGCCCGGACGGCGCCCGCACCGTCTGAATCGGAGAATGCGCCCGCCGTCCCCCCGAACGTCTCCTACGTGGGCAGCCAGCTCAGCATTGAGGCGCGCGATTCAACACTGTCGGACATTCTGACGAAAGTGGCTGCTCTCACTGGTGTGAAGATCGATGTTCCAGCCGGCGCGGACAGCAAGCGGATGCCGGTTGTGAGATTGGGTCCAGGACCAACGCGCCAGATCCTCGCGTCGTTGCTGAGCGACTGGAGGTGTGACTACGTGATTCAGGCCTCCGACACTGATCCGGAGAAGATACAAAGCGTGTTCATAATGCTGCGGGAGAAGAAAGGAAGCGAGCCCAATGGAACGGACGGGGCGGCGCGTCCATCCCGCAGCCCCTACGCGAGGGCAGCCGAGCCGCCCGTCAGACCGGAGGAAGCCCAGGTGCCCGACAGCTCCGTTCCGCGGCCGCCGGAGAACGCAGCACCAGAGGTAAACTCGGCGGCAATAGCTCCGGAGCAATCCACGCCGCCTTCACCAGTGCAGCCGGATCAATCCGTGCGGCCTTCGCTGCTGCAGCCGGCGCAATCCGGTTTCACGAGACCCGGCGCACTGACTCCTCCTCAGAGCATGGACTCGCAAAGCATCAGCCAACAGTTGCAGCAAATGTACCAGCAGCGGATGCAAATGCAGCGCGATCAGGCACCGAATTCCGGAAACAAGTAAATGCCGAGCGCGACAGAACTGGTTCACCCGCTGCTGAAATAAGAGCCAAACACCCCTTGCTTGCGGGACTCAGAAACGTGCACTCGTGCTTTGAGGTGTTACGGGAGCCTCGGTTGAATGCTGCTGGAGCTTCTTGCGGTTGTAATTGTCAACGACCCGCGCGACGTACTCCCGAATCTCGCGGCTCTTGGGAGTGTCGCCGTACTGCTCCGCTCGCTGCGGCCCGGCGTTGTAAGCCGTCAGCGCTAGGACCACGTCGCCGTCGTACTGGTCCAGCAACCGGCGCAGATATTTCGTCCCGGCTTCGACGTTCGCGGCCGGGTCCAGCACGTCTTCGACGCCGAGACTAGCCGCCGTCCGCGGCATAAGCTGCACGAGACCCTTGGCGCCCTTGGGCGAGACGGCCGAGGGGTTGAAGCCGCTTTCGGCCTCTACCACGCTGGTGACGAAGTCTGGATCGATCTGGTAACGCGAGGCGGCGCTGGCGATCAAGTTCTGGATAGAGTCCTTGGCCGGAAGCATGTCGCGCACAAAAGTCTCAGGGGTGCTCGCCGGCGCCGCCGGCGCAAGCGGGGCCGGGTTCTTCCTGTCCTCGAAGGCCTCGATCTGCTCGCTGGGAATCTCCACGTAGCCGGCGCCTTCGCCGGCACACAGCCACAGCCGCATGGCCCCGCCTGCGACCTCGCGCCGCATGTACTGAATTGTGAAGCTGTTGCGCAGGATGGCGATCTGACATACCTCTGGTGCGAATTCCGCGGGCGTTTCAGATCCGTCGAGCGCGTTATCTGTGACCAGCGCGCTCGCGGTCAGCAACATTGGAAGGACCCAAAGGCTCACCCCGGCCATTGTTTTGGCAACCCCTGCCTCCACGAATCCGCGCGACTTTGCCGTCCAGTTCCTCAGGAGCTCCCGGTCGGCTTTCTACTGCCGCGCTTCGGGATGCACCAGGCTGTAGCAAGTCACGCCTTTGCCGCCCTGTCGCTCGAGCGATCGGACCTTCGCGATTTTCGAGCTGCCCCTGCCTAGGCGTGGAAGCGACGGCTTGAACACGCACAACCCACGCGGAAACATCCGCCGGTGGCCGCTTTCGTCAGGTAGTTGCGACGATGGTCCATGATAGGCGAGAGGGAGCAGCCTGTCATTGCGCGTGCACAAATGCGATCCGCTTATCGCCGCCTCCCGAAAGCGGGTCGTATGCTGCTGCCGCTTCCAACGGCAGTCAGTCCAAACAACTCCGGCTGAGACGACATATTCAAATACTGGAGGTTGGTTATTTACTTGACTCAGGTAGACGCCCTTCTGGCGGCCTGTGTGGCTGTCGCGCGAGTTGCCGGCGGGCCGCTCCCGTCCGGACCGCGACCGACCTTCCAGGCGGCTGCCGGTGAGCGTTT
>Ga0209777_10001185_pt1 | contig 38910 bp, 34 predicted proteins | sample FrelakmetHBP12HB_FD_187147 | JGI IMG/M metagenome (GOLD analysis project Ga0209777, IMG submission 187147) | Freshwater lake sediment microbial communities from the University of Notre Dame, USA, for methane emissions studies -HBP12 HB (SPAdes)... | ecosystem: Environmental > Aquatic >...
CGAGATCCAACATCAAGAGAGTTAATGGTTGTTCATAGCGGTTCGACCGCTCCATTTCTCTTTTCAGCTGAGCATAAAAATGCCTGGAATTGTAAAGCTGTGTGAGGTCATCGATTATGCTCAGTTCCTGGTATTTATGTTCGCTCTTCCGCAGCTCATCCTCGGCCTTCTTGCGATCGGTGATATCGCGGAGGTTAACTATTATCTCTTCAACATCATTATCCATTACCAAATTTCTTGATATGCTTTCAAACGTATGCCAGTTCCCATCAATATCGCGAATACGCATTTCATTGTGACGGGGAGAACCATTTATTTCACTGACAAATGCCTTGAAAGCACTGCTGATACGATTCAAGTCATGAGGATGAATATTTTCAAACGCGTTTCTGCCAACCCTTTCTTTGATTTTTAATCCTAGTATTCTTTCCACTGGAGGATTTTCGTAGGTGATGATTCCTTCTTTGTTTATGAGAAGAATGATATCTGAAGATTGCTCGGCGAGAACCTTGAACCGCTGTTCCTCAGCCCGTAATTTAGCTTCGGCTTCTTTGCGCTCAGTGATATCGCGGTAATTGACAATTACAGCTTCAACGATATTGTTTTTTATCAGGTTGCTTCCTATAGCCTCAAGCGTGTGCCAATTTCCATTCTTATGACGAAGACGCATTTCCCAATGTATAACAGGGGAGTTTGTATCACTGATCAAAGCAATGAAATACTCAGCTAAAAGATTGATGTCATCCGGATGAACAAGCTCAAACCCTTTTTTGCCGATTCTTTCTTCAGGCTTGAATCCCAAAACCTGTTCTAACGCTGGATTTACGTATGTTACGGTTGCTTCCGTATCAAGGACAACAATTATATCAGAGGAGTGCTCTACAAGAGCCCTGAAACGCTGTTCCTCAGCGCGTAATTTTTTCTCTATTTTTCGCTGCTTTTTTCTAACTTCCGCATCTTCCAGTTCTCTGGCTATAGCCGGGTAGAGGCGGGAAAGGTTAGTCTTCAAGACATAATCCTTAGCGCCCCAACGCATACATTCTACGGCCATAGTTTCATCAACGGCTCCTGATACAATGATGAGTGGAATGTCTATATTTGTTTCCTTTAATAAGGCAATGGCTGAGGGACCACGGAAAGTTACCATCTTATAATCGCAAAGAATTATATCCCATTGCTTCTCTTTGAGGGCTTTTTGCATTGTAGCATAAGTATCCATCCGTTCATAAAACGGATTGTATCCGACTTTCTTAAGCGCACGGACTAAAAGCAGTGCATCATCCTCAGAATCATCAATAATTAATACCCGCAAAGATTTATTGTTCATAGAACTTCTTTCTGTATATTAATTAACGATTACCGCTTGTAACCTAGCATAAAATTAGAAATATAGAGATTAAGGAAGTAAGTGATTATTTGTTACATCTACAACTGCTCAGAATTGGGCAATTGTCATAATTGAGGATTACCATTTGTAATCAGTTTTAGCGTCACACCAAATAAACGGCAGTATCCTTTGCCTTTGGCCATTTCTAATATTTTGCAGATTCCCAATTCACACGCTTTTTGCGCATCAGAACAGCCAAAATCTTTGTTGCCCAACATTAAATAAGTAACTCCCCTGTTAAAATAGGCTTCTGCATAATCCGGTTGATTTCGATCGCCCTGCTATAATCCTCAATCGCCTGCCTGTAATTGCCGAGGCTGTTATAGGCAACACCCCGGTTATTATAAATGAGCCAATTATAATCAGTAACTTTCAAAGTATGATCAAATAATATAATGCTGTTCTGCCAGTACCCGACTTGTGTCCATGTAATAATTGAAAAGCACAAAATGCTCAATGCAGATGATATAAAAAGTATTTCTTTTCGGTGGTTCCATTTCTTCAAGAGATCCGGAACACCCCATGCCACCATGATGAATAACCCTGTCAGGGGGATATAAGTGTATCGGTCCGCCATAGCCTGAGCGCCAGCCTGCACTATACCAATGACAGGCACAAGCGTGCCTATGTACCACAGCCAACCTGTTGCCAGATAAGGGGATCTCTTAACCATTCTGAAAACTGCCACGGTGATGGCTATCAGCAGTAATACTGACCCCAAAACCTGCCAAGGCACCAACAACTTTGGATAAGGATAAAAGACGGCAAGATTACTCGGCCAGATCATCTTTCCAATGTAAGCGATATAGGAAATTAAAGCATTCCCAATACGAACAACCGGTGGCAACGTTTCAATAGATAAGACAGTTCCTATTTTTTGTGCGCCGACGTATGTTACGATACTTGAAAGGATTGCCAGGGCAAAAAGGGGAACTTTTTCCCAGAGTAGAGGATAGATCACGGCATGCTTTTTTTGTTTATCAGAAGTCAAGGACTTCAATACTTCAGTCTGAACTTCGTAATCTGGTTTTATTTCCTGAAAACGCTGCAGGGGCCAGTAATCCAGAAGCAACAGTACAAAAGGGAGGGTTACCGGCATGGGTTTCGCCATCAGACCCAGGATGAAAAACAGAAGGACAAGAAAATATCTCCTAAACCCCGGATGTTCAACATAATAACTGTACGCTCCCATGGTGAGCATCCAGAAAAAAGTGGAAAGAACATCCTTGCGCTCTGCTATCCACGCAACAGACTCCACATGGAGGGGATGTATCGCAAACAGAGCGGCTACAAAGGCACTTGGCCAGAGTGTCTTTGTCATCCGGCGGAATATAAGAAAAAGGAGGATGGTGTTCATCACATGGAAGAGAAGATTTGTCAGGTGATAGCCGTGGGGATTGAGGCCAAAGATTTGATAGTCAAGCATTAATGACAACCATGTTACCGGATGCCAATGGCCGCTTTTCTTCACTAATTCAGAAGAAAAAGCTTTTCCTATACTGTTCCAATTCAGGCCGGATTGTACATAAGCATTTTCATACACGTAGTGATCGTCATCAAAGTTGATAAAGCCGCAGTCTTTGAGGGACCAAAAAGTGACAACCGTGAGTATCGCCAGAGCCAGGCAAATCAAGACCGGAATCAAAATCTTATGTTGGGCTGCTTCCGAGCTTAACGTTCCTTGTGAAGTTGGCATTGTTTCTTCGTCCTTCGTTCAATCCAAATTCCGAAAACTTTTCAAAAGTGTTTACCATACATCAAGCTAGAGTTCAGCAGTTTTTTCATTATTTTTGATTGAAATGTTGCATGAACTGGGAACCAATTCCTTCGCTATTTTCATATCATAGAATTAGTTAGAGCCTATTAATTATCTTTGTCTTTTCTGTAACCAATCATAAAAGGAAGATACCTTTTCAGGAAGATAACAAATGGAACACATAGTAACAGTTCTATACAGGTGAGAGAAGCACATTGTATGAATATTGCAAAGTGATTGTCATTAACATAAAATATCTTCATACTATAATTGATAAAGAAGATATTTGCAAATTGGACGAATATTCCATTCAACCCCATAAGGGACAATGTATTCCTCCCCAAGAAACTTATAAAACTGAACGACGGCATTATTCGGGATGCCGAAATAATGCACAATGAACCGGCTATGGCTGTTAAGGGGAATAGAAGAAAATTGCCATATCGACCTGAGGCAAAAATAGGCACAGGAGATATTCCGAAAGGTCCATCATTCATGTTGAATGTGGCGAATACACATGTGGCAGTGAGTATGAGTAGCAAACTATTCAGATATGGATTCATTTTTTCATGAAAAATCGGGCAGGCAGCTATGAGGTTCCCGAAGAGATAGAAACTGTATGCAACCAGCGCTTCATGGATAAACCAATAATTCGGTATGGTTATATATTGATTTATTATGGCTGCCTTGTATGATAGGCTCCATCCTATGATGTAAAACAAGACCATTGCCATGCATAGCACTATTCTGCTCTTACGGAGAACCGGATACAGAAAATAGTTGATTACTTCCACAGAGAAAAGGCAGGCCAGAAACCATGTTAGGGGATTGAATGACGGCCTGCCGGCAAGTAGATAGAGTGATGCTTGGAAGAATTGGCTGACATCGATGCTTTCGTTCAATACTTTTTTTATATAAAAGTAACATGGCAGGATAAGAAGGATGCAAAAGAAAAAAAAGGGCGCTATCCTTGTCATGAATTTGTTTTTCATGAACATGAATAACTTGCGATGTTGAGTTTCTTTCACAAGATAGCCAGATAAAAGGAAAAATAATGGCATGTGAAACGAATAAATCAGCTTGTATTGAAAGCCTGCGGCAGGAATAGAACAAGTCGAGAATATTTTTTCGACTATGTGACCATAAAAGACAGCAATGATTCCAAGTGCCTTTGCATTGTCTATCCATGATATCCTCTGAGTTACATTTCCTGCGTTTATATTTTCATTGGGTGCGTCTTGCGTAATTTTTCCTCCGCTTTCTTTCTCTTTTTGGCAGTATCCGACGATTTGTCTTTGCTTATTTTTTCTTTTTTCTTCCTTTTATAAGATTATATGAATAAAGATTTTGTGTCAAAAGAAATCTTGACCACAAAATGTGAGGTGTCGATGTTTGTCGTCAGTCGTGAATTTTGTTTATTACGGATTGAAATGTTGTATGAATTGGGAAAATAAGAAAAACAAAACTCAGGAAGAAAGAAATAAAAAGCAGACAGCAAGAATCCGATAAATTCACCCCTAAATTTATTTTGCTTCGTCACATGAACAGACAAGAGACCCTAGCCCCTAACTGAATTGCAAAAAGATAATCTTTTTAAAAAAGCGTTTCCGCACTTCCATTTATAATAAACTATACCATTTGTCGCTTTAGACAGAAAAGTGCTAAGGAAGGGGACATTTCACGCGGTAAAAGGTCGGATTTGAGCAAAAACAGACGTATATTTTGTTCATATGTGTACTTTTGATTTATAAAGAAAAAATTAATCTTTGTGGGCTTCACTTTTATCTACAAACAAACGACTTTTAAAAATCTTAATGTTGTTAATTATGATTTGAAAGGTGCAATGCGTGGCTAATCTGCAAGGTTGTTTTTACTCGGATAGTGTAGAGTCGTTGGTTGGTATAATTGTGACGGATATTGCTTTTTCTATATTTTCAGTTCTGAAATTCTAACATCACTAATTTCAATTACACCTTGTCCGGTTTTGTATTGCAAATGTATTCTTATATTTTTGTTGAATTCGGCTTTAAAATTCAATTTGAATTTTTCACCTTCTGTTGATGGCGTCTTAAGCTTAGTCGTAATATCCATTCCATAAGGACTTATACCTGCTTTGTCATGACACCATAGTCTAAACATTGCAGTAGTATTAGGTTCGGATTTTGCAAAACAAGATATTTCATAAGTTTTGCCAATCTCTAATTTATTATACAAGTCAATATTTGAACCGTCTTCCCCATATTTGGTGAGGCTGGTCCTGAAAAAATCATTTTTTCACCAACAATGCTTGCACAATTGCTATGCCAATGATTAAGATGCCATAAATCATTGATTGGTATCTTTTCAGATTTCGCTTCAATTTTCTCCGGTTGTTTAACTAGACTACCATATCGGGTAAAAGCTGTCATTGTTTCATTGCTGAATCTATGTTTTGCTCTAAAATTATCATCCACAAAACCAAGTGCCTTACTTATATAATCCGTTCCCCATTCAAACATGTGAGGTGATTCTAATTGATAGGCGACAAGTGCGGGTATGGCACGATTAACCGCATTATCAATATTACGTATAGTAGGGTAATTGGAAACATTAATATCTCTGAGGATTACCTTTTGAAGTTCTGTCGATACTGCTAGACCGCGAAATTTATTACTAGTATATTCTTGTAGAGCAGCGGCTGACAATGGAGAATTTAAAAGTTCTTCTTGGGTATTGTTTGTTACACTTGCTGTCGCTTCTAATTTTATTTTGGGATAGTTTCTTTCCTCGTCAAGTTCTTTTGTTAATTTATCGATTTCTATTAATTTCTCTTTTAGTTCTTCATCTTTAGTAACCACCGCCTGAGTAGCTGTCTCTTGTATATCTTTTTTCCTTGTTAAGTTCTTCTGTCAAAATCCCTGCTTCTACTTGCATATTTTTCTTCCGTTTCTTGGATTTGTTGCTGGATGTTTATTGATTGTTTAAGTGTTAATAATTTTGAACCTTCAATTTTATTTTTCAAATCTGTCTGCCATTTTTTATATCGTAGCGAAACCCAAAGGGCACCTGTAGTTATGACTGGGTATGCAACAATAAGAAAAATAGCGGAGAAAAAGGGGTACAGCAGATTATGACACCAATTAATGTAGTGTGTAGTGACGAAATCTAGTTTATTCGCAATTGTCAGAGTATCATCTGGGGAAAATAAATAATATAACATCCTCCAATTCCATACAAACCATGTAAAAAAGAATGCTCCTGAAAATGGACTTGTAATCTTCTCATTTATTGTAATCTGAATAGATTTCTTTAAATCATCAATCATAGATTGTTTGCCTTGTATAAATTTGAAGATTGTGGTGTGAAATCTACTCTTTCCAATCGAGAATGTCAATTATTGACTTCAGGACGAAAGACATATTTAACAAGTACGCAAGAACCGAATGAACCTTATTTTTCTCGTAATAATAAATTTGATTTACTAGAAATGGTATTTTTAGAAATTGTATTTCTTTCTGACCTTCTACTATTCTTTTGCATATACTGGAATCAAGATGACTCCTATTTTTTTAAGTTTTGCTCGAAGCAAGGAATCATGTTTGTAATAATTCTTTATACTCTTACCTCGGAACCCACAAACACCAATGACAACATGGTGGATTGAGGCTGCAAGTACACACTGACCAATGAAGCGTTGAAACTCACTGTTCTACCGCAATACTCGCATTTTACGTCATCAGACTTTATTTCTCTAGAACAGTATCGACTGGGTTGCACCAATGGAACGTATTGTGAGAAAAATTAGTAAATGTTAAAGAAGCGTTGGAAGCACTACACTAGTAGCTTTCTCTGATTCCGTTGTTAGGGCTGAAAAAGTGTAGTATGCTCGGAAATGTAGGTTAAAATGGAACATCATCTACCGGTGCGCTGCCATTATTTATTACCGGCGCAGCTTCGAAAGATGAGCCGTCTGTTTTATTCTGACCTTTTGAATCGAGCATTTGCATATTGGCAGCTATAATTTCTGTAGTGAAGCGTTTAACACCATCCTTATCTTCCCAAGAACGGGTTTGAATCCGCCCTTCCACAAAAATAAGTTTGCCTTTAACAAGATAGTTGCCGCATATCTCGGCTAATTTTCCAAAAGTAACTATTCTATGCCACTCCGTTTTTTGAACTTTTTCTCCGTTTTTATCTTTCCATTGTTCGTCTGTGGCTAAATTAAAATTTGTGATCATTGTGCCATCGGGCGTATAACGAACCTCCGGATCTTTACCCAGTCTGCCAATCAATATTGCTTTATTTACCATTTTACCTACCCCCTGTTAATAAATCGTTACGCATAATACATAACATCATCACTTGTGGCAAACTAATTTTATGTGGAAAATTTAAATTTAAACATTATTCGCCCTATAACATTATACGATCACAATCATGCTTGACTATTTGGCAAAAAAAATATATTCACACAAGCTTTGTAAAAATGGAGAAATTATGGAAGATAATGATCTTTTAAACATCCGTCGGGAAAAAATCTCTGCCTTAAAAGCAGCCGGGGTTGATTTATATCCCAACGATGTACAACCTCAAAATACAACAGCAGAAATATTTGCCCAGTTTGGCAATTCCGATGGTGAAGCTCTGGCGCAGTTAACACAGAGGTTCTCCATCGCCGGGCGCTTAATGGCCGTGCGTAATTTCGGCAAAGCTGCATTTATTAAAATTCAAGATCATAAGGGCCAAATTCAAAGTTACATAGCCAAAAATATTCTAAACGATGATGCTTATTTTATTTTTAAAAAACTAGATATCGGCGATATCATTTATGTTTTCGGGAAGCTCTTTCGCACTAAGACTGGCGAATTGACTATTGAAGCCCAGAATTTAATTCTACTTTCCAAATCCATACGCCCATTGCCGGAAAAGTGGCATGGGCTTACTGATATTGAGACAAGATACCGTCAGAGGTATCTTGATTTGATAACTAACCCTAAGGTTAAAGAAATTTTTTACCGGCGCAGCCGTATTATCCAGCTTATCCGGCAGTTTATGGACAATCATGACTTTTTAGAAGTGGAAACACCGATGATGCAGCCGCATGCGGGTGGTGCGATAGCTCGCCCCTTTAAAACTCATCACAACGCTTTGGATATGGATTTTTACCTGCGGATTGCTCCCGAACTTTATTTAAAACGCCTCGTTACAGGTGGATTGGAGAGAATCTACGAAATTAATCGTAACTTTCGTAATGAAGGTATTTCCACTTTTCATAATCCCGAATTTACCATGATGGAATTTTACCAGGCGTATAGCACTTATGAGAAATTGATGTCCTTTACTGAAGACCTATTTGCCTTTATCGCTAACAATATATTTGGTGGATTGAAATTTAATTATCAAAATACAGAAATCAATTTGACCCCGCCCTGGCGGCGCATATCCGTAAAAGAAGCTCTCGTACAAATAGCAGGCATGGAACCAGCCATGCTGGAAAATCAAACTCAGGCTTTAGCCTTTGCTCGCAGGGTCGGCTGCAAGGTGAAAGATACCGATAATTTAGGAAAAATTTTAATGGATATTTTCGATGAAGTTGTCGAAAAGAAGTTTATTCAGCCTACATTTGTGACCCATTATCCAGTGGTCATATCTCCCCTTTCCAGAAGATCAAAAAAAGATGCCTATCTCACTGATCGCTTCGAATTGTATATTTACGGCAGAGAAATTGCCAATGCCTTTTCAGAGTTAAACGATCCGGCCGAGCAAAGAGAAAGATTTCTGCAGCAGTTAAAAGAAAGAGAATCTGGTGATGACGAAGCTCACGAAATGGATGAAGATTACATCCGAACATTGGAATACGCTATGCCGCCCACAGCTGGTGAAGGTATTGGTATTGACCGCCTGGTAATGCTTTTTACCGATTCAGCTTCTATCAGAGATGTCATTTTATTCCCGCTGCTGAGAACTAAACAGGAATAAAATAGGGATATTAACTCATATTTTCAAAAAATCAGGTTGGTCTTGAATACAGGATATAATATTTTGATACCGTATGAGCTTTATATAAGTAGACGTTATTTAAGTGCAAAACGCAAACAAATATTTGTTTCGATAATTACGTTTATATCGATCTTTGGTATTTTTTTAGGTGTGGCGGCCTTGATCATAGTGCTGGCGGTTATGAATGGATTTGAAGAAGATTTACGCACAAAAATTTTGGGTATTAAATCCCATATTGAGCTAACGACTGATATGGCTGGCCCCATGAAAGATTATCAAAAAATTCGCGAACGAATTGCTGATACGGAAGGGGTTATTGCTTCCACACCGTTTATTTACAGCCAAGCAATGATCCGTAATAGTAATGGTGTTACCGGCGTAATCATTCGTGGTTTGGATACTCAAAGCGCTTTTAAAGTGATCAATTTGGGAAAAATCAAAGAAGGCAGTATTGAATATCTCAACAAAATCCCTCAAAAACTTGCTCTGAATTATAGAAATGAAAGTGTGCCGCTAAATGGAATTCTCATTGGTAAAGAAATGGCCCGAAATCTGGGAATTTTTCTTTATGATCCCATCACCATTATTTCGCCAATGAGTATTTCCACGCCAATGGGAATGATGCCCCGCATGAAAAAATTTGTTGTCGTTGGCATATTCGAATCTGGATTTTACGAATATGATTCGACGCTGGCCTACTTATCTTTACAAAACTGTCAGGATTTTTTGCAAATGGGTGATACTGTTACGGGAATTGATATCAAAGTCGATGATATTTATAAGGCAGATAGTATTGCCCGAAAAATTCAAAGTAAATTGGGCTTTCCCTTTTGGGCGCAAAACTGGATGCAGATGAATAAGAACTTTTTTTCCGCTCTAAAGCTGGAGAAACGCGTCATGTTTATTATTCTGAGCTTAATTGTTCTTGTCGCCGCGTTTAATATAATCAGCGCTTTAATAATGATTGTCATGGAAAAAAGCAAGGATATTGCCATTCTGAAATCAATGGGGGCAACTTCCCGCAGCATTATGAAAATATTTATTTATCAAGGTCTGATTATCGGTGTTATCGGCACTTTCCTGGGATGCGTTGCCGGCGTAACCGTAGCTTTAAATGTTCAGAAGGTTTCGCTTTTTGTGGAGAAAATTTTCCACTTCAAGATTTTACCGGGCGATGTTTATTACTTAAGTGAACTCCCATCCAAGGTTAACTATGGTGATGTTGTTATCATTGTTATCGGTACGTTGCTTATTTGCTTCTTATCAACAATTTATCCCTCTTTAAAGGCTTCAAAGTCGGATCCGGCTGAAGCATTAAGATACGAATAAAATTAAGATAGCCAATTTATAAAATATGATTACACTAAAAAATTTGTCAAAAACATTTATTAAAGATGGGAATAAAATAGAAGTTTTGCGCGGTCTGAACCTGCAAATAAAGAAAGGTGAATCATTGGCAATCCTTGGTGTATCCGGTGCTGGTAAGAGCACACTCATTCATATTCTGGGTATGTTAGATCACCCTACAGGAGGTTGTCTTTCCATTGATGGCATGAACGTTTTTGAATGGGACGAAGAAAAAATGGCTCGTTTCCGTAACTCGGCGATTGGTTTCATTTTTCAATTTAATAATTTGCTCCCGGAATTCAACGCTTTGGAAAACATCATGATGCCGGCTTTAATCAGCGGGATGCCCAAGAAACAAGCCGGAGAAAAAGCTTGCAAATTGTTGAGTGACGTTGGATTAGAGCACAGAATAAAGCACAAGCCGGGAGAACTATCCGGCGGCGAACAACAGCGCGTGGCAATTGCCCGTGCCTTGGTGATGGAGCCGGAAATATTGCTTGCCGACGAACCCACGGGAAATCTTGACACAGAGACAGGAAAAAAGATAGAAGACATTTTAGTCAATTTAAATGCAACAAAAAAAATTACCCTTGTCACTGTGACTCATAACAAATTGCTTGCAGAAAGGATGTCCGGCAGGATTTCCCTGCGCGATGGGAGAATTTATGACTATAAATAAAATTGTTTGTCAAACATGTTTAATCATTTTATTCTTAATTATTAGTTTTACTCATCACGCGTATTCTCAGGAATTAAAAAAAATTAGCGTACTGCCTTTTGAAGTTTACAGTAGGGGCAATATTGCGGCAATCAAAGAATCTCTATATAAAAATTTGGTCGAAGAATTAAAAAAGGAAAAACTTGTTCAAATAATACCTGCGGATGCATTTCTTCAGAGCAATCTCAAAATGGATGAAAAACAGGCAATCACAAATGGAAAATCCTTGGGCGCTGATTTTGTGATTATCGGCAGCTTAACCCAATTAGGTGAAACTTTAAGCATTGATGCCAAAATAATTGATGTAATCAAGGCAAGTATTTTATCCACAGCTTCCGTTCAAGGCAAAGGGTTGGCAAATATCGGGGCAATAGCAGCGCAATTAAAAACCGAAATTCTTATTCGCACCGGATTAGTTCAAAAAATAGCCAAGATTAAAATTCAAGGAAACCGGAAGATAGAATCTGCCGCGATCATCGCGCAAATCAAAAGCAAAGTAGGCAATAATTTTTTCGAAGCAGAAATTGCAGCTGATATTAAAGCAATTTTCAAAATGGGCTTTTTCTTAGACGTAACTGCAGAGGCGACGTCAACACCCGAAGGGAAAGTCATCACTTTTATTGTGCAGGAAAAAGGACTGATTTCAGAAATTCGGATTAACGGAAACAAAGCCTTAAGTAAAGATGATATTCAAGAAGTTCTGACAATTAAGACTAGGCAAATTCTTGATCAGGAAAAAATTAAAGCGGACATAGAAAAAATAAAAACCCTTTATGACAATAAAGGTTATTACAATGCTGAGGTAAACGATAAAGTCGAACAAGATGGAGAAAAAGATTTTCGCGTAATTCTTGACATTAAAGAAAATGACAGACTCTACGTTAAGTTGATCACTTTTGAAGGTAACGAAGCCTACTCTTCAAAAGAGCTCAAAAACATGATGAGTATTTCAGAATACAGTCTTCTTCACTTCATCACTGATTCCGGCTTACTCAAGCGCGATCAACTGAAACAAGACATTGGTAAATTAACCGCTTATTATTTCAATAATGGATTCATCAATTCTCAAGTTGGCGAGCCGGAAATATCTATCGATAAAAAAGGGATTTACATAAAAATTAAAATTAAAGAAGGAAAAAGGTTTAAAATCGACAAAGTGGAAATTTCCGGTGATTTACTGGAAAAACCCAGAGCGGAGTTATTGCAGTCCCTGAAAATAAAAAAAGATGATAATTATAACCGCGAAGCAATCATGAAGGACATCGATTTTTTAACTCAAGCCTGCAATGATGAAGGTTATGCCAATGCCGATGTTAATCCCAAAATTAATCCCAAAGAAAATGAACAATTAGTTGATGTGGATTTTCATATAACCAAAGGAGCACTGGTTTATATTAATCATATTAACATTGCCGGCAATAATATTACACGTGACAAGGTTATCCGGCGTCAGTTAGAAGTAGTTGAAGGAGACTTATATTCCAGCAGTAAATTAAAAAACAGTTATAGTAGTTTGAACCGTTTGCGGTATTTTGAAGAGGTGGATTTTCAAACAGAAAAAGAACCGGATAAAAGTAAAACAGACATCAATATCCGGGTCAAAGAAAAAAGTACGGGTATGTTTATGGTGGGTGCCGGTTATAGCGCCGTTGATCAGGCTGTAATCATGGCGCAAATTACCCAACAAAATTTTCTGGGCTATGGTCAAATTTTAAGCCTGAAAGCATCTTTAGGTTCCACTACCAATAATATTGATTTATCTTTTACGGAACCATGGCTTTTTGATCTGCCCCTTTGGTCTCAAGTGAGCATCTGGAAATACAAAAAAGATTATGACTCCTACACCTTGGATACACGCGGCGCAGGGCTTACTTTAGGTTATCCTCTTTGGGAAAAAGTTGTCGGATACGTCGGTTATAAACTCACTGCCGATGATATTTCTGATGTTTCAACTGCAGCTCCTATTCAAATTATGGATCAAGAAGGCCAATTCATCACCAGCGCCGTAACATTATCTTTAGTTCGCGATACAAGGGATGATTACATTTTCCCCTCTAAAGGAACAAAGGCCAATATTTCAGTTACGCAAGCAGGAGGACTATTACAAGGCGACGCCATTTATACCCAATATTCAGCCAGTCTTTTTGCTTATTATCCCCTGCCCTTAGATGTGGTTTTTGGAGTAAAAGGCCAAATCGGCTATATCCAAAGCCATGGTGGAGACGAAAATATTCCCATTTTCAATAAATATGTTTTAGGTGGAATTAATTCTCTGCGCGGTTTTCGCTACATAGGTCCGATCAATCCGGGAACGGAAGATGTAATTGGTGGTACAACTATGTTAGTCTTTAACGTTGAAATGGTCTTTCCTATTATTAAGGATGCGGGTATGAAAGGCGTTATTTTTTACGATGCTGGCAACGCCTGGAATGACAGGTATTACCTTGATGATTTACGACAGTCTGTAGGATTAGGTATTCGCTGGTATTCACCGATCGGCCCTTTAAGGCTTGAATATGGCTACATGGTTAACCGCAAAGGATTAAACGATGACTCAACAGGCCGCTGGGAATTTACTATCGGCATGCCTATGTAAACAAGAAATGGAAGAAACAAGATTCAAATTTGTTTTAGCCACAAATAAATTAAGAGAGGAGATTTTATATGAAAAGAAATATTTATCTAATTGCAGGAATTATCTTGTTGGTTTTCGTCTGGAGTACGAGTTCTTTTGCTGTGGACAAAATTGGCTTCATTAACTTACAGGATATAATGCAAAATTCCAATGCCGGCAAAAAAGCCGCAGATGAATTTAAAAAATTCTACGAAAAGGAAACCCAGGAAATCAAATCATCAGAAAAAGAATTAAAGAAAATGAAGGATGAACTGGAAAAACAAAGTTCAATTATGACGCAAAGCTCGCAAAAAGAAAAAGAAACTGCGTACCAGAAGAAATTGCGCGATTATCAATTGCTGGTCAATGATACTAATGAAGAGCTTAAAAAGCGTGATCAAGAGATGACTCAAAAGCTGATGCCGGGAATAATGAAAATTGTCCGCACTATCGCTGAAAAAGAAAAATTAACTTTGGTTATTGATGTGGCAACTATGCCGATACCTTATCATGCCCCTGAAAATGACTTTAGCAAAAAGGTTATAGAAGAATTCAATAAAAAAGAATAGGAAAATCATCATTCAATGAAAATGACGCTTACGGAGATAGCCTTATTTCTTGGCGGCACCGTCATTGGCGCGGGTGATACAATTATCAACAATATCCGGTCCATTGAGGAAGCAAATGAAGGTGATCTAACCTTCATTGCCAACAAGAAGTATTTAAAGAAACTGAAGCTGACTAAAGCATCGGCTACTCTTGCATCGCCGCAAACAGCAGCGGAAGGCAAAAATCTAGTTATTGTGGACAATCCTTACGCCGCTTTGGGGAAATTATTAATACTCTTTTATCCATTAGAACACGGCCGCAGTGGTGTAAGTCCAGACGCTTATATTGAAGATGGCGCTATTGTATCTCCGGAAGCAACAATCTTTCCCCGGGCTTTTATCGGTAAGAGAGCAAAGATCGGCAAGAGGTCTGTTATTTACCCCGGTGTCTTTATAGGCAATAACGCTTTCATTGGTGAAAATTCAATACTTTATGCCAACGTTACTGTTTATCACTCTTGCATCATTGGTAACCGGGTAATTTTGCACTCCGGAGTTGTGGTCGGCGCTGATGGATTTGGTTTTGCATCCCCCGGCAAGGACAATACCAAAATTCCGCAAGTTGGCTTTGTGCAAATTGATGACGATGTGGAAATCGGCGCCAATACTACCATTGATCGTGCCGCACTGGGTAGAACATGGATCCAGCGCAATGTTAAAATTGATAATCTTGTTCAGATCGCCCATAATGTTGTTATTGGTGAAAATTCGGCCATTGCCGCCCAGGTTGGCATTTCCGGAAGCACAAAGCTGGGCAAAAGTGTAATGGTTGGCGGACAGACAGGTATGGTCGGACATATTAATATTGGAGACAATGTAATGATCGCGGCCGCATCATCAATCCATAAGAATATTAAGTCCGGACAAATTGTTGGCGGAAGTCCGCAATTGCCGCATAAACAATGGCTGAAAGTTCTGGCCTGCTGGGTAAAACTTCCGGAGATGAGAGCAACGCTTAAAGATCTTGTAGAAAAAGTTGATAAGCTCCAGAAAAAATAATTTTTCAATAGATAGAAGGTTAGATAAATGAAGATTCATCCTACGGCAATTATTTCTCCTGATGCGCAATTGGAAGAAGATGTTGAAATCGGGCCTTATGTGGTGATTGGATCTGATGTGAAAATCGGAAAAAACACGATCATTGGCCCCCATACAGTAATAGAAGATTTTACCTGCATTGGTGAAAGCTGCCATATATTCCAGTTTTGTTCCATAGGTGCTCCTCCCCAGGATTTGAAATTCGGCGGAGAAAAAACCCGTGTGGTTATCGGCAATTTCAACACTATCCGGGAGTTTGTAACCATTCACCGCTCCACTACAGCTGATATCGGAGTAACTATTATTGGTGATTACAATCTGATTATGGCTTATGCCCATGTTGCCCATAATTGTAAGTTAGGTAATAGAATTATCATGTCTAATGCCGCCACATTGGCAGGGCATGTTCATATTGAAGATTATGCAATTATCAGCGGTCTTACCGGCATCCATCAATTCTGCCGTCTTGGCGCACACTGCATGATTGGCGGGGCATCCGCAGTCGTTAAAGATGTTCCTCCTTATGCTATAGCTCAAGGGAACCATGCCAAACTATTCGGATTAAATTTGATCGGACTTAAAAGACGCAATTTTTCGGAAAATACGATCAAAGCACTCAAAGACGCCTACCGTATTATTTTCCGTTCCGATCTTCTTCTGGAAGCGGCCTTAAAAAAAGCACAAGACGAAGCGGCAGATTATCCGGAAGTACGTTATTTTATCCAATTTATCAAAGAATCGGAAAGAGGCGTTTGCCGTTGATAATTATGAATGTGAAGAGAAAGAAAATAAAAATCGGCGTTATCGGGATTGGCCATCTAGGCAATTATCATCTGCAAAAATATCAGAAATTAGAAAATTGTGAGATCACAGCTGTAGCTGACATGATTACTGATCGTGCCCAAAAAGCAGCCGGGATTTATAAATGTACCGCATTCTCTGATTATCGCGCTATGCTGGGTCAGGTTGATGCTGTGAGCATTGCCGTCCTTACCAGCGAACACCACAAGGTTGCTAAGGATTTTTTGGCGGCAGGCGTGGATGTCTTGATAGAAAAACCTATCTGCGCAACGTTGGAAGAAGCAGATGAGTTAATAGAATTAGCAAAGAAGAAGAATTTGATTCTTCAGGTTGGCTTTGTCGAAAGATTCAACCCGGCAATCATGGCTGTGGAAAATGTTATAGAGAAGCCGATGTTCATTGAAGCACATCGATTGCATCCATTCTTTGAGCGCGGCACTGATGTTGACGTTATCTTGGACTTGATGATTCACGACCTCGACATTATTTTAAAATTTGTGAATTCTCCGATTACAGGGATGGACGCTGTTGGTGTTCCTATTCTTTCTGATAAAATTGATATTTCCAATGTGCGGATCGCCTTTGCCACCGGCTGTATCGCTAATGTTACGGCCAGCCGCATTAGCGCCAAAACCATGCAAAAGATCCGTTTTTTCGGCCCCGAAGGATACCATTCTGTTGATTGTCAGAAGCGGGAAATTTTATCTTTGAGCAAAAGAAAAAATGGTGATGGTCAACAACAAATTGTTCAAAATAATATCGAAGTTGCCAGCCATGATTCCTTGGAGGAAGAAATTCGTTCTTTTATCAATGCTGTCATCAACCGTTCCAGGCCGCTTATTTCCGGTGAAGATGCCCGCAAATCTCTAGAGTTGGCCATTGATATAATCAAAAAAATGAGAGTTGCCGAGGTCGTATAAAATGATCCCGATGGTAGATTTAAAAAGGCAGTACCATGATCTGAAAAACGAAATTAATGCCGCGATCAGCGACGTTTTGGAGCAAACTCGTTTTATTCTCGGGCCTAATGTCAGCGCCCTGGAAGAAGAAGTTGCCGCCTATCACGATTTGCCGTATGCTGTCGGAGTCGCCAATGGTACGGATGCTTTACTTTTGGCGTTGCGCTCGTGCGGCATTGGAGATGGCGATGAAGTAATTACCACTCCTTTTACCTTTATCGCAACGGCGGAAGTAATCGCCGTTTTAAAGGCAAAGCCCGTTTTTGTGGATATTTGTCCCGATACATTTAACCTCGATTACAATCGCATTGCTGAAAAAATAACTTCCAAAACAAAGGTAATTGTTCCGGTGCATTTGTTCGGCCATCCTGCCGACATGAATCCCATCATGGAAATAGCCCACAAGTACAAACTCAAGGTAATTGAGGATTGCGCGCAAGCTTTTGGAGCTAAATACAATGGCAGAAAAGTCGGCACTATCGGCGATGTCGGTTGTTTTAGTTTCTTCCCCAGCAAAAATCTTGCTGGTTATGGCGACGGCGGCATGGTCATCACGAAAAGCGAAGAGATAGCCGGGCAGGTAAAAATATTGCGCAATCATGGCAGCTCAAAGCGTTACTATCATCAGGAAATCGGCTACAACAGCCGCCTTGATGAAATTCAAGCCGCCATCATTCGCGTTAAACTAAAAAAAATAGATCAGTTTAACATGGCTCGTCGTCAAAATGCGGCAGCTTATTGTGCTGCCATCACCAGCAAAAATGTAATTTTGCCTACTGTGGTTTCCGGTTGTGAACATGTTTATCATCAATTTACTATTCGCGCGAAAAATCGTGATGTTTTGGCTAAGACTCTTCAAAAAAAAGATATTGCCTCAGCTGTTTATTATCCGGTGCCTTTGCACCAACAGGAAGTTTTTCTGAAGATGTATAATGCTTCTGTAAAAATGCCTATGAGTGAAAATTGTGCGCAGGAAGTCCTTTCTCTGCCGATGTTTCCAGAATTGAGCCAAGAAGAAATCAGGCTTGTTGCCGACGTGATTAATAATGCCTCTTGAAAAAATAAATTCAGTCCTTTCAATAAACGCTGTGCATAAGAAAAACAAAACCATTATGATCATTGCCGGCGAAGCTTCCGGTGATATGCACGGCGCCAATCTCGTCAGGGAAATGTTAAAAATCAACCCGGCACTGAATTTTTACGGCATCGGCGGAAACAAGTTGCAGGAAGAGGGGGTAAAAATTCTTGCCAACGCCTCCTCTATGGCTGTTGTCGGTTTGACCGAGGTTTTCTCTAAATTAGGAAGTATTTTAAAAATAATGGGGATGATGAAAAGATCATTGGATGAGCGCCAGCCGGATCTTGTCATTCTAATTGACTATCCTGATTTTAATCTCCCTTTAGCTAAGGCCGCTAAGAAAAGAGGAATAAAAGTTTTCTACTACATAAGCCCGCAGGTTTGGGCTTGGCGCAGAGGCAGAATCGGGCAAATTAAAAAAACGGTAGACAAAATGGCAGTTATCCTGCCTTTTGAAGTTGATACTTACAGTAAGGAAGGTTTTCCGGTAAATTATGTCGGCCACCCTTTGTTGGACATGGTGAAACTGAATTATTCAAAACAGGAATCGAGAAAAAATTTCGGTCTTGCCGAAAATAAAATCACCATTGGAATTTTGCCCGGTAGCCGGCTTTCGGAAGTAAGAAAATTAATGCCGGAACTGCTGCGGGCGGCTGAAATCTTAGTGCAAAAAATGCCGGATATACAATTTGTCCTGCCGCTGGCCGATACGCTTGAAGAGAAAATCATAACTGAAATTAGTTCCAGATTTACGGTAAAGGTGCATATAATTTCTAGTCATACGTACGATGTTATTTCCTGTGCCGATTTGGCTTTGGTTGCTTCGGGAACAGCAACGCTCGAAACAGCTCTTTTGGGAGTTCCCATGATTATCGTCTATAAAATTTCTCTGATTTCTTATGTTATCGGCAGGTTGTTTGTTCATGTAAAAAACATCGGTCTTGTCAATATTATTGCCGGAAAAACCATTGTGCCGGAATTGATTCAAGGAGATGCCTGTGGCAACCGTATTGCCATGGAGGCTTTGGCAATTTTAACAAATGAAGAAAGAAAGCAGGAAATGATAAAAGAACTAATGGCAATTCGCGCCAAACTGGGCGATCCAGGCGCTGCAATAAGAGCTGCGCAAATTGCCTGTGATATGGTATAGGAACAACTATGAAAACTTTTAAAAGATTGTTATTAATGGCCAAGCAATATTATGTACGCTTTATCTTTGCTGCGATTTGCATGATCATTGCCGGAGGTTTACAATCCGCTCTGCCGCTGATTTCCAAACCGGCCATTGACGAAATATTTGTCAATAAAAATATTGCCGCGCTGAAATGGATCCCCATTGCAGTGGTAGCCATTTTCCTGTTTAAAGGATTGTGCAACTACGGACAGACTATTTTAATGAGCTCCATAGGATTGCGCATTGTTACGGATTTACGCAATAAACTTTACGAACAAATTCAGAAACAATCCTTATCTTTTTTTGCCGAACATCCCACAGGATTGTTGATGTCACGGATTACCAATGATGTTCAGTCTGTTCAAACCGCTTCATCGGAGGCAGTAACAGCATTAGTCAAAGACAGCTTTATGCTAATATCATTGGTGGGGGTTATTTTCTACACCGACTGGAAACTAGCGCTTATCGCGATAGTCGTCTTTCCGCTGACCATTTATCCTATTGCTTTTTTTGGCAGAAAAATGCGCAAGGTGACAACCTCCACGCAAATCACCATGGGAACCTTGAATTCTCTTTTGCAGGAAACCATTTCCGGAACCCGCATTGTCAAGGCGTTTGGTATGGAAAAATATGAAAGCAAAAGATTCGCTGCGGAAAACGAAAGGCTGTTTAAATATAACATGAAAGCCGTTTCCGTAAACGCCATTTCCAGTCCCCTCATGGATTTTCTGGGAGGATTGGGGATTGCCGCCGTCATTTTTTACGGCGGCTATAATGTTGTTCATGGCCATTCCACCCCTGGCACTTTCTTCTCATTTATTGCCGCGCTGCTGATGCTTTACGAACCCATTAAACGGCTCACAAATATCAATAACACCATCAATCAGGGCATTGCCGGTGCAGACCGTATTTTCAGCATCATTGACCTGACTCCGGATATTGAAGATAAGCCCGGCGCCATAAATCTTCCACCCATTAATCGCGGCATCGATATCGATAATGTTACGTTCCGCTATGAAAAAACACCGGTATTGAAAAAAATAAATCTTTCCATTAAAGCCGGTGAGGTTATCGCGTTTGTAGGAATGAGCGGAGGAGGAAAGACATCACTGGTTAATCTGATACCAAGATTTTATGATGTCAGCGAAGGCCGAATATTGATTGACGGCCATGATATCAGGGATGTCTCTCTGCAATCACTGCGCAAGCAGATCGCCATAGTGACGCAGCAGACGATACTTTTTAATGACACCGTAAAAAATAATATTGCCTATGGTGATATCGAAAGAACTGAAAATGATACCATCAACGCGGCTAAAGCAGCCAATGCTCATGACTTCATCATGAAGCTGCCCAAAAGATATGATACTAATATCGGTGAATTGGGCACCAAGCTCTCCGGAGGAGAAAAACAACGTCTTTCCATTGCCCGGGCGCTGCTCAAAAATGCTCCCATTTTAATCCTTGACGAGGCCACTTCCTCGCTGGACACGGAAGCGGAAATTGAAGTGCAGGATGCTTTGGATAATCTCATGAAGGGGCGCACCACGTTAGTTATCGCGCATAGGCTTTCCACGATCCGCAATGCCGATAGAATTATTGTGTTAGTTAATGGAGAAATTGTTGAAGAAGGCGACCACGAAACATTGCTTAAGAAAAAGGGCGAATATTTCCGTCTATATAATTTGCAGTTCAAAGATGAAGAAAGTGATGAGAAAAATGATCGATTGGCAAAGGATATGGGATGATGACGGAATTACCAGTTGTTACAGCCCTGTCAAAATAATTGCATATGTCCTTTCTTTTTTTTATCGCCTTATTATCAATTTTCGCAACTGGCTGTACGATCACAGAATATTTAAAGAGGTAAAACTTCCTTGTCCTGTGATTAGTGTCGGCAACATCACCGTAGGTGGCACGGGCAAAACTCCCTGTGTGATTATGCTGGCTCAAATGCTGCAAGAAAACGGTTTTAAGCCGGCAATTCTCAGCCGTGGTTATGGCGGCAAAAGTGTCAATCCCGTTAATATTGTATCTGATGGTCATAAAATTTTGCTCGGCAGCGAAACTGCGGGAGACGAACCTTTCTTAATTGCCCAGGTTCTAAAGGGTATTCCCGTGATTACCGGGGCTAAAAGAATTGTTGCCGGAAAAACAGCCATCCATCAATTCGGATCTGATGTGCTCATTTGTGATGATGCCATGCAGCACCGGCAAATCTTCAGAGATATTAATTTAGTTTTATTAGACAGCCAAAGTTTACGGAAAAACAATCATGTTCTTCCGCGGGGAAGGTTGCGGGAACCAATAGCCGGGATGAATAGAGCCAGCGCCTTTGTGCTCACGCGTGCCAATGAATCACGACAAACAAACAACTCGATCGAAAAATTAGTCCAGACTGAAAATATTCCTATTTTCAGGAGTATTCATAAACCGAAGGATATCGTAAAGGGAGATTACAGCACGCAAAAATCGATTTCCGAACTTAAGGGGAAAAAGGTTTGCGCGTTTTGCGGAATTGCCAATCCAGATTCATTTAGAAAAACTTTATCGGATGCCCAAACGCAAGTCTTGTCGTTCGATATTTTTCCCGATCACCACCGCTATAATAAAAACGAATTGGAAAAAATCAAAACCAGATTTATTGATTGCCGCGCTGATTTTCTGATTTCAACCCAAAAAGATGGCACGCGTCTCCAGGAATTCCCCGAATTTTTAAACATAGTTTACATGTTACGTATTGAGCTGGAGATTGTTCCCTCCAGAGAATCATTCAAAAAATTTATATTGGCCCGGCTCGCGGCAGCGTGAAAAACAAACTGACTACAAGGATGTCTGAGTGAAAGAAAGATTAATAATAAATTTATTAAGACACATCCCCTTTAGCTTAAGAAAGATTTTGGCCATTTTATATAGCCAGAAAAATATCTTGAATGCTGGAAGACAAATATATGTCAGGTAAAACAAAAAGGATAACCAATTGAAGCCTGGAAATATCAAAAAATTACCGCGTGAAGGTATGAATAAAATTTTAATTCGCGGCACCAACTGGATTGGCGATGCCATCTTAACATTGTCGGCAGTGGCCTCTATCCGCGCCACTTACCCGCAAGCCCACATAGCCGTCCTCGTAAAACCATGGGTGGCCGATATTTATGGACTTTTCTCCGGCTTAGATGAAATAATCATCTATGAAAATAAATTTGATACTCCTGCCGGAGTATTTCGCCTTGCCAGAATGCTCAAGGGGAAAAAATTTGACGCAGCGATACTTTTACAAAACGCAATAGAAGCCGCGATCATCGCCCTTGCGGCAGGAATTCCTCTGCGCGCCGGATACGACTCTGATGCCCGCGGTCTTCTGCTAACCCATCGCGTGCACCGCACTGAAGAAATAAGAAAAGTTCACCAAATTGATTATTATCTGGAAATGGTCAAGGCTTTGGGTTGTGTTTCCGTTAATCGTGAGATGCACTTGGAAATTAAAATCAGTCTTTTTGATGCCCAGAATATTTTGCGGAAATTTGTACCCGAAACAAAGAAGACTATAATTGGCATCGCTCCCGGAGCCACTTACGGTCCGGCAAAAAGATGGTTACCCGATAGATTTTCCGCAGTGGCGGATAAACTAGATGAAAAATTTTCTATGCAGGGGATTTTGCTGGGTGGTAAATCCGATTGGGAAATAGCGCAAGAAGTCAAAAAGCTGGCGCATACTGAATTAATTAATCTCGCCGGGAAAACGACTTTGCGGGAAGCAATTTATTTAATTTCCCAATGTCGTTTATTCATCAGCAATGATTCAGGGTTAATGCATATAGCCGGCGCGTTGAACATTCCGACTATTGCGCTTTTTGGCTCAACTAATCCTGTTACCACCGCACCTGCGGGAAACAAATCCATCATCGTTCGTCGGGAAGTATCCTGCAGTCCTTGTTTGAAAGAAACATGCCCAACGGATTTTCGTTGCATGAAGCTGATTTCTGTGAAAGATGTTTTCGAGGCAGCTCAGAATTTATTGTGAAACTCCAATTCCGAAAGCGAAGCGTATAACCTAAAGGTCACACGTTGGAATTGGTAAGTTGTAATGAGACCCAAGCTTTAGAAACAGAGTGCGCTGAAGCTTGCAGGTCGAATTATCCGCGAAGCGGAGGGTAATGAGACTCAAACCTCAAAAAGCGAAGTGAATAGAAGTTTGTTAGTCGAATTATACCCAGCAGCTTGCTGCGAAATGTTTCCAAAGCTTGCTTTGGGGTTTATAGCCGTGATTTCAAAATGACCGGGATAAAAATAAATGAAAAAAAATGTCGCCGTTTTTCTGGACAGAGACGGAACAATTAATGAAGAAGTCGGTTATTTGGATAGTTTGGACAAACTCAAGATAATCCCCGGCGCTTATGAAGCGATCAAATTGATTAATGAAAGTGAGATGAAAGCAGTGGTCATTTCCAATCAGGCCGGCGTGGCTAGAGGATTATTTCCAGAAGACTTTGTAAAAATAACCCATGAATATCTGCAAAATGCTCTGCGTAAAAAAGGAGCATACATAGATAATTTCTATTACTGTCCGCATCATCCTACGGAAGGAATAGAGCCTTACCGGCAAGTTTGTAACTGTCGTAAACCGGCTCCGGGTATGTTGCTGCAGGCGGCTCAAGATTTGAATATCGATCTAACAAGATCTTATCTGGTGGGCGATAGATTTAACGATATGGAAGCGGGCAAAAAAATTGGAGTCCGGGGGATTTTAGTAAAAACAGGATTCGGTCAAAGTTTATTGCAGGATGATGGTCCTGATGAGGCAACGCCGGAGAATAAACCGGATTTTATTACTGCGGATATTCTGGAAGCTGTAAAATGGATATTAAAGAACAAAGAGTGAATATACTAATCGTAAAACTCAGCGCGATAGGCGATGTGATTCAGACCCTGCCGTCTCTTACAGCTCTGCATCAGCTTTATCCCGAAGCTCACATAACTTGGGTTGTGGAAGAAGCCGCCGCGGATTTAGTTAAAAATCATCCTTATCTGGATGCGGTTTTAATTTCCCGGCGCAAAAGCTGGAGCAAAGATTTTCAGAGTGGCCAATTCAGGCGCCCTCTGAAAGAGATAAGGTCTTTTATAAAGACTTTGCGGCAACGAGATTATGATCTGGTGATTGATTTTCATGGTCTCTTTAAAAGTTCAATGATTGTGTTTTTCAGCCGCGGAAAAAGAAAACTAGGCTATGATTCATTGCAGGAATTAAGCGGTTTATTCCTTAATGAAAAAATTCCTGAAGACATGAACAAACACGCGATTGAGCGCTACCTTGATTTCCCGCGTTATCTGGGTGTGAAAATTGAAAGCGTTCAATTTATTCTGCCTTCAAATAAGGAAGCTGAAGAAAAGGCAGAAATTTTGCTGGACAAGTATAATCTGGAAAATAAAAAATTTATCGCCATTAACCCGATTGCTTATTGGGAAACAAAGCTTTGGAGTAATGAAAAATTTGCCCATTTATCCGATTTAATTAATAATAAGCTGCAGATGAAAGTCGTTTTTACCGGAAGCGAAAAAGAACCAATCGAGAAAGTAACTTCACTAATGACTACAAAAAGTATAAATTTAGGCGGGGCAACAACTTTGCTTGATCTTGCAAGTCTGTACAAAAAAGCGCGAATCGTGATAACAACCGACTCCGGTCCCATGCATTTAGCCGCAGCGGTGAAAACTCCGGTTATTGCTCTTTTCGGTCCAACCGATCCGGCAAGAACAGGCCCTTACGGCACCGGACATACAATAATCAGGACAGAACTATCCTGCAGTCCCTGCTTTTTAAAAAAATGCTCGACAAAAAAATGCATGGAAGATATTTCACCCCAGCAGGTTTTTGCCGCCGTGGAAAAAAAATTAACAAAGGAGTGATGAATGCCTTTAAATAAAAAACTATTGGATATTCTAGTCTGTCCGCAATGTCATGGGAAAGTTCACTTCGACGAAAAGCTGAGCGGCATTATTTGTGATCAGTGTAAATTGATCTACGAAGTTAAGGATGACATTCCCGTCATGCTGGTGGAAGAAGCCAAAAAGTTTTCGTAATTTACAAATAAAATAATCGGAATTAATCAGCCTATGGTGACATAAAACTGATAGATTATGCGCTTCTAACAAAGATAATAAAATTGCTTGACAGTCGCTATGGATTAATATAGATTCTTCCGCAATTAGTAAAAGGCTTTTTAAGCCCTACCCTTTGGAGCGTTTCAAATATTCAAATAGACAAGCCGAGATTTAATCCGTAACTACTAAAAAATCGTGACTATCTTTTTGTGTTTCTTTAAAAATAATGCAGTAAAAGCGAAAGCAAATATAATATCAGGATAACGTTTTACGTTACCCGACTAGAATTTAAAGCAAGGAAATATTTATGAACATTGAAGATATCAAACGATTGCCTATCAGTGAGCTCAACGATTTAGCCAAGAAATTAGAAGTTCCGGGTGCCAGCGGGATGCGCCGTCAGGATTTGATTTTTGCTATCTTGCAGACACAGGCGGAACAAAATGGCGTGATTTCCGGTTCGGGAGTATTGGAAATTTTACCCGACGGTTTTGGTTTTTTACGCGCCGTGGATTACAACTACCTGCCCAGCCCGGATGACATTTACATTTCGCCCTCGCAGATCAGAAGATTTAATTTAAAAACCGGTGACACAATTTCCGGTGAAGTCCGTCCCCCAAAAGAAGGAGAAAAATATTTTGCCCTTTTAAAAGTTGACACCGTAAATCTGGAAAGTCCTGAACAAGCCCGTGACAAAATCCTTTTTGATAACTTGACCCCTCTTTATCCTTTGGAAAAATTAAATTTGGAATATGATCCTAAAAATTATTCCACCAGAACTTTGGATTTATTCGCACCGATTGGCAAAGGACAACGTGGATTGATTGTTTCTCCGCCGCGTGCCGGTAAAACAGTTCTTTTGCAGGATATTGCCCACAGCATTTCCGCAAATCATCCTGAAGTGGTTTTAATGGTGCTTTTAATTGACGAACGGCCGGAAGAAGTAACCGATATGCAGCGCAGTGTTGCCGGTGAAGTAATTGCTTCTACATTTGACGAACCGGCTTCCTTCCACGTGCAGGTGGCGGAAATGGTTATTGAAAAGGCCAAGCGTCTTGTCGAACATAAAAAAGACGTGGTCATCTTACTCGACAGCATTACCCGTTTAGCGCGAGCATACAACACTGTTGTTCCTCCCAGCGGAAAAGTTCTTTCCGGTGGAGTCGATTCCAATGCTTTGCACAAGCCTAAACGGTTCTTCGGCGCAGCCAGAAATATCGAGAATGGCGGCAGTTTGACGATAATTTCCACAGCTCTGATTGATACCGGAAGCCGGATGGATGAAGTCATTTTTGAAGAATTCAAGGGAACAGGCAATATGGAACTGCATCTGGACCGCCGCATCGCCGATCGCAGAGTATTCCCTGCTTTCGACTTAATCCGTTCCGGAACAAGAAAAGAAGAATTGTTGATTCCCAAAGCAAATCTCAATCGTGTCTGGATATTGCGCCGGTTGCTCCAGGAGATGAATCCCGTTGATGCCATGGAATTTATCATCGGCAAAATTAAAAAAACGGAAACTAATCAGGAATTTTTGGATTCGATGAACACGTAACGGTATAAAAAAGGTTTTGCGTTTTTGCTTGAATTTTTACCGTATATATTGTAAGGCATGCGAACACTTTAAATAAAGCAGAAAACATCAATAATTAATTGTAGATAAACACCAGGGAGGAAAAGAAAGAAGAAATGAAAGAAGGAATTCATCCAGAATATAAAGAAACAACCATCACTTGTGTTTGCGGTAACGTCATTGAAACAAAGTCGACCAAAAAAGACATTAAGACGGAAATTTGTTCCAACTGTCATCCTTTTATAACAGGCAAGCAAAGACTTGTCGATACGGCTGGGCGCGTCGAGAAATTCAAGAAAAAGTACGAAGCCAAAGTGGAAAAGCAGCAGGTCAAAAAGAAAACACCCACGGTAGTGGTAAAGAAAGCAAAGACAGAATAATTACATAAATTTTCTTAATGAAAAACCAAAATATTGGACTACGTTTTTATGATGAAAACTGTTCATCTTTCTTCTGCTAAGTTGCCTTCGTTTTTTGGGATTGAGTCACTGGTTTCTCCAAGTATGGAGCCATATGCTTCAAGTTGCCCTCTTCCTCCTTGCCGCCGTGACATTCTTTTGAATGTAATCCGGCATTACCATCTGTAGATACCTTTCCAGCGGGAAGGAACTTATAGATGTGCCTTTTTTAAACTAACCTCAAAACTACAATATTTACTTTAAAGAAATAACATGGATATTATATTAGATAAACTTCGCGACATTGAAATACGCTACCGGGAACTGGAAGGGCTACTTAGTGACCCTAAAATTGTTTCGAAGCAGGGCCTTTATCAAAAATATGCCAAAGAGCATGCCGATTTAAGGGAATTAGTGGAAACTATACGTCAATATGAGAAAATCAGAGATCAAATAGAAGAGTATCAGGGGGTTTTGGCGGAGGGCGATGAAGAATTAAAAGCAATCGTCAAGGAAGAAATGCCGCAATTAAAGCAAAAGCAAACTGACTTGGAAGAAAAGTTAAATATTTTGCTGCTGCCCAAGGATCCCAACGCTGATAAAAACGTCTTTCTGGAAATCAGAGCGGGCACGGGAGGCGATGAAGCCGGCCTTTTCGCCGGTGATTTATTTCGAATGTACGCGCGGTATGCGGAAGCTCAGGGCTGGCGTGTAGAGGTAGTGAGCAGTTCTTCGACAGGTGGCACCGGCGGGTTTAAGGAAATTATTTCCCTGATTGAAGGCAACGGAGCTTACAGCCGCCTGAAGTATGAAAGCGGCGTTCATCGCGTCCAGCGCGTTCCGGTTACAGAAGCCCAGGGACGCATTCACACTTCGGCGGTAACCGTGGCCATTATGCCCGAAGCGGAAGAAGTGGAAGTCAATATCGATCCCAACGAACTGCGGGTTGACGTTTATCGTTCCACTGGCCACGGCGGCCAGAGCGTCAATACAACCGATTCGGCTGTGCGCATCACTCACTTGCCTACAGGGCTGGTTGTTACCTGTCAGGATGAAAAATCCCAGCTTAAAAATAAGAACAAAGCAATGAAAGTATTGCGCGCGCGCCTGTTGGATGCCATGGTACAAAAACAAAATGCGGAACAGGCGCAGACGCGTAAAAACCAGGTGGGCAGCGGCGACCGCAGCGAACGTATCCGCACATACAATTTTCCTCAAGGCCGCATCACCGATCATCGCATCAACATGACCCGATATGATCTCGACAATTTCTTGAACGGCAACATCGGCGCAATGATTGACGCCTTGGCTACACATTATCAGGCGGAATCGCTGAAATAAGCGAATACCCTTTCGCTTGTAAGTTACCACCTTGCAGGTGATAACTTACCGGTAAGGTAAATTTTTAATTTGCTTTGCGCTCCCCTGCGGGATGCGCTTCCGGTCTTCGGCTAACTTTGTTGGCATCGTCGTCGGCTTCCTCAACGTATTATTAATACGCCTGCGGAGCCTCCTCCTTGCCCAGCTTGAGCAGGACAGTTCAACTAACGAATTACAGTTTACTGCGTAACTATAATTCGAGTTTCACTGCCGCCTAGTTATCCTTTGACCGGATGCGCAACCGAAGGGCGCGCAATAAAAATTAAACTCTCTTACCCTACCGGGAAGTGACGCCGAACAGGCGGCAGCTTCCAAGCGAAAAGGTATTAATTTATGGGAATAAATTCTTTTAAAGGAGGTTTCATATATGCCAGTAAAAAAAGTTGTTGCTTCAAAAAAAAGTAAGCTTAAAAGTTCCGGCTATGGGTGGGTACCCGATGTGCCAGATCAACGTGATTATTTGCTTAGCGCCGTGCTTCGTATACCGGCAAAATTACCTCCGCTGGTAGATTTGCGTCCTACTTGTTCTAAAGTAGAGGATCAGGGACAACTGGGCAGTTGCACCGCCAATGCTCTGGTCGGTGCGCTGGAGTTTCTGGAAAGGAAGGATAAAGTTTCTTTTGAGGATTTCAGCAGACTGTTTATTTACTATGATGAAAGAGCCGTTGAACACACCATCCAGTCCGACTCCGGCGCCATGATCCGTGACGGCATAAAGACACTGGCCAAACAAGGTGTTTGCTCGGAAAAGAAATGGCCTTATATTATCTCAAAATTCCGGATTAAACCAACTCCGGCTTGTTACAAGGACGCGGCGAATCATAGAATTACTTCTTATCACCGAATAATCACGCTGGATGAAATGCGCGCGTGCCTGGCTGAAGGCTTCCCGTTTGTCTTTGGTTTTACGGTGTATGAAAGTTTTGAATCGCAGGCAGTGGCAAAAACCGGCGTTGTGAACATGCCGGGGCAAGGTGAAAAGTCACTAGGCGGACATGCTGTTCTTGCCGTGGGTTACAACGATGCCAAGGAAAGATTTATTGTGCGTAATTCCTGGGGAGAGAACTGGGGAATGAAAGGGTATTTCACCTTACCCTATAAATACGTTGCAGACAGAAATCTTTCCGACGATTTTTGGACAGTTCGCCGCGGCGAAAATATGATTTCAAAATAATATTTAAAAATCGGCGGCAGCTTAAAGCTGGCCGCCGATTCTGTAGCTGTCATTGTTTATCTAATTCGTATGACATGAAAGTTGCATGGAACGGTAAATGGGAAAATTCCTTGGTTTCTCCCTCAACAAATCCAATTCCTCTGTACCAGTTTTTGAGTTCAGTTTGCTCTGCAATAATTCCTATATTGACGCGATGAGCTCCAAGACTTTTGGCCTTTGATAATACTTGAGTCACCAAATCTTTCCCGAACCCGCGTCGCCGCTGGTCGGGAAGAACCGCGAGGCGTTCCAGATAACACACTTCAGGATTTGCTTGTTCGAGAGCAACACACCCTGCACAAGGTTTTCATTTTCAATAACAAAATAGGTAACACCTCGTTCCATATCCTTTTGAATCCAGTCCTCTGTACAGTTGGATGGATGGCGAGGAGCATTCTCTTGGGTCAAGTCAAAGCGCTAAGCTACATCCTGAAATGATTTTCGGATAGTCTCAACTAAGACCTCGATATCTTTTTGAGTACATTCTCGTATCTTAGGACTTAACATCGTTTATTGCTCACTCTTGCTAAAGAGGAATTGATCCATGCCTTGCACAACGAGGGCACCAACTCCCTTGTTTTATATGACTAGGAGAGGCAAGCCATTGATGACCATTTAAGCACTGCCATAGAAGTTTTGTTTGAGCATTTACGTACTGAGTCGATAGGCATTGTCCTCAGTTATTTGTTGCAAGTTCCTTCATTTGTTTAATCGTTATTTTTGTTGACCAACACGTAGGGCACCATGAATCATGACGGATACTATCAGGAACTGCTTCCCACTGATGACCTTCCTTACATTCCCATAGATGCTTTTTTGTCATTCCCATAAAAGAATCTGAAAGGCATTTACCGCCTTTTTTATTTGCAATATTATTCATATCGTGAATGGTTCGACCTCTACCTGCACAATATGGACACCAATGATTTTTAGCTTGACCTGGTGTCATTTCAAACTTATGTCCTTTAGAACATTCCCATGTTAATTTACTAAGATTATTATTATATTTTTCTGAAATACACTTACCATCTCTTTTGTTTGCTAATATTTGCATTTCTTCAATTGTTTTTTTAACTATACCAGCGCAATACGGACACCATGAGTTCTGTTTTATGCTTGAAGGAACTGCTTCCCACTGATGTCCTTCCTTACATTTCCATAATAGTTTTGTATTATCATTAATATAAGATTCAGATAAACATTTACCGCCTCTTTTATTCGCAATATTTTTCAAATCATTTATTATTTCTTTTGATGTGAAGGTAGAATATGCATTAATTAGATTAATTTTCTTTGTGCTAAAATCACTAGGTAAAGTTATGTGTTTTTGTTTGCATTGTTTTTTTATAAAATCTTTTACTGAATCTATAGGAAGAAGTCTTGGAATCTCTGGAACAAGTATAAGTTTAATATTATGTTTTAAGCATAATTTATATTTAGTTTTATCATCTTTTATTCTTTTATCAAACTTAGCTTTTGTACTTATAAAATGTGTTTTTGTAGAATAATGTTGTTCGCCTTGATGTTCAAAACCAATACTAAGCTTTTTATTAAAACCATCAAGTTCCATTTGATTACCGTCTTCATTTACTAACCATTTAGGAAGAGATTTATTAAATTTTTCATTAAAAAGTTGTTCAAAATATTCTCTACATATTCTTTCACCTAATCCAGAAGAGCAAGTAGGGCACCATTGTCCCCTGTTAATTTTATCTTGACTAGCATTAAATTGATGCCCTTCCTTACATTCCCATAAAAGTTTTGCTTTCGCTCTTTGATAAACTTTAGAAAGACATTTGCCCCCTCGTTCCGTTGCGATTTTTTCCATATCGTGAAGTGTAAGTTTTTCAAGACCTTTACATTTTCGGCACCAAGTTCCTCTTTTAATGCTGTTAGGTATCGCCTTCCAGCGATGACCTTTATTGCATTCCCATAGTAGCGGGGTTTGGCTGTTGATATAGACACCAGAGAGGCATTTACCCCTTCTACTCTTAGCCAAGCTCTGCATCTCATTAATTGTCAATTTTTTACTACCGCCACATTCAGGACACCATTTACCTCGCTTGATATTATTAGCTGTGGCTTCCCATCGATGTCCCTCTTTGCATTCCCATAATAAATTGGTTTGGCTGTTGATGTAGGTACTTGATAGACACTTCCCACCTCTACTCTCTGCAAGATATTGCATATCGTGAATCGTAAATTTTGCATGACGGCCACATTTACGGCACCATCTTCCTTGCTGAATTTTGTTTGGCGTTGCCTTCCACTGGTGACCTTTTTCACATTGCCAAAGTAATTTTGAATGCGCATTTACATAAGTGGTTGAGAGACATTTGCCACCACGACTGTTGGCTAGTTGTTGCATTGTCTCGATGGTTAGTTTATTGACCATAATAAACGATTAAACTACATAATTTTTATTGTTTATCTAAATATAGACATATAACAAGTTATTCTAAAGTTTCTGTATATCCCCACAAGTCAATGTTATTAAAATTTCCCGCTCAAGAGCAACTTACTATTTGTCTATTTGCGGTTTAATCTACTGAATTATGATAATCTATTAAAATATTAATGATTTAGATTTATAAACACTTGACATTTTTTTTGCAACAATTTATTTTCGAACATACAGTTATCAAAGGCCGAGAACGCCCGGCAGACGCCGGGCTGCGCTGCCGATAAAGATGGTAGCTTGGAAACAACCATGATCGTTCACGACATTCTTAATGAGGCAACTCATGATTTCGAAGCTGTGGATATTCCTTCCGCAAGGCTCGACGCGGAAGTTTTGCTTTCTTTTTGCCTGGGTTGCGACCGTCTGGAATTTTACAAAAATCCGGATATGACCATTAGCGAAACACAACTTGCCGCGTTTAGAAATCTCATCGCCAGAAGATTGCAATGGGAACCGGTGGCCTATATTACCGGCCGCAAAGAATTCTGGACATTCGTGCTGGAAGTAAATAGCTCTGTGCTCATTCCCCGCCCCGATACCGAAGTCATTGTCGAAGAAGCCATCGACATTTGCCACAAAATAGATTTTCCTGAAATAAAGATTTTAGATATTGGTACAGGCAGTGGCGCGATAGCAATTGCTTTAGCCTTGGAAATTACCGGTGCAAAAGTTGTGGCCACCGATATTTCGCCAGCGGCTGTTAATCTGGCAAAAAAAAATGCGGACGCTTTGGGACTTCAAGATAAAATCGATTTTCGGCAGGGCAATTTATTTGAGCCGGTTGACGGTATTTTTGATATAATCGTTTGCAATCCGCCTTACATTTCGGCAAAAGATTATGAAAAACTTCCTGCGGGGGTAAAAAATTATGAGCCGCAAGACGCCCTTTTGGCCGGAAAAAGCGGATTGGAATTTTACGAAAAATTGATATATCAGGCGGCAGGTTTCCTGCAAAAAAATGGTTGGATTTTGTTGGAAATTGGAGCTAAACAGGAAGCAGGCGTCCGCAGGATCATGGAAGCCGCAGGTTGTTATGATAGCATCGAAATGCGCAGAGATTATGCCGGACTGCCGCGAGTGATTAAAGCAAGGAGACAAGTAAGTGGATAAAATTGTTATTCAAGGCGGAAAACCTTTATGCGGAGATGTTCAAATCAGCGGGGCAAAAAATGCCGCTCTGCCTATATTGGCCTCGGCGCTCTTGACCTCGGGCGAAAATACTTTTCATAATATTCCCGATCTGGTGGATATCAAAACAATTAAAAAGCTCTTAAAAAGCATGGGTGTGCGAATTGATGGAAATGAAACTTGCAAGGTAAGTGCCGAAAACATCACCAGTTGTAACGCGCCTTATGATTTGGTCAAAACCATGCGCGCATCGGTGCTTGTGTTGGGACCTCTTGTTGCCCGTATGGGCGTCGCGCGCGTTTCTCTTCCCGGCGGCTGCGCGATCGGCGCAAGGCCGGTTAATCTGCACATCAAAGCCTTACAGGATATGGGGGCGCACGTAGAATTAAACAACGGCTATATTGAAGCGAAGGCCAAAAAATTAAAAGGGGCGGATATTTATTTTGATATACAAACTGTAACTGGAACGGAAAACGTCATGATGGCGGCAACGCTTGCGGAAGGCACTACTGTTCTCAACAATGCGGCGCGCGAACCGGAAGTTGTCAATCTGGCGAATGTTTTAAAAGATATGGGAGCGAAGATCAGCGGGGCAGGTACAGATACAATAATAATTGAAGGGGTTACTTCGCTAAAGCCTACGGAAGCTGAAATTATTCCCGACCGGATCGAAGCGGGAACTTTTATGATTGCCGCTGGTATGACGCGCGGCGAGATAAACATCATCGGCTGCAATCCCCATCATCTGGAAACATTGATCAACAAACTGCGGGATACGGGCATGAAGATTTCGCCCATTAAAGGCGGGTTGAAAATATCTTCCGGGAAAAAGATTAATAGTGTTGATGTTAAAACTCTTCCTTATCCTGGATTTCCTACCGATTTGCAGGCGCAGATGATGGCCTATATGTCCATCGGCGGCGGGTTGAGCGTGATTTCCGAAACTGTTTTTGAAAACCGGTTTATGCATGTCAGTGAGTTGCTGCGTATGGGAGCCGATATTGTTATCCAGGGCGGCAACGCGATTGTCCGGGGAGTGCCGATGCTACATGGCGCGCAAACGATGGCTACGGATTTGCGGGCTTCGGCTTCCCTGATTTTAGCGGCGCTGGTGGCTGAAGGAACAACGGAAATTTCCCGCGTTTATCATATTGATCGTGGTTATCAGGCAATAGAGAAGAAATTTTCCGCGTTGGGCGCGGACATAAAAAGGACGACACAATAATATGAAAATAATTAAAGCCGACGCTGTTGAGTTTAAAGATTTTTTCCGTGAATTGCGCCAAAGGGGCGGTGCCTATTCTCCAAAGCTTTTGTCATCTGTGGAAGAAATTGTGCGCGATGTTGCCACCAGAGGCGATGAAGCTCTGTTTCAATATACGGCAAAATTCGACCGGTATGAGTTAACCGCGGCGACAGTAGAAGTAACAACAGCGGAAAGAAAAGACGCGCTGTCTTTAGTTCGACCGGAAGATTTGGAAGTTATTAAATTAGCAGCCCGGCGTATCGAAAAATATCATCTCAACCAGATTGTCGAGGGATGGTCTGCTAAGGCTGAGGAAGGCGTAGAAATGGGACAACGGATTTTGCCCCTGCGGCGTGTGGGCGTTTACGCTCCCGGAGGCAAGGCTTTTTATCCTTCGACATTGCTTATGGCGGCGATTCCGGCCCGCATTGCCGGAGTGGAAGAAATTATTTTAGTCAGCCCGGCCAGAGACGGCAAATTAAATCCGCTTATTGCCACGGCAGCTGAGGTAAGCGGGGTGAAGCGCATATTCAAGATTGGCGGCGCGCAGGCAATAGCAGCGCTGGCTTACGGCACAAAAACGATTCCGCAGGTCGATAAGATAGTAGGGCCGGGGAATGCGTACGTTGCCGCGGCGAAGAAACTTGTTTTCGGCCAGGTGGATATAGATATGATTGCGGGCCCCAGCGAGATCGTCGTTATTGCCGATAAAACTGCAAGGGCTTCTTTTGTGGCGGCCGATATGCTGGCACAAGCCGAACATGATGAAATGGCGGCATCTGTTCTTTTGACGCCGTATGAAAGTTTAGCTCGTGAGGTATCGCAGGAAATTGATCAGCAACTGAGAACTTCATCGCGAAAAACAATAATGGAAAATTCCCTGGCCAAATACGGAGCGATTATTATTACGGCCAGTGTTGATGAAGCGCTGGATCTCGCCAACCTCTTCGCGCCCGAACATTTGGAGCTGATGGTAGAAAATCCCGCCGGAATCCTGGATAAAGTAAGAAATGCCGGGTCCGTTTTTCTGGGCTCATTTACGCCGGAGGCATTGGGCGATTATCTGGCCGGCTCCAACCATATTCTGCCTACAGAAGGCACGGCGCGTTTTTCTTCTCCGCTGGGAGTTTATGATTTCTACAAACGAATGAATGTTATTTCTTTTTCGCGGGAAGCTTTCAGAAAATTGAGCAGGCAAACAGCTAACTTTGCCCAGATGGAAGGTCTTGATGCTCATGCTAATTCGGTTCTTATCCGCAGCAAATAATGTGTTTTTGTATTTATGATAGAGTGAATTAATTGATCACTGAGGGACTGTTGAAAAACGCTCATCTGCTGTGTTGCGCTGCAAATCGCACCGCTCAACGTATATTCATATACGCCTCGCGGTTCGATTTTTTGCGCGCCTTGCATCTGAACATTTTTGAACAGCCCCCAAGCAGGGGGTTTTTCAACAGCCCTACTGAAACGACTTATCGGGATTCATTGGTCGCCATTACCGGCGATAGTATTCTGTTTAAGCGCTACAATATTTTCGAGCACGATAGATTGGTACTTTTCTCCGATATTGAAAAAATCATTGTTAAACGGGCTTCCATCTGGAATGGTAAATTCCGCTTTCACGGGACAGGCGATTTCCATACCTGGTTTCCCAGAGATTTCCAAAGATACAAACGCGACAAGATTTTCTTTGCATTCATCCGCAACAAATGGTGGCGTATCGGATTTACCGTCGAGGATTCAGCCGCTGTTATAAAAATATTTCAGGAAAAGGGACTGATTAGAGATATTGTTTGACCATCAATTCTCCTGAGTTCGCGAAGAATATGAAAAATTAACCAATGCAAAAATCAACAGCAAATAAATATCCTTCGGTAAAAACCATCAGCGATGCGCAGCGCATCGGCATGGTAAAAGAAATCTTTTCGACAATTACAGGCAAGTATGATTTTTTAAACCACTTGCTGAGCTTGCGCCGCGATATTGCCTGGCGCCGGTTTGCGATTAAAAAGATGCGTTTTTTCCGAACCAACAGGTTTCTTGATATTGCCTGCGGCACAGGAGATTTATCGATTAACGCCTGCCTTAAGCACCGTCATATAAAAGCCTTCAGCGTTGATTTTGTTTTCCCCATGGTGAGGGCGGGAAAGGAGAAGGTGGAGAAAAAAGGCCTCTCCGGTCAGGTAAATTTTATGCAAGGCAACGCCCTGAGAATCCCCTTTCGCGATAATACTTTTGATGTCACCGGAATGGCTTTCGGGATTAGAAATATTCCCGATAGAGCGGAAGCGCTACGGGAAATGCTGCGTGTTACCGTGCCGGGAGGACAGATAATGATCTTGGAGATGACTTTTATTGAAAACCGGTTTTTCAAACTGTTTTATTATATTTATTTAAACTACCTGCTTCCCTTGATGGCCAAGGCGTTTTCTAAAAATGCTGCCGCGTATTACTACCTTGCCGATTCAATTATGAACTTTCCGTCACCCGAAGAGTTTGCCGCATTCATGCGGAAGACCGGCATGTCCGAAGTTAAAATATATCCTCTCACATTCGGCATTACCTGTCTGTATATCGGAAAAAAACAGGAAGAAACTAATTTAAAAGCAAGTTAAAAATCATGCAGTGGTTTGCGGTTTTCCTGCTAGCATCGTATTTCAGGTATGCTAGCTTGCGAGCTTTCCCTAAAGCGCCTGATTAGCCTTGCTTGCAATGGTGGTTGTCCATCGCACAATCTCGTCTAGTGACGCGGAAGGCGCATTTAAGTGGCTCGAATCAGGTTCGTAGAGTTTTGTGAGCGGGTTATGAGGAAGGGAATCAAACATTGACTGCTTGACTTTGATCAAACCCGGATAGTCTCCCGTCGGCCCAATATACAAGACAGGAACTCGCGGATTCATGGTTTTCACCGCCGTAGTTTGGTTCATGGCGCCACTGGGATCAAACCAGCCGAAATAAATGGTCGGCGTGGTGGTTACCGCAAAAAGGCCTTTGGTGCCTTCGTAATCGTAAAATTTTGTCTTTTCATCGCCTTTTCCCCCGGCGATGAGCGTGCGCGCCAGTTCCACCGACGCGCCAAGTTTTTCCAGAAAGACGGGGTTGCTGACGTTTCCGCCCGGCGCAATCGCGATGATACCATCAATGATGTGCTTGGTGCCGAAATAAAGCGCAAACAATCCTCCCTGACTGTGCCCGGCGACAAATAATTTTTTTGCCCCTTTGCTGCGCAGAGCGTCAAGCGCAGCTTCGACTTCCTTTTCTGCAACACTCACGCTCACATCGTAGGCGCGTCTTCCGGACCAGGGCATTTCTAGATTGGCAATGAGGTATCCCTTTTCTTCGAATGAAGACGCTAAATCAGCGACATGCTTCGCAGGCGATCCCCCCTTGCCATGCATGATCACGATGCCAATTCCTGACGATTGCGTTTGAGCGATTGCTGTAGGAGACAGGCAAGTTGCAATTACTACCAAGGCCAGTGTGATGTATATGCGTGTAGCTTTAATCATATTGTGTCACCGTTTACGGGCTAAGTTAAAAATCACCAGCGCGGTCATGCAAGGCCTATTGTAATGTTTTGTTATCTTTTCTTTTTAATATTTTATATGCAGACTGTCCGCAGCTTGCGCCAGTTTCTTATCCAGTGTCCAGATAGGCACACTCGTTAATACAGCGGATGTAATAAGATGCACATCCACATAGCCCATCCCTTTTCCCATTAAACGGTTAGGCGCGAAGAACGAGCGTCCGGTGGATGCGATTGGTATGAGCTTCCTTTAAAATATGCCATTTATTAATTAGTGGCTGAACCTGCCCCTTTGCCCAGCACTTGAGTGATGTTTGTATAACCGTTTTCATTAGCATACATCTCCGCAGTCCAACCTATATTATTTTTTGCTTTAATATTCGCCCCTGCATTAACGAGTAATTCAACGATTTTTGTATACCCA
>Ga0209777_10001186_pt1 | contig 38905 bp, 33 predicted proteins | sample FrelakmetHBP12HB_FD_187147 | JGI IMG/M metagenome (GOLD analysis project Ga0209777, IMG submission 187147) | Freshwater lake sediment microbial communities from the University of Notre Dame, USA, for methane emissions studies -HBP12 HB (SPAdes)... | ecosystem: Environmental > Aquatic >...
CCTGTCTGCTGATAGAAGATTGATTTTAAAGATTGCTATGCACCTAATATTTTATAAAAGAATATTGGTCCCTTTCCTTATTAAAGAAAGGGTCTTGCTTTTTTACATAGAAGAATTGAGGATTACCGTTTGAAATCTTGTAGACACTATTGGAAATATATTTTCAACACTACAAGGAAGAAGTGCTTGCTGAAATATTGACGAAACAACAGTCACTTATTTCATCATATTTATTGTAACTATGTCATGGATATAACTCTCGGGGAATGAAATCAATGACGACTGAACACTAAGCCAGTAGGAGCCAGTCCAATTCTCAAAAAGAGCGCTCGTCGGAAGGATAATGCTCGCGGAACCTGTGTTTGCCACATTGATTATGTACGATGGCATCGAGGCATATCCTGAACCGGCACCGAATATCTACTCCTATTAAAACAGGAAATAAATATGGTTTCATCGACAAGGCTGGCAAATATGTAATCGATCCGCAGTTTGATCCTACCTTTCACCGATGGTCTTGCACCTGTTATGCTTGCAGGCAAATGGGGTTTCATCGATAAGACTGGCAAATATATAATTAACCCGTAGTTTACGATGTTAGTCCTTTTTGACATACAGCACAAAGAGTAAAAAACGAAATAATGTATATCAAGTCAATGATATATTAGGATAACACAACTCCACCGAGGTATAGTTAATCTTTAAGACTGCATTTAAGAATCTTTATAGTCTATTCTGCATACATCTGCAAAGATCCCTGAACACACAAGTTCAACAAGACATCTTTCATTGCCTATACTCGGGGGAAGCCAATCCGTGAGACGAACTTGAATGCAGCCAGTGAGGCAACCATGACCAGGAGAAATACCTGTTGCAAGCTCGTATCCATAACGCCTCCAAGGCAACCAATTTCTTTTTCAAAGAAAGCGCGGGTTTTTCCACAAAATGCCATGAAAATGCTGCAACAACGAATGCAAGCGGCACGCAAACAAGTATATTTAGCCACCAAGTTGGCGTCCACTCCAACAACGACACAAATGCCTGCTGTAATGGAAATCCATAAAGAAATACCCCATAAGAATAATCTGCCCCTTTCATAATGCCGAATTTATAAGGGTTGAGCAACCCAGCGTACACTGTCATATAAGCAACAGGGATCGTCACCAGAACATCGCCACATCTTACAGAAAACAGAACCAGTGAAACAAAACAGGCCAGCAGGGCGATACGCCCATCCCAGATTATTTTGTCACTGTATAGATACATTGCCACACCGAGTAAGAAACTGACAACTAAGAAACACCCGGCAATGGATCCTTTTGGGTTGCCAAAAAAATAATCAGGATAAACCACGCTGTAATAAACGGCAGCTGCACCTATAAGACATATTATTGAAACCAGCAGCATCAACCTATACCGCACAGCGCCAATGATGGTTAACAATGCGATAGAAATATAACATTTGAGTTCCCAAGGAACTGTCCACAGTTGCGCATTCACGGCATAGGGATACGGATTGTCGGAAAAGACGCCGGGCAGGACATAGTGTATATCCCCTGTGCAATTCAGGAAATAATGCCAGAACATTGTATTAGAAAAGTAGTCTTGCAGAGTCATCTGGGTCAGGATTGGACCCAGCACAAGCGCCGACAACAAGACCTCAACACACAGGGCTGGAAAGATTCTGATGACACGCAAACTCATAAACATAAACAGCGTCTTTGATCGCTCCAGACTCCCGGCAACCAGAAATCCACTCAGCGAAAAAAACATAGGAAGAATAATGGCCATGAGCGGCCGATACATGCTGCTGCTAATTTTGATGTCAGCGTACGAACCATAGGAGGTTGCGATGCTATGCCAACAGACAATACCGATAGCAAGAATCACGCGCAGATAATCAAACCCGGTGGCATGCCCACCTGTATCTTCGATTCTCTGTAGAACGGTAATAACACTTGAATGCGGCATTTCCTTCCCCTCAATATTTACCTTAATCCTGGTCAAACGAGTTTTAACCATCGGCGCACAAAGTAACAATCTGGCACTAGCCAAGCCTTTGCGACCGAGTCTAGCCCATGCGGGCATTACGCAAATAGTTTTTCATGACCGGGATTGCTTGATAATAACTTGCTTTTTGTGGGCTGAAGTATAAGAAACGCGGTATTGTATGTCAAGTAAATCTTGACAACAAAATGTCGGGCGTGAATTGTGTTTATTACTGATTGAAATGTTGAATGAATTAGGAAAACAAAAAAACACCATTACAGGAAGAAAAAAATGAAGACAAAACGGCATAAGTGGTTCTCGTTCATTTTAGCCCTTCATTGGATGATAAAATGCCTTTGAAGGGCTTTTTACTAAATCTATAAATAACAATTTTATATAGCGATTTTTCAATAACTATATTCTGTTGAGGAAACAATTCTTCAGTTTCAAATTAAATCTTTTCTACTTTTGAGACCAAGCGATCAAACGTTTCTACATCTACAACCGGCGAGGTATAAAAGGAAATACCTGTCAACTTATTCAATCCTATAGAGGCAATCATTGCTTTTTCCGCGTCGGGGAATTCCAGGGTAAAGACCAGATCATGCTCTCCCATCACAGCAAACATGGAAATCACCTTACCACCGTTTTTCTCAATGATCTTAACGGCCTTTTTCGTCCGTTGCGTAGAGGCATACTTTAACGAATCCTTAGTATATTTCCCAAACATCATAAATATCGGCATAAAACGACCTCCTTCCTACTTTTGTTATGATAACTTTGATCCATGATGAATAAATTGGCATGTTATAAGGTATGCGGCAATCGTTATCCGTGTTTAATCTTTTTAAAGGTTGCTTTGACTTTTGCATTAACCTGTTTGATTTTCCGGTTAACCCATTGACTATTCGGTATTTTTAGTATCACATTTTTTTCTCTCTTCTTGTTTCCATAACGATACCTCCTTTATATCGAACCTGAAGCAACGCCTCTGAGTACTTAGTCAAAGGTTATTGCGACATTCCATTACTTTCTTTAATATTAATTTAGCTACACTAAACTCATTGTCAAATAGAAAAAGGATATGGGTTGGTCTGTCAATGAACATGTAATCATTGCATTTTAAGTGTTTATATTTATGAGAGAAAGATAGATTTATTGACTTCAAAAAAAGTGATTGTCGAGTTTACATACTACTGTTTAGTAGTGGGAAGTAGTCAAGTCGATTATTTGTTTCACCTGGGATAAACGTGTAATTGTTGCCATTGGCATTATTTTTATTTTCCTGTCCCTTTTTTTGTGTTATTCTAATAAAAAGTTCAATATAGATGCTGCATCTTCCCCTTACTGTTGTGAAAATTTGTGATTCCGCTGTTTTGACAAGATTGGTTCTGGAAACAATTTAACCCAGTCAACAAAATTGAAAGGAGATCTCTTATGCCATCAAAAAAAGTGAAAGAGTTTCTGGACAGCCAGGCGGTTAAATACGTGAATATTACGCATTCACCAGCCTATACGGGCCGGGAAATTGCTCAGTCTTTACATATCCATGGGAGGAAGGTGGCAAAGACCGTCATCGTTTTAATTGAGGGAAAGATGGCTATGGCGGTCCTGCCAGCCAACCGCTCCATAGATTTCGATCATTTCCGAAAAACAATCGGTGAGAAGAAGATAGAACTTGCAACCGAAGGACAGTTCAAGGATATGTTTCCGGATTGTGAACTTGGTGCCATGCCTCCTTTCGGCAACCTATACGGAATGGAGGTCTATGCGGACCAGCATCTGACGGAGGATGATGAAATCTTTTTCAATGCCTGCACCCCCACTCGGAACTGGTCCGGATGTCTTACCAGGACTTTGAAAGGATGGTGAAGCCCAAGGTGGTCAGACTTACCTGATGGCGTTTTCCTTTCCTTCAAAGTATGGCGAATTTGGACTATAAAGAAATTCAAGTGGAGTGCTACAGCGGTTTTAAGGCTAATGAGCGCCCTGTCGCTTTTACATATCAAGGGGAGCGCCGGGAGATACAAGAAATCGCTGATTGCTGGCATGAAGGTGGTTTGGATAGCAGCAGGCCCATCATTGACTATTTCAAGGTGAGGACCACGGACGGCAAAATCTATTTTTTGCGCTATCAGTCAGAATTAGATGCATGGTCGTTGCGCCTATGATCAGTGGCTTTACCTAGAAGTCTTAAGATTACAGTTATCAATAAATTGAGGATTACGATCTAAAATCTTGAGCATGATTATTGAGAGTTAAGTAGAGTTTAGCGTAAATATTTCAGCGAATCTTTTGCCACAAAAACAAACAAATCTATTGGTTGACAAAAGGGTTTATTTATTTATTTTTGAAATGAGTTCATGGCCTCCCTTTGTAAGGCTTCTTCCATACCTTTGTACTTCGGTGAAAAGTGAAAAAGGCTTAAACGTTTAACACCTGCCATTGACGCCAAGGTGCCTGCTTGATGGGCGGTAAGGTGATGTTTTCTGGCAGCAGTTGCTATATCTTCATGAAGGAATGGCGCTTCGATGAACAACAATTCCGCCCCCCTTGCCAATTCGACCATTTTATTGATATTCTCATCATTCCAAATAGCATTGGTAATATAGCACACCTTTTGTCCGGTAGTAATTTTTACCGCTTTTTTTTGCAACATGCCGAGGGGAAAGAACTTTTCCTCCACCGTGCCTTTTTCATTTTTCCACCAGATGTGCACCGGCGTTTCTTCGGGTTGATTACTGATTATCTGTTCTTTTAGTCTGGTAAGCCAGGCACCCGTGGGCAACCCCATTTCATTTAGAACATTTTTTTGATGTTCAAGCAGGTTTTTTCTTCAAAGTTGAAAGCCATGCATGGGATGCTGTGATCAAGAAAAGTGGCATTGACAATAAAGGAATCTCCGTCAATGAGTTTCGAACCTGATTTTGTGCACTTTTCTTCGCCTTCGGGCAGGAATGCATTGCGGCAACGATAATATCTAGTTACTCTATGGGTCTTATGAACCTCAGTAACGGCAAGTTCAAAATCATTGGTATAATTTTCTACAAGATTCCAGGTGTAGGCTCCTAATTTACTCTCCACATTTGCCAGGAAACCCGGCGGGCCGAAGAGTGAAATGTGTTGATTTCGTCCAAGGCAAATGCGGAGCAGGTGGTCAAACCCAATGAAATGATCCATATGGGTATGTGAGACAAATATATACCTTATTTTGCGTATCTGACGTGGCGGCAGAAGTTGTATATCTCCCAGATCAAACAAAAAAGTCTCGTGAAGGTATTTGATTTCCAAGTATACACCTGGATCACCTGAGGGATCATTTACTAAAAAGGCTGTAAACATGAAGCATTTTCCTACAGCTTATAATTTCCGTTTAAGAGAATGAGGCTCTCATTATTAAATAGATAACGAGTTCTGTTTTGGGCATCACTGACTTGCCCCATACTTGTACCGCAAGTTAATTTAGAGTTCAGGCATTATTTGTTTATTATGGATTGAATATGTGTCGTCGCCGTCGTGTTACTAGACAATATTCGATATGACATTGCATATACTCAATGCCATCTACATTTCAGCGATGGAAAGAATCTTGGAACGGACTTGGCGTAAGTCTCGTACTCCTCACTGTAAAGAGCCTTGAGTTCCTTTTCTTCGAATCGGATGACCACAAAATTAAACCAGAGAAAGAAAATAAATGTCATAAAGAGAAGGAACGTATAGTCTAGTATCAGCCACCAGCCGATGAGAAGAACCACGACGGCAAAATACAAAGGATGTCTTACATGTCGCTGCGGACCTTGCAGGATCAGGGGCTCAGTTCGGACGGATACGTCGCCAAGCCGTGTCCGTCTCATGAACTTTAGCATCGTCACGTAGGTTGAATCGATGATTTCGGCGGGTTTCCTGTACCTGAAAAGCCAACCCATGAAAAAGAATCCGATAACCAGTACGACAACCCCAACGCCGCGAAGTGCCGGCGTCATAGATAAACGACTTGGCATGCCGAAGGCGATTCCCATGAAATATCCTAGAACACCGAAAACACCGGCGAGGAAACTGATGATCAAAGGTATCATGATGAGAGCTTTTTGCCTTAAGACCATTCTCTTTTCCTACCTTATTGTCCAAAAATTAATATCCCAACGTCGCTTTTTCCGATAAGTGAACACATAATAACACTATTCATTTTTTTTAAAAGAGAAAAACACACAGTTTCAGTTACTACAGATTGAAATGTTGTATGAATAGGCAAAATGAAAAAAACAACATTAAGGAAGTAAGAAACAAAAATTTGATTTCCGAACTGTCAAAATTGTTTCTTTTACCTACAAAGTGTTAGGTAAAGGCAAGCGGACAAAGTAATGATTAACATTTCAAATGTGCATAAAAGAAGGCAGAACCGATTGACCCTGCCTTCTTTATAATATTACAATCGGAGAAAGTACTTGTCGCTCTTATTTCTTCAGCATTCTCCTCGCCAAAGTAGTAGCTTACACAGTATTTTGATCGATACAATAAAAGGCGGCGCCATCAGGGGCTTGACAACATGACTCCCGATGAGGTTTAATGAGACACTATACCGAAGTAGAAGGAAACGGTATAAACTGGGACAGCTAAACACTTATAACCCGCTCCAGGTTGTCTAAAAAAACCAGACCACCTCTGTTTATAGATTAAATCATATCAATGGAGCTAAAAATGGAAACCGCTCAGAACCAGCAACTTTTGAGACAACGAGAAGAAGATTCATCTTATGAGAGCCAAAGCTCACACGCTGATAAGCTAAAAGTCTTGAAAATACAGCGTACCTGTGTTCATGACGGTCCCGGCATACGCACAACGATTTTCTTTCAGGGGTGCGGATTGAGGTGCTTATGGTGCCAGAATCCGGAGGCGCTGTTATTCCGTCCGGACCTGGCGACTGACAGCGATTATTCGCTTTCCGACATAATCGAACTTGTTTCGAGGGACAAGGATTATTACTACAAAACAAACGGCGGGGTGACCCTGAGCGGCGGCGATCCTCTATTACAGAACCCATACAGCCTGATACCTTTACTGGAAGCATTAAGGAAAGAGAACATACATTTGGCCGTTGAAACTTCCCTTCACGTACCCTGGAGAAATGTAGAGAAATTGGCGCCCTATGTAGATATGTTTCTCGCTGACTTGAAGGTTGTCGGTGATGACGGCCTCCATAAGAAATACACCAAGCAGGAAAGCAAACTAATCCACGACAATATAAAGAAACTGATTGCTTTAAATGCCAATGTTAAATTCCGCATGGTGATGGTGCCGGGTTACAACGATGGGGAAAACAACATTAAAGGGGCTGCGGATTTCTTGAAGTCTGTCAATCACAACTCCATCGAGCTGCTGAAATACCACAACATGTATGAAGAGAAAGCCAGGCGTCTTGGCTTGGCGTCAGAGTCATTGAATATCACAAATGACCAGAGTCTTGCCTCCGTGAAAAAGTCCGTCGAATTATTCAAATCTCTTGGCATCAAAGCCGAGTGCTATGATCTGGATGCCTCCAGGCATAAAGCCGTCTTTTCCAAGCGCGTTTATGACATACAAAACGCTATCAGGGAAAGTGGTAGGAGTCTCTGTTTTGAAGTATCCAGACTAAAAACAGATTACTACAAAAAGCATGGTTTTAAGAAACCGAATCCCATTCACAGGGCGGAACGTCTGTCATATGTATTAAAAAACAAGAGTGTTATTATCTACCCCCATGAACTGCTCGTCGGCAATTTCACCACCAAGAGATGTGGCGGTCAGATATGGGAAGAACACTATGGCGCTCTCTTCGCTTCAATCCTCCATCAAATCCATCGCCAGAAACCGGTTCCATTCCAGTGTTCCTGGAAGGAAAGGCTGAACTTCTTTTATAGAACACTTCCTTTCTGGCTGGGACACTGCCTTTTAATGAAGGTAAATAATTCCATCCCCAAGTTTATGTTAACCATTGCACGCTCTTCCGAGAACGTTGCCGGATTCAATAATAACATGGCCGCAATCGCGCATTTTACCGTCAACTTCGAGCGCATGCTTGAGATGGGCACCACAGGGATCATAAAAGAAATTGAAGCGATGCAAAAAGAAAAGCCCGGCAATAATCAGGACTTTTACAAGGGCGCAATCATCGGCCTCAAGGCATTGGAAGCGTTTGCCGCGCGTTACGCAGACAATCTGTCTCGCCTGAGCCGCGAGGAATCAGACCCGGAACGCCGCAGAGAATTGGAAGAAATGACCGTGATCTGCAGACATGTCCCCAAATATCCTGCCCGCACGTACCATGAAGCGCTCCAAAGCATGATGTTTTTGCAGATCGCGATTTGTACAGAATCCTATGAAAATGCGATATCCCATGGACGTCTCGATCAGGTATTATATCCCTACTATAAAAGAGACAAAGAGCTCGGTATAATTGATTACGATAAGGCGAAAGAACTGTTGGCCTTATATATTCTCAAAATGGACGAAGCCATTTTGGTAAACGATGGCGATACCTATCTGAGAATCGGAAGACTCTTTGAGACCATGTCTACGGACCAAGCTGTAACAGCCGGAGGTCTTGGCCGAGACGGTAAGGACGCCACCAATGACGTTACCTATATGCTGCTCGATATTTGCGAACTGCAACCTTACTCCTGCAATATGACGGCCAGAGTTCATAAGGATAGTCCCATCAAATATCTGGACAGGCTTGCAGAGATATATATTAACGGCGCACCCATGCCTGCTTTGTATAATGATGAAATTTACCTGGAAACTTTGAAAAAGCATTACCCCACAACCCCCGTGGAGGATGCGAGAAATTACGCGGTAATTGGATGCGTTGAACCAAATGTGTCTGATGATCATTTTGGCAATACCGACTGCGCCAATGTGAACGTTGCCTTGCCTTTCTTACAGGCCATCAAAGGCGAAGAAGATGATTTGTGGAATTTTGGTTTAGTCGATCAACTGGAGAAAATAACCACTAAATTTTTCGAATACAATTGCCGAAGGGACAATAAATTTTCCAAATATGTCCTTTCAAAATATATAAACGCCCAGAAACGGTTCAAAAAGAAAAGGGCATCCACACCTAAGCCACCGGCGAACATGGATGAGTTACTTCAACGCCTTCAGGTACGTTTGAATCATCTGACCAACTCCATCTTGACCGACCACCAGAGCATTGAAAAGATGATTCGTGAAAACTTCACAACGCCCCTTTCATCAACACTCTTTAAGGGTTGTGTTGAAAGCGGAAAAGATCTGTGCGAAGGCGGTGCGACGATAAACAGCAGCGGCATTCAGGCGGTGGGAATTACAGACGTCGCGGATTCTTTATTTGCCATCAATGAGGTGGTATACAAGAAGAAGCTGTATTCAATTAATGACATCATCAACGCCATTAACAACAACTTTGAAGGAGAATATTATCAGCAGGTAAGATCGGCATTGCTCGAGGTCCCGAAATTTGGTCATGATGGTTCGCGTGAAGCTGTCGAATGGGTAAACAAAACATTACAGATTTACGTCAACGCATTGAACTCAGTTGCGAACTGTCCCAGAGGCGGCATATATACCGCCGGATATTACGCCTTGAATGTAAATGATGTCTATGGAAAGAAAACGCCCGCCTTGCCTTCAGGTAGATTGAGCGGCGTTTCTCTCGCTAACAGTATTACTCCTCATTATGGAATGCACACGACGGATTTATTGTCATCACTGAATGCTGTCGCCGGTGTTGATTTTGCAACGTATGCCCCCAATGGCACCACAGTTACGTTCACTGTTGACTCGGCGCTGTTTCAAGGTCGGAACGGAGTCAGAAACCTCTCGGGTATAATCAGTACATACTTCGACAAAGGCGGCATGCAGTTTCAGCCAAACGTCATCGACAGACAAATATTACTGGACGCATACGACCATCCCGGAAAATACCCGAATCTCCTGGTTCGTGTCGCCGGTTACTGCTCTTACTTCAATGACCTTTCCGATGATTTGAAAAGGATCATAATAAACAGAACCTGCTATTGTTAGACCCGGATTTTGCATCACAGGAACACGTTTGTAGTTGTGATAATGCCTGACAGAAGATGTTATTGACACGCCGTAAAATGCTGTTTATTATGGAAGTTTAGCATCTTTGTTGAGGTTGATGTTTTGTTGACTACAAGAGGATGTACGAATCAACCGGATGAACCTTTTTATTTCAAATGCTGCTTCATATTTTGGGGCTGTTCAAACACGTTCAGATGCAAGGCGCGCAAAAAGCGGTCCGTGAGGCGTATAACCTAAAGGTCACACGTATGAATATACGTTGAGTGGAGAGGTTTGCAGCGTAACGCTGCAGACCATGTGTCCTTCAGGGTATGGATGTGTTTCAACAGCCCGTTCAATGTTTCAGACTGTATTTCTTAAGCTTATACCGTAGCATTCTTTCCGATATGCCTAGAATTTCGGCAGCTTGTGTCTGGTTATCCTGCGTCTTTTCCATTGATTCAACAATTAATTGTTTTTCTAATTCTTCCACTGATTCCCGCAAAGGACCGGATAATATTTTCTTTGTGTTTTCATTAAATGGCAGATCGTTGATCGTAATGTATTCATCACGGGCGATTACTACAGCCCGCTCTAGAATATTTTCCAGTTCGCGCACGTTTCCCGGATAATCGTATTTCAGAAGCAAATCCCTTGCTTCTGCTGTCAAACCAGCAATGTGTTTGTTGTTTTCTTTGGAAAAATTATTAATAAAATGATTGATTAAAATGCGCAAGTCCTCTTTTCTTTCTCTCAGGGGCGGCAGCGCCATAGTAACAACGTTTAACCGGTAAAAAAGATCTTCGCGGAAGATTCCTTCTTTAACCTGGCCTTCCAAATTACGGTTTGTTGCACTGATGATCCGAACATCAACATGGAGATTAACGTTACTGCCCAGGCGTTGGAATTCGCGTTCCTGCAAAAAACGCAAAAGCTTAACCTGTATGGTCGGACTTAATTCTCCTATTTCATCCAGGAAAAGCGTGCCGCCGTCAGCTTCTTCAAATCGGCCGATCCGGCGGGAAGTTGCCCCGGTGTATGACCCCTTTTCATGGCCGAATAATTCGCTCTCCAGTAAATTTTCATGCAGGGATCCACAATTAACGACAACGATGGATTTATGTGCCCGGGGACTCAATTGGTGAATCAGCCGCGCCAATAGCTCTTTTCCAGTTCCGCTTTCCCCTTGAATCAAAATGGATGCTTTGCTGGCGGCCACACGCCCGGCTAAATTGATCAGTTCCTCCATGCGTGGGCTCATGTAAACAATTTTTTCCGCAGTAACGCCATGTTTATTCAGTTCTTCTTTTAAAAGCCTGTTTTCCTGAAGGAGCTGCCTTCGTTCCGCTACCCGATTGGCAAGTATTAATAGTTCATCCAGTTCCACCGGTTTGGTGATGTAATCAATTGCTCCTACTTTTATCGCTTCTACAGCAGTTTCAATAGTGCCATAGGCGGTAATAATGACCACATCTATTTCCGGATTGATGCGTTTTATTTCCTTGAGCACCTCCAAACCGTCCATGCCGGGCATTTTATAATCTAAAAGGATTAAATCAAAATGGCCGTTTAAAACTTTTTTTATCGCGTTTTCGCCACTTTCCGCCTCAGTTATCGTATGGCCCTCGGAACGTAAAAAATCCCGCAACATTTCACGTTGGGATTGACCATCTTCGACAATAAGTATACTCAGTTTTTGCATGAATTTTTATTCCTTATTTTTTAAGGATATTTAGTTGAATCTTTCACGAGGCAAAACAACTTCAAATGTGGTTCCTTTGCTCTTCCGGCTGATTACCCGCATATCTCCTCCATGACCGCGTATGATTTCGTAGGCCAAAGGAATACCTAATCCCAATCCTTTTTCTTTGGTCGTGTATTCCGGGTTAAAAATACTTTCGATTTCCTCAGCTGTCATGCCGCAACCAGTATCCGAGATGCTCACGACAATATAATTTTTCCCTTCCTTATCCACCGTAATAAAAATTTTTCCTTCCGCTGTTATAGATTCCATGGCATTTTTAATTATGTTGAGAAACGCCTGCTGGAGTTTATTTATGTCCATGGAAATTAAAGCCGGATTCTCCCGCCATGTTGTTTCAATAGTAATACCGCGAGTTGATGCCTCCTCCCGGACAAGATTGACAATTTTTTGTAAAACTTCCGTAATAGAAAATTTAGAAAAATCCAATCGGCGGCTTTTGGAAAAAGTCAGAAATTCTTCGATGATTCTGTTAAGACGTTTGATTTCGTCTCTAATGACTCCGGAAAGATTCTGAAAATCATCAGTCTTCTGAGGATCAGAAGGAATAAAATCTCTTTTCAACCTCTGTGTGGCTATACTGATGGCATTTAAAGGATTACGAATTTCGTGTGCCACACCGGCTGCCAATTGTCCGAGAGAAGAAAGCCTTTCAGCTTTTTCCAGTTGTCGTTCCATTTCAACTATACCGGCTAAGTGACGGTTCTGGTCATGATAAAGCAGCCACATGGACAACAATGCGATTATGACAATAAAGAATAAGAAAATAAAAATTTGTTGTCTGTTTTCGGCAAGGCTTTTATCCATTGAACTGCGATCAAGACCAATTCTCACGACACCGACAATTTTTTGATCCAAAAATAATGGAGCTGCCAAATCCAGAATTTTATTTTCAGCATAATTAACTTTCCTGCTGACGATTTTTACTTTGCCGAACAAAATTTCTTCAAAATTGAAATTATTATTGCCTGAAATGGGAGCTGGCTGTCCGACGCTGCTGAGAAGTTTTTCCTGATTATTGAAAATTTGCATGTAAATAATGCCGTGTCCTTCGCCGATTTTATTCATTCCTTTTTCTCCGGAGACTCTCAAACTCCAGTAGATTATTCCCTTTTCATCAAGACTTATTACAACTGTACCGCTTCTATCCCTGCGGCTTACGCCAACGAATCCTCCTAATATCTTTTTTTGTTTCACTCGCGATTTTTCTATCAGTTCCAATACATCCAGAGTGGTTAATTTTCGGCCTTTTTGTACCAGATCATTTTTATCCAGCATGTTTATCTGTAAATAACCGCTTTGGTAAACCGCGTTTCCCTGATAATTTAATAAACCAACGTATAAAAAATTATTATCAACGGCAAATTTATGCAGATAATCATTATTTATCTTGCCTTTTTTCCACTGCCCATCCAGATTAAAAGCCAATTTTGTTATTGCTTCCGCCACCCATTTTTTGGAATAAGAAGATTCTTCCTGTCTGGCGGTTTTAAAGTTAGGAACCTGTTTTTCAGGGGCATTTATACTTTTAAAGTTTTCTTCGGTTAACCGCTGCAACACGCCTATTGTGCTCAAAGCCTGATTTTCCATAAACGCCAAGAGATTATGTTCGCTTCTTTTTATTTCCAGGAACCCCGTAATAAGAATCAAAGCTACAAAGATAGCGCTGACAATGGCTACAGCTAAAGGCTGAAGAAAAGGATCATTGTAATCGTGAGCCTTCCGGTTAAGAATCAATTCTTTTTTTCTGAAAAAACGCATTTTTACCCTTAGAATCTCATTTTGTTCGTCATTTTAAGCTATTTAATGAAAAAGTCAACGGCTAATCCCTAAAAAACCGACATTTTTGTCGAAGTCGGAGCAAGTGACATAATAAATAGTTATATATTTGTATTTATTGTATTTTCTAAAATGAACAGAGATATTCCCCGACATTTATTGCCGCCAATATTAAAGGCTTATTTGTTGTGATTGTTACCGTTTTAAATTATTTATTAACTATTTCCAATATTTAAAATAATTATGTTGTTTATGGTACGATAAATGCTAGTAAGTAATAGCAGGTTAAGTTATTGTCGACTAAAAATAACGGGTATGATTAGCCGGCAGCAAAATAACCAAGAAGAAGTTTAACCTTCTTTCTTCATTCCTCAGGGAGGCTCCTAACCAAGCCTCCCTTTCCTTTTTAATGAGACTCGCTGAAAACGAGTCCCGACTAGTCGGGATGAAGTTTAAAGCGTTAGTCGAATTATCCCACGTGCGAAGCTAAGTGGGACTATATATGAGACGCAACCGCTTTCTTTGGGGTTCATACCCGTAATTAATCTTCGGCCTTATTTTTCTTTTTCCGCCAGTAATTTATTCTCTCTTTGATGGTTTTTTCGAAACCTGTTTCTTTGGGTTGATAAAATATTTGTCCTCTTATTTCTTCCGGCAGGTATTCTTGAGGCACATAAGCGTCGGAGTAGTCATGAGCGTATTTGTAATCTTTACCGTAATCAAGCTCTTTCATTAATTTTGTTGGCGCGTTACGAATATGCAGCGGCACGGGCAAGTACCCTTTTGTATTAATTATTTCTTTTACCTTACCATAACCGACATAAAGCGAATTACTTTTTGGGGCGGTTGCCAGATAAACTGCCGCCTGAGCCAAAGCCAGTTCTCCTTCCGGCAGACCGATAAAGTGAAAAGCCTGCTGAGCGGCAACAGCAATAATCAGCGCCTGCGGATCAGCGTTACCCACATCTTCCGATGCGAAGCGCACCATACGCCTCGCAATATAAAGAGGGTCTTCTCCGGCGGCAATCATCCGTCCCAGCCAATATAGCGCGGCATCAGGATCACTGCCGCGCAAGCTCTTATGCAAAGCCGAAATTAAATTATAATGCTCTTCGCCATCTTTATCATATAAAAGCGCTTTTTTAAGCAGGGCTTCCTGGGCAAATTTCGGCGTGATAACTCTTTTATCGGCGGGCAGATTTTGCACCATTGATACAATGGCTTCCAGATTATTCAATGCACTGCGAGCATCGCCATCAGCTAAACTAACAATATAACGAAGAACATCATGATCAATTTCTATTGAAATTTGTCCGAACCCTTTTTCATTATCTTTCAGGGCACCCTCAACTATTGTCAGCAGGTCTTCTTCAGAAAACGGCTTTAAAATCAAAACCCGTGTCCGTGATAAAAGAGGAGCAATTACTTCAAAAGAAGGATTTTCCGTAGTCGCGCCAATTAAGGTAATCAGGCCGCTTTCCACATGCGGTAAAAAAGCGTCCTGCTGGGCTTTATTGAATCGGTGAATTTCATCGACAAAGAGAATCATTTTTGTCTTTTTTCTTTCCAGCAATTCCTTTGCTTCATCAATCACCGCGCGAATTTCTTTCACGCCGGAAAGAACGGCGGAAAAACTGACAAATTTTGATTTGGTTTCATTGGCCAGAATTCTGGCCAAAGTGGTTTTTCCTGAACCGGGAGGCCCCCAGAAAATCATGGAAAAAAGTTTATCTTCTTCAATGGCGCGCCGGAGCAAACAGCCTTCTGCCAGAAGATGCCGCTGGCCGATATATTCGGAAATATTTTGCGGTCTCATTCTTTCGGCAAGCGGTGCCGAATCTTTCGCGTCGCCCACGTTTCCCTGGCTGAACAAATCTAAGTTCTTCATTTTTTTGCCTTTGCCGTTTCAATCAATTCGATAAGGCTTGTAACTTTATCCTTTGGCTGTAAATTTCTAAAACTGTTCCATTTTGCCGGTGCAAGTTTTGCCTTTAGAAAAGATTCTACATCAAAAAAAGACAACCAGCAACGCACAATACGTGAGCAGGGAAGCTCGCCTGATTCCTGTAAGCAATAAGAAAAAGTAATTTCATCTCCTAACCGCGAACAGCGTATCAGTTTATTGTTTATTTCCTGTTCCATTGCCGGATAGGTTGACGAAAAAAAGAAAAACCGTCAAGGGTTTTATTGTGAAACTCCAATTCCGAAAGCGAAGCGTATAACCTAATAACCTGAAGGTCACACGAGGCCACACGTTGGAATTGGTAAGTTGTAATGAGACTCGCTAAAAACGAACGAAGTGAAGGTTGAAGCGTTAGTCGAATTATCCCGCAAAGTGGAGGGTATAATACCCCGCAGCTTGCTGCGAAGTATTGTACCCGTGATTTCCTGACGGTTTAGTGAGACTCAAATTTTAAAAACGAAGTGCATTAAAATTTGCTCGTCGAAATATCCCATCCGCCACGGCGGATGGGATATCTAGCAAAGCGGCGTACCATTCATCAAGGTTTGGGGAAATCCTTGATGGCGTTTAATGCCCTTTCGACTTCTTCATCAGGCAATTCATAAGCTTGCAGTTTGCCGGACAAATAAGCGTCATAGGCAGCCAAATCAACCAGACCATGACCACTCCAGTTAAAGAGGATAATTTTTTCTTTTCCTTCCTGTTTGGCACGCATAGCTTCATCTACAACTGCGGCCAGAACATGGTTAGTTTCCGGCGCGGGGATGAATCCTTCTGTACGCGCCCATTTAACACCGGCATCAAAAGTTTTAAGTTGATCATAAGCTCTAGCTTCAACAATTTTTTCATGTACTAAATGGCTGACGATCGGCGCCATACCGTGGTAGCGCAAGCCGCCCGCGTGAATCGGCGCGGGGATATAATCGTGTCCCAGAGTGTACATAGGAAGCAATGGCGTGGTTTTTGCCAAGTCGCCAAAGTCATAGGCAAAGGGACCTTTGGTCATACTGGGGCAGGACGATGGTTCCGCTCCGACTATCTTTATTTTTTTGCCATGAATTTTATCACAGACATAAGGAAGAGCGATCCCTGCAAAATTACTGCCTCCGCCGCAACATCCCATAACCACATCGGGATAGACACCGATTTTCTGCATTTGTTTTTGAGCTTCCAAACCGATTATCGTCTGATAAAGCAGTACGTGATTCAAAACGCTCCCCAATCCATAGCGCGTATCTTTGCTGGTTACGGCGTCTTCAATCGCTTCGCTGATAGCAATTCCCAGCGAGCCGGGAGAATCTGGATGCTCCGCTAGGACATTTCTGCCCGCTTGCGTTATATTACTCGGGCTGGGAATGCATTCCGCACCCCAGGTGTTCATCATCATGCGCCGGTAGGGTTTCTGTTCGTAACTTATTTTCACCATATAAACACGGCATTCCAATCCAAACATTTGGCAGGCCATTGACAACGCACTGCCCCACTGACCGGCGCCAGTTTCCGTAACCATTCTTTTTGTTCCGGCCATTTTATTAAAATATGCCATCGGGATGGCAGCGTTGGGCTTGTGTGAACCAGCGGGGCTGACACCTTCGTTTTTATAATAAATCTTAACAGGACAATTCAGCAGCTTTTCAAAATTATAAGCGCGATAAAGAGGAGACGGCCGCCAGAGTAAATATTTTTGCAGAACTTCTTCCGGAATTTTTATCCACCGCTTATTCGAAGCTTCTTGTGTGATAATGTTCATAGGGAAAATTGCCGCCAGATCACCGGGAGTTACCGGCTTACCGGTGCCGGGATGCAGGGGCGGTTTCATAGGTGTAGGCAAATCCGCCATAATGTTATACCATTTTTTGGGTATTTCACGGTCTTGCAGCACTACTTTTACCTGTTCCATATTTTTTCTCCTTAAATAAGTATTTTAAGAATCATGGGCATCAATAATACCCTCCGTTTAGCTGTATATCCCTATCCGCGGCGGCGGATAGGATAATTCGACCTGCAAGCTTCAGTGCACTTTGTTTCTAAAGCTTGGGTCTTATTAAAAAAAACCACGGGATTATTATTCCCATGGCGTTATATTTTTACGGAGTCATGGGAAGGGGATTCCCTGCCCACACTCTTTTTTATCCGAGCTTATGGGCAGACATTTAAAATCTGCCACCACCAGTTATTTTTGGAAGCTATTTTGATCATTTTTCAGCTCGCCTATTCTTTTAAGTATGAAATTTCGTAGCACAAAGAATAAATGGATGTCAAGATGAAATTTATATTACCTTATAGATGATTTCGCAAACGCGAATATTCTTTCAATAAAATTTTCCCACAGGTCTGAATCATGAAGATTTTCTTCATCTTGCACCGGCAGTGAAGGAAAATGTTTAATGAAGATTTGGGCGAATATTCCCGCGCCCGCTTTAACAGGCATACTTTTTTCGTTATAAATTTTAATTTTTTTTATTCCGCAGCTTGGCGAATCGCTTTTAAAAATAAAACCGCAAATATCTTCTTTCTCCAGTTGGATCATGCGTTTTTGCGCCCAATTCACCATGCGTTTGGTCACATCCTGTCCGGTTTCAGTTATGATTAAGCTGAGTGAATCCGGTTCGCCTTCCAGACGCATGGATTTTCTGGGGACACCGAGACCGCATTCAACTTCAGGACAAACGGGCACATATTCCACATATTTTCCCAGAGAATCTTTTAGAAACGATTCCAGCTTATGTCCGCCGTCATAGCGGACTTTTTCTCCCAACAAACAAGCGCTGATGCCGAGCTTAATTTTTTCCATTCAAATTGCCTTTGTATTAATTTACGCTGTCACCACGGGTATGAAACCCTAAAGCAAGCTTTCGGAAATTTTTTCCGTAGCAAGCTGCTGGGGTATTCAACCCTCCGCCTTTGGCGGGATTGTTCGACTTACAAATTTTAATGCGTTTCACTTTTAAAATTTGAGTCTCACAATTAATTATCATTTTTCAAAAAAATGCGCTAGGCAAGGTATTTATGTCTTTGAAATATCTATAACTCATACCATTTCGATTTCAAAGGATAACGCGGCAGCAAGGAGGAGGCTCCGCAGACGTATTACTAATACATTGAGGAAGCCGACGACGATGCAAACAAAGTTAGCCAAAGACCGGAAGCGCATCCCTTTAGGGGAGTGCATAGCAAATGACAGCTGTACCTTACCGGTAATTATCGCCTGTAAGGTGGTAATTACAAGCGAATTGGTATCAGTCATTTCTGGAAAAGCGGAAGATATTAATTGATTTTTGTCGTGATAATCTGGTTTAATGCGAGTGCCTGTGGGATAACCCTGACAGCCTTCGGCTTCAGGATAGTTCGACCAGCAAACTTCATTGCATTTCGTTTATGAAGTTTGGGTCTCACTATTCAACTGGCAGATATTACTGTACTGTGCTTGTAATATCTGAGTTTCATTAGAATTGGAATTTCATAATAAAGGAAAATCAGCGATGGATGAAATAACGGAAATTATAAATATTACTGCCGATCCTTATGCCTATTGCCGTAAATATAAGGAAGAAACAGGCAAAAAGATTGTTGGTTATACCTGTTCTTACACGCCGGAAGAAATTATCTACGCCGCAGGGGCGCTTCCTTTCCGGCTTTTCGGCACAAATGAAGGGATTCGTCTGGCCGATGCCAACCTGCAATCATACTGTTGCTCTCTGGTTCGGGGCATACTGGAAGAGGGGCTTTCCGGAAGGCTGGATTTCCTGGATGGTGTCGTTTTCCCGCACACGTGCGATTCATTCCAACGGCTCTCTGATATCTGGCGGATTAATGTTATACATCAGTTTCATATAGATCTCGTTTTGCCGGTGAAGCTAAATACCGCCAGCGCCCGGCAATATATGATTGATGTTCTGGAAAAATTTAAAAAAGATTTGGAGCACGCCCTGAGTGTTAAAATCACAGACGCAATGCTCTCTGACACCATCAAAACATATAATCAGATTCGGGCGCTCATGAGGAAGCTCTATGCCATTCGTGCCCAAAGACTGAAAATCATCAGCAGCCGCGATTTCCATAACATTATCAAGGCGGCCATGATCATGGATAGGGGACTCCTTCTTAAGTCGCTTTCGGAAATCATAAGACAGATGGAAAACGCCGAGAGCGATAAAATAAAATCCGGCGCCAAAAGAATTGTACTTGCCGGAAGTGTATGCAGTCATCCGGACATTTACGATATAATCGAGAATGCCGGAGGGGTTGTCGTCTGGGATGATCTCTGCACGGGATCGAGATACTTTGATGGTGTCCTGGATGAAAAAGTTCCTCCGCTTGCGGCAATAGCGCAAAGATATCTTGACCGGCCCATCTGTCCGGCGAAGCATGCGGGATTAACGGATCGAGGTGAAAACATCGTCCGAATGGTCAGAGAAAGTAAGGCAGACGGGGTTGTGTTTCTTCTGCTTAAATTCTGCGATCCCCATGCCTTCGATTATCCCTACATAAAAGAAATGCTGGATAAGGAGAATATCCCCTGCATGTTGCTGGATATGGAAGAACAACTTCCAGCCGAGGGGCAGTTGCAGACTCGTTTCGAAACATTCGTTCAGATATTATAAAAACGGACTTCCGTAATAGAAAAAGGATGTAAAATGAAAAAACAGATATTGGAATTTCTGAAAACAATTTTGATCTTTTCATTCGGTAAATTCAAAAAATTTACTCTCCACTTCAAGAAAACGAAGACGATGAAAGACATGATGATCGTTTATTACAGCGAAGCCAAATCGGCCAGGCTGACGGGAAAAAAAGTTGCCTGGATAACCAGCGGCGGCCCTGTGGAACCGCTCATCGCGATGGGTATAATACCTATATATCCCGAAAACTACGGCGCTATGATCGGAGCTTCCAAAATGGGTGGTGGACTTTGCGAGAAGGCGGAGGCCATGGGATATTCCAGCGATCTATGCTCCTATGCCCGCGCCGATATAGCCTGCGCGACTATTAATGGCGGTCCTCTCCAAGGTTTGCCCAAACCAGATATGCTGGTGTGCTGTAACAATATCTGTGGTACTGTTCTCAAATGGTATGAAGTTCAGGCGCGGTATTTCAATGTGCCCCTGTTCATTCTCGATACGCCGATTTGTCATACGGAGTACACGCCGGAGATCGCCAGATATGTTCGTAGTCAGTTTGATGAGTACTTCGCTTTTTTGGAGAGCGCCTGCAAAAGAAAATTCAATTATGACCGTCTGAATGAGGTACTGCTTCGTTCTTTTCGGACACAGGTGCTGTGGCAGGAAATACTGGATACGGCCACAAACAAGCCTTCGCCCATGACGGCTTTTGACGCTTTTTTTCACATGGCGTTGATTGTCACCTTGAGAGGCACGTCGGAAGTTATTGATTATTACACGGCGCTTCTGGCAACAATGAAAGACCGCGTGACGCGCGGCATCGGCGCTGTTCCCAATGAAAAATACCGCCTGCTCTGGGATAATATTCCCATCTGGCATCGCATGAAATGGCTTTCCCAGAAATTTGCTTCCCACAACGCCTGTTTGGTCGCGGATACCTATACCTCGGCGTGGTGTGGCACGTTAAAATACGTCAGCGGCGATAATCCCATTTATTCTCTGGCGGAGGTTTATACCAGAATTTACCTGAATATCGGCGTTGACGAAATGGCTAAGATGATCATCGCCATGATCGACAAGTATGATGTTGACGGGCTTGTCCTGCACTCGAACCGGAGTTGCAAACCGTATTCTTTCGGCCAGCTCGATATTCAGAGGATAGTCGAACAGGAAAGAGGAATACCGTGCCTGATGATCGAAGCCGATATGGCCGATGAAAGGAGCTTTTCCGAAAGCCAGATATCGACAAGAATCGACGCCTTCATGGAGATCATTAAAGAGAGAAAAGAGACCTCTAAAAAATAGATCATAAAAAGTTGAAACAAGAAGAAAACAGGAGAAAATGATTACAGCCGGTATCGATATAGGTTCTATTACAGCGAAGGCCGCCATTTTTGAGGACGGTAAACTCCTCGCCGCGAAAGTTATTTTTACCGGATATAACGCGGAACTCGCCGGCCAAAAGGTTTATGACGACGTTCTGAGTGAGGCGGGCATTGATAAAAATGCCATAGCAAAGATTGTCTCCACCGGATACGGCCGCAACAGCGTTAAATTTGCCGATAAATCCTATACGGAAATCATGTGTCACGCCGCAGGGGCTCATTTTCTGAATCCGCATATCCGTTCCATTATCGACATCGGCGGGCAGGACAGCAAAGCCATTCTTCTCGACGATAAAGGCAAGGTGAAAAACTTTGTCATGAATGATAAATGCGCCGCCGGAACAGGGCGTTTTCTGGAAGTTATGGCCCGCGCATTGGAAGTCAATCTGGATGACTTCGGAGCCATGTCCATAAAATCGAAACAGCCCTCCAAAATAAGCAGTCTTTGCACTGTATTCGCGGAATCGGAAGTAATTTCCCTTATTGCCAAGGGAGAACAGCGGCAGGATATTATTGCCGGAATCCACGAATCCATTGCCGCCAGAGTTTCGTCCATGGTCGGCCGCGTCGGGATAAAAGAACCGGTCATGATAACAGGAGGAGTTGCCCGCAATATTGGAGTTGTCCATGCCCTCGAAAAGAAGCTGGGGATGAAAATAGAAGTATCGCCTTATGCCCAGGTCAATGGAGCGATAGGCGCCGCCTTTCTGGCCGCATCACTATAATCGTTTCCCCGATTTAAAAAGGAATTTTTTCATCGGATCACGGGTATAAACCCTCCGCTTCGCGGGATTGTTCAACTTACCAATTCCGCTGCGCTTCGCCCAGCATGCGCCGGACTTCGCTTTCGTAATTGGAGTTTCAACAATAAAAATGCAGACAGATAATGATTTTATGAAAATAGCGTTGGGCGAAGCGCGAGAAGCTTACCGCTGCGGCGAAGTTCCCATAGGAGCGGTATTGGTGCTTGAAGGTAATGTTTTGGCGCAGGCGCATAACTCACCTATCATGAGAAATGACCCTTCGGCGCATGCGGAGATGCTGGCACTAAGGCAGGCGGGGGAAGCAATCGGCAATTACCGGCTTGCCGGTGCTGAGCTTTACGTTACATTGGAACCCTGTGTAATGTGCGCGGGAGCAATTGTTCAGGCGCGACTGGCGCGCGTTATTTTCGGGGCGCGTGATCCGAAATGCGGCGCCGTGGTTTCATTATATAATGTATTGAATGATGAAAGATTGAATCATCAGGTGGAAATAACGGAAGGAATATTGCGGGAAGAATGCGGGGAAATTATGAGTAGATTTTTTCAACAAAAGAGGATAAAAGCCGATTCGGCACTTTAATAAAGTGTGGAGAGGTACCGAAGTGGTCGTAACGGGATCGACTCGCCCGACATGCGCCGGGCGTCCGGCGAATGCCGGACGAAATCTTAGATGAATTAGTGCTATGTATTATGTTTACATACTGCAAAATGAACGAGATAAAGAATTTTACGTAGGGCAAACGGGTGATCTTAAAAGAAGGTATTCTGAGCATCAAGCGGGGCGAGTAGAGTCAACAAAGAACAGGGTGCCACTTAAATTAATGTGCTATGAAGCGTATAATACAAAAGAAGAGGCGGCCAGACGGGAAGAATATTTAAAAACGAGTGATGGAAGAAAAGATATCAGGAAAAGAATCATAGAAAGCCTGATAAGATAAATAGAGAGATCCCAAGGTGATCAGATCGACTCGCTTGAGCGTACGGCGTATGCCGGACGAAATCGCTCATTGTAATAACTTGTTGCATTGGAAATATTTAATAAGATAAGTGGAGAGGTACCGAAGTGGTCGTAACGGGATCGACTCGAAATCGATTTGGGGGTCACAAGCTCCCACGGGGGTTCGAATCCCCCTCTCTCCGCCATAATTAGTAGATGCAAAGACGTAATAATTTACGTCTATTATGATAAAAAAGTTTTGTTTTTCTGGGAGAGATGTCCGAGCGGCCGAAGGAGCACGACTGGAAATCGTGTGTATGCCCACAAAGGTGTACCGCGGGTTCGATTCCCGCTCTCTCCGCCATTTTACACTTTTTGCAAGGTTGTAAAATGTTGCACTTACCTCTAACCCTACCATTGAAGAAATAAAAAATGTAAATTCACTTGGCGTTTAAATTGATGATTTATGAAATGAGAATATGGAAATAATAGGTATAATAATTTCAACTCTCATAATTTGTGGAATAATTTCGAGCATTGTTAACTCGGTTAATCAAAAAAGATATGAGAAAGAAATAGTAAGAACTGTTGGACCAATACTCGAAAAAGGACTTTCCGAATTAGAAGATACGGCTATTGATATAAGTTTGGTTAGTAAAAAAGTAAAAGATTTAAATGATCTTTTTGAGAAAAATAAAATTGTTCTAAAAAATGAAAACGAAGAGATGATTAATATTTGTCCAAAATGTGGGGATACTTTAACAGTAAAGACGGTTAATTGGTATGGGAAAATTTTCGGTTGTCCGAATTATCCCAAATGTCATTATCTAAAAAAGGTAAAAGATATAAAAGAAGGCACGTTTTACAACCTTCATTTTTAATTTAGATTAAATTTTATTATTATGACAATATCAAATATAAAAGAATTTAGAGAAAAAGAATAACTTTTTCTAAAAAAGGCAAAAGAAATTGATGAAGTAAAAAATGCTATCAAAAATTTGGAACTTCGTGTTGGTAGGAATACAAAAAACAGTCAGAATGTATTAGAAGAGTTATTTAACAAAGAAAAAGCAGAGCTACAAAAGATTGAAAAAGATATTGCTCAACAGAAACAAGAATTAAACGATGAGCGTATTTTTTTTGAACGACTAAATAAAAAAAGTAGAGAAGCTGTGATTGAAATGGCCAAGGAAAGGCAATTAGGATTTCCTTGGTTAGCTAAAGCCTATGATGAATATTTTTCCCTACAAGAAAAAGAGACTGTTGAATATTTAGAACACAAAAAACATCCCGCTATTTCAGCAAGTGACGTAATAAGAGAACAATCTAAATTACGAAGGCAAGCTGAAATAGATAAAAAAATTGCTCAATATCTTGTTGAGTATTATGAAAATATCGCCCCGTTTCTCATTGATTTAAAAGAAGAAGTTGATACTGCGACCGAGCAGGAACGAGAACTTTTGAAAGAATATTCGGAAGAAGAATTAAAGGACGCAACAACGCAATATCTTTCAAAAGAGGAGTATAGAAAATTTTCCAGCGTAGAAAGAAATCAATTAGCTCTTGATAGATTTTGGAAACGCCCAAAGTCGAAGTGGCTCATTGGTCGTCTTTACGAAAGATATGTCGGTTATTTATATGAGAGTCAAGATTATGATGTTGAGTACGTCGGGATTTTCAAAGGGTTTGAGGATTTAGGACGAGATCTGATTTGCCAAAAGGGTAAAGATTTTATTGTCATTCAATGTAAAAATTGGGCGAGGTTTAGAACGATTTACGAAAAACATATTTTTCAGTTTTTCGGGACGGTCTTTCAGTATAAAGATGAAAATCCCGACAGAAAAATTAGGGCAATTTTCTATACATCTACTGAACTTTCCGAATTGGCCCGGAGATTTGCAAACGAGCTTGGTATAGAGCTGAAAGAAAAATTCAAGTTTGATAAAGATTATCCATGTATCAAATGCCATACTTCAAAAGATGATGGGACAAAAATATATCATCTTCCTTTTGATCAACAATACGATAAAACAAAACTTGAAAAGAAATACGGCGAGTTTTATTGTAAAACAGTTAAAGAAGCTGAGGACGCTGGATTTAGGCGAGCCTTTAAGTATAGAATAAATAAGGAAAAGTAAATTTATTCTGGCCTCGCGCCAACTTCGTTGGTACGAAAATTGGCGTTCGGATTTTCATCAAAGAATGTTCGAACTTCGTCCAAAAATTGCCGCACAACCGAGTCCAGCAATAAATGCGGGATAAACTCCGCATCATTTATTTTATTATCTTGAATTATTTATTTTTTAGTTTATTATCAGATCCATGGCAGAAAAACATATTCCAAATCCACGAATTGAAGAACGGGCAAAATCCGGTCCCCACCTTACAAAACATGAGCATATTGGATTCAACGGCCGTATAGCAGTCCTGATAACTAACGCCGTAAGCACGATGTGGTGCGCCTACCTTTTTGCGATCATAGCTTTAATAAGTCTTCCTGCGGCTATTGCCGGAGGAACAGCCGCTCTCGTATCATGGATAGCTCAAACATTTTTGCAGTTGGTCCTTCTCTCAGTTATTATGGTTGGTCAAAAGGTAGCTGCGCAAGCTTCCGATAAACAGGCAATGCAGACATATAAAGACGCCGAAGCACTTTTAAAGATTCAGGATGAAGTTCACAAATTGGTTAAAATTAATAATGAACTCACGGAAGAGATTCACAGTCTTTTGACCAAAAACTCAAAATAGAATATTTATCGTGAAACTCCAATTTAATGAGACTCGCTGACTATAGGAAGCGTTAGTCGAATTATCCCGTATAAGCAGGGATATAATGCACCAACGCTTGCTTTTGGGTTCATACCTGTGATTCAGCGATTTTTTTCCTTCAAAAACAAAACGGGAAATTAAAATTTATTGAATATACGTGTCCTAACAAAGATCAATTTTTTAAAATTAGGAGTTGATTATGAATTTAGAAGAAGCAAAATATTTTTGTAATAAATGGCTCGCGGCATGGACTGGAAATAATCCGGATAAATTAATTAACTTTTATTCAACTCAATCATTTTATTCAGATCCAACCGTTAAAAATGGCCTTAAAGGACATGATGAAATATTGCCATATTTTAAAAAATTATTAAAAAACAATCCTGATTGGAAATGGACTTATGAAGAAATAATTCCTACTGAAAAAGGATTTACGTTGAAATGGAAGGCCATTATACCAGTAAGACAAATCGAAATAATTGAATTTGGAGTGGATATAGTTGAAATGGTTAATAATAAGATTACAAGAAATGAAGTTTATTTTGATACTTTAAATTTGATTAATACAATTCAAAAAAAATAGATTTTTTTGATAATGTATCAAATGCATACATTTCTTAAGGGAAACCTAAAGGGGGCGCTTTACTTGATTTGGCAACGATCACAAAGCGTCATTATAGTAATCTTCTGTTAAAACAATAACATCGCTTACTAAAAATCAATATAAAAAATTTGAGTTGATTCCTGTTCATTTATCAATTAAAAGCTGTTTTGTAGATTTCAAGTTTATAAATAGTGTGGCCGGGTCCCGCGCAACGGAGGCTTGTGAACCCCGTCAGGTCCGGAAGGAAGCAGCGGCAGCAAATACCACCATGTGTTGCGGTAAACCCGGTCACCAGTTATGGCATTCCACTTGCTTTGGCTAACTTTGTTGACTGAGCCTGCCCGGCGTATAACCTGATAACATGAAGGTCATATGAGGTCACACGTGCATGGGGCGTCGGCTTTATCCTTTGAAAGTAAAGTGGCATAAATATTATTCTTAAACCTTGCAGTAAATTTAGGAGTTCAGTTGGAATACTTGGTATTAGCCCGAAAATTCCGTCCGCAAACCTTTGAAGATGTTGTCGGTCAGGAGCATGTTGTCAAAACCCTGCGCAATTCCATCGGCCATGGTCGTGTGGCGCATGCCTTTTTGTTCAGCGGTCCGCGCGGCGTAGGAAAAACCTCGGTTGCCAGAATTTTGGCCAAATCGCTCAATTGTGAAAAAGGACCAACAGCCACGCCCTGTAATGTCTGCTCCAATTGCCTTGAAATTACTAAAGGCTCCTCGCTGGACGTGCGGGAAATAGACGGCGCCTCCAACCGCGGTATTGATGAAATCCGGGAACTGCGGGAGAATGTCAAGTTTGCTCCGGCTGCCTCTAAATACAAGATTTATATTATTGACGAAGTGCACATGCTCACGCGCGAAGCTTTCAACGCGCTTTTGAAGACTTTGGAAGAACCGCCGGCCCACGTAATTTTCATTTTTGCCACAACCGAAAACCATAAAGTTCCAGCCACCATCCTTTCACGCTGCCAGTGCTATGATTTCCGTAGAATATCTCTCAAGGAAATCGCCGCGAATTTGGGCCGGGTTGCCGCCGCTGAAGGAATTAAAATCAGTCCGAGCGCGCTTTTATGGATTGCCGAAGCCGGTGATGGCAGTATGCGCGACGCTCAAAGTATTTTTGATCAGGTCATTTCCTATGCCGGAATGGATATCAAAGATGATGATGTGGAAGAAAGTTTGGGGCTTACCGACCGGAAATATCTTTTCCGTCTTTCCGAAGCAGTTTTGCAGCGAGATGCCGGCGCCTGCCTGATTATTATCGAAGAAGCATATCTGGCCGGCATCGACATGAAGCATTTTTATCAAATACTGGTGAAGCATTTTAGAAATTTGCTTCTGGTGAAAATTGCCGACGACGGCAGTTCTTCTTTTGATATTGCACCGGAACAAATTGAAAAGCTGAAAAATCAGGTACAGGCAATATCACGCGAAACTTTGCAGCGATTTGTGGAAATCCTGATCGCGGAAGAGGGAAGTTTTCTCCGCAGCCAGGAACCGCGCATGAAACTCGAAACCATACTTGTCAAGATGGCTTATCTGGAACCGATAATTCCCCTTGCTGAAATTATTTCGACAATTGAAAACATCGAGAAAAGACTTCAACAGGGTTTGCCAGCAGATGGTAACAATTATGAGCCGCTGTTTTCAGCAAATAAACCGGTAAAAGAAACACCGGCAGATTATAATGCGAAAAGCAGCATTGTTACTGATACAAATAAAGAGAATAATTCCCCATATGCGGATAATAATATGGGTGATTTGAAGGCTCTCCGCGACAATTTTAAAAATTTTATCAAAAAAGAAAGTGCGATCCTGGGGGCAAAAATTGATTCCGCTGAGATTGTAAGTTATGAAAACGACTGCCTGACAATGGGTTTCCCTAAAAACTACATTTTTTTAGAGGAACTGAAAACAACAGCGCAAAAAGAAAAACTGGAACAAATTGCCAGGGATTTTTTTCAGAAAAATGTGACGATAAAAATTGCAACTCTCGATGCGGAAAATGGTAATGCGAACGACAATAACGGGCGCAAGAAGACTAATGGCCTGAACGATATAAAACGTGAAGCGATGAATCAACCGCTTTTACAGAAAATCATGGATGAACTTTCCGATGCCAAAATAGTAGAAATTAAAGTACAGGCGGATAAAAATTGACAGCACTGTAAAGTACAGATCAATTAAGAGATTCAGACAGTTCATCAAAACAGGAGGAGGACAGAAATAGTGCAAAATTTTAGTACCATTATGAAACAGGCAAAAAAGATGCAGGAGAAAATGGGTCAGATCCAGCAGGAATTAGAGACGAAAACCGTCGAGGCGCAAGCTGGAGGCGGAATGGTGCGCGTTGTAGTGAACGGCAAATTTGAAATTGTATCATTGAAAATCGAAAAGGAAGTAGTCAATCCCGAGGACATCGAAATGTTGCAGGACTTAATTACTGCCGTAGTCAATGAGGGAATCCGCAAATCGCAGGAAATGGCTTCCTCGGAAATGGCGAAAATTACCGGAGGATTGAATATCCCCGGTATGGGTATGTAAAGATTATTTTATGAAAGCATATGCACAACCCATCAAACAGCTTATCTCTGAGTTGGGTAAGCTTCCCGGCATTGGCGAAAAAACTGCCGCAAGGCTGGCAAATTATATTCTTCGTTCTACGGAAGATGATGTGAAAAAGCTTGCGGAAAGCATTATTGCAGTCAAAAGAAAAATCAAGCTTTGCCGGATTTGCCTGAACCTGACGGAGGAAGATACTTGTCACATCTGCTGCGATACAACAAGGGATAAAGATGTAATTTGCGTAGTTGAGGACCCTGATGCCCTGGCAGCGATTGAAGAGTGCGGGGGATTTCGGGGAACTTATCATATTCTGCATGGCGCTCTGGCGCCTCTGGACGGAATCGGGCCGGAGAATCTGCGGTTAGGCGAACTTCTGCAAAGGATCAACACAGGCTCAGTCAAAGAATTGATTATCGCGACAAATCCCAATGTTCACGGTGAAGCCACGGCCTTACTGATTACCCGGATGCTCAAAGAAAAAAATATCAAGTTGACGCGCATCGCCACAGGTGTGCCGATGGGCGGAGATTTGAAATATCTAGACAAGATGTCGATTTCGAAGTCGCTGGAATTCCGGCGCGGCATGTGATGCCATTTCGCTTTCTTCGGCTAACTTTGTTGGCAGCGTTGTCGGCTTCCTCAACGTATTAATAATACGCCTGCGGAGCCTCCTCCTTGCGGCCGCGTTATCGTTTGAAATCGAAACGGCTTAAGATTCCAAAGGGAAAAGTTTATGGATGTGGAAATTAAAACCAAAACAAATTTGCGGCGGATTAACGTCAAGCGCGTAACCAAAGTAGTAAAAAAACTTTTCATCGAAGCCAATAAGATTTTGGGCGAAGATGTTGTTGGAGCTCTGCGCCACGCGCTTTCCAGAGAAGAATCGGAAACCGGCAAGCAGGTGCTGCAAAAAATAATTGAGAATGCTGATATCGCCCGCCGCAAAAAAATGCCCATTTGTCAGGATACCGGCCTAGCGATTGTTTTCGTGGAACTCGGACAGGATGTGCATATTGTCGGCGGAGCTTTACACGCGGCGATTGAAGAAGGCGTCAGACAGGCCTATGTTGACGGTTATCTGCGCAAATCCGTCTGTGATCCTTTAACCAGAAAAAATACTACGGACAATTTACCCGCGATAATTCATGTTGATATTGTTTCCGGTGACCAGATAAAAATTACCGCTATGCCCAAGGGCGGCGGCAGTGAAAATGTAAGCGCCACGAAAATGCTCATTCCGGCGGCGGGAATTGACGGCATTAAAAAATTTGTCATGGAGACGGTGGAAAACGCCGGTGCTAATCCTTGTCCACCAATAATAGTTGGCGTGGGCATAGGCGGTTCGCTGGAGCAGGCCTGCGTTATGGCAAAGAAAGCTCTTTTGAGGCCGGTTGGCGAAGCCAACAGAATTGACGAACGCATAGAACAAATGGAAAAGGAATTATTAGATAGTATCAACAAACTAGGCATAGGCCCGGCGGGTTTAGGCGGTCTGGTTACCGCGCTGGCAGTAAACGTTGAAATGATGCCCTGTCATATAGCTTCGCTACCCGTTGCGGTAAACATTCAGTGCCATGTGGCGCGGCATAAAGAAATAACAATTTAATGGCTTTGTGAAAAACTTTTTTCTTACGATGCATTGTAAACACAATGTAGCTTTGTCATTCCGAATCAGCCGCAGGCGGATGAGGAATCTTAAAGTGATAAAATGACAATTAAGATTTCTCGTTGCTATCGCTCTTCGAAGCGACAAAAGGTATGAATTGCTATTTTTTATTTGAAATGGAAATAATTAAATTATGGAATATTTAATAAATGCCTGGCAGCAATTACCGGCGCAGATGAGCCCCAATATTTTCAGCATCGGTTCATTTCAACTGCACTATTACAGCCTGATGTACCTTGTTGCTTTCGCTGTCGTTTATTTCTTGACTCTCTACCGGATAAAAAATGAGAACTATGAATATAAGGCGGAAACTATACAGGATTATCTTGTCTTGGCGATGCTCGGGGTGATAATCGGTGGCAGATTTGGTTATGCCTTATTTTATAATTTCGGCTATTACTTCCAGCATCCACTCGAAATAATTTTGCCTTTTGATTTTTCCCATGGGTTTAAATTTGTCGGAATCAGTGGCATGTCTTATCATGGAGGACTTATCGGTATCGTTATTGTTTCCATTTTATTTTGCCGCAAGTACAAATTTAATTTCTGGCATTTTGGCGATTTGTTCTGTCCGGCGATACCGCTGGGCTACACATTTGGCCGGATCGGCAATTTTATTAACGGTGAGCTTTGGGGCCGTGTAACTACAGTACCCTGGGGAATGTATTTTCCGCTTGATTCGACACATAGCCTGCGTCATCCTTCCCAGCTTTACGAAGCGCTGTTCGAAGGAATTGTTTTATTCATCTTGTTATGGCTGATTAGAAAAAAGAGTAGTTTTGAAGGGTTTTTAGTTGGAATTTATATCTGTGGCTACGGTTTTGTGCGCTTCTTTATCGAATTTTTCCGCGAGCCCGACTATCAGCTTGGTTTCGTTCTGGGCTTTATGAGCATGGGACAAGTTCTTTGCCTGTTAATGATGGCGGCGGGAATGACTATTTTAATTTGGCGTAAAAATGCCTGATACCATTTCACGTTCTTTGACTAACTTCGTTGGTAGCATCGTTGGCTGCCTCAACGTATAACCTAAAGGTCACACGGTTTTCATATACGCCTGCGGAGCCTCCTCCTTGCCCCACTGAAGCGGGACAGTTCAACTAACGAATTACAGTTTACTGCGTAACTGTAATTCGAGTTTCACTGCCGCCGCGTTATTTTTTGAACGTGAAGTGGCATGAACTTAAAGGAAATATGACATGACTTTATGGTGGATAATCTTCGCTGTTTTCATCTTCGCCATGTTGACACTGGATCTTGGTGTTTTCAGCCGCAGAGCACACGCGGTAAAAATCAAGGAATCTCTCTACTGGACATCCTTTTGGATAGTGCTGGCTCTGCTTTTCTGCACGGGCATCTATTCTTTTTACAGCCATCAGAAGGCTTTGGAATTCTTAACCGGTTATCTTATTGAATACTCGCTGAGCATCGATAATCTTTTCGTCTTTTTACTTTTCTTCCGTTACTTTTCTGTGCCGGTCGAATACGAACAGAAAGCTTTAATTTGGGGGATAATTATCGCTCTCATTGCGCGTGGTATTTTTATTTTTACCGGTATTGCGCTGATTAATAATTTTCACTGGGTGATATATATCTTCGGGTGTTTCCTTATTTTCACGGCCATCCAGATTGTCCGGGGCACAGAACAGGACGTTCATCCGGAAAAAAATATTGCCATCAAGCTGCTTCGTATGTTTATGCCGGTTTCCCATGAATATTCAGGACACAAATTCATTACCATCATCAAACGCAAGCGTTACGCCACACCGCTTTTGGTTGTTGTTTTAGTTTTAGGAACGACGGATGTTTTTTTTGCCGTCGATTCCATCCCCGCGGTTTTAGCAATCACAACCGATCCGTTTATCGTTTATACTTCCAACGTCTTTGCCGTTTTAGGCCTGCGTTCCCTCTTCTTTGCCATTTCCGGATTGATGAAACTCTTTCACCATCTGCAATATGGTTTGGCGGTTATTTTGGGTTTTGTGGGAATTAAAATGCTGATCACTGATTTTTACAAGATTAATATTGGCGTTTCTTTAACTGTAATAGCCTCCATCATAGTATTATCTGTTATTGCTTCGTTGATATGGCCGAAGAAACTGCCCTCAATTACCGCGGACAAAAAATAATCAGGATTTGATGATGGCCGAATTTTTGAATATTTCGCAAACGCTTTTGAAAAAATGGGCAAAGCTTAACGACGCCAAAGCGCGTCAAGAAGAAGGAATGTTCTTAGCCGAAGGCGTCAAGGTTGTAGAAGAACTTTTGGCAAGCGACTGGCAGATTAAAGCATTGCTTATCATACCTGAAAAAATAAAGTACTGGGATAAGCTCACGCTTACCACCGCCGAAGATATTCCCACTTATCAACTTACCCGTACCCAGTGGCAAAAAATCGGACAAGACAGAGAACCGGAAGGCATCATGGCTGTAGCCGCCATGAAACAGGCGCCTGATTTTTCTTCATGGCTGGCTAAAACTTCCGGCAACATTTTGATTCTGCATGAAGTAAACAATCCCCGCAATCTTGGAGCGCTCACGCGCAGCGCGCGCTGGTTCGGTTTTGACGGAATAATTTTAAGCGCTAATTCGGCGGATTACACCAATCCGAAAGCCGTGCGCGCTTCCATGGGAAGTATTTTTCATTTGACAATTATCCCCGACATTGATTTATCCACTGCATTGGCGGAAATTAAAAAAAACTTTTTTCTCCTCGGCTCTCATGTGCGCGAGGGAAAACTTCCTCACACCGTGCAGAAAAAAGCCGCCCTGCTTTTAGGCAATGAAAGCCACGGCCTACCGGAAAATCTTTCGCGAATGGCCGATGAACAATGGAGCATTCCCGGAAGCGGCAAAGCTGATTCCTTGAGTTTGCCGCAAGCGGCAGCTATTATGATGTATGAATGCACGAAAACATGAGAAAACAATTATGAAAGCTTACATTCAAGTAACGACAACCACGGAAACTAAAGAACAGGCAGAACAAATTGCCCAGCATCTGGTCGAGTCAAGGCTGGCTGCCTGTGTACAGATTAACGGCCCGATCACAAGCATTTATCGTTGGAAGGGCAAAGTGGAAACAGCAAATGAGTGGCTGTGCTTGATTAAAACGAGGGAAGAATTATTTGAAAAAGTTGAGGCCGCTATTAAAAAAATGCATTCATACGAAATACCGGAGATTATCGCCGTGCCGATTGTTAAAGGCAGCAAGGAATATCTGATCTGGCTTGATGACCAGCTGCTCTAGTGTAGAGAGTCCAATGCTTCTTTACATTTACTAATTTTCGTCAAAATATGTTCCGCGGGTGCAGTCCATCTTACACCTGTTGTTAAAATAACTTCGTCCTACTGCATTAGTGATTAAATAATTTACCACAAACAAGTTTATCAACTGGCAATATTTATTTGACTTTTTACCCCCGCCAATTTAAGTTTCAAAAGATAAAAAATGACATGATTGCTGGTTTTATGAAGGCAGGAATTTGATTTGAAAAAACGTATTGTAATAACCGGACTAGGAACACTAAACTCTATCGCCAATAATGTGCCAGATTTCGCGAGTGCACTGCGAGAAGGCGTCTGCGGCATAGGAGCGATTGATCTCTTCGACACCGCCGCATTCCGCAGTCAAACGGGCGGTCAGATCAAAAACTTTATCGCCCGCGATTATATTCCCAGGAATTTTTCCATTAAGAGGATGTCGAGGGCGGACATGCTTTCTTTTGCCGCAACGCTGGAAGCTCTTTCCGATGCCAAGCTCTACCCCATGCCAAATAAATTAAAAGAAGAGGTGGGCGTGGTCATCGGCGGCGGCGCGGGCGGACTTCTGGAAGCAGAAAATTTCTATGGCGATTTATTGAAAAAAAATGGTAAGAACGCGAAGTTTTCCAAGCTCTCCGCATTATTTTGCGCTTCTTCCGCTGATCGCATTGCTTCCTCTTTTGGACTTGCGGGGCCAAAATCAACTTTTATGACCGCCTGCTCCGGGGGCGCCACAGCACTGGGCTACGCGCGGGATATGATTCTAGATGGCCATGCGTCCATCATGCTTGCCGGCGGCGTAGAACCTATGTGCCGAATTACTTATGCCGCCTTCAACGCACTGAAATCGGTTGATCCGGAGACTTGCCGGCCTTTTGATAAAAACCGTGCCGGGCTTTCGCTGGGCGAAGCCGCGGCAATAATGGTTCTGGAGGAGCTGGATGCGGCGCTGAGCAGAGGGGCGAAAATTTATGGTGAGGTTTTGGGCTATGGCATTACCTGCGATTCTTACCACATGACCGCTCCTGACGAACAGGCTTCCGGCGCTGTTCGCTCCATGCAAGCGGCGTTAAAAGACAGCGGCCTTTCCATACAAGATATAGATTATATTAACGCGCATGGCACGGCCACTCCCGTCAACGATGCTATGGAAACCAAAGCAATTAAGAAAGTATTCGGCAAACGCGCTTATTCGATTCCGGTTAGTTCCACCAAGTCCATGCACGCGCATACGCTGGGAGCTGCGGGTGCTCTGGAAGGCATTGTCTCCGTGCTGGCATTGCAGCATGGCTTTATCCCGCCAACAATTAATTATCAGGAAAGCGACCCGCAGTGCGATCTGGATTATGTCACCTCCGGTTCAAGAAAAGCGAATCTGCGCACGGTTCTTTCCAATTCCTTTGCCTTCGGGGGCAACAACACTACGGTAATTTTCGGCAAGTATTCCGAAAGGGGTGCTGTCAATGGATAGAAATCAGCGAATAGATAACGCCAGGCGCGTAGTTGTGACCGGTATCGGCATGGTAACACCTCTGGGAATCGGTAAAGAAGAATTTGGCCGGAGGCTTTTTTCCGGAGAAACCGCCATTGCGGAAATCAAATCATTTGATACCAGCTCTTTTCCATCGCATCTGGGCGCGGAAGTTACCAATTTCAACCCAAGGGATTTTATTTCCGTGAAAAACATGCGGCGGATGGACAACATATCTCTAATGACTGCCGCTTCAGCGCGTATGGCGTTGGAAGACGCAGGAATACAAATTACACCAGAAAACCGCGACCGCGTTGGAATTATTCTGGGCACAGCTTTTGGCGCGACGGATGTAACCGCCCAGTTCGCGGGCACACTACTTACTCAAGGACCCGCCTCTGTCAATCCGATATTAGTTCCCAACATTGTTATGAACGCCCCCGCCGGTCACACTTCCATTGAACTGGGATTTCGCGGCGTCAATACAACTGTAACACATTTCGCTGTTTCCGCCGAAACCGCGATTGCTTATGCCGCGGCGGAAATCAGACGCGGCACCGCTGATTTTATTCTCGCCGGAGGAGTGGACATTTTATCCAAATTTTATTATGAATCTCTGACAAAATTTCACGCCCTTTCGCCGCAGAATGGGGGGACGGAAGCTTGCCGTCCCTTTGATAAAAATCGCAACGGAATGATAGCCGGAGAAGGCTGCGGAATAATTTTTCTGGAGAACATGGAATCAGCAATGGCCAGAGGACGCAAACCCTATTGCGAAATTAAAGGAACCGGCATGGGATCATCACCCACAACACCAACCGGTTGGCCGGAAAATACAAACGGCGTAAAACGGACATTCAGCCGGGCATTGAAAAAAGCGGACTGTGCGATAAACGATATTCAGGCTATTTTTGCGGCGGCCAACGGCGGCAGGATTCTTGATGCCATGGAGGCGGAAGCTTACGCCGAAATATTTACCGGTTTGGAGAAACCGTTAATTACTGCGCTCAAAGGCGCCACAGGAGAGAGCTTCTCCGGCGGCGGCATCATGGCTTGCGCTTTGGCTCTATCTATGGAAAAAAATATTCTGCCGCCTGTGGTGAGGCTTACAAATCCTTTCAGGCCGCTCGCCTTTGTTGCCGGAGAAAAAAAAGAGATAGAAATTAATAACGCGGTTCTCGCCGGTATTTCTTTCGGCGGCACTTACGCTTATTTGATTTTTGGTAAATAATACCAATCCGCGTTCTTTGTTTAAACTTGTCATCTGCTTTTTTTACTATGAAATAAATTCTGAAATAGGTTATTTGTTACACCTACAAAGTTACAGTAGTGGGTAGTATTTTGAATTGAGGATTACTATTTGAAAGATACAACGCTCCGCATAACAAGTTGGCAAGGAAGCATAGCTGAATTGCCTATTCTAGTTACTGCGGTTGTTAACTTTAATTGACAAATTGATTAATGTCCTGCACTGTATATTCAATATAAAACATGGAGCGGCGATGAATTTAACAGACAAACAGATGATGGAAATTGCACAACATGCATTTACGCGGATGGACGGATCCTGGTTTCTGGCGTTGGCGAAGAAATTCGGCATTGAGACGGCTTGGGAAATGGATGTGGAAGCCTGGAAACAATTTTCTTATGTTTTCGGTAAAAATATCCGGAAAAATTATATTCCGAATCCGGTCTGGCCTGAGAGCTTTCTTGATGCGATGGATATTTTTAGCAGGGTATTAAAAATTGAAGGGCGGGAAATTTCCATGAATGGCAATCAAATCATTGTCCGCATCACGGATTGTGAAACGCAAAAAGCCATCGCCAAAGCCGGCATCGCTGATTGCGGTATTGTTACTGTCCATTCGTATGAAGGGATTATCAGCGGCTTATTTAACGGGGACGTCCATGCCCATGTAGCCCATACGAAAAATTTAAATCATGGCGATGATTGCTGCGAAGTAATTATTACCAGAAAATAATGGACGAAGGTCTTACAGCTTTCCTCTATGTGCCATTATATCCAGGATAGGCTCAAGCTTCCCCTTTTTATTCAACAAAGCCAATATCCTTATATACAAGGAAGAAGCGAGCCGTTTTATAAACCATATTTGTTTGGCATTGGCCTGCGGAAATATGTAGAACTTTTTCTTCTTGAGTGATTTAAGAACCCTGTGCGCAATTATATCAGATGTGATCTTAGTCTTCTGAAATCCTGTTTTGGTAGTTTCAAAAAATGGATGTCCGCTACTGTTGAAGGAATTGATAAGATTGGACTTGAAATATGTTGCACATATCACGGAAACACCAATATTGAAAGGCGCAAGTTCCACCTTCAGAGTTTCCGAAAGAGATATCACCCCTGCCTTGCAGACGTTGTAAGCACTCATACTCGGTAATGATGCCACTCCTGCCGCAGATGCAGTATTGACAATATATCCATAGCCTTGTTTTTTCATTTTAGGTATGATGACATGGCATCCGTGTATTACTCCAAACAGGTCAATACTGATTAAGCGTCTCCATTCTTTCATGGGCATGGATCCTACATCCCCAATTGTGCCTACACCTGCGTTGTTTACCATCATATCAATGCTGCCCCAAACAGTGAAAAAATGATCTATCATGGCCTCTACCTGATTAAAGTCTGTCACATCACAGCAATAGATCTCTCCGTCTCCTCCTTTGCGTCTCACCTCATCCAGGGTAGCATTGGAATCATCATTGTTTATATCCACAATGCCAATTTTCCATCCCTCTTCAGCCAACATCAATGATAATGATCTGCCAAGACCGGAAGCTGCTCCGGTAATGATCGCCTTTTTACATGAGTTTTTTTTCATGATATGTCCTTCTTTTTTTAAGATAGTTGTAATCAGAGCAGGCCACGGCGGACTATCCACATCATTAATGGCTTGGCATATCCAGCTTTGTTTAAAAATGCCAGACCTCTTACATAGATGGAGGGAAAGAGGCGTCTTAGCAGCCATTGAATTTTTCCCGTAAGCTGAGGTACAATATATAACTTTCTTTTTTTTATTGCCTTTATTACCGCTTCTGCCACCGCATCGGAGTTTATTTTTGCGTTTTTTATGGCAGCGTCACAAGCCTCCTTTTCAAACTCATCAGTATATCTCAAGGAAAGATTGAGATCAGAATTAAAGAATGTCGGACATACCACGGTGACTCCTATATTGTGGGGTGCCAGCTCAGACCTTAATGTTTCTGACAGAGAAACAACCGCTGCCTTTGAGGTGTTGTATGGAGACATCTCGGGAAAGGGGAGAAAACCGCCGATGGATGCGGTATTGATGATGTATCC
>Ga0209777_10001187_pt1 | contig 38901 bp, 31 predicted proteins | sample FrelakmetHBP12HB_FD_187147 | JGI IMG/M metagenome (GOLD analysis project Ga0209777, IMG submission 187147) | Freshwater lake sediment microbial communities from the University of Notre Dame, USA, for methane emissions studies -HBP12 HB (SPAdes)... | ecosystem: Environmental > Aquatic >...
TCCGGTCATCATGACCAACCGCACTGTGGATTTTGAGGGCTCCCGTTATATGTTAGCCGGTGCTCCCGGGGCGATCATGATGCTTGTGGCGGGGATCAGCCTGATCAAGTCGTCTCGCTTGCAGCTGGGGCTGGTGGGGTTGCTTGTGTTTTTGTCAGTAGCTATGCATTTTTGCAATGCATTGGACCACGTCTACCAGGCTGATTCGTTGCGGGATTTCTGGTGGCAGGTAAGCTGGCGAGCGCCATCCATTGAAGCGGGTACTGATTTAGTGGTTTCGTATCCTTACATGGACGCCCCCGAAAATTATGTCATCTGGGGTCCGGCCAATTTAATTTATTACCCTGAAAAACAGGAAGTTATACCGATAAGAATTCCACTTCCTGCCTCTATCCTATCCCGGGAGACTGTAACAGGTATTATTGGAAACGGCGAAGGGCGCGGTAAAGATGAACGTAGTAACATTGTTAACGAGGATTTTACTGCCGTGCTTGTAATGACCCAACCCACTTCAGACAGTTGTGCACACATTCTCGATGGTACCATGCCTGAGTTATCAACCCTTGATCGTTTTGAGATTATGTTGATCGCGCCATATTCGCTGCTCGGTAATGTAAATATAGCTGAGACCTCTCCCATTCCCCCTGCGGCCATCTTTGGGCCGGAACCTCAACATGGCTGGTGTTACTATTATGAGAAGGCTGCCTGGGCCAGCCAGATGGGTGATTGGTCATCCGTGATAAGCCTCGGCCAGGAAGCCTCGCAGAAAGGCTTCAGCCCGGCAGACATTGTTGAATGGACGCCTTTCCTGCGTGCTTATGTGGCCACCAGGCAAATGGATGCACTGGAACCCTATAGCAGCATTATGAAGACATCCCCGTTCATTTTTAATCAAACCTGCCAGATCCTGGAACAAACGGCTAACCAGACCAGACCTGGCGATCTTGAACTCATGGGATTCATTCAGGCTCAATTTTGTCCTCTGCCATGAACTGGCAAGGTGGATCCATCCATTCTAATTTTATGAGGTAGTATTGAAAACCATCTTAATTGTAATCGAACACGGTCTCTCTCTGGCCTATTTCCTTTACACAGACCTGTACAAACAGATGTTGAATGGTAAGGTACGTCTGGTGTTGCTGGTACAGGATGAATTGCAGTCAAAACTGCGCCAGGATTATGGCGCGGTACCCAACCTGGTTTTTGAAAGTTTGCGGGAGGCAGAAGCAGCTCGTTACCATCACGGCTATCATTTTCGCATTCAAGAAATCCTGGAGTACATACGCGGCTCCAGCACAGATCGGCACATCCCATTGACCTACGTGGATACCAACCGCAGGCGCAAGATCCATGAAGCGCGTGGACGCTGGCGCTATGCCCTGTACGCCGCTCAGCCTGCCATTCTTATCCTGCGTTATTCACGCCTGGCTCGCAGGTTTTTCCTGTGGTTGCAGCAGAAATTATTCACCCCCAGCATCTATGCTGACCTGCTCGATAAATATAAACCTGACCTGGTTATCTCCGATGCTGCTGGCTGGCGTCTGGACCGCTATATCCTGCGTGAAGTCAACCGGCGCGGCATCAAAACCGCCACGGCAATTGTAGGCTGGGATAACCCCAGTTCCAATGGGCTGGTCGGAGCGCACGTGGACTATGTCAACGTCTGGTCGAAGATCCACGCCTGGGAGATGAATGTGGGACTGGATTGGCCGATGGACAAGATCCATGTCGGCGGAATGCCGCTCTACGATAATTACCTGTCAGGCAAATGGGCTGTTTCACGCCAGGAGTATTACCAGGCGCACGGCCTGGATCCCAAAAAGAAACTGGTGGCTTTTATTGCCACTGCCATGAACATTACACCCAACTTGCATCTGGTGGAACTGCTGGCCGGGATCATCTCAAGCGGAAAACTGACCGAACCGGCGCAACTGCTCGTTCGCCTGCATCCGAACCATTTCCGACCCATCCCGCATTATGAGCAGGAACGTGCAGCTATTTACGAAGTGGCGAAACGCTACCCTGACGTCCGCATCGTCGCGCCGCAGGCATTGGCCGGGGACCTGCCGCGCTATTCCGGCGAGGATTTCCAGGAAAAAGGTTCCATGTTGGCGCACGCTGATGTGGTTGTGACCATCTACTCCACCATGGTGGTTGAAGCTGCCATCCATGATAAACCGGTTATCAGCGCGTGTATCAATTCGCCCACGGGGTGGAAGGATCACTACTGGATCCCGCTCTCTGAAGTTCCCACCTGGCCGACCGCTGCGCGTGTGGATGAACTCAAAGCCAGCCGCGTGGCCTTCACCACGGAACAAATGGTGGATGCGCTTAATTTGTATCTGGAAAATCCCCGGCTTGATGCGGAGAATCGCCAGCGTTTTGTGAAACAGGAATTGACTTTCCTCAAGCCTGGGGAAGCGACACAGAAAACAGCCGAGTTTTTCCTTTCACTTTTGGAGGAGGATTAATGTCTGCCATCCAATTTAAGATTGGCGAACGCCTGGTAGGTGAGAACGCGCCTTGCCTGGTCGTCGGCGAGGTGGCGCAAGCCCATGATGGCAGCCTGGGGATTGCCCATGCTTTTATTGATGCCATCGCCAATGCCGGTGCAGACGCGGTCAAGTTCCAAACGCACATTGCCCACGCCGAGAGTTCGGCCCGGGAGCCTTTCCGGGTCAAATTCAGCCAGCAGGATGCCACCCGTTACGATTACTGGCAGCGCATGGAATTTACTGCTGAACAATGGCAGGGACTGGCTGACCATGCTCATCAGCGGGGACTTCTGTTTCTCAGTTCGCCTTTCTCGGAAGAAGCAGTGGATTTGCTGGAGCGCATTGGCATGCCTGCCTGGAAGATCGCCTCGGGCGAGGTGAACAACCCATTGCTCTTGGAGCGTATCTTCATGACTCGCAAACCGGTCCTGGTTTCGACAGGCATGAGTCCGCTCTTGGAGATTGACCGGATCGTGGATCAGGTCAAAGCCCGGGGATTACCACTGGCGGTTTTCCAGTGTACGTCCAAATACCCGTTGAAGCCGGAAGAGGTCGGGTTGAACATGCTTGAGGTTTACCGCAGCCGGTACCAGGTTCCGGTGGGACTCTCTGACCATTCGGGCAAGATCTACCCCGGTCTGGCAGCCGTCACATTGGGTGCTTCCATCCTGGAAGTCCATATTATCCTGAGCCGGGAGATGTTCGGGCCGGATGTTCCCGTTTCCCTTCTGCCGTTTGAGTTAAAAGAGTTGGTGGAAGGGACGCGTTTCATCGAACAAGCCATGCATGCTCCGGTGAACAAGGATACCTTGGCTGCTGGATTAAGCGAAATGCGGACTATTTTTGGCAAAAGTCTGGTGGCACGCCGCGACCTGAAAGCCGGCCATCCTTTGAAACGGGAAGACCTTACAGAACGCAAGCCAGGCACCGGAATTCCTGCCGGCCGCCTGGAAGAAATAATCGGAAGGACGCTCACGCGGGATGTAATTGCCGGTGAATTCTTAAGTACCTTGGATTTTGAAAAATGACAAATAAACGAAAGATCTGTGTGGTGATCACGGCCCGACCCAGTTATTCACGCATTCGCACGGCGTTGAAGGCTATTCAGACCCATCCTGAATTGGAACTACAACTGGTTGTGGCAGCCTCGGCACTTCTCGAACGTTATGGGAAGGTCGTGGAGACCATCAAGGACGATGGTTTTAACATTAATGCCCAGGTCTACATGGTTGTGGAAGGCGAGAATCTGGCAGCCGCCGCGAAAACGACCGGAATTGGGTTGATGGAGTTGGGGACGGTCTTCGATAACTTAAAGCCGGATATTGTGGTGACGATCGCAGACCGTTATGAGACGATTGCCACGGCCATTGCTGCGGCTTATATGAATATCCCCCTGGCACATATCCAGGGGGGGGAAGTGACTGGTTCGATCGATGAGAAAGTGCGCCATGCCATCACCAAGCTGGCCGATTATCACCTGGTCTCCACCCAATTATCTGCCCAGCGTGTGACTCAGATGGGAGAAGATTCGCAGTCTGTATATGTGACGGGTTGTCCTTCGATAGACATTGCCGCACAGGTTCTTAATGCCCCGGGACTGTTGGAAAATCCCTTTAAAAAATATGGTGGTGTTGGTGCGCAAGTGGACATATCAAAGGGCTACCTGGTGGTGATGCAGCATCCGGTGACGAGCGAGTATGAGCTGGCGCGCCGTCATGTTATGGAAACGCTTTATGCCGTCCGTGATACCGGTCTGCCGACGCTCTGGTTCTGGCCCAACGTGGACGCTGGTTCGGACGGGACATCCAACGGGATCCGCGCTTTCCGTGAAATCGAGAGCCCTGAAAAGATCCACTTCTTTAAGAATATCCCGCCCGAAGATTTCCTGCGCCTGGTCTATCACAGCCGCTGTATTGTCGGCAATTCTAGTGTAGCCATCCGCGAGTGCTCGTTCCTGGGAGTCCCGGCGGTCAATATTGGTTCTCGCCAAATGGGTCGCGAACGCGGGCCCAATGTGGTTGACGTGGGGTACGACCGCCACGAGATCATGCAGGCGATCAAGGATTTCGAAAAAAGTCCCCGCCCCGCCAGTGTTCCTTTGTATGGCGACGGTCATGCCGGGGAGCGCATTGCGCAGACTCTGGCTGAGGTTCCGCTTAGGTTTACGAAACGCTTGACCTATTAGTCAAGGAAGTGTGGATTAAATTTATCTTCTGCATTGATAATGCGCATATTAAATTGCTTACCTAAAGGATTATTATTTAGTGGAAAATAGCGGAATACAGAAACGACTGGCAATAATTTCTTTATTGAGTGTATTTGAGGGAATTATTGCCATTATTTCTCTTTTGATAATCCCCTCTGAATCAAAAAATCAGTTCTTTCTTGGATATTCACTTGAACGTTGGGCTTTGGCGGGGTCGATATTATTGCCATTGCTCGCTATGATTTTCATCTTGTTCGTAATTATTAAGCGCGAATATTGGGCTGGTGTTGCGCACAAATTACTAATATCATCTTGGACAATGATGTTATTAGTTTTGGCATTATGTTTGTTCATTGGTATTATTGTAATTCTTAAAGATAACTCTTCCCTCCTTTTTCGTTTATATCCATTGCTGTTTTGGGGTAGTTTGGTGAGTTTTCAAATCATCGTATACCAGTTAATAACATACACTGAGAAGCCTGATAATACAATAATAAATATTTTCGTTGACAGAGATTTTACTTTATGGCTGACGATTATTTTTGCTGCTCCGATGCTGTTTTCAAGTGCAATTCTGAATAAGTTGCCACTGGGCTTTGCCGGGTTGTATACGCAAATGTCTGAACAGATTGCTAATTCAAATTTCCACTTACCTCTTCAGACACCTTACTATGGACCTGGGGGAATCCCTTTTGCATATCCGCCACTTGGTTTTTACTTAATGGCAATTTTCCTCAAGTTGGGGGGATCTGCATGGGTGTATTTACGTTTTGCACCGCCAGTATTCAGTTTACTGGCGCTGATCCCTTTATTTTTATTAACCAGACGGATTTCAAAATCAAATTGGGGAGGTTTTACAGCCGCACTTTTGGCCGCCTTGTCATACTATCTTTACTATCAACATACGGAATCAGGAGGAATTGTTAGAGGTCTGGCATTCGGGTTTGGATTACTTGCGTTGTACTTTTTTGATCGAATGATTGAGTCTTGCAGGTGGCGTGATGCGACCTTGGCTGGTATCTTCTTCGGATTGACAGTTCTGACCCATCTTGGATATGCTTATTATTTTGCCTTGTGGATGGGGGTTTGGGTAATTACGAATCCAAAATGGCGGAATTGGCTCATGGCAGGCGCGGTTGGGGTAATGAGCATTGTTGTTATTTCGCCTTGGCTGGTCGTTATGCTCACGAGGTATGGAACTTCAATTTTTGTGAATGCTCTTTTGTCGCATGGCAATGTCAGTTTCCTATCTTTGATACAGCATCCGTCAAGTTTCTTCCCAACATTACGATATAACCTTCAGAGTATCATTGGCTCGCCCCTGCTTCTTATCTTGGTTATGGCTGGCCTTCTTTGTTTGATCATCAAGAAAAAATTTACTTTGTCCGTATTGCTCCTGTTGGTTGCAATTATCTTTCCGGACGGTAATCGCTTTATTTCGACGGTATCGTTTATTATTGTGGGCTACTTGGTTGCTTTCATTTATTCTCTGCTAAAATCAACATACTCCATCAAGAATATTCCCGTTGAAAAACTGATTTTCTTTGTTCTTTTTATTGGAGTATTTACCCCGTTTTATACCAAATCTTTATCAATATTGGCTAATCAACATCCACTTATTAACCAAGAGATGATTGATGTTGGCATCTTTATGAGGGAACGAACTCGATCAGATGCGATCTATGTTGAATTATTTCAGAACGATGATGATGCAGAATGGCTTCCCTATCTTACACAACGCGAGCCGGTTTTATCGCAATGGGGAAGTGAGTGGTTGGGAACGTATGAAATTCAAACTACACAAGGCCAGGCTTTGGGCAGGTGTCAAGAACAGCAGGATTTGGTTTGTATGGAAAACCAATTTATATCTATCGGTAGACGACCAGATTACATCATCATCGATAATCGCATTGATCTTCAACAATTATCTGCTCAACTCTTGGAGAATTCTCTTTGGGACGAGGTGTTTGTAAATTCCAAGTATCAGGTTTGGCGGCATAAATAAATGCTTCTGGGAATTTTCTTGTCGGTAAAATTTGAAATAACTTGCCTTGAATATACAAACATTGCATAGCATGAATGAGGCGTAGGAAAAACTATATGAATGGAATGATTTTGGCTGTTATCACCGCCCGCGGCGGCTCGAAAGGCGTACCGCGCAAGAATATCCGCCCGGTGTGCGGCAAGCCGCTGATCGCCTATACGATTGAGACGGCTCTCGAGGTCCGGGACCGGTTGTACCGGATCATCGTCAGCACGGACGACGCCGAGATTGCTAACATATCTCAGCAGTACGGGGCAGAAGTCCCATTTATGCGTCCACCCGAGCTGGCTGTGGATAAAATACCCACCTTGCCGGTTCTCCAGCATGCTGTCCGCTTCGTTGAAGCTCAGGATAAAGTCCGTCTGGATTGGGTCCTGTTACTCCAACCCACCAGCCCGCTGCGCACGAAAGATGATATCCTGACAGCCTTGGAATTGGCCCAACTTGGCAATTGTGACTCGGTCATCAGCGTGGTGCAGACCCCGACCCATCCATTGTTCATGAAACGCATCGAGAATGATCAGTTGATGTCTTTTTCGGATGTGCTCGTGGAGAAAGAAGGTACCCGCAGGCAGGATGCACAGCCCCCCGCCTACGTCCGCAATGGCGCAATCTATCTCACCCGTCGGGATGTTTTGATGGAGTACAATTCCGTTTGGGGTCGCTTTATCCGTCCCTACATAATGCCACCGGAACGGTCCGTTAACGTAGACGGTGAATTGGATTTAAAACTGGCTGAACTGATGCTCCAGTCTAAAATGGATGCCGGGCATTGATTTTGAAGGAAAGAGGATTCATGAAGAGAGAAGAAATATTTACCATTGCTCCTTGTTTGGAAGCAGGCCCTCTCGCAGACGCAGGTCTGAGTTTTATCGAAGCTGCTCTTAAAATGGACGGGAGCAACTACACTGGTGTTTTGAAAACCTGGGCTACCCACTATCTCTTTGTCAGCGCGGAGGCTGCTTTTAAAACGAGTGAAGACCCAACCCCGGCTATTCTCTCGGCGCTCAATGAACTTACAAGTCTATTTGCCGCCGCTGATCACCTCGACACTCAATTCCTTGGGGCAGCAAATGCCCTGCATAGGGCGCTCGATTCCATTGAAGCCAAAGAGGCTGAGACCGGCGACCATTATGGCAACTTGTTCAAGGCTTTCGATGACGAACACTATTTTGATGAAGCTGCCAGCTTGTTGCGCACGCGTCTGACCCGCAACGGGATCGCCCTCGAGCGGGTCCGCAACTGGGACGTACTCGACGTTGGTTGCGGTGGTGGACGTTATTCGGCTGCCTGGGTCAAACTGGGCGCTAAAAGTGTGACCGGCGTGGACTTCTCTGAGATCGGCATCCAGACCGCTCGTGAGCGCACCGCCGGAAAGTTTGGCAATGTCAAGTTCGAGGTCGGCGATGTTCTTGCCATCCCATTTCCTGATAATAGTTTTGACTGCTCGTTTTCCAATGGCGTTTTGCACCACACGCGCGACTGGAAAATAGGTATCTCCGAAATGGTTCGTGTTCTCAAGCCAGATGGGTTTGGCTGGCTGTACCTCATTGAGAATCCAGGTGGCTATTTCTGGGACATCATCGAGATTTTGCGGGTGTTAATGGGTCCGATTGACAAGTCGCTCGCGCGTGCCAGCCTGCGCATCCTGGGCATTCCCACCAACCGTATCTTCTACATTCTCGATCACATCATGGTGCCGATCAACCTCCGTTTGACCGAGTCGGAGATCGAAACCAGTCTCACCGAAGCGGGAGCTAAGGACATCCACAAGCTGCGCCGCGGCACTGATTTTGACCGGGCTGAACAAATCTATCAGCAGGCTCCCTTTGCCGAAATGAAATATGGCGTAGGTGAGCAGCGTTATATATTTACAAAGTAGAGAGAAACGAGGCTTCGATTATGTGTGGCATTTCTGGCTGGGCCGGGAGAGGATGGACGCGCGAGCATCTTAATGCAATGGTCGCCGCCATGCCCCATCGTGGCCCGGATGATACCGGCTTCTACATTAATTCCGCAGGAACAATCGGGTTGGGACATAATCGTCTCAGCATCCTCGACTTGTCCGCGGCTGGCCATCAGCCGATGACCGACTCCACCGGGAAACTGCACCTTGTTTTCAACGGCGAGATCTACAACTACCTTGAATTGCGCGCTGAACACCCTGATTATCCCTATCAGAGTCAGTCCGATTCTGAGGTGCTCCTGGCGGCTTACCAACACTGGGGTGAAGCCTGCCTCGACCGCTTCATCGGGATGTTCGCATTTATCCTGTGGGATGAAGAAAGGCAGCAGCTGTTTGCTGCTCGCGACCGGTTTGGCATCAAGCCGTTGTTCTATCACCTGAAATCGAACGGTGACGTGTTGCTCGCCAGTGAGATCAAAGCACTGCACGCTGCCGGTGTGGACCCGGAACCTGATTCAATTGCCTGGGCAACGTACCTGGTTGACGGTCTCTATCACCATTCCGAGCGCACCTTCTGGGCCGGGGTGCAATCCCTCCCACCTGGCGGGAAGTTGACCTGGCATGCTGGTGAGTTGACAATCTCCCATTGGTACGACCTTGCCAGCAAAGTGGATCAGACGGATACGCGTCCGGTAGATACCGTCATGGAAGAGTACCTCGCCTTGCTTGAACAGAGCGTAGCCTTTCGCTTCCGCTCCGACGTACCGGTGGGCATCAATTTAAGTGGTGGCCTGGATTCGTCCGTCCTCCTCAGCCTGGTACAGCAGATCCAGGGTCCGGGAAGTGACGTGAAGGCTTTTACTTTCGTCACGAATGACCCGGCTTACGATGAAACCCCTTGGGTGTCGAAAATGCTGGCGCAGACGCGTCACCCCTCCGTCCTGTGTCAGTTGACAGCCGGCGAGGTCCCGGCGCTCGCCGAGTCGGTTGAGTATTATGAAGATGAGCCGTTCGGTGGGATACCCACGCTGGCCTACGCTCGCCTGTTCGAGCGCGCTCGGGCCGAAGGCGTCATCGTCCTGCTCGACGGCAACGGTATGGATGAGCAGTGGGCAGGTTATGATTATTACTCTTCCGCTTTGCAGGGGAAGGCTGCCGGGCTGGTGCAGGGAACGAAAGAAAAGCCAGTACGCTCGGATTGCCTGATGCCCGATTTTGCCATGCAGGCTGGAAAATTCTCTTTTCCGCTTATGTCCTCGGACCCGGTACGCAATCTGCAAATTCGTGACATTGTGTATACCAAGATCCCGCGCGCCACGCGTTTCAATGATCGCATTGCTATGCGCGCTTCCACCGAACTTCGCGAGCCGTTCCTTGACCATCGCTTGGCTGAACTGGCTCTGCGCCAGCCGGTGGAGCGCAAGATCCAGGGCGAGACGCGCAAGTTCCTTTTGCGCAAACTGGCGGCCCGTTTGGCTCCTGCCGGTGTGGTCGAAGCACCCAAGCGTCCCCTTCAAACCCCCCAGCGTGAGTGGTTGCGCGGGCCGCTTGCGAAATGGACCGAGGCACGCATTGAGACAGCCCTTCATGCTTATGCGGGCACTTGGTTGAATGCGAACACCGTTCGCGCAACCTGGCAGGAATATCTGCGGGGCGGCAGCGATAATAGTTTCTACATCTGGCAGTGGGTCACTTTGGGCTTGCTGGCAGGGAGAATGGGAAAATGACGAAAAAACCTGAAGTTCTTGCCATCGTCCCAGCGCGCGGCGGCTCGAAAGGCATCCCGCGTAAGAATATCCGTCTTTTTGCCGGGTACCCGCTGATCGCTTACAGTATCGTAGCTGGCCTCCGTGCAGAGACAGTGACGCGCCTGATTGTTTCGACTGACAACGAGGAGATTGCCAAAGTTGCCCGCCAGTACGGTGCAGAGACTCCATTCCTGCGCCCCGCTGAATTGGCGGGGGATCGCACTCCCGACTTGCCTGTTTTCCAGCATGCCCTAACGTGGCTGACCGGGCACGAAGGCTATTCCCCGGACGCGGTCGTTCATCTGCGGCCAACCACACCCATCCGCCCACCGGATCTGGTGGATCGTGCTGTGCGAATCCTGCTCGATCATCCTGAAGCGGACTCGGTCCGAGGCATCACGCCGGCCCACCAGAACCCGTTCAAGATGTGGCTGATCGACGGGGAGAATAAACCCATCCACCCGCTGACGGATGTTCCCGGAATTGACGAGCCATACAATGCCCCGCGCCAGGTTTTGCCCATGGCCTATGCCCACACGGGTCTGATTGACGTCATTCACCCGGCGACGATCCTGGGATTGAATTCAATGAGCGGCAAAGTTATCCTGCCCGTGCTTTTTGATCCCGTCTATTCTGCAGACCTGGACACTCCCGACGATTGGCGCCGCGCCGAAGAACGTTTGTTGACCGACGGCCCGCTTATGGTCTGGCCCGGCAAGGCGCCTCGCAGGCTGCCGGAGAAAATAGAACTACTTGTCCTTGACTTCGATGGCGTTCTGACCGACAACCGTGTCTGGGTTGATCAGGATGGACGCGAGATGGTGGCAGCCAATCGTGGAGACAGTTACGGGATTGACCTGCTGCGAAATATGGGGGTTGCGACGGTCGTCATTTCCAAGGAGACCAATCCGGTCGTGACCGCACGTTGCAAAAAAATGAATGTCGGCTGCATCCAGGGCGAGGATGACAAGGCCCCTGCGTTGCAGAAATTACTGGCCGAACGCAAGATAGACCCGGCGCATGTCGTCTTCTGTGGAAACGATTTAAATGACTTACCCTGCTTTCCGCTTGTCGGTTGGGCAGTGGCAGTGGCGGATGCCTTGCCCGCAGTGGCGCGCCAGGCTGATTATGTCCTTGGTCGTCCAGGTGGTTATGCGGCAGTCCGTGAATTGTGTGAATTAATCTTGGAAAAGAAAGGTGCTTAACGATATGACCCGCGAAATCAAAATTGGTAACCGGTTGGTTGGCGATGGGCATCCCGTCTACATTATTGCTGAGATCGGTATTAACCATAATGGCGATCTCGATATCACCAAACAGATGATTGATGCCGCTGCCCATGCCGGGGTGGATGCGGTCAAGTTCCAGAAGCGTACTCCCGAGATCTGTACCCCGCTCGAACAGCAAAAACAGATGCGCGAGACGCCCTGGGGTTACATCACCTATCTGGATTACCGTTACAAGGTTGAGTTTGGAGAAAAAGAATATTTGGAAATTGACCGCTATTGTAAGAAAAAAGGCATTGAGTGGTTCGCATCGGTCTGGGACGAGCAGGCGGTCGATTTTATGGAGCAGTTCGATACACCCGCCTTCAAGATTCCCTCGGCCTCCATCACCGACCACAATTTGCTGCGCCACACCCGCAAAACCGGACGTCCGCTGGTGATCTCTACCGGTATGTCAACCATTGAACAGATCCGGGCGGCGGTCGAGGTGGTCGGCACTGAGAATCTCGCCATCACCCACTGTACCAGCACCTATCCGTGCGAACCGGAAGAACTCAACCTGCGCATGATCCGGACTCTGCGGGATGAATTCCCCTGCCCAGTTGGTTATTCCGGTCACGAGGTTGGTCTCGTTCCTCCACAGGTTGCGGTGGCTCTGGGTGCTTGCATGATCGAAAGGCACCTGACCCTCGACCGGGCCATGTGGGGTTCCGACCAGGCTGCTTCGGTGGAGCCCAGCGGTTTCGAACGGCTGGTTAAATATGTGCGTGTTGCCGAAGCCTCGCTGGGTGACGGCGTCAAGCGTGTTTATGAGAGCGAATTGTCGTCCCTCAAGAAACTGCGCCGTGTGGTGATAAAAGATTAGGTTTAGGATTAATGCCCCGGCTTATTGAAGTCCTTTCCCGCCGCATGCGACGAACCGCCGAATTGGCGCATCTTATCAACATGGCGCGCGGGGTGGCATATGCTTCCCAGCCGGTCGCGGATCGTCCACCCGTTCTCTTTTTCAATGCCTCCACACGGCTGTCGGGACTCAGCCAGAACGCCTCTTTTTCCCTCCTTACATCCTGGGCTGTCCGTCTGGCTGGGACTCCCGTCATCCATTTTGTCTGCAAGGCGGGCATGAGCTGCTGCGTGCTCGGCACCGATGAGACTGACCCATCCTACCCCATGCCTTGCGGAATGTGCATCCGCCAGTCCCGGGCGAATTTTACTGGTTCAAAAGTGCGCTGGTTCACTTATCAGCGGGATGAAGAACTCTTCGCCGCGCTCGAGGACCTGAGCCTCGATGAACTCATGCGCTACGAACACCCCTTGCTGGATGGGATTGGAAATATCCCCCTAGGCGTGCTGGTTCTGCCTTCCCTTCGCTGGCGGCTGAGATTGCAATCCCTCACCGATGATGCACCAACCCGTTTCCTGGGCCGTGAGTTCATTCTTTCAGCCTGGAACGTGGCTCGCGAATTCAATGCTCTGCTGATGTCCGTCAAGCCGCAGGCGGCGGTATTCTTCAACGGCATGCACTTTCCCGAAGCGACCGCCTTTTGGTTGTGCCGGCATTACGGTGTGCGTGCTGTCACCCATGAATCGGGTTTCCAGCCTTTCAGCGGTTATTTTGTCGAGGGGCAGGCCACCATGTATGCCATTACCATCCCCGACGGTGAACTCACCCCGCAGCAGAATGCCCGCCTGGATGCCGACTTGCAGAAACGCTGGCGGGGCGATTTTAGCATGGCGGGTGTCAAGTTCTGGCATGAGATCCACGAACTGAGCGATTTGCTCAAGACGAAAATTAGGTCCCACAGGCAGACAGTGGCGGTTTTCACCAATGTTATTTTCGATACCAGCCAGTTGCACGCCAATGTCGCCTTCCGGGATATGTTCGACTGGCTGGACACCCTGCTCGAAGTCATCCGGGCTCACCCTGAAACCCTTTTTATCGTTCGTGCCCACCCCGATGAGGCCCGCCCCGGCAAGGCCAGCCGTGAGAGTGTGGCGATGTGGACGAAACAAAGCGGCGCGGCAGACCTTGATAATGTGGTCTTCATCCCTCCGCAGGAACGCGTCAGTTCATATGATTTGGTGCGGGCGGCGAAATTCATCCTCGTTTACAACTCCACCATCAGCCTGGAAGCCACTTTACTGGGTGTCCCAGCTTTATGTGCCGCACGCTCCCCGTTCACCGATTACGGGACAGCCTTCTTTGAGCCGGAGCGCGAGCCATACCTTCAGCAGTTGAACGCCTTTTTAACGGCGGATCGTTTATCGGTCCTGCAAGAATCCATCCAGCGGACGCGCCGGTTCTTGTATTTCCGCTATTACCGATTTTCCCTGCCTTTTGGAGAATTTGTCGAGTCTACACAACCGACTGGTTACATCAGCTTGAAAAGATTTCCGCTCCACCAATTGGAGCAATCTCCCACCCTGCAAATCTTGCTGGATGGAATCTTGCACGGTAAACGGTTTGAACTGGATGTCTAGTTGCTCGCTGGTTATCCGTGCGTTTAACGAGGAACAACACATCGGGCGTCTGTTGGAGGGGGTGCGCCACCAGACTGTCCCGGACGTGCAACTTATCATGGTGGACTCCGGCTTATTGACTCCCGACCTTCGCCAGACCTTCTACTACCATATCGGTTGGGAGAAGACCACTCCCGTCAAGCGCGATGTGGAGCCGATTCGGTATAATGAGTAAGAATATGCCTCAATTTGTTGCCCTCGTTCCCATGCGCCACCACAGCCAGCGCGTCCCCGGCAAGAACTACCGTCCGCTGGCAGGCAAGCCCCTTTACCAGCACATTCTGGAGACGCTGCTGGCCGTGCCTGAGATTTCCATGGTTGTCGTGGATACTGACTCTAAACCGGTCATCACCGGTCTGCGGCGGGATTTCCCCCAGGTGCGGGTCATTGATCGCCCGAAACGCCTGCGCGCAGATACCACCCCGATGAACGAGATCTTGCTTTACGACACCTCCCAGGTGCAGGCGGAGTTCTACCTCCAGACCCACAGCACCAACCCGCTTCTCAAACCCGCGACGATCTCGAAAGCCATCCAAGCCTTCCTGGCTGACTTCCCGGCTTACGATTCGCTCTTCTCGGTGACCCGCCTGCAGACCCGCTTGTATGATCAGCACGGTCACGCCCTCAACCACGATCCGAACATCCTGCTCCAGACCCAGGACCTGCCGCCGGTCTATGAAGAGAATTCGTGCATGTACATCTTCACCCGCGAAAACCTATCCCGCCGGCGTAACCGCCTGGGCGAACGACCGTTGATGTTTGAGATGGACGCCGCCGAAGCCTGGGATATCGACGAAGAGCTTGATTTTGCCATCACTGATTTTTTGATGAAACAACCTTTGAAACCTTAGAGAGCCTATGCCAACCATCCTGTTTTCTGCCCCCTACATGCTCACGTCCATCGACCGTTTCCGTCCGGCGCTTGAACGCTACGGGTTGGACCTGATCACACCCGAGGTCCATGAACGCCTCGACGAAGACGAAATTCTGAAATACGCCGGTCAGTTTGACGGTGCCGTTTGCGGCGACGATCGTTTTAGTGCCCGTGTCCTTGCGGCCTGTGCGCCGCGCCTCAAAGTCATCTCCAAGTGGGGCACGGGTGTCGACTCGATCGACTCAGCCGCCTGCGAGCGTCTGGGCGTGAAACTTTACCGTACGCCCAATGCCTTCACCCTGCCTGTTACTGATTCGGTCATGGGCTACTTGCTGGCGTTTGCCCGTTGTCTCCCTTGGATGGACGGGGCCATGAAAGCAGGCGTGTGGGAGAAACTTCCTGGTAGGGCCTTGCACGAGTGCACCCTCGGCGTGGTCGGTGTGGGTACGATCGGCAAGACCGTCCTCCGCCGGGCGCATGCCTTCGGGATGGTACTTCTTGGTACCGATATCGTTGAGATAGACCACGTTTTTATTGCCGAAACCGGTGTGGAAATGACACCGCTGGACGATTTGCTTGCCCGTGCCGACTTTGTCTCTCTGAACTGCGACCTGAATCCGACCAGTCTCCATCTTATCAATGCCCGCACCCTGAGCCTGATGCGTCCGCATGCAATCCTGGTCAACACCGCCCGCGGCCCTATCGTGGATGAGCCGGCGCTGGTGGAGGCGTTGAAAGCAGGTACAATTGGCGGCGCGGCTTTGGACCTGTTCGAGGTTGAGCCATTGCCCGCTGAAAGTCCCCTCAGGCAGATGGATAACGTAATGCTGGCTCCCCACAATGCCAACTCCAGTCCCGCTGCCTGGGAGCGGGTCCATTGGAATACGATCAAGAATCTAGTGCAAGGGCTGGGGCTTCCCTTTGGAGACAGAGATGAAGTGGCTTAAACGCGTTCCCTGGTTCTACATTTTCTTCACTATTTTCCCCCTCCTGTACCTCTGGGCAGCCAACGCGGCTGAGGTTGACCCTTCGGTTGTTGTGCGTCCGTACCTGTTTACCTTGGCCGGGTCGGCTCTGCTTTATCTGGCTCTTTACCTGATTTTCCGCCAGACGGACAAGGCTGCGTGGATAGGGACATTAATTCTCCTTCTCTTTTTCTCTTACGGCCATATTTATGACCTCTTCCGACACTCTTCAGCCTTAAGCGGCCTGGGACGCCATCGCGTCTTGATTCCCGTTTACATTGTGGCTTTGGGCCTCGGCATTTGGGGAATATTATCCCGTGTCAGGAAGTTGGAAAAATTTACCCAATGGTTGAATATTGTGGGCGCCCTTGTGATCATCACTTCAGCACTTCAACTGGGCTATTTTTATATCACAACCGCCTCTGCCGCGCGCCGCGAAGCCTCTGCACAAACCGGCTCGACTCTTAATGCAAATCGCCAGAATTTGCCGGATGTGTATTTTATAGTCTTGGACGCCTATATGCGTGCCGACGCATTGCAACAAGAGATGGGATATGATAATACTGCCTTTATGAACAAGCTGGACGAATCGGGATTTTATGTGGCTCGCTGCAGCCGTCCGAACTACGGTTACACGCGCGCGTCCATTGCCTCGGCCTTGAATATGAATTACCTGCCCGCATTGGAGACGAAGACCGGTTTAGCTATTGATGACAATGGCTTCTGGGCCCTCATCAAAGATAGTGAGGTCCGGCGTCAACTGCAGGGAATCGGCTATAAAACAGTCTCTTTCCGGTCGGAATACCCGTGGCTGGAGCTTACAGACGCGGACGTATTCTTGGGATTGGATCGCCCGTCTATTGGCTCCCAGTACCTGTATCCATTTGAGAATATGTATATCCGGAGTACTGCTGCAGTTCTCCTCGTTGCCGCGGATAGCAAGCTAAATATCTCCGCGCTATTTCAGGCGAATGCAAGCCAGCAAACGTCTGCAGCATCTTCATCTGTTGCGGATCCTTTCCTCCGCTTCCATATTGATCTGGAGTTATTCACCCTTGAAAAACTTTCTGAAATTCCCGCCATTGCCGGCCCAAAATTTGTTTACGCGCATATCTTAATTCCCCACGGCCCGCACGTATTTGGTCCAAACGGCGAGATATTGACCGACCCCGGCTATACCAGCAACGATTCATCCGTTGCGACAGGCAGCGCATATGACCGGCAGGGCTACATCTATGGAGTGCAATATATTAACCAGAGGATCATTCCCATTCTACAGGCCATTATCAGCGAATCAAAAAATCCTCCCATTATCGTCCTTGAAGGCGATCATGGCTACCAGGATAACAATCCAGGCCAATATACGAATCTGGATGCCTATTATCTGCCCCGCGGTTATGCTGATCTGTACCCCTCAATAACGCCCGTTAATTCCTTCCGCATCATCCTTGACCAATATTTTGGGGCAAATTATCCTCTCTTGCCGGATGTTACGGACAATGGCGAAGTTGCCCCCGAGACATACCCGGATTGCATACCTTGATACCAGGTGAAACCATGTCTGAGATGAAAACTGTCCTTATTACTGGCGCAGGCGGCGGCATCGGACACGCCAGTGTCCAACTCTTTGCCGAAAAAGGCTGGTGTGTCATTGGCGTGGATCGTTTGCCTTGCGGCGATGATTTTCCAGCCAATGGTCATTTCATCCAGGCTGATATCTCCCATCCCGAAGCCGCTGATTCGATCTTTGTGCAAGTGCGCGCTTTCACCGCATCGCTGGATGCGTTGGTCAATAATGCCGCCGTACAGGTGGCCAAACCATTGGTCGAAACAACTGTGGAAGAGTGGGATGGGGTCATGGCCTCCAACCTGCGCTCGGCATTCCTGTTCGTTAAACTGGCGCACCCGCTTCTGAAAGCTGCCAGGGGCGGGGCGATTGTCAATGTCTCCTCCGTGCATGCCGTGCAGACCTCCGCCAACATCGCCGCCTATGCCGCCAGCAAGGGCGGCTTGCTGGCGCTCACGCGCGCCATGGCGATTGAATTTGCCCGGGACGAGATCCGCGTCAACGCCATCCTGCCTGGGGCGGTGGATACCCCCATGCTGCGCGCGGGTCTGAACCGCGGCCATGTCGGTGATGGCGACATGCAGTCCCGGTTGGACAACCTGGCGCGTAAAACGGTCAACGGGCGTGTTGGTAAGCCCGAGGAAATCGCTCATGCCATCTATTTCCTGGCCGATATCACCCAGTCGTCATTCATGACCGGCCAGGCCATGATCGTGGACGGCGGAGCAACTGCCCGGTTGAGTACGGAATAAATTTATGGATCAAAAAACGAAAAATAAAAGAAGAAACCCGGTTCTACCCAAGCAATGGAATTGGAAGGCTGTCCCTTGGTATGTCTTATTGTTTTCAGCCTATCCAATTTTAGCTCTCTTGGCGCACAATGCAACTGAAGTCACGCCAACTGTGGCTTTAATTCCCTTGGCATTCTCGGCAGCCAGTGCAGGTATCTTGTTGCTTGTTTTTCGCGTTTTGTTGCGAAACTGGCAGCGCGCGGCGCTGGTGACCACGATCCTTCTGATCCTGTTCTTTTCATACGGTCAGATCTATTCGCTATTGAAGGGGATTCAAATATCAGGTTTCTTTGTTTTTCGCCATCGCACCCTGGCACCTTTATTCCTCATTCTCGCTGGCTTGGGAACCTGGTGGGCTTGTCGGAAGAAGCTTAAGATCCAGAATGTCACCCCAATCCTGAATGTGATAGGCATGCTACTGATCGTCATGCCTGTTTTCCAGATCGGTTTGGTGTCTTGGAAGCAGTGGCAGGCTTGGAAAGAATCATCTCGAACAGGTCCTGAGTCATTGAATGCGATTACGGCCTCAACCAGCCAGGAAACTCCGGATATATACTACATCATTCTGGATGCTTATGGGCGCTCCGATATAATTCAAGAATTATTCGGTTATGACAATTCCGAGTTTCTTAACTCGCTCGAGCAAATGGGCTTTTTTGTGGCAAGATGCGGCCAATCGAACTATGCCCAAACGGAACTCTCTTTAACATCATCGCTTAACTTCGATTATTTGGACGCTTTGAATGCTTCCTTTACCCCAGGGAATACCGATAGGTCACCCCTTTGGCCCTTGATCAAGAATAGCGCTTTACGCCAGTTCTTGGAATCGCGTGGCTATAAAACCGTTGCATTTGCAACGGGCTTCGGTTGGACTGAGCTCAATAATGCTGACATTTATTTTACTCCTCCGGTTGGCACATGGGAATTGAATAGTTTCCAGTATATGTTGATCCAGACCACCGCTGGGCGTATTTTGCTTGACGCGCAGGAACTCAGCTTGCCAAATACGCCTGACGATTTAATTCGCCGGAGAACGCAGTTCGCCCTCGAGAAATTGCAGGTGATCCCTTCTATTGAGGGTCCCAAGTTTGTTTTTGTTCACCTGCTTGTGCCGCATTCTTTTGTGTTTGGCCCAAACGGAGAACCGGTTGCCATTGATGTGAGTACGATGACCCCGGAAATTTTCAAACGGGGCTATGTTGATTCACTGATATTCATAGACAAGCAGATTGAAACCGTCGTTGCTGCGATCATTGCCAAATCACCAACCCCGCCCATCATTATCATTCAAGGAGACCATGGCCCTACCGGGTCGGGTCGCTCTGTTCGTGTGTCTAATCTAAATGCCTATTACCTCCCCGGTCATGAAGATTTACTGTATCCGTCTATCACGCCAGTCAATACATTCCGGGTGGTTCTCGATGCGTATTTTGGTCAGGATCTACCGCTATTGCCGGATATAAGCCGCTATTCGACTTACCAGGCCCCTTATGATTATTTCGAGATCGAAAACGATTGCGCCAAATAAGAAGATGTGCCTCAGTAGCGCACTGTTGATATGGGATGAGCGGCGAGAATGACCATAAAACAAACCATTAAATCAATGGTTCCCTCCCCGGCCTGGAATGTAGTGCGCAAGGCCTACAGCGGGTTGATGCACTTGCCTGACCTTCCGGGCGTTTTCTTCCATCCCTGGCGGCGCGAAAGCATGAAACGGCTGGCCGGGTTGAAAGATATTCACCGAGGCGAACGTGCTTTTATCATTGGAAATGGCCCCAGTCTCAGGCAGACAGATTTGAGCAAACTGAAGGAGGAGTACACCTTTGGCCTGAATCGTATTTATCTGATGTTCCCGGAGTTGGGCTTCCAAACAACCTATTTTGTAACGATCAATGATTTGGTCATCGAACAGTGCAAAGATGACATTGCTGCCCTGCCGATGCTGAAATTCCTTTCCTGGCGAACCCATCGCATATTTCCAACTGGTTCGCTCCCTGCCACGTTTATCTACACCACGTACGATAATCCCGCTTTTGCCCGTGATGTCCGTCACCGTGTCTGGGAAAGTGCCACTGTCACCTATGTTGCCCTCCAACTGGCCTTCCATATGGGTTTCGAGCAGGTTATCCTGGTCGGCGTGGACCATAATTCCAATGTGCCGGGTAAAGCCAATACCACGATCGTCTCACAGGGCGACGATCCCAATCATTTCAATCCCGGTTATTTTGGCAAAGGTTTCCGCTGGCAATTACCTGACTTTGAAACGTCGGAGATTGGTTATCGGTTGGCGCGTCAGGCTTATGAGGCGGCAGGCCGCCAGGTTCTGGATGCTACCATTGGCGGAAAACTGACCATTTTCCCTAAAATTGACTACCTGTCTCTCTTCAAATAGCATGGCAGACCTTCCCCTCGTTTCCATTATCACTCCTTCATATAATCAGGCGCGTTTCCTGGAGGCCACCCTTCGCTCGGTGCTAGAACAGGACTATCCCAATATTGAATACCTGGTTGTGGATGGGGCATCCACCGACGGGAGTCTGGAGATTATTCGCAGCTACGCGGACCGTTTGACGTGGTGGGTTTCCGAGAAGGATTCCGGTCAGTCTGAGGCTGTCAACAAGGGCCTGCGCCGGGCACGCGGCGAGATCGTTGGCTGGCTGAATTCTGATGATATCTACCTGCCCGGAGCGGTGTCTGCAGCAGTTGCTGTTTTCGGTTCGAGCCCTGATGCGGCTGTAGTTTACGGTGACGCCCTGGCAATTGACGCGGATGGCAAACCCTTCAACCTGATGCGCGCCCGTCAGTACTCGCTGTTGGACCTGATGGCGTTCAACATCATCTGTCAACCGGCAGCCTTCATGCGCCGTTCTGTTTTGGAAAGGGTGGGATATCTCAACCCGGCTTACCATCTGCTGATGGATAACCTGCTTTGGATGAATTTAGCCCGCCTTGCCCCTCTGGTCTACGTGCCTCAAACTTGGGCGGCTGCCCGCTATCATGACCAGGCCAAAAACCGCACTCGTGGCGCGGCTTATGGGCAGGAAGCCAGAATGCTGATCGATGACTTGAAATCCCATCCGGAATTCACCGGGATCATCACCTCCAACGAGAAGAGGATCATGGCGGGTGTGAACCGGTTTGATGCTTTCTATCTCACCGATGCTGGTCATCCGGGCCGCGCCTTGCGTGCTTATTGGCGTGCCTTCCGCCTGCACCCGCCGACCGCCCTTGGCGATTGGAAACATATCCTGTTGGCTAAACTGACCTTGTTGGGGCTGCAAAAGGTACGCAATCTTTATGATCGTCTCCATTCACGCCATCTGAATTCGGAGGGGTAGGTTATGTCTCGCCGTAATTTTCTTCCCTGGTTATTTACGATAATATTCTGCCTTTTTGGCCTGTCATTATTATTGATCGTCCTTCTCCCTTTTGGAACGATGAAAACGCTTCTTAACGTTTTATCACGAGATGGCAACCTTTCACTCCTCAGGATGGATAACGCCATTGTATTCAGGTTTCTAATAGGGGCATTCGGTCTGAGCCTCCTTGGGCTGGCATACCTTACGGGCAAACACCTCTGGGAGATGGTCATAAGGTTTATCAGGCAAATGTGGAGGGATTTTTGGAAGTTTTTTTCGTTTTCCAATATTTCTAGGTCTGAGAAAGGATATCTGGTTTCTTTATCGGTAGTCACGATCCTTGCCGGTATTAATCGTCTGGCTTTGATGGAAAGTCCGATGCTCCATGATGAGGCTTATACCGTGGTGACATACGCCGATTCATTTTTTCATGCCTTGACCGACTATTCCATGCCCAACAACCATGTCTTTCACACGCTTCTGGTTAATCTTTCGGTAAGGGCGTTCGGGCTGGCTCCTTGGTCGGTGCGATTGCCTGCTTTTTTGGCCGGGGTTTTGGTGATCCCGGGCGTTTATTTTTTGGCAAAGCAAATTTATGATCCTTGGACAGGTCTTTTCGCCAGTGTCTTGGTTGCTTTTTCTCCTTCTCTCATCAGTTATTCAACCAGTGCTCGCGGCTATACTCTGGTCGCATTGTTCACTTTGGTCATAATAATTTTGGGGATTTATGTCCGCAAAGAGAAAAACCTTGTGGCCTGGGGATTGATCGCCATTTTCTCTGCCCTGGGGCTGTATACAGTGCCGGTCATGCTATTTCCGTTTGGGATGTTGTTCGTCTGGTTGTTCTTGGAGAACCTTGCGGCGAGTCCGGCCCCATATTCTTCAAAGTGGGAGTTCATCCGTTATTGGTTGATTGCTGGTTTTCTGACAGCCTTTTTGACGATATTACTTTATGCTCCGGTTCTGATTTATACCGGCCCACAAAAGCTCTTTGCAAATGGTTTTGTGGCCCCTCTTACATGGGCAGATTTACCGGATACGTGGCATGCTCGCCTTATAGATACGTGGGCAGAGTGGACACATGGGGTCCCATTAGCCATCACCATTATGCTTTTGGCAGGCTGGGTCTCGAGTTTGATTTTTCATCGGAAGCTTGCAAATATCCGTGTTCCACTACAATTGGCAGCCCTGCTGTGGATAACTTTCCTCCTGATTGCCCAGCGATCCAATGCTTGGGCAAAAGTATGGGTTTTTCTTTTACCGCTCATGCTAATTTGGTCTGCGGCTGGCATCATCGGCTTGATGCGAAGTGTTCACCTGAAATTCCTTTACGGTCTATCTCTGGCAAGTATTCTGACCGCTGTCGTATTATTCGTTGGAGGTTTGTCTACTCTTCGATTAATTCCTGAACTGCGCGGGTTATGGTCGCAGCGTGGCGATGTGGAAAACGCAGTAATTTTTTTCAAAAACAGTATTAGTGATACTGACCTGATCGTAGTCGACTGGCCGGATGATGCTTCGGTATGGTTTTATTCGTTGGAATATAACCTCAGTAACAACCATTTTGACAAAAGAATACCTTTTACCCGGGCCTGGGTTCTTGTAAATCCTCCAGATGGTCAGTCAATTGATTCTGTGCTTGCAGATCGTGGTCCAGACAGCCCCGCACTCGATCTGGCCTCAATAAAGTTAATTCACGAGATTGGAACGCGACAAATTTATCAATGTCCTGTCAAATAAACCAGCCGGGTTTATTTGATTGCGAAACCGGTGGATCCTATCAAAGGCTGCTAGATGCGTTTGAATAATTCTTTTTTCAGAAAGGAAGATACAGCGAACAACAAATGGCGGCCTTGGCTTCTTGTCGCTATATTTGTGATCTGCGGGGCGGTTTTAATCCTTTTGACGTTCCTCCCTTACGGGATATTGAAGCCATTAACTGATTCGCTCATGCCGGATGGCAATTTCAATTCCCTGAAACCATGGAATGCAATAGTATTCAAAATGCTTTTTGGTTTGGGCGGACTATTATTTTTTGGTCTTGCAATTTTGACTGGCCTACACCGTTGGACGCTCTTTGGGTCTTTCTTCAAACGGCTCTGGCTAGATGCCGAGCACTTTTTTGCCAGTCTGCGCCCGCGTAAGGATGAATCTGGTTTCCTGGCGGTTATTCTGGTTATCATGGTGATGTCGGTTATTTTTCGTCTGGAATACCTCAACTCACCTTTGGGCCACGACGAAGCTTATACATATGTAGCTTTTGCCCATTCTTTTTTTTCTGCCATTACGGATTATCATCTGCCAAATAACCACGTTTTTCATTCCATTCTGGTCTATTTTTCGACCCGGGTTTTCGGGATCTGGCCCTGGGCGGTTCGCCTGCCGGCGTTCACGGCGGGCGTGTTGCTTGTGCCAGCGGTGTATTGGCTGGCCAAACGCCTCTATGACCGCTGGACAGGCCTTGGTGCGGCTGCGCTGGTGGCTTGGTTACCGATGTTGGTCAATTATTCCACCAATGCCCGTGGCTATACCCTCGTGGCGCTCTTTACCCTGCTGACATTTATACTTGGCAGCATTGTCTGTAAACAAGAAAACCTTTTTATTTGGGGGTTGATTAGTCTGTTTTCGGCTTTGGGCTTGTATACAGTACCGGTGATGCTGTTCCCGTTCGGTATACTGTTCGTTTGGCTTTTTTTGAAAAACCAGATTGATGGCATTGCCTCGAAAGGGCAGTCGAACACTCCCGGCTCGTACCGCTCGAATCTGGATTTTCTCCGCATTTGGGCGGCAACCGGCTTCGGCACGGCCATCTTGACGTTGTTGTTTTATACACCCATCTTGATATTCACTGGGCCGGAGAAGGTTTTCGCCAATGGATTTGTTGCCCCGCTTCCTTGGGATGATTTGCTGGAGACTCTCTCCCATCGTTTTGCTGAGACGTGGGTGGAATGGACAACGGGCGTTCCGCTTTTCATTGTGGTCATCCTTGTTGCCGGCTGGGTCTTGAGCCTGGTTTTCCATCGGCGGCTTTCCTCCACCCGCATCCCGCTCCAGGTGGCTGCCCTGATTTGGATTCTCGCGCTGATTCTCATCCAACGACCGAATGCCTGGGGAAAGGTGTGGTTGTTCCTTTTGCCGCTGATGCTGTTATGGTCAGCTGCGGGGATTTTTGGTTTGTTAGGAAAAATAAAATTGAAGTTTTTGCGCGGCCTGCCGCTTGCAGCGATTATGGTTGGGCTGGTACTGCTGGCAGAGATCCAGCATACTGCCTGGCTAGCGCCGCAATTACCTGAGATCTGGGCTGGACGCGGCAGTCAGGAAAAAGCAGTCTTGTTCGTTCGTGAACAATTGGAAGATAATGATATGATTGTCGTCGCCTCGCCGGACGATGCTGCGGTGTTGTACTATTCCCAATTGTATGGCATTCCCGATACCCGTTTTAACAGCCGCAATTTGACATTCACGCGTGTGTTTGTTTTTGTGGACCTGGCTAAGGGTCAGACTCCCGCTTCGGTAATTGCGAAGTACAGCCTTGACCCGGCTACCTTGAATATGGGATCGACCCGTCTGCTTGAAACATATGAAAATCTGCAAGTGTTTGAAGTACTACATAAGTAGGAGCAGGTGAATGAAAAAATACCTTATGAGAAAGATTATTATCCCGGAGCGCCCATGGATGTGGATGATGGCTCTGGTGTTGATGCTCCTGGCAGGTTTTGCAATCCGTATGTACGATCTGACCAACCCGCCGCTGGATTTTGCTCCCACACGCCAGTTGTTTTCTGCTCTCAAAGCGCGCGGCATGTATTACCAGTATGTGACCGATGTACCGGCATGGCAGCGTGATGCCGCGATCAGCCTCGGTGATGTGGGGAATATTGAACCTCCCGTGTTGGAGACCATCGTCTCCCAGACCTATCGCTTGACCGGTGAACACCTTTGGATTGCCCGCATTTACTCATCCTTGTTCTGGGTATTGGGTGGGCTGGCGCTCTTCCTGCTCATCCGAGAGTTCGCCTCCAGCGGAGCAGCCATTATTGGGACGCTCATTTATCTCTTTGTTCCTTATGGTGTCATTGCCAGCCGCACTTTTATGCCCGATCCTTTGATGGTGGCGCTGATCGTTTTCTCGGTTTGGACACTTTTCCGCTGGCAAAATACCTCGAAATGGAAGTGGGCAATCCTGTTTGGTATTTGTAGTGGATTGGCGATTTTTGTTAAAAACGTGGCGGCCTTTATAGTTGTGGGGGCGTTTGTAGGCGTGATCCTTGGATCACGCGGGCTGAAGCGCTCGCTCCGCGATCCGCAATTTTGGGTCATGGTTGTGCTGCTCGTTCTCCCGGTTGCGGTTTACACTATAAATGGTATTGTTACAGGTCTCCTTGCAGGTCAACTGGCTCTGCGTTTCTTCCCGCGCATGTGGTTGGACCCGGCCTTCTATTTTAGCTGGCAGAACCTGATGAGCAATGCCACCGGTTTCGGGGTCTGGGTGGCGGGTATCGTGGGAGTGTTCCTGGCTGATAAGCGCCGGGAGCGGCCTCTACTACTAGGCTTATGGATTGGGTATATCGCCTTGGGGTTTACTTTTCCTTACCATTTTACGACCCATGATTACTATCATCTGCCGCTCATCCCGATTGCCGCGCTGTCTCTGGCTCCCTTGGTGAAGATCGTTTTTGAACGTTTTTTTGATCGCAATCCGGGGCTCTTCCCGCGCCTTGTCCTGGTAGTGCTGGTGTTGTTCGGCGTGGCAGTGCAATCTTGGTATGCGCGTGCCCGCTTGGCTTCTGCAGATTATCGTAGCGAGGCTCCCTTCTGGGCCGCGATTGGAGATAAACTTGAGCATAATGCCTCGGTCATCGGCCTCACTCAGGATTACGGTTACCGTCTGGCATACTGGGGTTGGCTGGGTTCCAGTTCGTGGTATACCAGTGCTGATATCTCTGTGCGCTATTTGGCTGGGCAGAATATTGACTTTGCAAAGCAATTTGCCGAGGATACTGCCGGGAAACAATATTTCCTGGTCACTATGTTTGGCGAGTTCGAAAACCAGCCGGTCATCAAAGACCTGCTGTATTCGCATTATCCCATTTATGCTCAGACCGATGAATATATCATCTTCGATCTTCAGCACTCGTTAAGCCAGCCGTGAGTGGAAAGAAAAATTTTATGGAAAATGAAGTATCACCGAAACTCTTTTCAAAACCTTGGTTGATGGCGGCCCTGGTGGCCGTGTTGTTCATCGGCGCTTTGGGCATCCGCTTGGTTGATCTCACTGACCTGCCCAACGATTTCTATATGGTGCGCCAGTATCGTTCACTGCTGATTGCACGCGGTATGTACTATGCTCATCTGCCCACAGCCCCGGAATTAAAGCGGGAAATTGCTGTGGCCCAGTGGCAGGAACAGGGTTTGATTGAACCGCCTGTCATGGAAAGTTTGGTGGCTCTCACATACCACTTCATTGGTGAACAGATCTGGGTGGGGCGGGTTTATGCGTCTCTTTTCTGGCTGGTAAGTGGTCTTGCCATCTGGCTGCTGGCAAAGGAACTTTCCATGTGGGAGGGCGGCATCATTGCCCTTGCATATTTCCTGTTTCTCCCATTCGGGGTGACAGCCAGCCGGGCATTCATGCCCGATTCGCTGATGACGGCTCTCATTGCCTGGTCGCTGTGGGCGCTTTACCGTTGGGAGACACGCCGTACCTGGAAGTCTGCAATCCTGGCTGGAGTATTGACCGGGCTTGCCATCCTGGTTAAATCGGTGGCTGTGTTTCCTCTACTGGGGGCAGCTGCTGGGTTGGTGTTAAGCCGGCGCTCGCTGAAACGCATGATTACTGATAAGCAGACCTGGGCGGTCGCTGGGATTACAGCCCTCCCGACTGTCATTTTTTACATTTACGGTCTTTTCATTGTTGGTACACTCGAGAGCCAGTTCGCTCTCCGCTTTTTCCCTGCCTTGTTGAAGGATCCCACATTTTATGGACGTTGGCTTTTTATCGCTGCCGGGATAGTCAGTTTTGCTGCCATGTTCCTCTCCCTGGCGGGCATTTTGCTCTTTCGTACGAACGCGCCGCGCTTTTTGCTAGTGGGGACCTGGTTCGGATATGTCGTTTTTGGGTTTGCATTCCCATATCACTTCATTACGCATGAGTATTACCACCTGCCGCTCATCCCGATTGTCGCAATTGGCCTGATCCCCGTTGCAGATCTTCTCGTCCGGCAAATTGCCCGGCAGAAAGGCTGGTTGTGGCGTGCCGTGTTTGCCGGGCTGCTGCTGTTTGCTGTTGCGATGAAAATGTGGGAAGCCCGCAATACACTGGTGACCAGTGATTATCGTCACGAAATTGCTTACTGGCAGGAGCTTGGACAAACGATTGGCTACGATAAAAAAATCGTCGAACTCTCTGGAGATTATGGCGACCGCTTGGCTTACTTCGGTTGGGTCAGCGGATTGCTCTGGCCGACCACTGCCGACGTTGCAGTCCGCACACTGGCCGGGCAGACCCAGTCTGATTTTGCCTCCATTTTTGCTGACCGGACTTCTGGAAAAGACTTGTTTGTAGTTACAACCCCTCCGGAATGGGAGAACCAGCCCGAGTTGCGTGAATATCTTACTGCAAATTACCCCTTGATCGCCCAGGGGGACGGCTACTGGATTTTTAACCTTAAACCATGAACCCAAAGACGTTACCCAACCTGCCTCGCGTTTCGATCGTCATCCCTTCCTATAACCAGGCGCGCTTCCTGGAATTCACCCTTCGCTCAGTATTGGAACAGGATTACCCCAACATCGAGTACATCCTTGTGGATGGAGGTTCCACCGACGGTAGCATAGACATCATCCATCGCTTCGCGGATCGATTTGCGTGGTGGGTATCCGAGAAGGATAAAGGCCATGCTGATGCGTTGAACAAAGGTTTTTCCCATGCAAATGGGGAAATCCTGGCCTGGCTGAACTCTGATGACACTTATTACCCCGGTGCAATTGCTGATGCAGTGGCATCCTTGCAAGCACATCCTGAGGTTGGGTTGGTGTATGGTAACGCTGACCTGACTGATGAAAAAGGGAAAGTCATCGGGCGTTTCGCCTCTCGTCAGACCGATTACTGGAAACTGCTGCGTGGTTCGGTCCATATCCCGCAGGCCACTACTTTCTTCCGGGCTGACTTGTGGAAGCGGGTTGGACCTTTGAGCCTCTCTTTTTTCTTCGCTTTTGATTACGACTTGTGGGTGCGTCTGGCAAAAATTTCTAAATTGCTCTACGTCCCTCGGACGTGGGCGACCTTCCGGCTGCACGAAGAGGGCAAGTCCGTTCTTAATGATGACCGATGTTACCCCGATATGCTCAAGGTCTACGCCCGTGAACGCGGGGGTGGATTATCCTGCCTGTACCTTCGCGCCAAAATTCGCCGCCTGACGTATGCTTGGTTGCCGTGGCGCCTGAGAATATTCCTGCGAAATCTCTTTAATCCCAGGCATGTCCCGTGAAGGGAAACACAATGAAAAAATGGCTTTTAAAACCTCCATCGCTTGAAGAATTCCTGCGCTTGCTTACGGCTTGGCGGGTTTGGGCCGCTGGAGCTGTTGTCGGCGCAGCTGTGGCTGCCCTGGTTTACGTTATCGCCCCTCCGCAATATCGCGCCCAGGCCACCGTGCTCGTGGATCAACACGTGGAGCAGGTGATCCCGGTGGAACGCTCCGAATTGCTGATCTACACCTATCTCCAGCGCGAGACGGATAAACTGGTGGAATTGGCCTGGTCGGACCAGGTACTCTCCCAACTCTCAAATCAGACCGGCATCCCGGTTGCCAGTCTGCGGGATGGGCGCCTTTACTTGAGTCAACCCGGCGAGGGCGGCTGGCACTTCCTCGCCACCGCCCTCGAACCGGTTACTGCTTCGACAATTGCATCAGTCTGGGCGAAATCTTTTGTGGAGGCAGTTCAGGCCAAACCAGCCGGGATCAGTACGCTGCTGGAGGTTAACTTAACCCAGGGTCAGGATTTACCGGTGAAACGGGCCGCCTCGCTGGGCGTGTATGTATTTAGTGGGGCGTTGTTAGGGGCTGCCCTCCTGGCGTTTGGGCTGCTTTTCTTCGACCGGAAGGAAGCCTAGCGTGAAACTGCTTGCTCCCGAACGCTTGCATCGGGTTGAGCGCTTCTTATGGGCGCTCACGCTGGTCGCCGTTCCGGTGACCAGCTTCCGGTTCATCCCTTTTATCGGGGCTGATTCACAAGTTCGCCCGCTCTCGCTTATTCCGGCTGCTCTACTTTTGTTTTTGTTGGTGTTCCGTTGTTTCCAGCAGCATCGTTTCTTTATCTGGAATAACAGTTTTCTTCCTCTATTGGCATTTGTACTCGTTGCGCTCCTCTCCAGTGCGGTCGGATTCTTCCTGGCTCCGGAAAATTTGTATAACTACACTTACGCCAGCCGCCTCCTGCGGGCATGGGTTACTTTCGGAGTGGGGTTAATATTTCTTATTGTCCCGGTGGCCATGAATCGCGATGAGCAGGATTTGAAATTTACTTTTAAATGGTTATATGTTGGATTGGTCGGCCACGTGATCTGGTCTCTTGTCCAACTTCTTCATTTTTACGTTCTGGCGGTTTATTTCGATGGGCAGCCGCTTGGAAATCTGGTCGATCTGATCCAAAAGACCGTAATGATGGCCGGCGTTTCTCCTAATCGTCGAATTTCCGGTCTGGCGCTGGAACCATCCTGGCTTGCCGCGCAAGTAATGACCGTCTATCTGCCTTGGGTTTTTGCTTCTGTGCTTGTCGGCTATCAATGGGACAAAGGTCGCTGGCTTGCACCTGTCAGTCTGGCAGCATGCGGGGGGCTTATCCTTTTTACGTACTCCCGCAGTGGCGTTTTATCTGCTGTTGGGACAATGTTTTTGACATTCCTGTTTACCGGTTGGGGTTGGCTGAGACAAGCCTGGAAATGGTTATTGAGGCCATTTCATCGCGACGATTCGGTTCTGGTACGGCAGATAATGAATGTGACCATGCGGATCGCCTTGATTGCGGTCATTCTTGCCGGGCTGGTGGGAGGGTCTTATATCCTTTCAAAAAACACATATTTCGCCAGTATTTGGCAGTCTGATAAGAAGGATTTGACCTCCTATCTGGTCGATATCTATGCCGGACCTCGTCTCGCCTTTGCCTGGGCCGGTTGGACAATTTTCGAGCAGCACCCCTGGGTGGGGGTTGGTCTTGGCGCTACAGGATTGTATTTTTATCAGGCTTTGCCCGATTGGTCGCACTTCAACATCACTGAGATTTCACAACTTCTCTCTTCGGATAATCTGACCTACCCGAATACCAAAGATTTGTATGTCCGTTTGCTGGCAGAGACAGGAATTGTAGGATTCTGGCTGTTTATTTCTTTTTATCTTCTCCTTCTGGGGAAGGTTTTCGCTCTTTTGCGGTCGCGGCGTAAGGAATTGGTCTTCCTGGGAACGGCCAGTTTACTCGCCTGGTTTGGGATTGTCGTACTCGGGTTTACCCAGGATTCATTTGCCATGCTCAATATTTGGATGCCGCTGGGAATTTTGATCGGTATGGCCAATTTGCGGGCTTAACATGTCAGTTTCTTTACAATTTTATAATCGCCCGGTATAACCGGGCGATTTTCGGGTATCATTTACAGGGTACTGCGCAAATGATGGATCAAAAATCCGTTATTTCCGAGTCCTTCGATACAAAAAGTCTACGTAGTATACAAAAAGCAATAAGAAGATATGCGCTCATCAGATTCTCCCTTTGTCGCTGACTGGTTTATCGTTTCCCTGCGTTGGCTGGTTTTATTGGGGTTGATTATCTCGCTGTCGCTGGGAGGCCAGCTTCTGGTTCTGCCGAATATGATCTTGATCGGCTTGGCTGGCTGGAATATTGCCCTGACCCTTCTCGCAGGATTGAACCGGCGCCTGGAACGCCACCGCGAGATAAGCTTGGGAGTCGACTTGTTGGCTGCGGCCCTTTATTTCACCTTGACGGGAGGGTTTGCCAGCCCTGCATTTTGGGTGATTATCCTGCCGCTGCTTACCGCCGCCCTTTATTTTGAAGTCATCGGTGCCATCGTTTCGGCTACCCTGATGACGATTGTTCAAGTCGGAGTGACTGTTCTTCAGACACTGGCTCCGATCGCCCTGATTATTCTCGGTGCATCAGTATTCTTTACTTTTTTGATCGCTGGAGTATTTGGATTCTTGAGTATGCGCCTTATTCAGACGGTTCGTCATACTCGCCAATCTCAGTCTGAAGCACAACAGAAGAAACAACACGTGGAAGTTGACCGTCTTCGCGCTATCTACGGTTTGACTTCCACCCTGACGGCAACCCTCAACTACCAGCGCGTGCTCGATTCTGTCCTGGACTTGAGCTTAAGCATCTTGAACCTCGAACCGGATGCTCCCCCTGATGATAGACTGATCAGCGCTGTGCTCCTATTTTCAAAAGAAGAATCTCTTGAAGTTGCATCGGCGCGCCGCCTGACCTCGGCCGACATGCGCGTCGTTTTGCGCGGCCAGACGGGAGCTATTGCCCAGGCCATCGAAAGCGATAAACCGGTCTTGCTCAACGAGGTGCGGCAGGACTTGGAATTGACCCGCTTTGTGACCTTCTTGAGTTGTAATGAGATTTACTGCTTCCCACTGCGTAGCGGTTTCAATGCTTATGGCGTCTTGCTATTTGGCCATCCGGAGCTGAGGTTTTTTACTGCTGGGCGGCGTGAACTATTGGATATTCTGGGCAGTCAGGCGGTGGTTGCCATACAAAACGCCCGTCTCTACCAGGACGTGGTGGATGAGCGTGAACGTATGATCGAGTTCCAGGAAGAAGCCCGCAAAAAACTGGCCCGCGACCTGCACGACGGCCCTACCCAGTCCGTCTCGGCAATAGCCATGCGTGTCAGCCTTGCCCAGCGTATGGTGATGAAAGATCCAAAGGGTGTCAGTGAAGAACTGGGCCGCATCGAGGATTTGGCACGGCGCACGACGAAAGAGATCCGCCACATGCTTTTCACCTTGCGTCCGTTGGTTTTGGAATCGCAAGGTTTGGTGGCTGCTTTGCAGTCCATGGCGGAAAAAACGAAAGAGACCTTCTCGCAGGGTGTTCTTATCAAAGTGGATGAAAGCATCCTCGAATCCATCGAAATGGGTAAACAGGGCGTTATCTTTTATATTGTGGAAGAAGCGGTCAATAATGCCCGAAAACATGCCCAGGCCAAGCACATCTGGGTGAACCTGCATCTATTTAAACCGGGTTTGGCTTTGCTCGAGATTCAGGATGACGGGGTCGGGTTCGATGTCGTTGCGGTTAACCGCTCCTACGACCAGCGCGGGAGCTTGGGTATGGTCAACTTACGGGATCGCACTGAACTTGTCAACGGTGTTCTGGATGTGCAATCTGTGCCCGGTAAGGGCACCCGGGTCCAGGTCTATATTCCGCTAACGGAAGAGGCTGCCGACCTTCTTCACCATCCCTCAGGAAAACGATAACTTTCCTCCAATGCCAATTGCTGCCGGTATCCACTATTTCCTGCACGAAGGGGGAAGTCCGACAAAACCGCCGTTGGTGCTCGTTCATGGTGCGGGGGGGGATCATTTATCCTGGCCACCTGAAATTCGCCGGTTGGCCGATGCGCGTATCTTTACACTCGACCTGCCCGGTCACGGTAGATCGAAAGGGCCGGGCCTACAATTAGTCGCCGATTATGCTGATAGCGTGGTTGGTTTAATGGATGCCGCGGGCCTATCGAGGGCTGTCTTCGTTGGACATGCGCTTGGCGGGGCAATTGCTCTGACGCTCGCCATTGATCACCCTGAACGCGTAGCCGGGATCGGCCTGATCTCCACTGGACCATATTTGCCAATTGCATCCTCAGTGCTGGAGAATGCCGCCAACCCAGCCACATTTAGCCTGGCTGTTCAATCACTCTTGGAACTGATGCACATCCCGTATACCGCAAAAGATTTGAAGGACCAGTTATCCAGACATTTGTCATCGATTCGCCCGACACTCTTTCATGGTGACTTGCGTGCCTGCGACCAGTTTGATGTGACCGACCGCCTCGATGCCATTCGGGCTCCTGTCCTGGTAATATGTGGTACAGACGATCAACTTACCCCCCGTCGCTATTCCGAAAGCCTGTCAGGACAGATCCCTGGCGCTGCCCTGCAGACAATTGACGGTGCGGGTCATCTTGTTCAGCTCGAACAACCTCGCCGGGTGGCTGGGTTGTTGAGCGTTTTTTTAATTTCCATCCCTTACATCCCCGGAAAGTGATCCTTTGCAAAATAACAGCCCACCTTGTGGCGGACTGTTTTTTTATTAATCCCATACGCTGTACAGGATAGGAATGGCATTCTGGATGGCTCGCGCCCGGTGGCTCAGGCGGTTCTTTTCATCCATCCCCAGTTCTGCCATGGTGCGCCCAAGTTCAGGAATGAAAAAGATAGGATCGTAACCAAAGCCATTGGTGCCGCGTTCATCCGGGATTATTTCGCCGTCGCATTGACCCGTTGCCAGTTTTACCTGTCCCGAGGGTAGGGCAATTGCCACCGTTGCCTTGAAACGGGCGGTCCATGGACGCGGTATGTCACTTAGCCGTTCGAGTAAATACTTCCTGCGGTTAGCATCGGTGGCGTTGGGGATGGGACAGAAACGATGCGAGTGAAGGCCGGGTTGTCCGCCCAGGGCATCCACTTCCAAACCCGAGTCGTCACTTAAAGCCATCATTCCACTAGCTTGTGCAAAAGCTGCAGCTTTCTTGGCAGCATTTTCAGCATAGGTCTGTCCATCTTCGATCACTTCGAGTGTCAACCCTAGATCCGCGGGGGTGTGAAGAATGAGGCCCAGACCGTCTAGCAGGGCTTTGATCTCGTCAATTTTGCCTTTATTGTTGGTGGCGACAAGCATGTTGCGCATAGATTAACTCCGGTCAGGTTTTTTCCTCAGCGATTCGGTCCCCTGATTTGATCCCTTGCCCAGACAGCATGTTCACGGACGAGCGGCTCAATATCTTGAACAGCTCTTTCCAGTGCCTGAAATGCAGCCGGATCTCCTGAGTTCCCGAGAGCTACGGCCACATTACGGAGATAGCCGCGCCGCTTGCTGCGTAGGACCGGATTATCCTTGAATTTCCGGTTAAACTCTTGTGGTTTGAGTGCCAGTTCAGCGACCAGATCCGGGTTGGGCACACCAGCTCGCGGGTTGAAATCGGGATCGTGTTCCTGGTTTGCGAACCTGTTCCATGGGCAGACTTCCTGGCAGGTGTCACAGCCAAAGATCCGATTGCCCAGTTTCGGGCGCAAATCTGTCGGGATTTCGTTTTTATTTTCAATCGTTAGGTATGAAAGGCAACGCCGGGCGTCGAGCGTGCGGTCTGGCAAAATACAGCCAGTTGGGCAGGCTGTGATGCAGCGAGTACACGTACCACAGCGATCAGCGCTGAAAGGAGTGTCGGGTTCCAGTTCAATACCGAGCAGGATTTCAGCCAGCAGGAAGTACGAGCCAGTTTTTGGATGGATCAGGCAGGTATTTTTTCCGATCCAACCCAGGCCAGCGCGCTGAGCCAGACCTCGTTCAAGCAGCGGTCCCGTATCCGTATACCAGCGATGTGGGACAGATCTCCCGACTTGTGTCTCGATAAAGGAGGTCAGCAATTTCATTCGCTCTGGTAAGACAAGATGGTAATCTCGTCCCCAGGCGTAAGCCGCAACGCGTCCAGCCATTCGAAGACTTGTGCTTTGTGCGCTAGATATTGGGCTCGGGTAACTCATGGCGAGCATTAGAATGGAACAGCACTCGGGCATAACCAGGCGCGGATCGGCTCGTCGGGGGTCGTTTAGATAATCCATGGAACCATGCCGCCCCATTGTTAGCCAGTGTTCATAGGCTTGCCAATGGGGCGGAGGTTCAGGTTTGGTAATCCCTGTCAAGGCAAAGCCAAGGCGGTGGGCTTCATCTTTGATCGAGTTTTTCAGGGACATTGGGTCAAGGGTTATTTAACCACAAAAAGCACGTAGAATTCGTAGCTGTTTTCATTGACTAGGGGAATATTGTAGCCTTTATCATTCTGTAGGACAAAAACAACCTGGTAGGCTGCTGCTTTTGTTGGAGCGGTCAAAGTGACCGAAATTTCAACTTCTTCTCCTGGTAAGACTTTATTTGGAAAATCGACCCGCGCGGGGGGTTTGAAAACACCATCCTTGCCCGAGTCGGAAACGTAACTGTAAACGAGGTCATAACTGGTCAACCACGTGCACGGACCGATGTTCTTGAACTTCCATGTTTTAACAAATGTTGAGCCAGCCGCCACTTCGCTCCCGTCGGGGATGGTGACATCGCTGACAAAATTGGCATTGTCACAGGCATTGGTTGTCGAACGGGTGCTTACGGGTGTTGAGATGGTAAAAGCAGTCGCAGATGGAACGCCAGGCAGGAGGGTGTTGGTGATCAGAGGTGTGTTGGTAGGTTGCGAGGTCAGGCTGATCGCCGGAGTATAGGTCATGCTTGGGGTAGGGGAGGCTGCCAGGGCGGTTGAGGTTTGTGCCACCGCAACGGTCTCCCAAATTTTAGTAAAGGCCAGCGATGGGTCGGTGGTCGGTGTTGCTCCACCGCAAGCGGTCAACCCTAACAGGATAAAGGCCATCCAGAGCCAGGTAAGTTTAATAATACGTGACATTATTTTCTCCTTACTAATCTTCTACTTTCGTTGTAGTCTCGGTTTCAGCGAGGTAGTCCCGGTTCTCGAAGGGGCACGGGATATGTCTGACAGCATGCAGGCTTTTTTCATTATAACAGAATCGATTAGAGCGCTGGGACAGACATATATACTTTAAAAAGCAACGGGGCGGTCCGCCGGCCGCCCCGTTGCAATGTTAATAAAGAAACCAGTTATTCTTCCGGGTGGGCGCCGGCCATCCAGAGGCCGAGTTGTTCGCGGGTTACTTTTGCCGCATCCACTGTGGCAACGATCTGGCCACGGTACATGACCGCGATCCGGTCAGAGAGCGCCATGATCTCATCCAGTTCAGCCGAGACCAGCAGGACGGCTACACCACGGTCGCGCATCACAATGATCTCTTTGTGGATATATTCGATCGAACCTACATCCAGGCCGCGTGTTGGTTGGTTGGCGACCAGGAGTTTGACCGGATGGCTAAGTTCGCGTGCAACGATCACTTTCTGCTGATTGCCACCGGAGAGTTTTCCCACCGGAACATAAGGGGAGGGCGTGCGTACATCGTAATCTTCGATCAGTTTGCGCGCATTGGCGTCTATTGCTGCAGGTTGAAGCATGTTGTGCACACCAAAAGGTGGCAGGTAATAAGTGTTAAGGACCATATTATCTGCCACGGTGTAACCGAGTACCAGGCCGTGCCTTTGCCGGTCTTCAGGAATATGGGCCATGCCGGTCTCAGTGATGGGACGCGGCGGCTTGCCGGTCATATCCTTCCCGGAAAACCACATCTTACCGCCTGCCATGGACCTCAAGCCGGTCAAAGCCTCCACCAACTCCGTCTGCCCGTTCCCTTGCACTCCAGCGATACCCAGAACTTCTCCGGCAAGCACATGGAACGAGACATCGCGCACAACTTCCAGACCGCGGATGTCGTGCACTTTCAACCCGTCCACCTTTAAGATTTCATTACCAGGCTTGGCCGGGTCCTTATCCACCTTCAGGATGACTTCGCGCCCGACCATCATTGAGGCCAGTTTAGCTTCGTCTGTTTCTTTTGGCTTCGCTGTCCCGACGACCTTACCGTCCCGCATGACCGTGATCCGGTCTGCGACGGCCAGCACTTCCTTAAGTTTATGGGTGATGAAGATGATCGAGACGCCGCGTTTGGTCAGTTCGTGCATAATCACGAAGAGTTCGTCTGCTTCCTGGGGGGTAAGGACGGCTGTTGGCTCGTCCAGGATCAAAATATGTGCGTTGCGGTAGAGGGCTTTGACGATTTCCACACGCTGTTGCACGCCCACCGGTAACTGGCTGACTAGGGTTTCGGGGTTGATTTCCAGACCGTATTGGTGCGAGAGGTCTCGCACCCGTTTGGCAACTGCCTTTTGATCGAGTACTATTTTATTCCGGACTATTTCGTCCCCCAGCATAATGTTTTCAGCTACAGTGAAGACCGGGATGAGCATAAAGTGCTGATGGACCATCCCGATCCCCAGAGTAATGGAGTCCTTCGGGGTGTGGATTACAGCGGGTTTTCCATCGACCTGAATTTCACCGGAATCGGGGAGATACAGTCCATACAGGATATTCATTAATGTGGTTTTCCCGGCGCCATTTTCGCCGAGCAGGGCATGGATTTCTCCTTTATGCAGGTCGAAATCGACGTGGTCATTGGCAAGCACACCGGGGAAATGCTTGGTAATACCTTTGGCTTCGAGAACAATATCGTTGGTTGCCATATCGTTCTCCTATTTCTCGTAAGGCTTTCCGTCAGCCGCAGGTGCAATGGTCTTGCCGATCAAGCCGGTCAGGATCAGCATGGTTAAAATATAGGGAGCCAGGCCAACCACATAAGAGTTCTGCAGGATTGCCAATGATGGCGGGATCAATTCCCTGAAGAATTGCAGGTTGATTTGCAGGGCTTGGGCCGCGCCGAAAACGAGAGCCGCTGCCCAGGCTCCGAAAGGCGTCCAGTTGCCAAATATCATGGCAGCCAGGGCGATGAAACCGCGGCCATTCGTCATCATTGGCTCAAAAGATGAAATGGATTCGAGCGTGAAATATGCCCCTCCCAAGCCTGCCATAAAACCACCGATTATTACGTTTAGATAGCGCATGCGGATTACATTAATTCCGACAGTATCGGCTGCCCTCGGGTGCTCGCCAACGGCACGTGTCCGCAGCCCCCAGCGGGTATGGAATAATACAAAATGGGTTATGACGACCAAGGCTAACGCAGACAGGGTGATGGGCTGTTGCTGGAAAATGCGCCCAAAGACAGGGATATCTGCCAGCAGGGGGATATGGATACTTGGCAGGACACCCGGGGAATGCGGTACCGTACCGCCAAAGACACTACCAGACCCAAAGAACATCTGCCGGTTGAGGAAACCGGTAATACCCGTAGCCAGAATGTTGATCACGGTTCCGCCGATGATCTGATCCACTTTGAAGGTGATCGACAGAACGGCATGCAGCAAAGCAAACAGGCCACCGGTCAGGACTGCAACG
>Ga0209777_10001188_pt1 | contig 38888 bp, 35 predicted proteins | sample FrelakmetHBP12HB_FD_187147 | JGI IMG/M metagenome (GOLD analysis project Ga0209777, IMG submission 187147) | Freshwater lake sediment microbial communities from the University of Notre Dame, USA, for methane emissions studies -HBP12 HB (SPAdes)... | ecosystem: Environmental > Aquatic >...
TCAGAGGGCTGCCCTGGTTTTGGCGTGCCGTCTCCGCAGGGGCTGAAGCCCGGACTCTTCCCGCGACTTTACGGCACGGCTGAAGCCATGCCCTGATACAAACCAAGAAAGTGAAGACAACGGCCTGCCGCCAGCCGGAGAAGCCTTGCGTACCCCTACACTCAGATTCCTGCGAATTGCTCGAGAATCGCCTCGCAACTTCTATGCCGCGCACCCGCTGGGGCGTGCACATCTGGTTGAGTCGACTACAATGCTGTACTGATGAATGGCGCCCTGGCCCTCATTCTGCTCGCCTTGACCGGTGTCCTCTTGCCACTTCCGAACAGAGCCGCCGGAGACACTGCTTCGCTTACGGCCGGGCAGGACGGGCCTGTTTGGGACCTGCCGAATTGCTCGATGAACGTGTTTTTCAAACGGCGCCTCGTCTCCCATCTGGTCCAGTTCAGCATCCCGCGGTTCGCGACTTTCAAGCGAGTCACGGATGCTGACTATGTCAAGTACTTCGTCGGGTATGGGCCGGGGCGCCAACGGAGCTGGTTAAAGTTCATGTTTGGCACGATGGTGGGTGGAGCTCCCCTCGAACAGCTGGCGGGCAAATCGGTGCGCGGCAGTGTCCGGACATGGCGTTGCCGCCGCACCGGGACCGGCGGGACGGACTGGCGCGGTACAGGCGCAGACGGCCGCCGCCGGCGTTCCATTAACATCCCGATCGGCGGGTTTGCTTCGTACAGCGGAGTCCCTCCCAAAGCGGCAGAGTATTTCGACCGGATCCTGAATACTATGTGCTGCGGCAAATGCTCGTGGTGCCAGGGCGCCCAGGGCCGCTATGGCCCTCACGCCAACTGCCGCTCGAACCACGCGAAGGCGTCGTCCTGCATCCTTCGCGAGAACATGTGCGGCGCGTCGTAGAACCGGCCGGTGAAGCGGTCTTTCACGCCGGCCTTCTCGAATGCCGCGGCGATCTTCTCGACCGCCTCCTTCATCCCCGCCGGCGGAAACAGGCCGTCACGCGAACACTGCAGCACCATGAGGGACCGCGGCGCGGTGAGCGACGCCACGTCCGGCCAGTCCAGGTAGCGGTGCAGCGCCGGCAGAAAGTGGACCCACGAATGGGTGTCGATGTGCGCGCGGATCATCGGCCGGACCGTTGACATGAACCCCGCGATGCAGCCGGCCCGTATTCGCGGATCGAGCGCCGCGAGGAACAGCGAGCGGTAGCCGCCCATCGATATGCCGGCGCAGCCGATGCGCTTCGGATCCACCTCGGGGCGCGTCACGAGGTAGTCCACTGTGCGTATGTCGTCGCGGAAGACGATGCCGGGCCAGGTGGCGCCCGCGAACGTGAGCGCTTTCGCCAGCGTGCTCTCTTTCTGGGCGCACTGACGGTTCATCCTGCGCACGTCCTCGAGTGTGTACTTCGAGCGGTCCCAGCCGGACTTGAGTTCGGCGTCCATCATCGCGCGGCGCTCGCCGAACATGAAGGCATCGATGGTGATCACCACGTAGCCCCGGCGCACGAGCGCGGTGGCCGTCGGCCGCCCGTCGTAGTTCTCCCGGTGGTAGGGGACCATGGCCGGGTGGTTCGTTCCGAAATCGATCACCTTCTCTTTTCCGAACAGGAACATGCCGCCGTGCGAGTGCAGGTCCACAATGGCCGGGGCGGGGCCTTTGAGGTTCTTCGGGATCAGAACGTACGCCGGCACGCGGAAAAGCGGTGAGGCGGAGAACCTGATTCTCTCGCGGACGTACTCGCCGCAGTCCACCCGGTCGAGCAGTTCGGGACGCGGATCGACGGGTTCCGGGCGGTAGAGCAGCAGCTCGAAGATCTTCTCGCGTGCGGCGGCCTCGAACTCCGCCGCTGTCTGGAACCGGTCGCCCAGCAGGGAGAACTCGTAGCGGTTGGCCTCGGCCAGTTTCTGGACTTCGGGATTCAGAGTCCCGAGGTCGGCGCCGTTCGGCTGCAGCTCGCGCGGCGGATCCTTCACGAGCGATGCCGCGGCCGGTGCGCCGTCGGCGTGCGCCGGTAACGCAGCGCTCAGAGCTGTCAGTCCCAGCGGCGCCAGCACCTCGCGCCGGGAAGGGGATGCCTGCTTCTCGTTCTTCATGTTCTGTTGTCCTCGAGGCTTCTGGCCGACTCGCTCAATCCACGTCCGCGACGCGCACGCGGAAACGCAGCGTCTCCGGGATGCCGGACTCCAGCGTGTGCTCCCGCACCTTCGCGCTTTTGCCGGGGAAGGAAGCTCCCACAAAGCCGTAGTTGCGCAGGCACCACTGCCACGGCATGCCGGGGTTGTGCGCGTCGGGCGTGATTCCGAGTACCGCGCGCCCGCCTTCGAACTTCGCTTCGAGTTCCGCCCAATTGTGCGGGTTCAGGTCCTCGTCTGCGGTGAGCGTGACGCCGTCGGCCCGCAGCAGCGTGCCCGTGCGCGGAGCGAACCTTGCGCTGAAGCCGCCGTAGCTCTTGCCTTGCTCCTGCGAACCCGCGAGCGTCACAGGCGCGCCCTGTGCTTCGAGCGTCAGTTCCACTTCCAGTTCACGCGCGCCCGCCGCGGCGGGGAACACCGTGATCGTCGCGCGCTCGGTCACGATTTTGCGGCCGCCTGCATACCAGGCGTTCTCGACGGCCACTCGCGCCTTCGCTGCCTCGGCCCGGACGCCGCGAAACCGCTCGAACCAGTCCTCGACGCCTTTCAGCGCCCACAAATCGAAAGTGCCCTCTGCAGTGCGCACCACCGGCCACGCCCAGAACAGTCCGCGGTGATGCCAGTGATCCTTCGGAAAATCGTCCAGTACCTCGACTCCGCGCGGCGTGAACACGGGAAAAATGTAGCAGCACCGCCGCCGGTCCTCCGGCGCTCCCTCCGCGAGGCGCGGGCCGTAGTTGTATGTCAGCGCGGGCTTGCCCTGTTCCAACAGTTCGAGGCGTCCGTCACCGTGGTCCTTCCACACAAACCGCGATTGCGCCGCGGCCACAGTCGCGAACATCACCAGAACCAGAGCCGTCTTACCCATGGGACGCCGCCCTCACCTTCGCTTCGTCCACCTCCACGCCCAGCCCCGGACCGGTTGGCACGCGCAGCGCGCCGTTTTCCAACTGGAAAGGATGCTTGAGGAATGACCCGGCCAGGAACTGCAGTCCGTTCAACGCGGCAGGGTACTTCAGCCGATAGGCCCCGTAAAGCGCGAGCGAAGCCGCGAGCGAAACGTCGGGGTCCGTCAACCCGCTGCCGAGAAACATCAGGCCGTGCGCTTCCAGATACTCCACCTGCCTGCGCGCGTCGAAGAGCCCCGCCGTGCGCGCGGGCTTCATCGCTACGCCATCCAGCAACCCGAGCTTGTGGAACTCCTCCAGGTCTGCGAGAGAGACCACTCCCTCATCGAGAATGATCGGCAGTGCCCCTTGCTTCTTCAGCGCGGCGAGTCCGCTCAGGCGGTTCGGCGGAACCGGCTGCTCGAGCACGTCCACGCCGGCCTCGCGCAGCCGCGGCGCGGCCTTGAGCGCCGTCGCCGTGTCGTAGCCGCCGTTCGCGTCCGCCCAGAGGAATGAATTGGGCGCAAGCCGCCGGACGGTCTTCGCCAGCGCCACGTCGAACTCCGGGTCCGGACCCACCTTGATGTTGAAATTGCGGTAGCCCTGCTTGCGGCCTTCCTCCACCAACGGCTCCGCTTCGGCAATGGCCTTCACATTCACCGTCCAGCTCAGCGTGATGCGCTCGAGCGGCTCGCGGCCCCACAGGCCCGCCATGGTTTTCCCCGCCAGCTTCCCGATGATGTCGTGCAGTGCCAGGTCGAGGCCCGCCTTCGCGATCGGCATGCCCGTCGAAAACGAGGGCGCGATGGCATGGTCCATGGCGATGTGCGCGCCGGCCAGGTCCGCCGGATTGCGGCCCACGATCACGGGCCCCAGGTAGCGGTTCAAGGTGTCCGTGGCCGATTCGAGCGTCTCGTAGCTCCAGGTCGGGATCGGAACACTCTGGCCCCACCCCACCGTGCCGTCCTCGCAGGTGACTTTCACGAACACCGCGGGCCGCTCGCCCTTCGGCAGGAACTTGAAAAAGCCCTTGGCCTGGTAGTGAACGGGAAAGACCTCCACTGATCGCACCGCTGGTGCGTCCTTGGCCGCAAGGGCGGCGAGCGGCGGCGTGGCGGCCAGCGAGTGAACGAACCGGCGCCGCGTCATACGAACTCGAGCTTCTCGCGGTCGAAGCGCACGCGGCGTCCGGTCTCGAGCGACACCGCGGCCATGCACCCGCCAACGGCGTGCGAGAAGCCCGCCTGCACGTCCGCCCGCGGCGTCTGCCGCGTCCTCACGCATTTCAGGAAGTTCGCCATGTGGGAGTCCACCGGCACCGGCATCACCTCCGGCGGCTGCTCGGCCGTCTTCGCGTCGCGGCCCGTCTCCGGAGTGATTTTCAGCGTGTCCACGTTGAGCGTGCCCTTCGTCCCGAACCACAGGTGCCGGCCGCCGGCCGTGTTCGTCAGGCTCATCGCGAACGTCACCAGGCAGTCGCCGTATTCGAGCGTCGCCTGGAACACGTCCTCGGTTTCCCTGCCGTCTTTCCACAAGTAGACGCCGCCGAGCGCAACGGCCGACCTCGGGTAGGGTTCGTTGAGGAACCACGCCGGCAGGTCGATGAAGTGCGACATCCACAGGCCGGGGATGCCATTCGTGGTCGCGCGGAAGAGCTGCCACTCCCGCATCAGGCGCGGATTGAACGGCCCGCGGATGCGGCCGCCGAAGCGGAAGGCCTCCCAGTCCACGTCCTCCGCTTTGACGGCGCTGTAATCCCGCCGCCAGCGCGGCTCGTGGAAGTTGTATTCCATCGCCACCCGGGTCACCGTGCCGATGGCGCCCTGCGCGACGGCGCGCGCGGCCCCGATCACTTTCGGGTCGCTCCGGCGCTGCGTGCCCACCTGCACCACCTGCCGCGAGCCTTTCACGGCCAGGTACGCCATCTTGGCTTCGGCAAAGTTCACTGCGAACGGCTTCTCCACGTAGACGTCCTTCCCGGCTCGCACGGCATCGGCCAGCATGCGCGGGTGTGTGAAATCCGGGGCCGCGATCACGACCGCGTCCACGTCCTTTCTGGCGAGCAGTTCCTCGTAGCGCGTAGTCGAGAACGGCGCTGCGCCGAATGCCTTCTGCACATCGGCGCACATGCTCTCCCGGTTCACGCGCCAGACGTCGCACACCGCCGCGATTGTGGCGTTTTCGCCCGAGGCGACCAAGTCCTGAAAGTGATCGCGCGCGCGGCCGCCTGCGCCGATAAGGCCGAGCCGGATGCGGTCGCTCGGCTGCCAACCATGGGCGGCCAGGGGCGCCGCGGCTGCCAGAAAGGTTCTACGCGAGGTGGTCATGTCGGTCCTCCCGCGTAATTATACGCGGGGACTGACGCCTCCGTCCTGAGCGTGTGGGCGGACGGAGGTGCCTATGCCCGGTCTTGCGCGATTCGCACAGCCCGTCGTCCGTTATAAACTTGTCCATCACGGAGGTGATTCGGTGAGCATTTCACGGCGGGAGTTTTCGGCATTGCTCGCATCGGCGGGCGTTCCGGTTCAGGCGGCTCAGGCCGCGCGGCCTGCACAGCCGGCAGCTACGGGATCCGACCTCGGCAACCTGTACCCGTTCGTTCAAAAGCAGGCGGACCGCTCGCGGCTCGAGCTCTCCTGGCTGCGGCCCGAATTCAGTGCGCTCGAGCCCTGGCAGGAGAGGGTCCGCGCGCTCGTCTTCGATCACCTCTTCTACACGCCACTGCCGGTGGCCCCCGAACCGGTGTTGATCCGCCGCACCGAGCACGCCGAGTTCTGGGAGGAATCGCTCACTTTCCAGACCACGCCCGATCTGCGTGTGCCCGCGTTCGTTCTCGTGCCCAAGAACGCGAAGCTCCCGGCGCCGGGCATCGTCGCGCTTCACGACCACGGCGGTTTCTATCTCTGGGGCCGGGACAAGCTGCTCGAGCAGCCGAGCGAGAACCCTGCGCTCACCGAGTTCCGCCGCGGAGCGTACGGAGGAAAGAGCACCGCCGCCGAGCTTGCGCGCCGCGGCTACGTGGTCGTGTGCGTCGACATGTTCTATTGGGGCGAGCGCCGCATGTTGCTCGACGACGATGCCGAGGACTTTCGCACACGCCCCGCGGACATGCCCAAGCAGCGCATCGACGAGTTCAACCGCCGCTCCAGCCAGAACGAGCAGCTCGTGGCGCGCAGCTTGCACACGGCCGGTGTCAGTTGGCCCGGCGTCATGCTGTGGGATGACATTCGCACCCTCGACTACCTGGCCTCGCGGCCCGAAGTGGATCCTGAGCGCCTCGGCTGCGTGGGCCTTTCCGTCGGCGGCTATCGCAGCTTCATGCTCGGCGCTCTCGATCCGCGCATAAAGGCCGCCGTGGATGTCGGATGGATGACGTCCTTCGCAACGCAGATCAAGAGCAAGGTGGTGCACACCGTCGGCCTGACGTTCCACGTCCCCGGCCTCTATCGCTTCGTGGATCTGCCGGACCTTTCAGCTCTCGTCGCACCACGCGCGCTGATGACCATCATCGGTTCGCGCGACGGGCTGTTCGCGCAGGAGGGTGTGAAGGCCGCGTTCGAAAAAATCGGGCGCTGCTACGAAAAGGCAAAGGCGGGCGAACGCCAGAGTTGCATAACCTACGACGGCCCGCACGAGTTCAATCCGGCCATGCAGGCCGAAGCCTGGAAGTGGCTCGCCCGCTGGGTGTAGGACCGCGCTTCCGCTGCGCTTCTACAACTTCAGGACGAGCAGTGTATCACTGCGAAAAGTGTGTGCAAAATGCGACTAATTGAGCCGTTTTGCATGTCAAAACAGGTCATTTTGATGCCTATTGTCAGGGCCGGAGCAAAAGGCGGCCGCCGGGGCCGTTCCAGGAATAATCCAGCGCGTTTCGCAGCCGCAGACCACCCTGGCCCCCGCGCAGGTACAATGGCGTCCGGCAATGTTGTTCCGGCCGAAGCGCATTGACACGGGGACTAGAAGCTATGTTGATCCTGGCATTTCTGCTGTTTACAGCCGCGGGCGCGCCGGCGCAGACGGGCGGCATCGAGGTCTGGGCTGCGCCCAGCATCTATAAGGTCCGGCCGGAAGAGAAGGTGCAGGCCGCGAACCTGGTGTGGACCGGGAAAATAAAAACCATCACAGTGGCGGGCGCGAAGAACGAGCACGTTCCCTTTCAGGTCATGATCACGGCGCCCAAGCCGAAGACGCGATCCGATGCGCCGGTTTCCGGGCTGTTCGTGGAGGCGAGCGACCTCGTGTCTCCGCGGGGCCGCATCCCGCGCGACCGGATCAAGCTGTACTTCGAGCACGACATCCTCTGCTACGCCAAATCGAGCCCGGCGGGGGATACGGGGTTCTGGCCGGATGCGCTGGCGCCGCTCACGGATCCTTTCAGCATGACCGCGGAGTTTCGCGAGGCGGTGCGAAACCGCGGCGTCTGGGTGGATGTCATCACGCCCGCGGATGCGCCGGCGGGGACTTATTCGGGCACACTCCGCGTCACGCAGAACGGCAAGCAGGTCGATGAACTGAACGTCCGCCTCACCGTCTACGGTTTCGCACTGCCGGAGGAGACGCACATGATCACCTACATGGGCGTCTCGAGCGGGCAGCTCGCCGCGTTCCACAACATCGCTCCGCACTCGCCCGAGGCGAAGGCGCTGCTCCGCAAATACCACGCGTTCCTCTATGCGAACCGCATGGAGCCCTGGTTCAACGAAAGTCTTCTGCCCGCTATCGAACTGGCGGGCGACAGGGTGAACCTGAAATTCGACGAAGAGGTTTACGACCTCTATCTGAACCGGTGGAAGACGAAGCGCGTGATCCTCGAATCCGCGCCGTCGCAGCTTGCCGACGATCCGCAGGCCCCGCCGTTTTCGGACCGCTTCATCGCGCGCATGAAGTCGTACCTGAAGCAGACGGCGGACTACTACCGAGCCCATGGCTGGCTGAACCGCCTGGTCTTCAACAGCCCGATCGACGAGCCGAGCGCCGCGAAGGATTACGCCGACACGCGCAGATACGCGACGCTCGTTCACGAAGCCGCGCCGGGTGTGCCGTTTCTCGTCACCGAATCCCCGGTGACGAAAGATCCCGAATGGGGCGTGTTGAACGGATATGCGAACAACTTCGCCGTGCACGGAAACGATTTGAACCCGCCCGCGGTGAAGCGGGCGATCGCGAAGGAGCAGGCCAGGGGCGGCGAAATCACGTGGTACATCTCCTGCGATCAGGTCTACCCGCAACCAAACTACTTCATCGACGCTCCGGCCATGGATCCGGTGATGGTCCCCTGGATCACGTGGCGGTACGGCATGCAGGGGATCCTGTACTGGGAGCTGAAATTCTGGTCGCAGACTCCCGACCCGTGGCTGAACCCGGTGACGTACCTCAGCGGCTTCCTGTGCAGCGAAGGCTGGGTGCTGAACGGCGAGGGCTCACTGCTCTACCCCGGCAGCAACACGCGGCGGTACACGGGGCAGAAGGACGTGGACGGCCCGGTATCGTCCATCCGTTTCGAGTTGCTGCGCGAAGGCATCGAAGATTACGAGTACCTGTGGCTTCTGAAATCGCTCGGAGACGGCAAGTTCGCGGATGAGACCGTGAAGAACATGGTGGTGGATGTGCGCGCGTTCTCGCGCAATACAGAGGAACTCTTCGCCGCGCGCGAGCGAATGGCGCGGCGCATCGAGGAACTGCTGGCGAAGCGGCGGTAACGGAGATTGTCCATGGGAGTCACGCGGCGGAATTTCATGCAAGGAGTGGCGGCCGTTGCGGCCGCGGGATCCGGTGCGAGCCTGTCCGCATCCGGAAAGAAGGTCAGGGTCGGCGTGGTGGGTGGAGGGTTCGGCACCAGCTTCCACTGGCACTTGCACCCGAACTCAGTAGTGACGGCCGTCTGCGATATCCGGCCCGACCGGCTCCAGCGGCTCTCGGAAGTCTACGGCTGCGGCAACAAGTATGCGAGCTTCCGCGAGATGCTCAATCATCCGGAACTCGACGCCGTCGCCGTTTTTACGCCGGCGCCGCTGCACGTGTGGATGGCGACGGAGGCGATGAAGGCCGGGAAGCACGTGATCAGCGCCGTCCCCGCCGGAATGTCGCTCGAGGAGCTCGAGCGCCTGCTTGAGGCAGTGAAGCGCACCGGCCTGAAGTACATGATGGCGGAGACGAGCCACTACCGGCCCGAGGTCATCACGTGCATGGACTGGGCCCGCGAAGGCAGGTTCGGAACCATCTTCTACTCCGAGGCCGAGTACCACCACGAAGGGCTGCTGCCGTTGATGTACGACGACCGCGGCTTTCCCACGTGGCGGTACGGCTTCCCGCCGATGCACTATCCGACGCACTCCTGCGGAATCGTCGTGCCGATCACCGGCGAACGGCTCGTAGAGGTGCAGGCGGCCGGTTGGGGCGACGGGCACGAGATCCTTCAGACCAATCCATACAAGAACCCGTTCTGGAACACGACGGCGTTCTTCAAAACCTCCGGCGGGCATTGCAGCCGGATTGCTGTGTTCTGGCACGTGGCGGCGGGAGGCACGGAGCGCGGCGCGGTGTACGGCGATCGCATGTCGTACATCATGGAGCGGCCGGAGGGCTCACCGAACACCGTGGTGACCATCAGCAAGGACGGCAAGACGGTGATCGATGCGAACGGTTACCCGGAAGGCGATGTGAAGATCGAAGTTTACAAGCAGCCGAATCATTGGGAACGGCTGCCGGCGCCCTTGCGGGTGGAAAGCGGGCACGGCGGCTCACACACGTTCATCACGCACGAATTCGTCAGCGCGATCGTCGAAGACCGCACTCCGGCGGTGAGTGTGTGGGAAGCAATCGCCTACACGGCGCCGGGAATTGTGGCGCACCAGTCGGCGCTTCGCGGCGGCGAGCCGCTGAAGATCAAGGATTACGGGAAGGCGCCGGCGTAGGCCGGTGGTGACGCTGAAGAACGTGCTGTCGATAGGCCTCCTGGCCTGTTTCTGCAACGTTAAAGTATGTCGGAACGACAGGCCAGGAGGCCTGTCCCACTGAGTCCCACTGATCACTCGTATCGCAGGGCGCTGATGGGATCGGTCCGCGTGGCGCGGCGCGCCGGCAGGTAGCCGGCGAGGGCCGCAGCGGCGCTGAGTGCGATTGCCGCCCCCGCGACCACCGCACCGTCGAACGCCTTCACTCCATAAAGCTCGCTTTCGGCCAGCTTCGACAACGCGACCGCACCCGGAATCCCGATGACCAGCCCGATGCCCAGCATGAGCCCCAGCTCCCGCAGGACGATACCGCGAATGCTGCTGCCCGAAGCGCCGAGCGCGATGCGGATGCCGAATTCGCGGATCCGCCGCGTGACGCCGTACGCCATTATCCCGTAGAGGCCGACCATGGCGAGCAGCGTGGCCACAAGAGCGAAGGCCGCCGAGAGCCGCACTATCATGCGCTCGGACATGATGTTCCGCTCGATCTGCTCTTCAAACGTGCGCAGGTTCTCGAGCGGGAGATCGCCGTCGAGGGAGTGCATGACGCGGCGCACCTGGGGCATGACTCTCTCGGGCGGCAGCGCGGTGTGGACATAGAAATTGATGGAGCCGATATCGTCGTTCTGCCGCCAGGGAGTGTAATAGAGCCGCGGCACCGTCTGTTTGACGCTGGAGTAATGCGAGTCCTTGACCACGCCGACGATTTCGATATCGAGCTTGGTTTTCGGCCCGACGCCCTGACCGATGTGGCGGCCGACAGGATTCTGATTTCCGAAGAAGTGCTTTGCGAAGGTCTGATTGATCGCCGCCACTTTCGGCCCTGCGAGCGTGTCGCGATCCGTGAACTCACGGCCGTTGATCAGCGCCACCCCCATGGTTCTGAAAAAGCCGGCGCCCACCAAGTTGAAATTCGAATGGTTCTCGGCCTTGGGATCCGTCGAATACCCTTCCACCGTGAGGCTGTTGCCCCAGTTGTTGCCCGCGATCAGGGGAACCATCGCGGTGGTGACGGCGCGCACGCCGGGAATTGCGGCGAGCTGCTGCTCCGCGCTCTCGAAAAGTGCGCGGCTGCGTGCGGGCTTATAGCCGTTGAGTTCCGGTGAAACGCCGAACGTAATCACGTTCTCGGTTCTGAGCCCGAGATCGATGCGCATGAGGTTCGAGAGGCTCTTCAAGAAGAGACCGGTGGGGACAAGCAGCGCCGCCGAGAGGGTCACCTGCGCGCACACGAGCCCCTTGCGAAGGCGCGCCGAGCGCAGTGTGCCGGACGATTGTCCGGACTGATCCTTGAGGACGCTCGACACGGAACTGCGCGCCGCTTCCCAAGCCGGGTAGAGGCCGCACAGCAGACCGCTCAGAAGCGATATGCCGATGCAGAAGAGCAGGACAGGCCACTCCAGACCGGTGGGCATATCCTCCGGGCGCACGGGGGTATCAGAAATGAGCTTGATGATAGCAGCCACGGTCCACATGGCAAAAACCACACCAGCCACGGCGCCTCCGCCGGCAAGCAGGAGGGCCTCGGCCAGAACCTGCCGGACGAGGCGTCCGGGACCGGCCCCCAGGGCCGTGCGGATGGCCAGCTCCTTACGGCGCTGCGCCGCCCGGGCCATGAGCACGTTCGCCGTGTTGGCAATCGCGATGAGCAGCACCAGGACCGTACACGCCATCAGAATCAGGACCGGCGCTTTGCTCGAATCGCGAAAATCGCTCTTGCCCTGCCTGCCGTCCTCGAGCGCGAGCCGGGTCTTTCGGAAACGAGCCGGCTCGGCCATGAAGGTGAAGTCCTTGATGGTGGCGAGCTGCTGCTCGATCAGCCCGGGAAACACCGTGTTGAGAGCGGCTGCAGCCTGCGCACGCGTGACTCCGGGCTTCAGCCGCGCCAAGAGGTAAAGCCAGTAATCGTCCCAGCGGTCCGTGCCGTTCCAGCCGGGCGTCATGTCCGGCTTGAGCGCTAGCGGAGCGAACGCATCCGGCTGCTCTCCGAGAACGGTGCCGGTGAAACGTTTGGGCGCTACGCCAACGATAGTCATAACGCGCCCGTTGATCCGCAGCGGCTGGTTCAGCACATCGAGGCGACCACCGAGGCGGTTCTGCCAGTAGCCGTGCGAGAGCACCACCACGGGGCGGCCGGCGCCGTGAACATCGTCCTCCGGCGTAATGGTCCGTCCCATCAACGGTTCGACACCGAGTATTCCGAAGTACCTGCCTGACACGAGCAACACACCGCCATCGACGGTCTGGTTACGGAACGAGAGGTTCGCGCCTATCATCCGGAAGGCCGCCACTCCGGTGACGCCCTGCGGCGCTTTCTCGAGCCCGCGGAACATCGGGTAGCTGAAGACGGAATCGATGCCGCCCCCGCTGCTCGTCGACTGGCGGCCGCCCTTGAAGTCCCCCGGGTATTGGAGCAGCACGAGCTCGTCCGGCTTCTGCACAGGCAGGGAGCGCAGCACGATCTGGTGCAGGAAGGAAAAGATCGCCGTATTTGTCCCGATGCCGAGCCCGAGCGAGAGGACGACGACCAGAGTCAGCATCCTGGCGCGTCCCAGGACGCGGAGGGCGAATTTAAAGTCAGTCATTCGAAGTTCCCTTGCACCGCTGTGGGACAGGCCTCCCGGCCTGTCCTGGCAATATTAAGGCATATCATTAAGGCATGTCGGAACGACAGGCCAGGAGGCCTGTCCCACAGCGGACTTGCGGTGCCGCCCGCCGTAGTGCTGAGCGCAGCTAGCGTCCGGCACCCGGTTTCCGTCATGCAACTCTGATTCCAGTCATAACGGATTGAAAACAGGAGCGAACGACCGAGCCCGCTTTTTCCGCGGCTGTCCGATTCCGGGACGCGGCGTTCAGTTACGAACCTCGCGCGTCGCTCTATCAGCCGGAACTCCCGCGCCCGATATAATAGTCCTTCCCCCGGAGGAGAGCATGTCAACTGCTACGGATGCTTTCGTCGAGGACAACCGCTACTACAACGTCATCCGGACCATCGCCCTCTTCTTCGAGCGGTACGGCGGGCAGTCCTGACCCGCCTCATGCGATGAGCGAACGCGCGCGGCAGGACGAAATCCTCAGATCGGCGGGCCTGGTCTCGGGCGCGCTGCTGGTGAGCCGCATCAGCGGTCTGGTGCGCGAAACCGTGATGGCGCACCTGTTCGGCGCCGGCCGCGTTTATGACGCGTTTTCGCTCGGCTTCCGGATTCCGAACCTGGCGCGCGATCTGTTTGCGGAGGGTGCGCTCTCCTCGGCTTTCGTCCCGACCTTTTCCGAGTACCTCGGGACCAAAGGACGCAAGGGAGCCGCCGAACTCGCCAACCTGACGGGCACGGCCGTGATCCTGATTGTCGGCGCGCTCTGCGTTCTCGGTGCGATCTTCAGCCCGGCGCTGGTGGGACTGCTGGCGCCCGGCTGGGAAGCGGCCGACCCGGGGAAGTTCCAACTCGCGATCCATCTGACGCGCCTGATGTTCCCCTTCCTCCTGCTGGTCGCTCTCGCGGCGCAGGCCATGGGGATCCTGAACGCGCTCGGGCAGTTCGGCGTTCCCGCGCTCTCCTCCACCATGTTCAACGTGGGCTCGGTGCTGTTCGGCGTGGCGCTGGGGGTGTGGCTGGGGCCGCACCTGGGCCTGACCCAGATCGAGGGGATGGCGTGGGGCGTGGTTCTCGGCGGCGCGCTCCAACTGCTGTGGCAGGTACCCAGCCTGAGGCGGGCGGGGTTCCCGTTCCGCCCGCAATTCGGCTGGTCGCACCCGGGATTGCGGCACATCATCCGGCTGATGGTGCCGGCCATCGTAGGCAGCGCGGCCGTGCAGGTGAACGTGGCGGTGAACACGAACCTCGCATCCACCATCGTCGATCCCATACGAGGCGTGAACGGGCCGGTGAGCTGGCTGCAGTTCGCGTTCCGGTTCATGCAACTGCCGCTGGGGTTGTTCGGCGTGGCGATTGCATCGGCGACGTTGCCGGCTATCTCGCGAAGCGTCGCCGGGAAAAACATCGACGAGTTCCGGCGGACGATCTCGAACTCGCTGGCGATGGTGTTTCTGCTCACGCTGCCCTCTTCGGTGGGCCTGTTTATCCTCGGCGACTCGATGATCGCCACCATTTACCAGGGCAGGCGTTTCGAAGCCTACGACACGCACCAGACCGCCGCGGCACTTTCCTGCTACGCGGTGGGCCTGGCCGGGTATGCCGCGGTGAAGGTGCTGGCGCCGGCTTTTTACGCGCTCGGCAGCGCGCGGGTCCCGATGCTGGTGAGCATCGCGTCGATCCTGGTCAATTACGCAGTAGCTTGGACGATGACGCGGCGAACGGCGCTCGGGCACGCGGGACTGGCGCTGGCCACCTCGGGCGTTGCGATCGCATCGGCGCTGGCGCTCTTTCTGGCGTTGCGCGCGCGCATTGGCGGAGTCTACGGCCGGAGGCTCGCTTCGAGCACGTGGAAGATTGCCGCGGCTTCCATCGTGATGGGATGCCTGGCCGCGATTTCGAGCAGCCAGATGGAGCGCACGCTGGGCCTTTCACGGCTGGCGCGCGTGGCCGAGCTCGCGGTGACGATCCCGCTTGCAGTCGTGATCTTCTGGGCCGTCTGCCGCGCTCTCCGCGTGCCCGAGCTAGAGTGGGCGCGCCGCGTCCTAGCGTCCCCTTTCGCGAAAGCGGACGGGAGCGGCATGTTAAAATCGGAAGGAGATGGGCTCAGATCTGACGATGGTTACCCAACTGCAGGACCTGGATAACCGGATTCGCGAACTCGATCGGGAAGTTTCCGCGCTGCCAAAACACATAGCCAGGATCGAGAAGACGCTCGAGTCTCATATCCGCCGCCTGGAGGCGGACCGCGCTGCGCTGAGCGCGAACCAGCGCGAGCGCAAAGGCCTGGAATCGGACATCCAGGTGCAGCAGCAGAAAGTCTCCAAGCTCCGCGACCAGATGCTGCAGGCGAAGACCAACGAGCAGTACGCCGCCTTCAAGAAGGAAATCGACTACTGCGAGGCTGAGATCCGCAAGTTCGAAGATCGCATTCTGGACCGCATGGCTGAATCCGAGCCGCTCGAGCACAACGTGAAGAAGGCCGAGACGGCGCTCACGCAGGAAAAGAAGCAGGTGGAGGCGGAGAAGAACACTACCCGCGAGCGCACGGCGCAGGACCAGGCGCAGCTCGAAGACCTTCGCAAACGGCGCGCGGAAGCGGTCGCCGCCGTCAATCCTGGTGTGTACGTCTCCTACGAGCGGCTGCGAAAGACGCGGAACGGCACCGCGGTTGCGGAGGCGGTGGATGGCCGCTGCAACGCGTGCCACATGGCGCTGCGGCTGCAGTTCTTCCAGGACCTCAGGCGGGGCGACTCCGTGATGTTCTGCGAGAGCTGCGGGCGGATTCTTTTCTACAATCCTCCGGTGGAGACCGACGAGATCGGTCCCTCTGCACAGGCCGAGCCGGCCGCGGAGACGAGCGCACTCGAGAGCAATCGGTAAGGGGTCCGATCTTTGCCGGCCGAACTCGCTGTGAATTGCACGCGCATGTCTCGATTCACGGTCGGGCTTCCGCAGTTGAATCGACCGGTAGAATAGGCTCTTGCGTCCAGTCACTTTCGAGGTCCAGGCCGAATGTCCGGTGACCGGAGCCCGGGCCGGCGTCCTTCACACGCCGCATGGCGATGTCGAGACTCCCGTCTTCATGCCCGTGGGTACCCAGGCAAGTGTGAAGGGCGTGACTCCGCGCGACCTGCTCGGCGAGACCGGCGCGCAGATGATTCTCGCGAATACGTACCACCTTTTTCTGCGACCGGGGCACGAGAGTATCCGGCGGCTGGGCGGGCTGCACCGGTTCATGTCCTGGGATCGCGCGATTCTGACGGATTCGGGCGGCTTTCAGGTGTTCAGCCTCAGCGACCTGCGGAAGGTGACCGACGAAGGCGTCCTGTTCCGGTCCCACCTGGATGGCGACCAGCACCTCTTCACGCCGCAATCCACCGTTGATGTGCAGCTAGCGCTTGGCAGCGACATCATGATGGTGCTCGACGAGTGCATCGGCTACCCTGCCAGCGAGGCGGTGGCCCGGGAAGCGATGCACCGGACGGTGGCGTGGGCGCACGACGCCTTGGGGCACTACCGGCGCCGCATGCGCGAGGAGTCAGCGGGTGGGTCGCTGTTCCTCATCGTGCAGGGAGGAATGTACCCCGGCCTCCGCCGCGAGTGCGCCACCGCCCTAACCGATCTGGACGGCGACGGCTATGCCATTGGCGGGCTCTCGGTGGGCGAGCCTCGGACACTCAGTCTGGAGATCGTGGAGCACACGGCGCCCCTGCTGCCGCGCGACCGCCCGCGTTACGTGATGGGCGTAGGAATGCCGGAGGAACTGCCGGAGTACGTGGCGGGGGGGGTGGACATGATGGATTGCGTGATGCCGTCGCGCAACGCGCGTAACGGCTGCCTGTTTACATCGCGCGGCCGGGTGATCATCAAGCACGCCCGGTACAAGGAAGATCCGGAGCCGCTCGATCCGGCGTGCGGGTGCTACACGTGCCGGCATTTCTCGCGAGCGTATCTTCGCCATCTCTTCATGGCGGGCGAGATCCTGTACGCGACCCTGGGAACCATCCACAACCTGAGGCATTACCTTGACATAATGGAGACGATCAGGCAGTCTATTAGGATAGGAACGTATCCCGAATACCTGGAGTCCGTCCGCTCTGCGCCGATTCCAGAGGAATAGGTTCTGCAGGCTGACTCTTCGAATACTTCCCTTTGAGTTGAGCTTTCTGCTGCAAGTACGAGCCGGAAACGATTGGTGATGAGAGGCCGACAGTGCTCCTGAACTTTCTCCTGCTGCAATCCACCCCCGCCAGCACCTCCAGCAGCAATCCTCTGATCGGCTTCTTGCCGATCCTCCTGATCTTCGGTATCTTCTATGTTTTGCTCTTTCTTCCGATGCAGCGCCAGCGGAAGGCGCAGCAGAAGATGATCCGGGAGCTGCAGAACGGCTCGATGATCCTGACCAGCGGCGGAATCATCGGAACGATCACCGAGATGAAAGAGGACGACACTCTCGTGCTGCGCGTCAAACCGGACGGCGTGAAGCTGACTCTGGCGCGAAGCGCGGTGTCGAGCGTTCTGCCGGCGGCAGGCGAAACCAAGAAGTGAGTTTTTTAACGAGAAGGTAAGATGACCAAAGGCGTACGCACCCGGGCGATCATCATCGTCTCAATCATGCTGCTGGCCGTTTACGGCATCATCGGGCTTCCGAAGAGCACAGCAGAGCTGGCCCAGAACGTCAGCCGGAACATCAGGCTCGGTCTCGATCTGAAGGGCGGCAGCCATCTGGTGCTGCAGGTCCAGGTGCAGGATGCAGCCAAGGCGGAAGCGGACCGCGAGATCGAGGCTCTGAAAGAGGACCTGCGGAAGGCCGGCATCGATTACGCCGGCATGGACCGCAACGACCCGCAGGCGCCCGACCAGACCGACGCCATCCAGATCAATATCCACGGCGTGCCGGCCTTGAAGACGGGCGATCTCCGGTCGCTGATCGGCGACAAGTACAACACGTGGATCCTCACGCCGGTGAGCTCCAGCGATTACCGTCTGAACATGAAGCCCACCGAGTTGATCGCGTTGAAGAAGGACACGGTGGAGCGGACGATTCAGACCATTGAGAACCGCATCAACGGGCTCGGGCTCACCGAGCCGACAATCCAGCAGCGCGGCCGCGCCGAAGCGGAGTACGAGATCCTGGTGCAGTTGCCGGGCGTGGACGATCCGGCGCGCGTGAAGCAGATCATGCAAACGGCGGCCATGCTCGAGCTCACGGAGGTGAAGGACGGCCCGTTCTCGAGCCCCGATCAGGCGTTAGCGAAGCACGGCGGCGTTCTGCCGCTGAATACCAAGCTTCTGAAGGCGGCGCCGCGCGCGGACCGGAACGAATCAGGCGATTCCTGGTACCTGGTCAGCCGCTCGGCGGTGGTCACCGGACGCGACCTGCGCAACGCGCGGCCCGGGCGCGACGAGATGGGCAAGTGGGAAACGGATTTCATGTTGAACAAGGACGGAGCCCGGCGATTCGCGCGATTTACGGAATCGAACATCGGAAACCGGCTGGCGATCGTGCTCGACAACCAGGTCAAGAGCGCTCCGACCATTCAGAGCCGGATCGAGGACTCCGGCCGCATCACCGGAGCGGCGAGCCAGCAGGAGTCTTCTGACCTGGCGCTGGTGCTCCGCGCGGGTTCGCTGCCCGCGGGCATCGTGTACGAGGAGGAACGGACGGTCGGACCCTCGCTCGGAGCCGATTCGATCCGGGAAGGGCTGGTCGCGGGTTTGACCGGTCTCGTGGCGGTCATCATTGCGATGCTGGCCTACTACAAGAAGGCGGGCATCAATGCGGTCCTCGCGCTGTTCATGAACGCGGTGATTCTGATCGCCGCGCTCAGCTACTTCGATGCGACGCTGACGCTGCCGGGAATTGCCGGAGTCATCCTCACGATCGGCATGGCGGTTGACTCTAACGTGCTGATCTTCGAGAGAATACGCGAGGAGCTTCGGGCAGGAAAAGGGGTGATCGCCGCGGTGGATACAGGTTTCAAGAAAGCCTTCCTGACGATCATCGATACCCACGTAACCACGGTCGTCTCCTGCGCCTTCCTGTTCATGTTCGGAAGCGGTCCGGTGAAGGGATTTGCGGTTACCCTGGTCATCGGTCTGATCGCGAACGTCTTCACGGCTGTTTTTGTATCCCGGACCATGTTCGACTGGTCGCTCGGGCGGCAACGGCAGGTGACAACACTGAGTATTTGACGCAGCCCGGCGAAAAAGAGCCGGGAGAGCGGGAACCAAGGAAACTGAGCCGGTGTCAAAGGATTCAAGCACCGGCAGGCGTGCTGCATGGAACTCTTTAGGAACACGAATTTTGACTTCCTGGGCAAGAAGTGGCCCTTCATCATCGCCTCGCTGGTGCTGACGGTGGCTGGCATCACCAGCACCATTCTCAAGGGGGGGCCGCGGTACGGGATTGATTTCCGGGGCGGGGCCATCATGGACGTGAAGTTCGCCGGTCAGCCTCCTGTCGAGAAGATCCGCACAGCTCTCTCCCGAAACGTAAAAGGCGAGATCACGGTCCAGAATGTCGGCGGCGCCGACAACGAAGTGCTGATCGGCACCGAACTCCAGTCGGACCAGGCGCTGGCAGCCGCGCGGGCGGCGATGACCCAGACGCTCGAAGCGACGTTCGGCGGTCCCGGAGCTGGCGCCGGCAAGCTCGACTTCAACAATGCCGGATCGGCGGCGTTGGCAGACCAGATACGTGATCCGCTGACGCGGGCCGGAGGGGGCCTCTCCGATCAGCAGTTGCAGGAACTGGCGGATCGCCTGCGCGCGTATCGCGACCAGCGGCGTTCCGGGCTCGTGACCAGCTTCGACGAACTCTCCTCCGTCCAGGGCGTTACTCCGCAGGTTGTTTCCGTATTGAAGCAGGAGTGCCACCTGGCTCCGTTCAATGTTCGCCGCGTGGAAGTCGTGGGACCGAAGGTCGGCGGCGAGTTGCGGTGGCAGGCAGTGAAGGCCACGCTCTATGCGCTGGCGGGAATGCTGGTGTACATCGCGTTCCGGTTCGAGTGGATCTACGGGGTCGCGGCGGTGATCGCGGTTTTCCACGACACGATCATCACGATTGGGCTTTTCTCACTGTTTAATAAGGAAATTTCGCTCACGGTGATTGCCGCGCTTTTGACCCTCGTGGGCTATTCGATGAATGATACGATTGTCGTCTTCGACCGCATCCGGGAGAACCTGAAGATTCTCCGGCGGGAGAAGCTGGAGAAGCTCATCAACCTGAGCATCAACCAGACTTTGAGCCGGACGATTTTGACGTCCGGCCTGACGTTCCTTACCGTGATTGCACTGTTCCTGTTCGGCGGGGAGGTGCTGCACGGCTTTTCTTTTGCGCTAGTGGTTGGGATTACTATCGGTACGTATTCGTCGATCTTCGTCGCCAGTCCGATTCTGGTGTTCTGGCAGGATTTTGTCGAGACGCGGAAGAAGGCGCGGGGGACGGGAGCAGTGGCGGCCGCCCAATCCGCACAGCCGGTCCGGCGAAATTCCGTAAAGGCGGTGAAGTAGACGCAGTGGTTGGGTCCGGCGCGAGCCGGAAAGCGGACAGAATCGAAAGGGTACTCTGAAATGTTTGAACAAACCTTCGTCGAAGGGATCGGAAAGACCAACAAGCCCTGGACGATTGTAGTCTCGTTTCTCTTCCAGCTGACGTTGGTCGGAATTGCCGTTCTGATCCCGCTCATCTACTACGACGCCCTTCCGAGGACGCAGCTCACGAGCTTCCTCGTGGCGCCTCCGCCTCCTCCGCCTCCGCCCCCGCCGCCGGCCCCGGCGGCGCCGAAGGTGGTGAAGGTGATCCCGCGGCAGTTCGACCTAGGAAGGCTGACGGCTCCCAAGGCAATCCCGAAGACCATCGCCATGATCAAGGAAGAGGAGCTTCCTCCCCCTTCGGCCGGTGCGGCTGGCGTGGTGGGTGGCGTTCCCGGCGGCGTTCCCGGTGGCACTCCCGGCGGCGTGATCGGCGGCATCATCGGTTCGGTGCCGACTGCGGCCCCTCCTCCTCCTCCTCCGGTGAAGGTGGAAAAGAAGCAGGAAGTGCAGCGGATCAGGGTCGGCGGCAACGTGCAGCAGGCCAAACTGATCCGCAAGCCCATGCCCGTGTATCCTCCGCTGGCCAAGCAGGCCCGCATACAGGGTGTGGTTCGGTTCACCGCTGTCATCGGAACCGATGGCACCATCCGCAACCTGCAGCTCATCGGCGGGCACCCGCTGTTGGTGCCGGCGGCGCAGGAAGCGGTGCGTCAGTGGGTATATCAGCCGACCCTCCTCAACGGAGAGCCGGTTGAGGTGGTTACGCAGATCGACGTGAACTTCACGTTGAGCCAGTAGGTAAAGGGTTTACGATAACGGTTCGGGGCGGCAAAGCCCCGGCCAATTCAACTCGCAGGAGAAAAGAGAACAATGTTGCTACAAATTCAAGCATGGGCGCTGTTGCTGCTCCAGGGCGAAGGCATGGGAGCCGTGGGTTGGAACCCCGTGCAGCTGTGGGCGCAGATGGGCTGGCTGGCCAGGGGCGTTGTGATGGCCCTCTTCATCATGTCGGCATGGTCCATTGGTGTAATGATCGATCGGCTGATTGCCTTCGGCGCGGCCCGCAAGCAGTCCCGCCAGTTCGCTCCGGCCGTGGCCGGCGCGCTGCGTGACAGCAAGCTCGACGAGGCGATCAAGATTGCGGACCGCTACAAGAAAAGCCACCTGGCGAAAGTTGTCGTGGCGGGCCTCCAGGAGTTCCGGGCTCACCAGATCAGCTCAGAGATCCCGGGAGAGGATATTGAGGCTTCCAAACGCGCTCTGGAGCGCGCCGAAGCGATCGTGCACGCCGAGCTGAAACGCGGCGTCAGCAGCCTGGCGACCATCGGCTCGACGGCTCCGTTCGTCGGCCTGTTCGGCACGGTGGTTGGCATCATTAACGCGTTCAAGAACATGGCCGCCGAGAAATCGACCGGTATCGGCGCTGTGGCGGGCGGTATTTCCGAAGCGCTCGTGACCACGGCCGTCGGCCTGTTCGTCGCCATCCCGGCAGTCTGGATGTTCAACTACTTCACCTCGAAGGTGGAAGCGTTCGACGTCGAAATGGGCAACTCGAGCTCCGAGCTGGTGGACTACTTCATTAAGAAGACGCAGCGCGTCGCGAAGTAGACCCCGGAAGAATCAAACCCAGCGAGTTGAACCTGCATCCGCGGCGCCCGGCAGCGGGCGCCCGGAGCGGGATCGGCTGCGTTCAAGAGGGAACGGAAATGTCACTAAAACACAGGATGCCGCCTCCGGTCGCTGACATCAATGTCACCCCGATGGTGGATGTCATGCTGGTCATGCTCATCATCTTCATGGTCATCACGCCCATGCTGTCCAAAGGCGTATCGGTGGACCTGGTCAAGACGAAGAACCCGATCAACATGGCCAATGCCGAGAAGGAAGACGCCGTGGTCGTCGCCGTCACTCGCGACGGCAAGATCTATCTCGGCACGACGCAGACGGCGGCCGACCAGTTGACGCCGAAGGTGAAGGACCTCCTGGCGAATCGCCTCGACAAGACGACGTACGTCAAGGCGGATCAGCGCTCACGATATTCGAAGGTGGTCGACGTAATCGACAACCTGCGCTCGGCGGGAGTGGACCAACTCGGGCTGATGACGGAGCAGGTCGAGGAAAAGGGCGCCCGGCCGTAGGGCCAGTAGTCGAATTGGAATGGGCGTATCTGAAGTAACGCCGTAATAAGGAGATCAATTATGGGAATGGCAGTGGGCGGAGGGGCCGGACAACTCAAGTGCGACATGAACGTCACGCCCTTTATCGACGTTCTGCTCGTTCTTCTGATCATTTTTATGGTCATCGCGCCAGTCACCCCCAAGGGACTGGAAGCGCTGGTGCCGCAGCCGGCGCCACCCAACCAACAGCAGACCGCGGCCGACACCCGCACGGTCGTCATCTCGGTGAACCGCGACCGCTCGTTGCTGATCAACCAGGAACCGGTTGAAGAGTCGCGGCTCGGAGCGAGGCTCGAGGAGATTTTCAAGACGCGAGCCGAGCGGGTGGTGTTCGTGAAGGGCGACCCGGATCTGGAGTATCGGGCGGTGGCGACTGTCATTGACATCGCGCACGGCGCCGGCATCGAGAAAGTCGGGCTGATGACGCAGAAAACCGAGTCCGGGCAGTAGCCCGGGCGATGGCATCAGGAGCTAGTATGAACCGCAAATGGACTTATGTGTTCGCTGCGCTTGCCCTGGCGTTCACCTTGGCCTTCAGCACGGGCTGCAAGGGGCTGATAGCGCGCGACAACTTGAACAAGGGTGTGCAGGCTTTCCGCAACGCGCAGTACTCGACCGCTGTGGAACGCTTCAAGGTAGCGGTGGAACTCGATCCCACCTTCGGGACGGCGCGCCTCTATCTCGGGATGGCGTACTTCCAGCAGTATATTCCCGGCGCCGAGTCGCCTGAGAACATGCAGATGGCGCGTGCGGCCATGGAGCAGTTCCAGAAGGTGCTCGAGAGGGACCCGAACAATACGGTGGCGCTGGCTTCAATCGCCCAGCTCAACTACCAGCAGACGCAGGGCATTCCGGATCTGGAATCCAAGTTCAAGAAGCTGGACGAGGCCAGAGCATGGTATGAGCGGCTCACCAAGGCCGACCCGAAGTACAAGGAGGCCTTCTACAGCCTCGGCGTCATCGCATGGTCGAAGTGGTACCCGGTGCTCGGGCAGGCGCGGGCGAAGTTGAATATGCGCCCCGAAGAGCCGGGGCCGCTGAAGGACAAGAAGACGCGCGAAGAGCTGCGCGGCAAGTACCTGGATATGGTCAACGACGGTATCACGAATCTGGACCGTGCCCTCAAGATCGATCCCCGGTACGACGACGCGATGGCGTATCTGAACCTGCTTTACCGTGAGCGCGCCGACCTGGCCGAGAGCCAGGAAGAGTACAAGACCGAAATTGCCCAGGCTGATGGCTGGCTGCAGAAGACCCTGGACACGCGCAAGGAGAAGGCCGGCCAACTGCCGTCTAACGTTGCGCCGGCATCTCAGCCTGCAAAGTAAGAAGGGCCGGTTACGGCGAGGCGCCCCGTCTCGCTGTCCGGGTTCGGTATAATCGAAGCGGGCGGCGTTTCGACGCCGCCCGTTTCTTTTCACCCATGGCGTCCGAGCCTACCGAGGCCGTCCGAGCCCCGGTGCCGGTGGAGTTCCCACCCGCCGCCGCCGAGGCAAAGTTCCGTGAAATCGAAGCCAAGGTGCTGGCTTTGCGGCCGCGTGAGGACGTCTCCGTTCTGGAGAAGGCATTCCGCTTCGCAGCTGTGGCGCACGAGGGTCAGTTCCGCAACTCGGGCGAGCCTTACATCTTCCACCCCATCGCCGTTGCCTCCAGCCTCGCCGAAATGAACATGGATTCGGTCTGCCTCCAGACCGGCTTGCTGCACGATGTGGTGGAGGACTGCGGCATATCCGCCGAAGACATCCGGCGGGAGTTCGGCGAGGAAGTCGCCCGCTGCGTGGATGGCGTCACGAAGCTCAGCAAGCTGAAGTTCTATTCCCGCGAGGAGCGCCAGGCCGAGAGCGTCCGCAAGATGCTTCTGGCGATGGTGGACGATGTTCGGGTGGTCATCGTCAAGCTGGCCGACCGGCTGCACAACATGCGCACGCTGGGCAGCCTGCCGCGCGAAAAGCAGGAACGCATTTCCCAGGAAACCCTCGACATTTATGGCCCGATCGCGCACCGGCTCGGCATGGGGAAGATGCGCGGCGAACTCGAGGACCTGGCTTTCCGGTACCTCGAGCCCGGCACCTACGAAGAGATCGTCACCGCGATCGAACAGCGCCGGCAAGCCACCGAGGACTTCCTGGGGCAGATCAAGGATCACATCGATGTGGTCCTGCGGCGGGAAGGAATTCCGGCGCGGATCGAAGGGCGCGTCAAACGGGCTTACTCGATCCAGCAGAAACTGAAGCGGCAAAAGATCGGCATCGACCAGGTCTATGACGTGCTCGCGGTGCGCATTGTCACGGATTGCGTGAAGAACTGCTACGCGGCCCTCGGCGTCATCCACAACGAATGGCGGCCGATTCCCGGCCGCATCAAGGACTTCATCGCCATCCCCCGGCCCAACCTTTACCAGTCCCTGCATACTTCGGTGATGGGGCCGAACGGGCAGACATTCGAAGTCCAGATCCGCACGGAGGAGATGCACCGTGTGGCCGAGCAGGGCATCGCGGCGCACTGGAAATACAAAGAGGGCAGGAAGGACAGCGGAGACGACGACCAGCGCATCGCCTGGCTTCGCCACCTCCTCGAGTGGATCCAGGAGATGGGCGACTCGAGCGAGTTCATGTCCACGCTGAAAGTGGACCTGTACCGCGAGGAAGTCTATACGTTCACGCCGCGCGGGAAGGTTATCGTGCTGCCCCGCGATTCCACCCCGATCGATTTCGCCTATGCCATCCACACGGCGGTCGGCCACAACTGCGTCGGCGCCAAGGTAAACGGCCGGATCGTGCCGCTGAAATACATGCTTCGCAACGGGGATGTGATCGAGATCCTCACACAGCCCGGGCACATGCCCAGCAAGGACTGGCTGGGACTGGTCCGCACCTCGCGGGCGCGCAACAAGATTCGCACGGTCATCAACGCCACCGAGCGTGCCAAGGCGATCGAGATCGGCCAGAAATACCTGGAGAAAGAGGCCCGGCGCGTGGGCGCGCAGCTCTCGAGGCTGGGCAAGGGCGACCTGGAGCGTGTTTCCGCCGAGTACGGTTTCGCAAAGATGGAGGACCTCTACGCGGCGCTCGGATACGGCAAGTTCTCCCCGCGCAATATCCTGCAAAAGCTCTTTCCCGGCATCGCAGAGCCGGAGGAACAGACGCCTCCGCAGCCCGTCGCTCCGCCTCTCGGACCCGGCGCCGAACCGGGTGACCTCGTCATCCGGGTCCGCGGAATGGACGACCTGATGGTCTACCGCGCCAAGTGCTGCAACCCGATCCGCGGCGAATCGATCGTGGGCTACGTGACGCGCGGCAAAGGCGTCGCCGTGCACTCCACCAACTGCTCCAACGTGCAGAGCCTGATGTACGAAGCCGAACGGCGCATCGATGTTGAATGGGCCAGGAGCGCCGAAGCGCCCTTCCCGGTGAACATCGTCGTCTACACGAATGACCGGCCTGGCGTGCTGAGCGAACTCACCTCCGTGCTGTTGCACGAAAACAGCAACATTCGCACGCTCGAAGCCAAGCAGGCCGAGAACGAGGGCGCCGTCATCGACATGACGATCGATGTCCGCGATAAGAAGCAGCTCGAAAGGATCGTCTCCGCGATGCGCCGGATCTCGGGTATCCGGGACATCGAGCGCGTTTGAGAGGCGTTCCGCCGAAGACATGCAAATGACCGCTTCGAACGAACCGGAACACATCGCCGTCTCGAAATCCAGCGGCGTAAAGATCGATTGGAAGGACGGGCACCACAGCGATTACCCGCTCGCGTACCTGCGCGACCAGTGCCCCTGCGCCCAGTGCACCGGGGCGCACGGCACGCCCTCGCGGGCCGAGCAGAAAAAGGACGCGAACCCGTTCCAGATGTTCAAGCCGACTCTTCGCATCACCGATGTCGAGACCGTCGGAGCCTACGCGCTTCGTATCCGCTGGAGCGATGGCCACAACACGGGGATCTACTCGTTCGAGCACTTTCGCAGCATCTGCCCCTGCCCCGAATGCCGCGTGGCGCGCGCATCGCAAGAGCGGGGTTGACGAGGCCCCGGTCGTTCACAGCAGCCGGAAGCGAATCTCGATGTGAGCCACCACCGCGACCGGTTTGCCGTCCTTCTTCCCGGGCCGGAATCGCCATTTCCGGACCGCCTCGACAGCCTTCTCGTCCAGACCGAAGCCGAGCGGCTCGAGGATTCTGAAGTCCGTCGCCCGGCCCTGCTCGTCCACCACCACCGACAGCACCACTAACCCCTGGAAGTGGGCTTTGCGGGCCTCCTCCGAATATTCGGGCTCGACGCTGTAAATAACCTGCGGCGCCGAAACTCCGCCGCGAGGCATGTAGGCGCCTGCGCGCCCGGTGTCCCCGGAGCCGGGCCCGAGGCCTGGGCCCTTCGACGGGCCGATGCCGCCGCCATCGCCCGGCCCAATCCCGCCGCCGTGGCCCGGTCCGTTGGAGAGCGGTCCATTCCTGGCGAACGGGTCGCCCCAGACGGCGACGTCCACTTTGGGCACGGGCGTGTCCTCGGGGCCCGCCAGCGTGGGTTCCACGAGGAGCTTGGGGGCTTCGTTGTGCACGACGACAGCCGGGGGGACAAACTGGCGCGGGGCGAAACGAGGCGCCTGCCCCAGGCTGGCCGGCAGAGGCGACCCGTCACCGCCTCCGCCGCCCGCAGGCCGCAAAGCAGGCTTCAACGGCGTCACGTAAGCTGAGAGATCGAGCGGCATCGTGAGCCGCACGATTCGGCGTGCGACATTGCGGGTGCCGCTGCCGGCGCCGGCTGCGATCAGCAGACCGACCAGGGCGGCGTGCGCGGCGAGTGAACCCGCGGCTGCCCGAAGCCTGTGCCGGGATGCTCCCCAGATATCGCGGACCGGGACCGGCGCGGAAGTCAAGTCGAGCGGAGGCAGCCGGGACGGAACCAGGGCATCGCGAAGATCGCGAGCGAAGGTGCGGAGCCAGGGCTCGTCGAACCGGCCGGCCTGGAAGAGCGGAAAGCCTGCGGCAGGGTCCGGAGCATCGCAACCCGGCGGAACCTGAGGAATATGGGACATGGGGCCTCTTTCGTCCCGAGCACGAACGAGCGGCGCCCGCACTCTCCCCGGTTCGGACAGACGCATGCGGCGCTGCGCCTGGTTGCAAAGATCAGGCCGAAAAACAAAACCGCCGGCAGCCTCGAGGGCGGCCGGCGGTCGAAATTCTGTTCTGGAGCTTAGAGCAGGCGGAAGTTGACCTCGACAGTGGCGAGCACGGCCACGGGCTTGCCTTCCTTCATTCCGGGGCGGAAGCGCCACTTCTGCACCGCCTCAATCGCCTTCTCGTCGAGACCGAGGCCGAGCGGCCGGACCACTTTGAAGTTCGTGGGTAGCCCGCGCTCGTCGATGACGATCTGCAGCACTACCGTACCCTGGAACTTCGCCTTGCGCGCCTCTTCGGAATACTCCGGCTCGACCTTATAAATCGGGATGGGCGTTGAAACTCCGCCGCCCACGCGGAACACGCCGCCGCCGAAATTGCCGCCTTCACCGGGTCCATACCCGGGTCCCTTGCCGGGACCGATGCCGCCGCCAGAGCCCGAGCCGATGCCGCCGCCAGAGCCGGGGCCGTTCGACGGAGGTCCGATCTTGGCAAGCGGATCGCCCCAAACCGGCATATTGTTGTTGGGCAGCTTCAGGTCGGGCTGGCCGATCAGCGTCGGCTCCATGAGCAGTTTGGGATTCGGGTTGTTCACCACCGCCGCCGGCGGCACGAATTGCCGCGGCGCAAAGCGGGGCGCGCGCCCCTTGCTGGCCGGGAGCGGAGAGCGATCCCCGCCTCCGCCGCCACCCTGCGCAAGCTGCGCCTTCGGTTTCAGGTCAGCCTGGTAGGGAGAGAGGTCAATCGAGGGCGCCACCAGCCTGACGGATTCCCTCACCGCATTCTGCACAGTCTTGCTGCTGCTGACCGCGATGAGCAAGGCGATCACACCGACGTGGATGAGAACCGAAGAGCTTCCTGCCTGCTTGCCGTAGCGGTAATCTCCCCAGATGTCCTTCACGGGAAGGGGCTTCGACGTGACTTCGAGGGGCGGCAGCTTCGGTGGGTTGATTGCCTCCTTGATGTTTTGGACGAAGCTCTTGTACCAAGGCTGCTCCACATCGGCTAGGAAAAGCCGTTCGAGGTGGGCATCGGCGGGGTTTCGCGGGGGCGGGATTGCGCCCGCAGTGCTTGGCGGCTGGGAAACTGGTTCTTGGCCTTGCATCTTGTTCGTCACCAGGCGCTCCTCAGGTGCCGTCGCGCCTTCTACTCTCCCCCGTATAGACGGCACGCCGTCGGGGGTAGTTGCAGAATTCAGAATCCGCGCCCGTAATATTTTGTCAATCTGAGTGTATCACATGGCAGCAAACGGACGGTGAGCTCCCAAATCGCATATTCGGAACTACGGTTTTCCGGAGCGGGAAGAACAGGCCGGTAGCGGGCAGACAAAGCATTGATCTGAAGGACTGAACGCGGCGCCGGACGGTGCTTCAGAGCCGGGAGCGCGTGGTCGGCGACGAGGTGGAATCCCCGGCCCGCACTGTGAAACGGGCGGCCCGCCGGATTCGACGTGAAGCAGCCGCTCGGCCCGATGCGCGGAGCGCTCAAACGCTTCTGTTGTGGCACCGCTTAAATGCCATCGGCGGCTGCCGATAAGCAAGGGTGAATGCGTGTGCTGATCGCCGATGACGACTCGGTCTCGCGGCGGATGCTCGAGAGGATGCTGCGCCAGTGGGAATACGACGTGGTAGCCGCCTCCGATGGCCTGTCCGCCCGCGCCATCCTCGCGAGTCCCGACGCCCCTCGGCTCGCCATTCTCGATTGGATGATGCCAGGGGCTACCGGGCCGGAACTCTGTGCCGAACTACGCAGCCGCGGCCGCGAGCCATACACCTACGTTCTCCTGCTCACCGCCAGAGACACGACCGACGACATCGTCGAAGGCATGGGCGCCGGGGCGGACGACTACATCACCAAACCTTTCGACGCGCAGGAACTCCAAGTCCGATTGCGCGCCGGGAACCGCATACTGTCGCTCGAGGCGGAACTGGTAGCCGCTCGCGAAGCTCTCCGCGAGCAGGCCACTCGCGATCCCCTCACCAGGATTTGGAACCGCCACGCCGTTCTCGAGGCGCTCGCGCGGGAAGCTGCGAGAGCGGAGCGCGACGGCACGAGCATGGGCGTGATCCTGGCCGACCTCGACCACTTCAAACAGGTCAACGACACTTACGGGCACCAGGCCGGAGATGAGGTCCTGCGTGAGGTGTGCCGCCGCATGCAGGGGTGCTTCCGATCCTACGACTATGTCGGGCGCTACGGAGGAGAGGAGTTCCTGCTGGTGCTGTCGCGCTCGGGCCGGGCGATCGCCCACGGACAGGCGGAGCGCCTCCGGGAAGCAGTCTCACGGACGCCGGTCAGCTACGGCCCGCACCTCATTCCGGTCACGATCAGCCTCGGCGTTGCGGTCAACCGGCCCGGAGTGCCCATCGCTCCCGAGGAGTTGATCCGGCTGGCGGACACCAGTCTTTACCGTGCCAAAGAAAGAGGCCGGAACCTCGTTGAATGTTGCTGCTCGTGTGAAGGCGCGGAATCGCCTACTGCGCCGGTGCTTGCTGTTGCCTCTGCCGCGCAACCTCGTAATGGCTGAGGGTGTTGATGTACAGGGAGATGCCCTTGAACAGGCTCTCGGCAATCCGCTCGCGGTACTCAGGCTTCTTCAGCAACGCTTCGTCCCGCGGATTGCTCAGGAAGGCGATCTCCGCCAGCACCGAGGGCATGCTGGCGCCAATGAGCACGACGAAAGGCGCCTTCTTCAGGCCCCGGTTCCGCACCTGGCGGTTCCTCGGCAGCCCCGCATAAAGCGCCTTCTGCACCGTTGAGGCAAACTCGCGGGATTCCTGCACCTTCTCATTCAGCGTGATCTTCTGGACCAGGTCCTGCAGTTCGTGAATCGGGCGCTGCGACGTGGCGTTCTCCCGCGCCGCCACATCGAGCGCGTCCGGGGACGTGCTGAAGTTCAGGTAGAAGGTCTCCGAGCCCGTGATTCGCGGCGATGGCGACGAGTTGGCATGAATGGAGAGGAACAGGTCCGCCTTCCTTTCGTTCGCGATTCTCGTGCGCTCTTCAAGCGGAATGAAGGTGTCGTCCGACCTCGTGAAGATCACCTCGCTGGTCATGCGCTGCGTGATAAGCGTGCCGAGGCGGCGGGCGACGTCGAGCACCAGGTCCTTCTCCAGAAGCCCGTCCGGTCCGATCGTGCCCGTGTCATGGCCGCCGTGGCCCGGGTCGAGCACAACGCGGTCGAGTTTCAGACCAAGCGCGCGGATGAGCGACGTGTCGCCCCGGCTGCCCGGCCGGGCTGCCGTTGCGGCCTCGTAAGAACCTTTCGCACTGTCCCGTTCAGGATTGGCGATGCGCGGGGGATCGGGCAATGTCCTCTGCGCGCGCTTGGCGGGCGGCGGCGCCAACGGCTCCGTTTTCTGCGGCGTTTCCGAGAGCCCGGCGGGGACCTGGGCGGACTTCGCAGGTTCGGGTTTTGCGGCCGGTTCGCGGCCGGAAATCGCCTCGAGCTCGAGATTCCGCGCCGCCTCCGGCTTCGCGCTTGCGGCTCCGCGCGCCGTCTCCGGCTTCCGCACCGGGACGGCGGGTGTGCCCGCGTCCTCCGCCGGCGCTTCCGCCGAACGAGAGGCCGCGTGATGCGGCAGGGCCGGCGTCGCTGGAGCGGTCCCGGCCTTAAGAGGCGCATCTGCCGGCTTCGAGTTGGCCGCGGGTGCAGGCGGGCGCCGCGGTGTCTCGGCTGGGGGCTGCTCACGCGCCGCGTCCCGCGTCGCCGGAACCGTGCCCTGCGCTGCTTCCGGCCCCGGGAGAGCGCCCGGCTGATGCAACTCCACGATCACGCGGTCCGGGTTCTTCAACTGCGAGCACGAGAAGTCCGCGGGCAGGTTGAGGTCCACCACCACGCGGGTCACGCCCGGCATGAGCGTCGCGATCCGGATCTGGCGCGCCAGCCGGTCTCCCATAGGGATCACTTCGATTCCGCGCGCTTTTGGCTGCCGCCGCACGCCGATGAGATCGACAACCAGCCGGTCCGGCGTGTCGATGCGCTCCGCCCGGTACTGCGCTTCGCCGTCGGTCTGAATCGCAATCCGCGTGATCCCGCCGACGCTCCAGAAGCGTACCCCCGTGATCTGGGGAGGCTGGCCTGAAGCGGGGAAACCTGCGAGCGCAAGCACTGCCGAGGCCGCGAGGAGCCGGCCGCGGAACCCGTGTTGCGATGCGCGGGAGCCGGGGATCATGGTGCCAGACGCGTCTGGATGTGCAGCACTCCTCTGGAATCTACAAACTGCTCGATGGGCGGTTGCTCCGGGGCCGGTGCCGCAGCAGCGAGTGCCGGTCCGGCCGCAACGCGCGCCTGGTCCCACTTGCGCGCCACCTTCGCAACGTACTCGGTGGTCTCGCGGTAAGGCGGGACACCGCCGTGCTTCATCACGGCGCCCTCGCCGGCGTTGTACGCCGCGAGCGCGAGCGTCTCCGGCGCGGCCGCACCGTCAAAAAGGTTCAACAGGTGCTTCAGGTAACGCACGCCGCCGTCGATGTTCTCCCAGGGGTCGAACGTGTTCTTCACCTCAAAGCGGCGGGCCGTCTGCGGCATGAGCTGCATCAGCCCTTGCGCCCCCTTCGGAGAAACGGCGAACAGGTCGTAATTGCTTTCCACCTGGATCACCGACCGTACCAGAAGCGGGTCCACGCCGTAGCGGGCTGCTGCGTCGTGCACGTATCGGTCGATTGAGGCCGCTGCTTCCATCCAGGCCGGCGAATTGCGGCCGGCGCGTCCGGGCGCGGCCACGGTGCGGACGAGCCGTCCCGTCCTCGCGTCGGCGCGGACGACAGACGATACCAGCGCGGGGCCGGCAGGCGCGGCCGTCTCGGCCGCTACCTGAAAGGCCGCCAGCGCAGCCAAGCCCGCAATGGAACAAAATCGCATGCGTTTGTTTTAGACCATTGTACAATGAAAACGCCCGCTCGAGGCGGCGGACTTTACGTCTGGCCACTCCTCAAGCGACGCGGGGAAGCGGGTGCCCGAATTCATCAATGCTATCATTTTTTCATGGACCCGCGGCCCGCCGGGCGCGCCGGCTACATTCTGGCTGGAGGAGCCAGCGCACGTATGGGACGCGACAAAGCCCGCCTTCCTATCGGCGGAACGAGCCTGGTTCAGCACGTTGCCGCGAAAGTCGCCGCTGCCGCGGGTTCGGCCGTTCTGGTCGGCGAAGCCGGCCGGCTCTCGGACCTGGGCTACCCGGTGATACCGGACCTCGTATCGGGGCGCGGTCCGCTCGGGGGCATCGAGACTGCGCTCGAACACACCGCGGCGGCCTGGAACCTCATCGTGGCGTGCGACATGCCGGACCTTAGCGCCGCCTTCCTCACGCAATTGCTCGAGGCCGCTGAGCGCTCGAGCGGCGACTGCCTCATTCCGGTCTCCCCCGCCGGACTCGAGCCGCTCTGCGCCGCGTATCACCGGGACTGCCTCGATCGGGTACGAAAGGCGCTCGCCTGCGGCGTGCGGGCCGTCCACGAAGCCCTCCGGGGCCCGGGCACGGTGCTGTGGCCCGTCGCCGAAGAGCGTTGGTTCCGCAACCTGAACACTCCAAAGGACCTGGCCGGCGACTCCGGCACTTCACGGACCTCCGCGGCATGACGCCCTCCACCAGCGACACCTACCCGCATTACATCGAGTTCCGCCACGTCAATAAGACGTTCGACTACCCCGTTTTGGTCGATGTGAGTTTTCACGTCAACTCGGGCGAGACCGTGGCTATCATCGGCCGCAGCGGCGTAGGCAAGTCCGTAATGCTCGGCCACATCATGGGATTCATCAAGCCGGATAACGGCCGAGTCATCGTGGCGCACGAAGATATCACCGATTTCCCGGAATCCGAGCTGCGCCGCATCCGCAAGAAGGTCACCATGGTCTTCCAGTCGGGAGCGCTGTTCGACTCGCTCACGATCGCGGAGAACATCCTCTTTTCGCTCGAGCTTCGCGACGACTACAACCGCGAGAACAAAGAGGAAGTAGTGGACGGTCTGCTCAAGATCGTGGGCCTTGCCGAATATGCGAATGCGTTTCCGGCCGACATCTCCACCGGGTACAAGCGCGCTGTTGCCATTGCCCGCGCGCTCGCCGCGCAGCCCGAGTGCATTCTCTACGACGAGCCGACGACGATGGTGGACCCCATCATGTCCGACCACATGGCCAACCTCATGCTGCGTCTGAAGACGCAGTTGCGCCTCACCTCCATCGTGGTGACGCACGACCTCGATTTGATGCGTCGCGTTGCCGACCGCGTGGTCGTGCTGCACGAAGGCCGCGTCATCTACTTCGGCGAAACGTCACGGCTGGAAGAGTCTGACCATCCGCACATCCAGGAGTTCCTGGCGCTCGATCGGGTGTGACCAGGGAAAGCCTACTTCTTTCCGAACCAGCGTGCCTTGAGGGAGGCGAGCATCTCCTTGAACTTCGCCCAGAATCCCTGGCTCGCCTGCTTCGCCTCCCCCTGCGGCTGCTCGGGCTGCGTGAGCGCAGGAATGCCCGGAGCCGGCGGCCGGTCAGCTGGAGTCTCGACCTGCTCCTTGCTCACCAGCCGCACGAGGTAGACCTGGTACGCGTAGGTTTTCCTGTAGCGCACGCCATCTTCCTCAACCAGCAGCGAAAAGCCCGGGGGCATTTCGGTTTTTTTGGCCGATGTCACCTGCACGGGGTGCACCTCGACCGGGTGATACCCCATGAGGTTGCGCTCCACGTACGCGGTTTCGTACCTGTGCCGGCGGGTGTTCCAGACGAAGTATCGGAAGCTGTCGAAATCGTAGGGCTGCTTCGGTGTAGAGATCGTGGTCCAGAGCCAGTTGTGTTTAATCTGGCCGCCGTCGTTCACGTCGGCCGTCGCGAAGTACGACGTGATTTGATGCCCTTCGGAATACTGCGCCACTTCATCGGGAATGTTCATCTTCAGGTTGCTCGTGAGCACCCAGCCCGCGCGGCCGTTGTTCAGCCGGATAAGGCTGAAGTCGTCGATGGGCACCGGCTTCGCCGGTTCTGGCGGCTCGTCAGCGAAGTCGCGGTCCGCCGGGTCGGGCACTGGAGTCTTGGACAGCTCCAGCCAGTTGTCCGGGACTTTGGGAGCAGGTGGCATCGGTGGCCGGAAGCTCTGCGGTTCCTCCTTGGGCTTGTGCACGGGCTTCGGCTTGAGCACCGGCGGCGGCAGGATGCTCTTGGTCTCAAAGGGAACGCGCGGACTCAGTGCGTGCCCCACGACATCCACCAACTCGCCTTCTTTCACCCTGTAAAAACTCGGGGCCTGCCGGTTGGCATTCGTATGCACGTTCAGTGCCTCATACACGGCCGCAGCCCCTTGCGAAGGCAGCTTCTTCGCGGTCTCGGCCAGCTCGTTCAACTCCGCCATCTGCTCAGGGCTCATCAGTTGCCGCAGATCGGTCCAGCCCTCGCGGCCGGACGGCGTGCGCACTTTTACGAACCGCCGGCGCCGGCCGATGATCCCGAGACGATCGCCGTGGTTGGCGCTGGCCACCTCGGGGGAATGCGGATCGATGTCACGGCGCAGCTTGAGCGTGGCGGGGCCGGCATAGGCCTCTCCGATCTCGGGCTGGCGCCTGGGCCCCGCGGAGCAACCGGCGAGCGCGCACACGAAGACGATGGCTGGGAAGCTGCGGAACCAGGACATTTCGCGAAGAAGACGGGCGGACGCCCTTCCCTCTTTAGTTTATCAGCTTGGCCGGTCCGAAACCGCTAACTTTTTGTTTTGTACAGAATAGGAAACGTTGAGGAAACTTCTACTTTCGGCGGAATAGAACGTCGCTGCTCTGCGGCACGACGCCTCAGGTCTAAGTCACCGCCAGGTTCTTGCGGGGACGTACGTGCGTAGCAGGCGAACAGGCGCCGCCACGTGGATCTGGAACGGCGCGGCCGCGGCGGGTACGAGCCACACCTCGCCCGGGCCGAACGGTATCGACCCGAACGATCCCGTCCCCGCGACCGAGATCACGATGTCCATGCGTCCCGGCTCGAGCGAGTACGCGGTGTCCGCCGCGAGGTCCAGGCTTTCCGTGGCGAAGTGCTCGCAGGAGGCCAGCAGCCTGCGCCCGCACCCGAGTTCGGTGGGGGTAGAAGTTCCAGGATGCGGAACCGGGTCAGCCACGGCGAGCGCTTTGTCCAGGTGCAACTCGCGCGGCCTGCCGTAATCGTAGAGCCGGTACGTGAGATCGCTATTCTCCTGAATCTCCACCAGGGCCAGGCCGGGCCCGATGGCATGGACCGTCCCTGCCGGAGTAAAGAACGCGTCTCCGGGCCGTACGGGAAACCAGCGCAAAAGGCGTTCAATTTCGCCCGTCAGCGCGGTCAGCCGCAAGTGGTTGCGTGAGAGAGGCTCATGGAATCCCAGCGCGATCGCGCTGCCGGGCTCGGAGCGCAGCGCGTACCACATCTCCGTTTTGCCGGGGAAATTCTCGTGGGCCCACGCATATTCGTCGCCCGGGTGCACCTGCACCGAGAGGCGGTCCGTCGTGAACAGAAACTTGACGAGGATCGGGAAGGAATCCGGGCGGCGCCAGTCCCCGGTGAGATCCCGGCCGTGATCCGCCATGAGCTCGACGAGTGTGCGGCCGTCCTCGGCGCAGTTGTCGTCGGCCGTGAACCACACCTCGCCGATCTTGACTTCTCTGTCGCGGAACCAGGGCTCGAGTGCCGTTGCTCCCCAGATCTTCTCCCGGAAGGAAGGCGCCAGCCGCAGAGGTTTGAGTGTCATCGGGGGATCGAGGTGATGAATTCTTCGAGTCGGTCCAGACCCCGCCGCAACTGCTCCATTGAGGTCGCGTAGGAGATGCGAATGTGACGCTCCAGGCCGAACGCTTCGCCCGGGACCACGGCCACATGTTCGCGCCCGAGCAGGCGCTCGGCGAATTCGAGTGTGTTCCGCACGCCGCGCTCACTGAGGGCGGCGCCTACGTCGGGGAACGCATAGAACGCGCCCTGCGGCTCGGCGCAAGTCACACCGGGGATCTCGCGCAGACGCCGCACGACGAAGTCGCGCCTGCGGCGGTACTCAGCGAGCATGATGTCCACCGATTCCTGCGGTCCGCGCAGTGCCTCTACCGCCGCCTTCTGCGCGATGGAGGTGACGTTCGACGTGCTCTGGCTCTGCAGCTTGACGATCGCTGCAACCACCGCGTCGGGCCCCAGCACCCAGCCGACTCGCCATCCGGTCATCGAGTACGTCTTCGAGCAGGATCCTGCCACGAGCACCATCGGCTTCGCGCCGGGCAGTGCCGCGATCGAGTACGGCTCCCCGCCGTAGATGAACTTGCAGTAGCACTCGTCGGTGAGCAGGTAGATGCCGCGCTCGGACGTCAGCTCGTAAATGCGTTCGAACTCTTTGCGAGCGAGCACCGCGCCGCTCGGGTTCGAGGGTGAGTTGATTACCACCAGGCGCGTGCGGTTCGTCAAGTGCCGCTCGAGCACCTCGGCCGTGAGCGCGAACCCGTTCTGCTCGTCCGTGGGCACGAAAACGCAGCAGCCGCCGGCGTAATGCACCACGTCCTTGTACGTCACCCAGTAGGGCACTGGGATCACCACTTCGTCTCCAGGGTCCACCGCCACCTGCATGATGTCGAAGATGGCTTGTTTGCCCCCGACGGTGGCGACGCACTCCGCGGGCCGGTAGTCCGTGCCGAAGTCCGCCCTGTGCCGTGCGCAGATGGATTCGCGCAGCTCGAGCGTGCCTGCCGAGGACGTGTACTTCGTGAAGTTGCCCTCGATGGCGCGCACCGCGGCCTGCTTCACGTTGTCGGGCGTGGGGAAGTCGGGCTCGCCCGCTCCGAAGTCCACAACATCGTAGCCTTCACGCTTCAGGCGTTCGGCTTCGGCCGCCACCTTCATCGTGGTGGAGACGCTGATAAGAGAGATGCGTTGAGAGAGCTCGCGCGTGTCCAGCATTTCCTTAGACGCCGTTGAGAACCCGGTCTTTGAGACGCACGGCCACCGACGGAGGAACCAGACCCGTGATGTTGCCGCCGAGCGCGATGACCTGTTTTACCAGGCGTGAGCTGATGAACGAATATGCCTCGCCGGCCATCAGGAAGACCGTCTCCACGGAAGGGCACAGACGGCGGTTCATGAGCGCCATCTGCAGCTCGTACTCGTAGTCGGAGATAGCCCGGATGCCGCGAATGATCGCATTCGCGCCGTTCTGTCGCGCAAAATCCACGAGCAGCCCATTGAACGTTGCCACCTCGACGTTGGGGTAGTCGCGGACCACCTCGCGGAGCATCTCCATGCGCTCCTCGACGGTGAACAGCGGCTCCTTGTCCTCGTTTCGGAGGATGGCAATGATCAGCCGGTCAAACAGCTTCGCACCGCGCTCAATCAAGTCCAGGTGGCCATTCGTGATCGGGTCGAAAGACCCGGGGTAGACGGCGACGCTGCTGTGAGGCCGTTCAGCCAATCAGTTCATCACTTTCCGATCGGGGAATGATCTGTTCCGATTATATCCGAGAGCCGGCGGCGCCCGGCTTCCCTGCGGCGGACGCAGAGTCGTGACTCGTCTTGATGCGATTCTAGCCGGGTGGCAGGCGGAACTCCACGTTCCGGGCGTCGTTCAGATCTTCCGACCGCTTCCGATCCACCTGGCTCAGCGGCATCTGGCGGTGCCTGCCGTCGAAATCCATGAAATGTAGCGTGCTCCCCTCCACCCAGTACGCGAGCGCCGCGTACACCGAGCCGTCCCTCGCGGCGATCTGGAAGTAGACGGACCTGCCCGGCTGTTCCGGGCTGCGCGACTCAGCCTCAGGCGCGGGCGCCTGAGGCTCCGGGACTGCATACTGTGGCGGTGGAGGATAAACAAGCGTCACGTTCGGCGGCGGAGGTGGCGGTGGCGGATAGGGCGGGTAAGCGTCATAGTAGCTGTCGTACCCGGGATACCCGTAGTAGCCGCCTGCAAACAGCGGCGCGTAAAAGCCGCCGAAGAAACGCGGCCCATAGAAGGGTCGGTAGGATCCGCCGCGGAAGCCGATTCCGGCTCCGAAGCCGCCCCGAAAGCCGTGGCCGAACCCGAAGCCTCGACCGAGGAAGCCGCCGCGGACGCCTCCAGACCCCATTCGCTGTCCATAGACGCCGCACGCGAGAAGACAACCGATGCCCAGCAGCCGGACGAGCTGTTTCATACTGCCCCCGGTTGCCAATGTAGCTCCGCAGAGCCACGAGCGCAAGCGCCTTGCGGCACGCAAATGCTGCGGGCGTTGCGGCACGACCGGCAGCACGCGTCAATGTTCCTTACGGGGGCGGAACCTGAGGTCGTCACAGATCTTGCGGGCGAGAAAGTCGCTCAGTTCATGATGCCGCGGGATTGTAGAAGACTGTCACACCTTCCGATTGATGTATACGCTGTGGCGCCCGCCTTCGCGCAAGAACTCACAACCGGTTTGTGATCGGGTCGAGTGACGGGGATTGCGCCCCGTCACCCTCCCACACCACCGTACGTACGGTTTTCCGTATACGGCGGTTGAACCCAGCAGCGATCACAGCGCT